>Ga0208719_1000200_pt1 | contig 18325 bp, 12 predicted proteins | sample LakMenEpi30Jul09_FD_150747 | JGI IMG/M metagenome (GOLD analysis project Ga0208719, IMG submission 150747) | Freshwater microbial communities from Lake Mendota, WI - 30JUL2009 deep hole epilimnion (SPAdes) | ecosystem: Environmental > Aquatic > Freshwater > Lake > Epilimnion/Euphotic zone ... | reverse complement strand
CCCCGTTGACGGTTGCGCCGAACACCCCTCCACCGAAAGTCGTTGCCGTATTCGCGTTGAGGGTGGACCGGTCAACGCTGAGGGAAACGTTGGCGCTCACACCTCCACCAGCGTTCGACGAGTTGCCACTGACCGTTGATAGGCCGAGGTAGATGCCGTTGTTGGCAGAGATGCCGCCGCCCTGCTGTGCTGCAGAGTTGTTTAAAATGGTGCTGCTCTGTACGTCTGCTTCGGCGGTGCTGTGGGCGCGCACCCCGCCGCCGAAGCCGCCAAGCGCACGGTTGTTGGAGATGATCGAGTCGAGCACGGTCACGCTGGTGCCGTCTTGGCTGACGGCACCGCCGCCCGTTCCGGCCGTGTTGGTGTCGAAGGTGGTGGTGACAAACCGGCTGGTTTTGGTGCTGGCCACCGCCCCGCCGTCCAACCCGGACTCGTTCCCGGTGAACGTGGTGCCGGTCACGTTGAGGGTTTCGCTGTAGATGGCGCCGCCCGAGCCGTCGGTTTCGTTCCCGGTGAATTCGCTTGTCTCGACGTAGAGTTCGGGGGCTGAGACGGCGCCGCCGCCGGGTGCGGTGCCTCCCGTCGCCGTGTTTCCGGTGAATTCCGACTGGTAGACGGAGAGGGGGGATTCTTGGGGGGCGTCCGGGTCGCTGCCGGTTGCCCCGTCGGCCCCAAGGACGAACACGGCGCCACCGAGATCTGACGTCGAGTTGCCTGTGAACGTCGTGGCGTCAATTATGCCACGCACCCGGGAGAGGTAGGCGCCGCCACCATACCCCCCATTTTGTACGACGGTCGAGTTGTTCGAGAAGGCGGACCCGGTGATTTTCACTTCTGGCTGCTCGGCTGCGGCGGGGGTGAGTTCACCTTCGGGAACACCGCCCGTCGCGAGGAGTGCGCCACCGAACGCGTATGCTTTGTTGCCGGTGAATGTCGTGTCGGTGATGTTCGACGTCCCGTTGAAGGCGGCGGCGCCGCCACCGTACGCGGAGACGTTCCCGGAGAACGCTGACCCGAGAATCTCCACGCCGCCTTCTGCGAAGAGCGCCCCACCCGCACCTTCCGTCGCTTCGTTATTGGAGAACGTCGAGTTGGTGGCAGTGATTTGACCTTCCGAGTAAGCGGCACCGCCGCGGAGCGCTTCACTTTCAGTGATGGCGGCATTCACGAAGTCGAGGTCACCGGAGGAGAACACGGCCCCACCAAATTCTTCTATTTCTGGCTCGCCGCCCTCGCTAATGAGGAAACCTTTCGAGATGGTAACGTCTTTGAATGTGACTTTCTCTGTGCTGTACGAACTGAATACGCGACTACGGAAAATCTTGTTGTATGGGTTCTCTTCTTCGGTTGTTTCTGCTGCGGCTCCGACCCTGAAATCGTAATCAAATATTGGGGAGAATTCCCAGTCGGTGCTGATGATGTTTTGGGTGGGGGAGGGGAGACCGACGAAAGAGTTGATGGTGCTGGCAACACCTCCGCAGGAGCGCGGTCCGGTGTTACTGGCGGCGGGCACGGAGAAGAATCCGTCGCCGATACGGGCTTTTCCTGTCGTCTCATTGTAGTCGGCCCCAAGGAACGTGCCGTTTTGTGTGCTGGTGAGCTTTACGGGGAATGGCCCTACGGCGCAGGTGGCAGGGATGAGGGTCGGGTGAGAGATCTTCAGGGTCGCGGTGCCGTTGAATTCGGTGGGGTTGTAAAAGTAGCCGTTGTCGATGTCGACGTCGAGTGATGCCTGAACTTGTATACCTGTGATTGGTTCGAAGGTGGCAGACGGGAACGTGATGGATGACACGTTCATGCGGCCAAGGCTGTCGATAGTGCCTTCCATTTCGGGGCAGCCTCCGCTGGGTTCAGGGAACCCGTTTCTGCAGGCTGGGAAGATGGTTGACTGGTCACCGATTTTGAAGAAGCCGTTCCTGCCGACTGCGGTGAATGGGCCGGGGTTGCTGATGGCATTCGAGATGTTAAAAACGCTCACAATGGGAGTGTAAGAGATTGGCGTTTCGTCGTTGTAGATCGTCGGCCAGATTGTGTTAACGGAACTCGTCGAGTTGACTGAGAGGACTGCTGTGAAGGTTTTTTCTTCACCGGGCGCGAACGTGTTCGGGAGGGTGCATTTCATTGACTGTGCGGGGAAGAAGGGGTCGGGGCTTTCGGTGCAGGTGAGGCCTGCCGGTACTTCTGTGGAGACGAGTGTTGTGTCATCTCCGTAGGGGCCGCGGTCGTAAAAAGCGATGTCACCTGTTTCGTTGAACTCGACGTTGCCGGTGTTCTTCACGATGTAGGTGACTTCGAACTGTTGGGGGGTTGCGGGAGTGAGGACCCGTTTCGTGACTGTGACTTGGGTTGCGAGCCCTGAGCGCGCGTTACCGCTGGCGCAGTTACGTTTCACGGTGAAACCTTTGCCGTCAACGGTGACGGGGGCGGAGTTCTCGGCGGGGCGTTTGAAATCTCCGTCACCCGATTCGGTGTCACACTGGGTGAGGTCGATGTCGTTGAGAAGTTCAATGCTGGTGGTCGCCGGATCGGAAAAAGCGGCGCGGAGCTCCTGTTCGGTCCGGACCTGTACCGTGTTGATTGAGGCGGCACCAGTTTGCACGGCACCAGTTTGTGGATCCTGTGCAGACGCTGCAGACGCTACAGATGGAGTGAGGATGGCGATGAAGAGAGCGGTGGTGGCGGCGACTGCACGGTGAGGTGTGGGCATGAGGGGACTCTACTTTTAATGAAGGTATGCGGAACGCCACATTTGTCTCTCATTGTAGGTTGCGAAAATCTCATGGAGTAAAAAAGATACGATTTTTTCTAACTGGTTTTTTGAGGTGCGCTAGATGGGGGGATGTTTGGTGCGGTCTAGATGATGGTTTGGAACAAGGGTACACACATGGACGGGCCTGCCTGTTCGCAGGGGACCCGCGTCCAGTTCCCGGGGGCGCCCGAGAAGTACATTTCGACCATCTGGTTGGCGACGGGGCGTTGGAACTCCCGGTCTTTTTCGGCGGACCACAGGACGGCGACGCGGTAGAGCTGCGGTCCGCCGTCGGTGCGGTACGCTTTCGCGACGGCGGCGCCTTGAATGGTGACGCCTTGTGCGGGGGTGAGGATTTCGCGCACCTGCCCAGCGGGGTTAGTGGCTAACCATTCGAGCGTGACGTTTTTTCCGCCCTCTGCGAGCTGGGCGGCTGCTGCGGGGTCCCCCACGTCGCTGTTATTCGGGTCGCCCCAAATACCGATGAGAGTTTCTGGGCTGACGGTGAAGTCTGTTTCGTTTCCGAACCACCATTTCATGACGTCGCCGCGCACCCACCATTCCTGTGATGGGATGCCTGCTGGGCGGGTAGCGAGGCTGGCGGGAGGGGTGGGTTCCGGGTCGCGGCTGTGCATTGGGGGGCCGTCTCCGGTGACGGTGGTCGGCGAGGACGGGTCGGATTGCATCGGGTTGGGTGAGGGCTCGGTACTGGGTGTAGTGTCCCCGCCCCTGTTGCCGTTGCCGCTACCGCCGAGGGACTTCAGGTCTTCTTCGCTGGAGCAGGAGGTGAGGAGGAGTGCAGCGACAAGGGCGCCAACTCCAAAAACTTTTCTTAGGTTTGTGTGCGTCGTGTCGCTCATATCGGCTTCTTTCTCACGTAAGTTTACCTCTGCGGCATGAAAGGTAGAGGGTCGACCTGCCCACCTGTGTAGGTTTGTCGGATTTCGAAGTGGAGGTGCGGGCCGGTCGAGTTGCCACTACTGCCAACGGCGCCAAGGACCTGCCCTCGCAGGACGGGGTCGCCAAGCTGCACCCCAATGGTGTTCGGCTCCAAGTGGGCGTACATCGTGTAGAGCCCGTCGTCGTGTTTTACGGTGACAACATTGCCGTAGCCACCGAAAGGTGGCGCCCCGCAGTAGTTTTTAGCTGAACCTTCGCCGCAGCCATCGTAGACGAATACGACTTCACCGGCTTTGGATGCCACGACAGGGGTGCCGCGCTGCGGAGCGATGTCGATCCCTTGGTGAGGTTTACCCCAGCGCATGCCGAAACCGGAGGTGACAGCCCCGCTCGTCGGCCAAATGAAACCTTTCTCTGAGGGGTCGCCGTCAATAACCCCACCTTCGGGTCGGTCATTACCCCCGCCGCTGCTTTCTTCGTTGTCCACGAGGTTGAGTTCAAGACCGGAGTACTGCCCGGCTTTTTCAATGGACGCGAGCGCGAACACGGTCTCTTTGGGAGTGCCGGACACCGGAACTGTTTCAAAGTCGACTTTTTCAGATTCCTCTTTGGGGGTTTCGTTCTCGGGGGCGGTGGTTGTGGGGCCGTTGCGCTGCAGGTTGGCGCCAGCCACTTCACCTTCGGATGCCCCGGCGACCGGGGTGGTGCCGCCTGAGGTCCCACCCTGCCGGACGTCGGTGGGGATGTCAATGTCGGTGAGAGCGTTAGGGATGCGACCCCGGCAGTTCCGCTCGTAGTTCTCGACACCGCCGGGCGCTGACGTAAACTTGTACGAGTACTTGTTTTCGTTGCCGGGAAGAGCGTTGAGGAGGACAGCGGCGCACGCCCAGTAGGTCCCCATATCCGGGTTTACCTGTTTTGAGGAGAGCCCTCCGGCGAGCTCGCAGATGATTTCGTCTTGGCCGACGTAAGCAGGGCACAGGTGGTGCTGCACCGCTTTTTTCACGTCGTTGTTGTACAAGTCGAGCCGAGCAGCGTAGTCTTCCGACATTTTGCGGTCTTGCACCTCTTTAGGGGCTTTGTCGGCAGTTGGGTACCCGCCGTAGTTGTTCCACGTGCTGCGCCCGTACTGGTACGCGCCCGCGTACCCGTAGGTATTCACGAGGTCGTACGTGTTCGATGATTCGATCCAGCGTTTCGCCCAGATGAGCTGCGAAATGACCGCTTCGCGGTCGTCGCCGAGGATGACGTTGTTGCCGCTCCCGCTCCCGCTGCTACCACCTCCGCCGCTCTTCGCTGCGACGGTGTTCTCGAAGTCGATGGGGAGCCGTTCCAAAACTTTCTGCCAGAACTCGATGTGGACCTCGTCCTTGAACGGGTTCTGGCTGAGTTTGACAATGTCGAGCTGTTCGCTCCGGTAGAACTCTTCGTTTTCTGCGTAGACGGTGTCGCGGGACTCGGCGACGAGCTGCGCGAGGACGTCGACCTCGCGGACGAAGTCTTGGCGGCTCTCGTCTTCGACGACGGTGCCGGGGGTTTCCTGTTGGACTCCGTCGTCGGGGGACACGGTTGATTCACCCGAGTTGTCCTCGTCAGCTTCGATGCCGGTGAACGGGCTGTTGGCGGTGTTGGCGGACACGTCGCTGAGCGCCGAACCGGGCCAACTTCCTCCGAGTTTGCCGAGCGACGTGACGCCGGGGTTCCCAAAGTTGAGGTGGATGTGGTTGTAGTGGTTCTGGTTGGCGTCACTCCGGTCAGGCATGACAGTCCAGCCGTTCCCGCTGTTCTCACGCTGCTCCCAGATGATGTAGCTCAGTCCGAACACGTCGGGGTTCTGAGCGAACCACGCGGCGATGACGTGAAGGCGGTCGATGTCAGATTTTGTGCACTCCCCCTTGCAGCCGACGTCGAGCGCTTCGCCTCGGTTGTGGTAGTTGTACGGGGGGTCGGGTGGGCGCCAGTCGCTGGTGACCGGGCTGTTGGGGAACGCCTGCTCGATGAAGTCTTGTGCGGCGGCGGTGCCGGGGAGGAGCTCACCGCCGGGGTTCACACGCCCGGCACGTTTCTCAAATTTCAGGTCAGCTGATTTCGGGTTGAGCACCTCGCCGCCGCCGGGGGCGCTGCCTTTCACGGTGCCATCGCCGAGGCCCTGCCCGGTGAGGAGCATGGGGCCCCACCCGGTCTCACCGACGATCGCGGGAGACACAAACGGGTACGTAGACGTACGAGTTTCTTCGTCGTAGGGAGACACGGTGCCCTGCTGCGTGGTCGCTTCTCCGACCCCGGCGAGGATGGACCACGGGAGTTCGTAGCGCGACGCCGCCGCCACATACGTGTCGAGTTGCGCTGGGGGAACTTCGGCGGCGTTCTCTGCCATCGCCCCAACTTCGGCGTCTGCTTGGATGTTTGTGTTGCCGCCGCCGAGACCAGCGACGGAGAAAATCAGGAAGAACACCAGCATGATCATCATTGTGGCGAAACCACCGATGATGATCAGCTGGTATTTTGCGAACTTTGCCCCGACGGCTAACCCTTTCCCGATGAACCCTTCAGTGAGTTTCGAGACAACTTCCGGGGGAACCGCTCCGAACGTCGCCGCGCCCACGGCTGTGCCGAGCGCTTTTGCACCCGCTTTGGCTGTGACGTCTATGGCGGCGTTCTTCGCTTTCTCGGCGGCGCCGACGTCGTTCTTGTCGGTGCGTTTCATTTTTACGCAGCGCTTACAGACGCCCTCTTTGTTAAGTCCATTCTGGTAGCCGCAGATGACGCAGCGCTGTTTTCCGAGTGTCGTAACCGCTTTCCCGGCTCGTTTCGCGAGCCCTGCTTTGTTCGGGTCGCCTCCATCGGACCCGGTTCCTTTCTTAACGTTTTTTGATGCGTCTTTCCCGGCTTTTTTCAGGTCAGAGGTCTTTTTGGCAGCTTCTCCTGCAGTTTTCTTTCCCGCATTCTTTTTTCCTGCGCCGCCGACAAGGCTTTTAGCTTTCGATGCGAGACCCGAGCCACCGCCGCTGCCCTGCGCTCCAGCGAAACCGCTGACGGCGCCCGCCGCATTCTTGGCGATGCCTTTAACTTTGTCAACGCCGCTCTTCTTGTTTTTTGACGAGGGTTTTGTTGACGGTCCTTGCGCCGCTCCGGCGGCGGACTTGGCAGCTGCCGCGAACCGGGCTTTGCCTTCTGCTGGCGACGCCTCACCAGCCGAGGGCCTGCCTGTTGGGGTTTGCGCTGCGGCACCGTCACTGTCTTGCGAGTTTCGGCGAGGGATGCCCGAAATTGGGCGTGACGAACCAGCGCTACTGCCCGCCGGGTTACTCGACCCGCCTGCGCTGTCCCCTTGTGGTGTCGCCATAGTTGTTCCTGAAAAAGGAAGGCATGAGCTTACCGCTCCTCACCCTCTTCATTTAATGGGTTTTTGAAGCTGCCCATCTGCCAGCGGTCCCGCCCGACCTGCATGCGATGCAGGGTGGGTTCGGCGCCGTGCTGCTCGTACTGGCGGAACAGGCGGTCACCTTCGGCGAGAATGTTGACTTTTTCGAGCTGCTCGTACCCATATCTATAAATGGTATCAAACCATTCACGCATGAGTCGTTTCACGTTTTCGTAGCCGTGCGGGTTGGCGGGCTGCTGGTAGATGAACGCGACGGCGTCTTCGAGTATGGCGCGACGCTGCCCTTCCTTTTCGTACGTCCAGTTGAGTAGCTCCTGCGATTCGGTCTGGTATTTCCACGCTTCGGTGTGGAGGATGACGACGAAGTTCAGTGCGACCGTGTACCCGTGCAGGTTCTTGAGGAACTCGGCCATGGTGGTCAGGTGCTCGGAGAACTGCCTTTTTGTGGTGAACAGGTGGTCGTGATGCGTCTGCGTCTGGGTCGCCGTCATGTAGTTGTTGGCGATGATGTCGAACTCGGTGAGGCCTTTGTCGAAGATCATGGGGGCGTTCGCGACGGCGGCGCGTTCGAAGTTGAGGCGGGCGAGCGCAGCGTCACGATCGAGCTCTTTGTTTGCTTTGTAGGATTTGAGGAGCGCTTCCGCTGATGCGGTGGCAATCTGCCGGGACTCGGCGTGGGGGAGCCGCGGGTCACGCGGGATCCAGAACTCGCATAGCAGCTGGTCGTAGCCGCCGTCCCGGTACGCTTCGACGCGGCGGCGATCCACCGGGTTGTTCAGGTCGATGTCGCAGAAGTAGTTGAGGGCGTCGATGCAGGTGCCGGTCTCCGGGTTGTACAAATTGCGGACGGTGAGCTCCAAGTTGATGCGGATCGCCCACGTCCACTCGTCCTCGTCCGGGTAGCGGAACCGGGTTTCGGGGTCGAGCCAGAACATGGGGTGTCGAGCCCACTCAAGGTTGAGGGACGCCGGGAGGCGACCCCGCCCCTCGTGGTCCCCCGGGGGGAGCTGGGCGAGCGGCTGGTGCCCGTACGGGGTGATGATGACGCTCTCTTTGGGGACGTTGAGGAGGTCCGCGTAGCCGCGTTTGAACATGTCGATGCGCCCGGTGGTGAACATCTCGTCACCCGGGGTGTATGGCCAACCCTGCTGAACGTTCATTGAAGCCATTATAAACCCTTTACCGCCTTTTCCTTGCAATTCTTATCGTTTACTAGGTTGCGTTTTTTAGTCTTTTTTGCGGGGAAGATCCCTGAGACTCTGCTGCATTTTCTCGGCGGTCTTCCCTTGAGCTTCCATACCTCTGCGGAGGGCATCTCGTTGACCGTCCATCCCTTTTTCGACGGTTTTCTCGATGCGGCTAGCTGCCTCCGTTAAGGCGTTCGCCGCCCGCAGGTTGGCGGCGTTGGCGGCGTCTTTCGCTGCGTCGGCGTTCATGGAGGCGACCATGGTGGAGAAGTTCTGTCCGGGGGCACCGGTGAGGATGGGGGCGGGCCGGTCGGAGCTGGAACCCCCGGACTGTCCCGGCATCCACATGCCGCCGGACATTCCCATGCCCTGCGACGCAGCGATCGCGTCAGCGATCGAGTCGTAGGAGGCCTGCTTTGTGGTCTGACCAGTCGGATCAACCGTGGAGAACACCGTCTGGGGGGCGGCGGGTGCCTGCCCGTTGTCTTGGTGGGCGGCGCCACCGGCCACGTCGGCGTACACCGCCGCTGAGGTGGATGCATGCTGCGTCGCGCTCGGGGCGGATGGGCGGACCGTGTCTGGGTTCGTCCACTGTTCTAGATTTTTGTTGATCTCGTTGATTCCTGCGCCGTGCTGGTTCCAGTCGAGGGACGGGTCGACCGCTTTGCGGGTCTTGACGTCCATCGCCTCAACCCGTTCCTTGTTGCGCTGCACCTCTTCTTGGGTGGGGGCGCGGGTGTCCCCCTTCGGCTTTCCGGTCGCCGCATCATAGTACGAATTGGGTACCGCTAGGCCGCCGGGGAGGACGCTCCACCCACCCGGCGTCTTTTCCGGAGTGGGAGCCCCCGGACCGCCGGGTCCTCCCGGGCCACCGGGGCCGCCCGTCCCCGACGGCGCATCCGGACGGTTCGGCTGTGGTCCCTGACCTGCGGGAGGACCCGCAGCCTTGTTCTGCTTCCCACCGGTAACGGTTTCGTGGGCGTCCTGTTGCGTGTCGTCCTTCGTGCGTTCCCCGGCCGCCCCTTTGCGGCCCCGCACCTTGTTCCACACCCCTTGCCGGATGTTGTTACCGAGTTTACGGGCAGCGTACGGGGAGGTTCCGACGAGGCCGTACCCGAGCGAACGGACGCTCTGGCGGGCAGCGTTACGGACGAAACCGCGGTTCGACGGCGGCTTCCCGATCCCGCCGTCGCCGCGCATCGTGCGGCTAATGCGCTGCTTCGACCCCTTGATCGCCCCTCGAACCGTCGTCATCTCACGGACACCCGGGATACGACGGATAGCGAACAGCGCGATCAGCGGGACAAGCGCAGTCCAAATAGAACCAAGGATCCCACTTCCCGCATTAAATACGGTAAAAAGATTAGTTAAGACAGCAATGATGAGAAAGAGGAAGACCAATAGGCTAGTCGCCAGTGTTTTAGCTAAAAGTCCGATACCAACCATTTTCAAACTGCCCTTAAACAAGGTTTTCGCTTTTGGATGGGGGATGGAGCCCGCCAAAAGAAAAATTGGGAAAAGCGCTAGCGCTAGGAAAAGTTGGATTTGAGCGAGAAGGACGTAGATTGCGAGTCCGATAAGCGCAAAACCGTAAAAGAAGCTTGTGGTGATCGAGAAGAAGCCGAGGAGGAGGGGGGTGACACCTGTGTGGCCATTCATCGCAAATAGGAAATCCTCAGCTTCCGAAGATGCTACACCGTTTGCAGATGTTGCTCCGGTGATTAAATCTTTACGCAAAAACTTAAAAATGCCGTCAGAGTTATCAGTTTTGCGAGGCGCGAAATTCCCGTAGTCCCACCACTGGTTACAGGACTGGAACTCGTCAACACCGATATCCAGCCTTGTCCCAGCTGAGTTTTCTCTTTGCCACACGTTCGAAAATTCATGAGTGCCGGGATCTCTGAAAGCGTCTCGTGGTTCAACGTTTTTCTTCCACTTGCACCAACCAAACGCAGTCCAACTCGCTTCTTCATCGTCCTTCGAACCAGCATTGAAAAGTTTAAATACGTTTTCTGGGTATTGATTGACTTCTACTTCATTTTCTTCAACCGGAGGGCAAGCGTTGGTTCCGCTTTGTAGTCCGACGAGTGATTGGAGCTGGTTTCCTGATCCATCTAGGTATCCAGCACCGGTCATCTGTGGAGTACTCAGACGTGCGTTTTCTTTGACACAAATATTGTTGATGTGCTGGACGTTATTCCCTGCTGCGTAGTAGTCGCCGGTGCCTCTCCATTCTTCGCTTTCGGTGTTAACGCCACCGGGAATGCGTTGTTCTACCCCGGGGTACGCTTGCTTCAAAAGGTGCCACCGTACAACTGCAGCTGTATCGGAGTTTTCTTCTAACACATGGCAGAACATGCGGAGCCCAATGTCATTCTTTCTTCCGAACTGAGAGTCGATCCATGGGACAAGCACGGAGCGCTCCCACATTGAAGACACCATGGACTCGATCCTCGCCTGCGAAGGTGTACCGTTAGCTTCTCCCCGCTTCTCTCTTTCGTCGTGAATTGTTGCGACATAATCAACGCATGCTGCAAACTCCCGCCCTTCAACGTTCAGGGTGTCGGTGCCATAGGAAAATTCTGAGACGCCATTTCCGGTGGCGAGTTCCGTGTCAAGGATTCCGCTTGAGACTTCCGAAATTTTTATTCCCTGAAAGAGGAGCCAACCGGGGGACCCAATGGTGTTAAAGCCGACGTCTGCTGTTTTTGGGTCCTTGTCAATACTTTCATTAAATGAGTTTGCGGTGATTGCGGCATTCACCATGAAAAAAAGTAGCCCGAGGGGGATGATAGCCCCGAGTATGGTTTTGAATACCGAGGTGGTCGCGCCTTTCACCCCCTGCATTACCGCCATGACAAGGACGACAATCGGAATAATGTATACGATTCCTGTATCGATGAGCCAGCCTCCAACATTAGCTGTAAATCTGTTGATTTCATCCCCCGCGGTGCTGATGAAGTCTAGGTTGAAGGCCATATTCATGATTCCGCGTATGATGATCCAGATGAAGTTCGCGATTCCGAGGAAGAACCCAGCGACAACGTTGAGGATTGGACCGAAACTGACGGCGTCGGTGACGCCGAAGTCTGAACGAAGGTAGATCTCTCCTGCCCACCGGTCGGCGGGGAGAGTGTACGTCTGGTTTCCGAGCACGGCTTCTCGGGCGCGTGTTCCGGTTTCTGCTCGCCCATTTTGGGCTAGTACGGATTGTGTGTGCGCAGCCGAGAGGAAGAAGAAGGTTGATAGTGCGATGAGCGTGTTTTTGATTTTGCGGTGCCGTCCGAAGAAGCGTGTTTCTGGGTTGCGGAACCGGCGGGGCGCAACCCATTTGTGGGTGTCGGTGGTGCGGAGTGCCCCGGGGTTGTTGTCGGAGAGGAGGTGCTTCATGGGGTCGCCCCTCGGTCGGGCTGGATGCGCACGGTTGAGTCGAGGATGGTGACTTCGCCGAGGATGAGCGTGGGGACGGGCGCCACGCCGGTGTAGACGCGTCCGGTGCGCCCCACCCGAGTGGGGACGGCGTACACATTGGTCTGATAGTTTGCTGCGACGAGGACCCCTTCCTCGGGGGGTGGGTCTTCGACACCGAACGCGACGATGCGGGTCGGGCTGTTGTTGATGCGGGTGCGGGCCCGGGTCGCGGCGGAGAACCGCAGCGCTGCCCACTTCCAGATTTCCTGCCCGTCGAGACGCACGGTGGCGAACAGCCAGCCGATGCCCCCGCCGATGACGGCGCTGAAGAAGAGGGTTTCGAGTGCGTCGAAGAAGAGGCTGCGGAGAATGAGACCGAAGATGAGGCCGATGATGGCGCCGACGGCGATGAATGCGAGGGTGAGGACCGGAACGAGCCGAGGGAGGGTGAAATCTTTGGTGATGCGAGCGATTTTGAGGGGCCCGGGTTTCAGGAGGTCAGTGATGACCAACATGACCGGGTCGGAGTCATGGCTGGATGCTTCACTGTCGCTCATAGCTCGTCACCTTCGAGAGTATCTAACGGCCTTCTCCTCGCGGAAGAAAAGTTTGGGAGGGGGCCTCACCCCCGGCCAGTTAGGGTAGGTGCAGAGATTCTGGCCGGGGGTGAGGAGAGGGAAACCACCCGTGGAAAAGAGGAATCGAAAAGTTTACTTTGTGGCGTCCGAGATGACCTCACCGCCTGTGTCGGCGACGCTGGTCCACAGCCCAGACGCCCAGTCGATGAAGTCTCCGACGAGAGCGAGGTTGAACAGGAGCGCGGCGAGAAGAATGCCGATCACTAGCGACTTGACGGCACCGGCGGCGTTGCCCTTCATCGAGTTCATGACGACCTTGGCGAGCGTGAAGATCACGACCACGAAACCGAAGGTTGCGAGGACAACTCGGAGGAACGACCCGATGCCGCCATCAAGAAAGTTGTTGATGGCATCTGACGCATCGGTTGACTGGACCTGAGCCAGCATAAGGGATAGGTTGCTCATTGTGGTTTCCTTTTTTCCGGTGGGGTTTCCCCCCTCTGCTTTTACTTATCGATCGCCGGTGACAAAATCACAGGTTTTTCGAAAAGATTTTTTCTCTCTTCAGCTTAGGTGCTCGAAGGGGGTCCCTATGATAAAATATGCCGAATTTTTCGCTACGTCGGCGGCGGGAGGTCGTAGGGTTTCCCGACCGGCTCTTCGACGGCTTCTCGTTTAAGCCATGAAGGGAAGGGCGGTTCGGGGGTGTCGGGCCCTCCGGGTTCCTCGTCGAAGTCGTCTTCCCACCCGTCGTCGAGGTCGTCGGCTGCGGTGCCGTCGAGGTCAGTTCCCGGTGGGGGGAGGTCGTACTTGGGGCCAGCCGGTTCAGGAGGGGACAGCGTGACGGGCGTTGGGACGTCTTCCCCGTCGGGGCTGTCTTCGTCGTCGACGACCAGTACCCAGCCGTTCCCGTCGTCGGCCTCGACACCGGTGTCCTCGGCGGGGACGTACCGGGGGGCTTGGCGGACGGCGGTGACGATGTCGTTCACGATCCCGCCGAGCTCACCGGTGTCGATCTCCGACGCGGTCACGACGATGACTTTCCACCCGGCTTTGGTGAGTTTGCGGCGTTTCGCGGCGTCTTTCGCCATGGTGTCTTTGGCTTGGTCGGTGAACTCGCTTTTCAGGTCAGGGTCGGCGGCGAGGAGCGCTTGGAGGCTGTCGCCGAGGTCTTTGAGGCCGTGGAAGAACTCGCCGTCGACGAACACTGCCACTTTCGGTTCCTCCCACACGAAGTCGGGGATGGTGATGGTGGTGCGGTGCTGGTCAAGGAACTTGAAGTTGCGGTCGGGTTCGGGGAGCCCGGCCCGCAGTAGCGCCTCCAGTAGCTTGTTCTCAGTTTTCGAGACGGTCATCTGCGCTTCGGCGAACGAGTCGGCGACGGTGCGTTTGCGCACCAGTTCGTCGAGGAGGGTGACGATGGGTTCGGCGGCGGTGAGGGCGTTCGCCGGAATGTACACGACCTGCCAGCCTTCTTGTTTGAACTTGCGGCCATCGTTGCTGTCGAGCGTGATGGCGATTTTCAGTTCGGGCCAGCCGACCGGCAGCGTGTACGTGTGGCTGCCCTTCTTGACTTCGACGGGGACGGTGACCCGGGGCATACCGATGGCACGGAACAGGCGGTACAGGCCGAACCACGCTTCTTCGTTCACGTCCCCCCTCCTTCGCTCACGGGATCGGGGCGTCGGACCACGGAAACCGCTCCGGGGTGGACGCCCGCACCGCCCCAGAGGTCATGTAGAGCCGCAGCTTGTCGAGCTCTTCGGCGTTCCGTTCGCTGGTCCACCAGTCCAGCCGGTTGTTGACCGGGAGTTTGAGGACGTTGACGGCGATCATGAACTGGCGTTTCTTCCAGCCGTGCGCTTTCAGCACGCGGGTCATCTGCATACGGGCGATCGGCTTCTGGGTGGCGGCGTAGTTCAGGACGTCCTCGAACGTGATGCGCCCTGCTTTGAAGTCGTCGATGACGGCGCGGCGCATGTCGTTCGCGACCCGGGCCTGCTGCTGGCCCCGCTTCAGAAGTTCCTCGTCCACCCCCATCACCTCTTCTTGGCGCCGGTGCCGATGTCGATGAGTTCGCGGAGTTCGGCGCTGGATCGCAGTTCCCCGTCGTCGTTCAATAGGATGCGGGCTACCCGCTCTCGTACGTCTTCCAGTACCGGGTCGTTGTTCTTTGAACGGAGCTTGCGAATAATCTGCCGTCTGGCGTCACCCAGCGTCACCGTTTTCGCCCCGACTACACGGTCGTTGACGGCGATGCCGAGGGCCGTGAGGAACTCGGCGGCGTTTTCGGGGAACAGCAGCGTGATGATCTCGGTGACTTCCCGGAGCTGCTCATCGATTTCCAGCGCCGCGCCGCCCTCGACGGTCGGGTCGGGATCGGCAACAAAGTCGTCTTGAGACATGTCGACGTGACTGGAAACAGGAGCGGACAGCGAGACCGTGTTCTCGAACGGGGCGGCGAGGAACGCGTTCTCGGCGACCCGAAGCGAAATTTTCGGCTGCAGCTTTCCTTTCTCCCAGTCCCTCTTGGCGTCTTTTACGATCGCGGCGCGTGCTTTCCCGGGGCGCTCTTTCTCCCGTTTCGCGACCTCCCGGACGATGGTTACGTGCCGCTGCACGTCCTCGGGGGTGCGGAGGTCCGGGTTGTTACGGATCACTCCGACGAGCTGCGCCACCTGATCGGAAATCTTGTGCGGGTTACGGCGAAGCTCCCGGCCGCCGTCACGGCGGGTGTTCACCACCAGCACCTGCCGCCACGTCGCATTGGGGCGCTCCGGTGACGCGTACGTCTCCACCCGCTGCATGTGCCGCAGCCAGCACTCCTGCAGGATGTCGCTCAGGTCCAGCGACGCCGACTGGTGGAACATCGCCGACTGGTACTTTTGTAGGGCTGCGCGCATCGTTGGCATCGACAGGTGGTACAGGTCGGCGTAAGCGTGCTCCATCATGCGGACCAGCTGACGGAGATCGCGTTTAATTTTCGCCCGAGGGTCAGCGGGGACATGAAAACTCTTTGGCAGGTCCTCGATCTCATCTGCGGGAGGGTACCCTTTTCCGTTCCTGCGGATCTCCCAGACCGCTTCAGGGGGCGGGGCGGTGGCGCTCCCGCCGACCACAACGTAGAAGTGACCCACCAGCCGATCGTCTTTTACGACGGCGGATGCCTCCACTTTGTGGGTCCCCGGCGGGAGGACGCTCCCGGGTTCCAGCGTCAGCGCCAACGGGTAGGGTCGTAAGCTTTTCTTGGCGTTCAACCCGGGAGCAAACACCGCCACCGGGAAGGCCACCATCGCACCTCGGGTGGGGAGCTCGGGATTGTCAAGCTCTTCTTTCGCCCTTTTTGCGGCCCGGATGACAAGAAACGCCTCTTCGATGGCATGGTTGATAGAGGCGTCGTCCCACGACGCCTCTTGTGCACTGCTTGGTGGGCGACGCCGCAAGTCCATCACTCCGCCTATCGGGCCAGTTTGGGCACATCACGCCGTTTTGGGCGGAAATGACCACATTTACCACCTTAGTTTAGGGTGTGGACCGCTCGACTGCGGGGCGTCTCAGATAAGCCGAACCTTTTTTAAGATGACGCGAATTCCTGCGGCGGCGGCAATGGCTACGACAGCCCCGACGACGGTTGGCCACAGGGCCAGACCTGCGGCGACAGCAACCAGAAGGAGGCGGGTTGCGGGGATGTACGCCGCCATGACGATGGCGGGACCTGCGGCAGCTGCACCAGCGAATGCGACCGCAGTAATGATGACCGTTAGGAGGGTCAGCGTCCCGCCAGAGAACGCGAGGCCGGAGATGGCGGCGACAGCGCCAGCTGCACCGGCGGCGACCACCCTTGCGGCGAGAACCGATTTCCGGTTCGTGTCGGGGGTGCCGTGAATTCGTGGGGTAATGACGTAACGCTGGTTGGGCGGCGACGGACGGGAGGGAGGTACCGGAGCCTGCTGCTGTGGGATAGGTGGGGTGGTGGCCTTCAAGGCATTGTAGGCGGCGACAATCTGCGCGAACTGTTCACGGGTTCCGCCGTTATTGGGGTGGTTCTGCTGGGCGGCGACCCGGAACGCCCGTTCCACCACTTCGGGTGGGCTGCCGGGAGGGACACCGAGCGTCTGGTGCGGGTCCATCAGCCCCTCGTCTCGCCGTCGCTCTTTCTTTTGTTCCGCCCGCCGTACTGGGGATCAATTGGGAGTCCGGCTTTGCGACGCGCCTCTAAAACGAGTTGACGTACCCGGGGAAGGGTGACGTGCATGACGTCGGCCAGCTCACGGGTTGAAACGCCGCAGCCCTCCGCTTCAAGTAGCGTTTCTCGACGCAGCCTCGACACCTCGTTCATTTCCGCCATCAGCAAGGTTAACGCGTCATTGATGGCTGCGAGCCGGTCAACGGGGTCGGTTATCCCGGTGAGCTGTTCGGCAAACGGCGTGTCCCCAAAGCGAACTCGTGAGCGGGTCTCGTCGAGGTGACGGTAGAACTCGCGGGCCTCGTGAGGGAGGTGCCGCTGCACCTTCGCTTCCCACCAGTTGAGCTTCAGGTACGCCCGCTGCTCATCGGGAGGGAGACCCGCGAAAACCCTCGGCTCCCAAAACGGGACCGAGAGCTTTTGGGTGAGCTCCTGTTCTCCGATGGGCTTCCCCGCCCACATGATCGTGATTTTCCGCATACCCCACAGCATAGCCCCCTCTCATGCAAGAAGGGGGGAACCTCCCCACCGCCGCCCGACAAGAAGAGAAGCCGGACGGCGGTGGGGGGCCGGGGGGGCCACAAACTTTTACCTACCGGGAGATCCCGGCCTTGCGGAGAACATCTGCGGGGACACCCATCTTGCGCCACGCGGCGTACGAGATACCCTTGCGGTCCGAGTAGCCTTTGGCGTACTCAACGAAGTCCTTCTCGGTGTCCTTGAGACCGCTGCTGCTCTCGACAGTCCCAAGCTTCTCCAGCAGGTCGATGCGCTCCTGTGTGAGCTGAACCTGCACCGGAAGGCTGGCACGATCGAACTTGTCGCTGATCTCTCGGAGCCTCTGCTGGATGCGTTCTGCGCTCATACGTCGTCCCCTTTTCGGCTTGTAGGCGATCAACGCCTCAAGGTAGTCGCGGATGGCACGACCCTCAGCCCGACCTTTAGAGAGAGCCGCCTTATGGGCGGTGGTCATCTTCTTCGGGCCTCGACGTCGCGGGGCATCCTGTTCAACTTCGCCGCCCTTACCCTTCGTGGAGGTGGAGCGGGTTTTGGTTTTGGTTGTGGTAGCCATGGCACCATGTCTACCGCCGGATAGCGCAGAGAAGCACAGGTTCTAAGGTTTGTATCGAAACCGTCAAATTTCCTTCACACACCAAAATTGGTGAGAAACCGCTTCGTTTCAAGGGTTTCTGGCGATATTACCCTGTATGGAGTGTTACGGAGAAGGGTGATGGTGCACGTCGCTAATGCAACATGAACTGTCGCCACAAAGGTGAGTGGGAGGGCCACCACTTCCAGCGATGTGACGCCCGACAACACGCCGACAGGCGGCCGGAAAGGAGGCTGTCGGCGGTCAGACGCTCGTGGGCGGTTTGAGGGCCGCAGAAGGCTCTGTGGGGCCCTCAGGGGGGCCAGATGAGCCCTGAGGGCCGTAACCTAAAGCGAACCCGCATACGTCCACCAGAAAGCCGTTAAGGCGGGATGTGGCGGTCCTCACCCCGGGGCCGCCCTGCACTAGGGAGACCTCCTCAGCGAAGTATTCGAATTCGTTTTCGTCAAGGACCCCTTCGGGCGCCCCGTTCGAAAACACGCTTTCCGTGGCCTCTGCAGCCCAGACGACAGTGTTCATCGTTGTCACGAACGCCGGGTCGTCGGGCCCGAAAGCTTTCAGTTCGCGGATCACCTGCGCGTAGGTGCGGGCGTAGCTGGCGGCCCGATCCACCGTGTCGCCTTGCGGCACACCCTCCAGCTGTGCCGCCGCCGCACAGAACTCGTTTTTTGCAGCCCAGTCGTCGATGGTGATGGTGGAGACGTTCGTGTCCGGCCCCGGCGGCTGCGTTGAGGTGGTGGCGTTCTCGGTGGGGGTTGGGCTGGAGCACGCTGACAGGGCCACCAGTGCGGCTGCGACGACAGCGAACTTCGTGCCGG
>Ga0208719_1000199_pt1 | contig 18376 bp, 26 predicted proteins | sample LakMenEpi30Jul09_FD_150747 | JGI IMG/M metagenome (GOLD analysis project Ga0208719, IMG submission 150747) | Freshwater microbial communities from Lake Mendota, WI - 30JUL2009 deep hole epilimnion (SPAdes) | ecosystem: Environmental > Aquatic > Freshwater > Lake > Epilimnion/Euphotic zone ... | reverse complement strand
CGGCTTGGCTGTCGGCTAACATCACACAGCCCGCCGATGGCCAGCCGGGCGCGGAAGGGCCGCAGGGGCCGCAAGGTGACATTGGCCCACAAGGCCCGCAAGGCCGCCCGCCAACAGAACAGGAGATCGAACTTGCCGTCTCTATCTGGATGGAAGCAAACCGCGCGGGATTGCGTGGAACTGATGGCCGCCGTGGTGATGACGGCGCTGATGGCCGTGATGGTGCTGATGGTCGGCCTGGCCCTGCTGGCCCTGTTGGCGCTACTGGCAGTCAGGGAATTGGCATTGCGCTGGTGGAACAGCGTGACGAAGGATCGTTCTGGATCACGCTAGACGATGGCCGCGAGTTTGAAATTGAACTGCCCAAGGCTGCCACGCAAATCATAACGGGCGGCGGTGGCAAAGACTTGCCGGCCTATATCAGCGCAGACAGTGAGCAAAACCAAACGGCGCTGGCCAATGTCGCAACGCCGATGCGCTTCGAGCATGTTATCGAAGGCGTTCGCATTACGATCACAGATGAAGTGAAGGTGACATTCTCACAGCCGGGCATTTACAATATCCAATTCAGCGCGCAGTTGATCAACACAGACAGCCAAGAGCATAATGTTAGCATCTGGCTGGCGCGCGATGGCACGAACGAGCCTGATAGCTGCACCGATATTACGGTGCCAAAAAAGCATGGCTCTGGTGACGGCGCAGCGGTTGCAGCATGGAATTTCTTTTACCGTGCCAGCGCAGGCGAATATTTCCGGCTGATGTGGTCAACGCCTAACACGCAGGTTTCGCTTGAAACTTTGCCAACGCGGATCACGCCAACGCGGCCTAGAACGCCTGCTGTTATCTTGACCGTTCATCGGGTGGCACCGTGAACGCCGCCGACCGCTTGGCCGATCTTTACACGATCCGCCAGCTAATCCTTAACCGGCTGGCGGCTGGTGAACAGGCGCGGCTTAATCGCCAGTTGCTTGAAGTGTCACGCGAGATTGAAAAGCGGATCAAGAGCGGCAAGCCGCTAACCAGCTTTCAGGGCAAGCGGCTGGATCGCGCTATTGCAGACTTGCAAAAGCTGGTGAAGATCACGCAACCGAACCTAGGCGAATTGGCGGCGCTAGAGGCTGGTTTTGCCCGGCAAGCGTTTGCCACCATTTCCATTGATGCCGTGTTGCCTGGCGCTTCTGTGATTGACCGGATCGCCAGCACAAGCCTGGTGCAAGGCGCGACGATGGGCCAATGGTTCCGCCGCATCCGTGACCAAATCGCCTTTGACATTGAGCGGGCCGTTAAGACCGGCGTTGCGCTGGGCGACACCAATGAACAGATTGCCCGGTCAATTGTTGGCGACGGAATGCGCGGGCCGGAAGCGTTCCCGCGTGGCCGGCGTGACGTTATGGCAGTCACCCGAACGGCGGTGCAGACGGTGGCCAATGATGCCCGGCTTGCCACGTTTGAGGCCAACACCAACGTGATCAAGGCGGTGCAGTGGATCAGCACCTTAGACAGCCGCACTAGTGATATTTGCATTGCCCGATCCGGCCTTGTTTGGACGCTGCCCGGCTATAAGCCAAAGGGCCATAACATTGAATGGCAAGGGCCGCCGCCCGCGCATTGGGCTTGCCGATCAACAATCATCCCGATCACCAAAACATTCCGCGAACTTGGCCTAGACATTGATGAAGTGCCGGCATCCACTCGCGCCAGCATGGACGGGCAAGTCGCCGCCGATCTGACTTTTGGCGATTGGCTGAAAGGCAAGCCCGTTGAGTTTGCTGATGAGATGCTAGGCAAGGGCCGCGCCCAGCTTTGGCGTGATGGCAAGATCACTTTGCAGGACTTGCTAAACGCGCAAGGCGTTCCGCTAACGCTGCGAGAGTTGCGTGAGAAATACGGCTAATCCGCCACCTTGTTATTGACATCATAGTTTGTTAAAGTATCGGCGCTTACAGCATGGGTTGCGCCCATGTTGGAGTTAACGGCCAGTGGCCATCTGTCCAGAGGACGCCAAGAATGAGCGAAGGCAATAGCGAGATTGAAGAACTGAAAGCGGCGGTAGACGCACTGAGTGCGAAAAACCGGGAACTGCTGGGCGAATTAAAGACGGTCAAAGCGAAGGCGCGGGGCGCTGACATTGATCCGAATGAATTTGCAGCCTTGCAAAGCGCCAATGAGGAACTTTTCGCCAAGCTGACCAAAGTCGAAAAGGAAAGCGGCAAGACAATCGAAGGACTGCAAAAGACATTGCAGACCAAAGACGCCACCTTGCAAAGCTATCTGATTGATAATGGTTTGTCTGATGCCTTGCTAAAGGCCAACGTGAGGCCCGAACTGATGCCGGCAGTGAAGGCGATGCTTCGTGCAAATGCCAAACTTGCCGACGAAGGCGGGCAATACAAAGCCATTCTTGGGGATAAGCCGCTGTCCGATGCCGTTATGGAATGGGCAGCCACCGATGAGGGCAAGCACTTTGTTGCAGCGCCCGCAAATGCTGGTGGCGGCGCATCTGGTGGCAATTCGGGCGGCAACAACATTCAGCCTAAGGGCAACCTTGGCGGTGACAAGACACAACGAGTCAACGCCATCGCTTCCCGATTCCCCGAACTTGCCAATAATGGCTAAATAAGGATTACGTCATGTCTCTTTCGCAGATGCAGGTTTTCAACCAGTATGTGATGCCAGCGACCATCGAAACGCTGGGCCAGATGGTTGACAAATTCAACGCCGCTTCTAACGGCACCATCCGTCTGACCACTGCCGGTTTTGATGGCGATTTCTTGCAGGAATCGTTCTTCGCCGCCATCCACTCGGCCCAGCGCCGCGTTGATCGCTACGCTTCGCAGGCATCGGCCAGCCCGACCGATCTGACCCAGCTTAAGCATGTGTCGGTGAAGGTTGCCGGTGGTTTCGGCCCGATCCGCTTTGAACCGTCGCAGTTGACTTGGCTCCAGAAGCCGACCGCCGAAGGCATCGAAGTGGCCAGCCGCAACTTTGCCGAAGCCCTGCTTCGTGACCAGCTTAACACCGCCGTCGCGGCGCTTGTGGCTGCCATTGAGAACCAAGCAACTGCCACCAATGACGTGTCGGCTGGCACCAATGCCGTTGTGACTTACAACGTCATCAACGGCGCACATGCCAAGTTTGGTGATCGTTCGATGGACATCCTGGCCAACGTGATGACCGGCTCCATGCTGCACAAGCTGGTTGACCAGAACCTGACCAACACCGCGCGCCTGTTCTATGCACAGGGCGTTCAGGTGGTGGACATTCTGGGCAAGGCCGTGATCGTGACCGATGCGCCGGCTCTGTCCGTGGCCGGTTCGCCGGGCAAGGATAAGGTGCTGGGCCTGGTGTCTGGCGCTGCGACCGTGTTCGACGGTGGCGATGTCATCAGCAACATCGACACGTCCAACGGTCAGACCCGCATCGAAACGACGATGCAGGTCGATTACAGCTTCGGCCTTGGCCTTAAGGGCTATGCTTGGGACGAAGCCAACGGCGGCAAGTCGCCGACTGATGCCGAACTGGCGACCGGTTCCAACTGGGACAAGGTTGCGACCGACATCAAGAACACCGCTGGCGTTATCGCCATCGGCGACATGTCGTAAGACGTGAGGGAATGGGGCTGGCAGGAAGTGGCCAGCCCCAAACCTTTTGGGGGCGATGAATGAAGATTGCATATGAGCCGCACCCGGTGAGCGCAGCCCGCAAGGCTGAATTGCGCGCTGGCGGTTACAAGATTCTAGATGCCCGCTACAAGCCGCCCGGCGCTGTTGTGAAACAGCCGGAGCCTGTGCTAGAAGCTAAGGCAGAGCCGATCACGCCAGCACTGGCACCATCCCCGATCAAGCGGGGCAGGCCGCGCAAGGGAAGCTAAAAGATGGCGTTTGTTGTCGAAACCGGAGCCGGCCTTGCAAACGCTAACAGCTTTGCCAGCGTGGCGGCGGCTGATGCCTATGTTGCGGATCGCGGCATTACGGGCTGGTCAACTTTGACAACAACAGCCAAGGAACAGGCGCTAATCCGCGCCACTGACTTTCTAGAAGCCACCTATCGAAGCGCATGGAAGGGCTTTCGGAACACCGAAGCGCAGGCTTTGGCGTGGCCGCGTTATGACGTTTGGGTGGAGATGTTCCTTGTCGATAGTGACACGGTGCCATCTGCTGTGGTTCGCGCCACGATTGAAATGGCGCTTAAGGCCACGACGAACACCGACCTGATTCCAGACACTGGCCGCACGATCACCCGCGAAAAGGTGGACGTGATCGAAATCGAATATAGTGAGTTTGGGCCGCGCGGAACGCAATTCACAGAGATTGCGCGCATCCTGTCGCCCTACACCAATTCAAGCAGCGGCGGCGCGTTTGCCTCTGTGACGGTGATCCGCACTTGACGGGCATTGCCGAACGCGCTGCGCTTTTGCTTGCCCGCGAGGGCGAGACGGTTAGCATTGCGTTCCCCGGCACACCGGCCTTTGATCCCGTGACCGGCGCAGCGCAGACGCCAACGGCTGCAACGACCGTCACCGGCAAGGGCTATCCTGGCCAATACCGCAAAAGCGAACTTGACCAGACGACCGTGCAATCTGGTGACATCCGCTTGACGCTGGAAAAGATCACGCCGCGACCGGAAGTCAATTGCACGGCGACCGTTGACGGTAGAACATACCGCGTGATGGACGTAAGGCCGATCCGCAAGGCCGGCGCTGATGTGATTTACATTTGTCAGTTGAGGGCAAATTGATGAGCGGCGAGATGCTAGAAGTCGGCGGTGACATTTGGTTTCCGGTGCAATGGGAGCGCGGCACGGTTGAGGCCATTATTGCCGAAGGCGACGACATCACGACCGTGCTAATCCGCAAGGCTGATGGAACGCAGATTGCGCTTGATTATGCAGACGGCGAAACGGTGACGGTGCAATGAGTCAGACAAGCATCAGCGCCGCCCTAAGCGCCCGTCTGGCCACGCTGGCGGGCTATCAGGTGCAATGGGAAAACTCGCCATTCACGCCGCCCTCTGGTGTCTATCTGGCAGAGTCATTCCTACCGGCTGCCACGCTGGCCGTGGGCATTTCCAACGCATCCAGCGACGAATATGGCGGCATCTATCAGGTGAGCGTGATGGCACCCAAGGGCGCGACCAAAGGGCCGCCAAGGGTGGCCGCTGATGCTGTGCTGGCGTTGTTCCCGCGCGGCCTGCAATTGACGCGATCCGGCATCACCGTGACGATCTTGCGGGCCAGCATGGGGCCGGCGCTCATGGATGGCGACCGCTATGCCGTGCCGCTGTCAATTGAATATCGGGCATTTGCATGAGCGCGGGCGGCGACTTTGCGCTTGATCTAAGCAAGTTTGCCGAAAAGGCAGGCGAAGCGGCTAATGCCGTGATTAGCAAAATCTGCCTTGATCTGACTTCCAACATTATCCTCAAAACGCCGGTTGACACTGGCCGGGCGCGGGCTAACTGGCAAACTGGTGTCAATCAAGCGCCAAGCAATGAGATTAGCGCCACCGACAAATCTGGCAGCGCAACAATTTCAGCGGCGGCGCGTGATGTGCAGAACGCACCCGGCAACGTCTTTTATATCACCAATAACCTTCCCTACATCGCTTCGCTAGAATTTGGCCTATACCGCCCAGGGCCAAACACAGTTGGTGGCTTTTCAAAGCAGGCTCCAAGTGGTATGGTGCGGATTAGCATTAACGAAATCAGCCGCGCGCTGCGACTGTAGGAGGTCGAATTATGTCTGACGTTGTTTCTTCTGTTGGCACTATCGTTTCGGTCGCCAACGCATCGCCGGCAACCTATAACTCTGCTGGCTTTGCCGCCCTCACTTGGGTGGCTTGCGGTGAGCTTGCCGAACTGCCGGCCTTTGGCGCGGAAGCCGCGCTTGCCACTCACACGCCGCTGGCGACCGGCATTGTTGCCAAGCGCCGTGGTTCGCTGAATTATGGTAGCGTAGCTTTGACGATGGCCGTGTCGGATGACGATGCTGGTCAGACGATCTTGCAGGACGCTGCCGAAGCGGCTGCCGGCACCGACGCACAGGTTGCGGTCAAGGTGCTGCTCGTGAATGGTGAAATCCAGTATTTCACCGCCCAGGTGATGAGCTACAAGGTGAACGTGGGCAACGCCGACGCCATCACGATGGCCGAAGTGACGCTTGAAATTGATAACAAGGTTATCAAGGTCGCCGCCCCGTAACATTACCGAACGCCAGCGGCTAGGGTAGCACCCGAAAAGCGGATCGCCCGCCGCCTGCCGCTGGCACTTTCGGGCTGACATGAAAGGGCAAACATGGACTTGAACACGCTTAAGGCCGTGAAGGCCGACGAAGGCGCGACGCTGCAACTGGTGCATCCGCAGACCGAGGAGCCGCTTGATGGGATGACCATCACGCTCTTGGGCCAGGACAGCGCCGCTTATCGTAAAATCCAGATGGCCAAGCAGCAAATGGCCTTGAACCGTCTTGCCAAGGGCAAGCGGGCAACTGCCGATCTAGACGCCGAAAAGCTGGCGGCTGAGATGATTGACGATCTGGCCAAGATGACCATCAAGTGGACGGGCTTCGAGTTGGATGGCAAGGCGCTTAAGTGCGAAAAGGCTAACGCGGTGACAGTCTACACCGATTGGCCGTGGATTCGTGAACAGGCACAGGAGTTTGTCGCTAATCGCGCAAACTTCTTTCACGGAAACGATTGAAACGCTGTCGATTTACGTCAAGCAAATCGCTTGGCTAAACACCATCCCCGAAAAAGAAAAGCGGCCAAGGCGTGACACGGTGGGCGGCGATCTGCCGCCCATCACCGCTGGCGCTTATTTGCTAGACCTGCTTTTCGAGATTGGCCCAGCCCAGCCGCTTGCTATGAGTAGCCCGGTGGCCATCAGTGAGCTTGAAATAGCTGCTTGGCAGACCAATCGCGGCATCAGCCTGTCGGCATGGGAAGCCGGCACGATCCGCCGCCTATCGCATGATTATGCTTCGGCGCTGTCTAAGGCCAGTCAGGCATCCTGCCCACCGTTTTACATGTCGCCGGAACGCATGACCGCAGATCGGCGCGACAAAATCAGCAAGGCGATGTCGTCCTGGGCTGACAAAGTGAACGATGGTAAGCGCGCTTTGCAAAAATAGCCGCGCTGTGGCATAGATAGCATGAACAGAATGGGGCTTGCTTAATGGCCGAACTTGCAAGGCTGCGGATCGCAGTAGACAGCACAAGCGCCAAGACCGCCGAACGCGATCTTGAAGGGCTTGCGTCTGCCGCTGGAAATACTGGCCGCGCTGTTGATGCGATGATTGCCGGCCAAAAGCGCATGACTGAGGCCATGCAATCGGCCCACAAGCCGACGCTTGATGCGGTGCGCTATCTGGACTCGCTGAACCGTGAGCTTGAGACGATTGGGAAGTCATCGCTGCAAATCAAGGCGATGGAAATCAAGATGGCCGCTGCGGCGGCTCCCACTGCTGAACTGGCGCGCGAAATCCGCAGCATGGGCGCGGAACTGATCAAGGCCGAACGCGCGGCCATGACTACTACGCCGCACATTGCTGGCATGGGCAACAGCAGCAAGCTGGCCAGCCATCACACGCAGAACCTTGCGTTCCAGTTGCAGGATGTTTTCGTCGGTCTGACAAGCGGCCAAAAGCCGATGACTGTGTTTTTCCAACAGGGCAGCCAAATCGCCGGCATCATGATGCAAGCCGGCCTAAGCGTGCGGGCGTTTGCTACAGAAGTTGCCGCATTGACGGCCCGCGTGGTGGCTGCTGTTGCGCTGAATCCGGCGTTCCTGGCGTTTGCCGCTGCGGCTGGCACGGCGTTTGTGGCGTTCAAGGATTTTCAGGCGCAGGTCGGCAAGACGGGCGAACTGGAAAAGTTCCAAAAGAGCCTTGGCTTGACCAAAAAGGAATTGAAGGAACTGGAAAAGGAAGTCGGCCCGGCTGCCATCACAATGGGTGATGTGTTCAAGGGCTTGGGCAAGACCATTTCGGATGCTTTGAATTTGGACAAAGCCTTCGACATGTTCAAGAAAGGCTTTTTTGCCACTTTCCGCTTTGTGGCGGAATTGGGCAGCGATGTCGCGGCGGGCATCTATGCGGCGTTCGTCGGCGGCTTTCGCGGCATTGTTGAGGTGTTCAAGAATTTGCCGGCTGTTTTGGGCGATCTGACCATTAGGGCGGTGAACAACGTAAGCCGCGCGATTGAAGTTTTCTTAAATGGGTTTATCGCATCAACGAACACGCTGCTTCGCAAGCTGGGCATGGAAACGATCAAAACGATTGTTGATATTCCCGAACTGGAAAACCGCTATTCAGGCGCGGCCAATGCGGCTGGCAAAGCGTTCACCGGCCAGATCAAGCAGGCTTTTGGCGAGGCTAAGGATGGCTTCCGCGCGGCTGGCGACACATTGAGCGCCAACATCATTGACGCCGCCAAGCAGCGTATGGAAGGCGGTGCAGACACGATCCTTGACGAACGCACCTTAAAGAAAGCGGCCAAAAAAGCTGGGCAGACGCTTGGCGAGTATATCGCTATCGAAACCGGCCAGGCCATCACGGCGCTGGAAAAGTCGTTCAGGTTTGATGATAGCGTTTTCAAGGACGCTGGCAAGCGCCTGCAAGAAATGGCTGACATTGGCAGCAACGCACGAGCAGAAGCCGCAAGGCAAGCCGACGAAGCTATGCAAAACAGCCTAAACACGTTCAGCGATGTTATGAGCGGCATCGGTGATCTGTTTGGCCAGAAAGTCGGCGGCGCTATTGACCGTCTTGGCAATTTGATGAAGCGCACCTTTCCAGAGTTTTCGGCAAGCATGGGCGCAGCGTTCAAGGGCATTGGTCAAAGCATTAACGGCGTTCTGGCCGGTTTTGGCACTAACTTGAATCAGCTTGGCGGCGCTGCCTCGTTTGGCTCCACTGTGGGTGGCATTGTTGGCAAAGGCAATCAGGGCGCGCAAATTGGTGGCGCGATTGCTGGCGCTGGCGGCATGGCCATCGGACAGACCATCGCGGCCTTGGGTAGTGCAGGCGGGCCGATTGGCATGATTATCGGCAGCGTTATTGGTTCTTTGGTTGGCGGTCTGTTCAAAGGCAAAAACAACTTTGCGGATGTGATGTTGTCAGGCACCGGGCCAGGAACCGTGTTCAATCAGCGCGGCGGCGCACAAAGCACACAGGCTGGTCTACAGCTTGGCGGCGCTTTCAGTCAGCAGCTAAACGCCATTGCAACGGCGCTTGGCGGCACGGTTGCCGGCGGCCAAGGCTTCGGAAGCCTGGGCTTTAGCGGTGAGCAATTTTATTTCAACGCTATGGGCGGCGACTTCAAAGCAGGCGGCGCGCAGAAGTTTGCCAGCGCAGAGGAAGCCGTTGCGGCGGCTATCAAGAACGCTGTCAGCAAGGGCGCGTTTGAGGGCCTGAGCGAAAGCAGCAAGATCATCGTTGAAAAGCTGGCCGGCCTTGGCGCTGATGAGATCATGAAGGTGCTGGAACAGATCAGCACCGCCCGCAATGCGCTGGCCGATGCCTATAACCGCGAGGCCGCTGCTATCGGCGCGACGATTGAGAAGTTTCAGGCCATGACGGCCAATCTGCAAGCGTTCCGCGATACGCTGGCACAGCAGTTGATGACGGCGGAAGAAATCTATACCGCCGCCCGCAGCAAGTTTGAGGAAATCAGCCAAGCAGCCATCGCCGGCAATGAGGAAGCGATTGGCCAGCTTGTCGGCGTTAGCCAAAACTATCTGGATGCGGCAAAGAGCTTCCTAACGCCGGAAGAATATAACCGCGAAATTGAAAACGTGATGAAGGCGGTTGATCTTGCTATTGAGCAAAGCAAGTCGCTGGAAGCCTACGCGCAGGAACAGCTTGCCGCGCTTAACGCCAGTGTTGAGGGGCTGATTACGCTTGATCAAAGCGTTTTGAGCGTGGCGGATGCAATCAAGAATCTGCAAGACGTGATGAAGAACATCAACACCCGCCCGATCAATATCACCGTGACGGGCGGCACCGGATTCCAAACGGATGGCGGCGGCGAAATGCCCGGCTTTTATAATGGCGGTATGCATAGCGGTGGCTTGCGCCTGGTGGGTGAGAATGGCCCAGAGATCGAAGCCACCGGCACTAGCCGCATCTATAACGCCAATCAGACGGCAGACATCTTGGGCGGCAGCATGACAACGGCTAACCAGATCGCCGCGTTGCGTGATGAGATGCGCGCCAGCCTTTACGCTATCGCCAAAAATACCGGCAAGACGGCCAATCAGCTTGTGCGCTGGGATGGCGACGGCCTGCCAGACGCGAGGGGCTTCTAATGATTATCGTCCAGCCCGTTCCCGTCACGTCACCAATGGTGACGGCAAGCAATGTCGCCATCACTGAGACGCTATGGACGGCTGGCACCTATACGCTTGGGCAAGAGCGTTATGTTGGCACCCGGCTTTATAAGGTTATCGTTGCCAGCACGACCGCCAATCCGACTGTTGGCGTGACGGCGACTCCGCCAAGCTGGCAGGACATTGGCGCGATCAATCGTTTTAAGATGTTCGATCAGGTGGTGAACACGCAAACCACCCGCACCGGCCTGATTGACGTGAGCATATTGCCGGGAACGATCATCAACGCCTTGGCGATGTTCGATCTGAATGGCGTGTCAACGACGATCACGATGACCGATCCGATTGAGGGCGTGGTTTTCAACGAGACGAAAAGCCTGCAAGACAACACCATCATCATTGATTGGTATAGCTATTTCTTTGAGAGCATCACAACGGTATCTGATGTGGTGTTCTTGGGCTTGCCTGCTTATGGCGGTGCGACAACACGCATTCAGGTAAATGCTGGTGCAGGCACCGCAGCCATTGGCGAAGTCGTGATCGGCAAGCAACGCAACCTTGGCGTGTCAAACTTTGGCACCAGCGTTAGCATTCTGGATTATAGCCGCAAGGAAACCGACCAATTTGGCAACACGGTTGTCGAAACAAGGCCATTCTCTAAGCGGGCCGATTTTGACGTTACCGTGGAAACGGGTGCCGTTGCCGCTGTGCAAAAAGCCTTGGCTGACATTCGCACAACGCCGACCGTGTTCATTGGTGATGAGGATCGCGCTGAAACCATCGTGTATGGATTTTATCGCGGTTTTAATATAGTTATATCCACGCCAAGCATTTCCGATTGCAGCATTGAAGTTGAGGGCTTGATCTAATGGCCATTACGCCGCTTCCCACACCGCCCAGCCGGTCACAGTCGCCAGCCACGTTCAGCACGGACGCAGACGCCTTCCTTGGCGCGCTGCCAGCCTTTGCCACTGAGGCAAACGCACTGGCAACCGATGTCAACGCGGATGAGATCAGCGCAGCAGCAGCGGCAACCGCAGCGGCTAACAGCGCCAACATTGCGGTGGGCGCGGCAAACTATAAGGGCGATTACAACGCCGGCACGACCTATCAGATCGGCCAGAGCGTAACGAGCGGCGGGCGGCAGTGGGTGGCCAAGACCATCAACACAGGCATCACGCCGGTTGCGGGCGCTAACTGGCTGTTGATCAATGATGGTGACGTGCTGGGGCCGCTGAGTGCTACAGATAACGCCCTTGCTGTCTATGATGGCACCACCGGCAAGATCATTAAGGCTGTTGCTAGTGTTGGCACATCGGGCCAAGTGCTTGTCAGCAACGGCGCAGGATCACCGCCTTCATTTGCTCCGCTTCCCGGCGCGAACTTGCCGCGCTCGACTCGCACATCCAACATTCAACTTGTCGCCGCTGATAATGGGCGCTTGATTGAATATACCGCCAACAGCTTCACCCAAACATTTGCCAGCGCCGCCGCGCTTGGCGCTGGCTGGTGGTGCTATTTGTCTAACGGAAACCCGCCCGCTTTTGAGCGGGCTGGCGGGGTTAGGGCTATTCGAAGCACAAGCGGCATTGCATCTGGAAACCTAAAAGCAGGTTTTATTCAACCAGATGGAACAAATCTTTTCACGGTAAACCCCGCCGGATCAGGTGCAGGGATGGTTTATCGTTACGGCATGTCAACGCCAAATGATCTTTTGTCGCTGAATACAACATTCAACCAATCGTTTAATGCTTCTGCACAAGTTGCAGGCAATGTTCACACCATTCTTTTTAGGCCGAATGGCTTGCAAATGTTTATTTTTGCTTATTCAGGTAGCAACGCGCAGGTTTTTGTTTACAATCTTTCCACAGCGTGGTCGATCAGCACTGCAACCTATTCTGGAACGTCTTTTACGTTTGATCTTGCGGGCTTTCCAAATGGTGCCGCGTTCAAAGACGATGGCACGGCTGTTTATATTGGCAACTCTTCTCAAATTCGCCAATATACATTAGGAACGGCTTGGGCTTTCACCAGCGTCACAACGGCGCACACGCTTTCTATTAATGAACCTGTATCAGATGGACTTATGCTTTCGTCGGATGGCCGGCGCATGTTTACCTATCAAGCTTCACCTGGATTTGGATATTCAAGGCTTGCAGAATATCGCCTGTCTACTGCTTGGCAGATTTCAAGTGCTACTTTCTATAATGCAGTAAATGTTTGCTATGGAAATATAAACAATTTCGAACCTTTCTACGCTGTTGGAACAGGTAGAATGTTTTTCCGAACATCATCCTCATTTTCCGATTACGTTTTAAATTCTACGCAATCAACCTTTGATGCGATGGAAAACCAAAGCGGACGTGATATTACTTTGGAAGCGTTTGCCGGTCAAACGATTGATGGGCGCACGTCTTTCGTGATGTATCCCGGTGAGCTTCGGCTTGTTGTCAGTGATGGCAGCAATCTGTTCAGCTATCCAATCAAGCCATTTCAGCGAGTTTTTACGGTAACAGGCACGTTTGTTTCACCGCCTGGATACTCAGCTTATAACGCAATTGTTTGGGGCGCTGGCGCTGGCGGCTTTTCTGGCGCTGATATTGATTCATATGGCAGTGGTCACTTTCCCGGCGGTGGTGGCGGGGCTTATGCCCAAACCACCGTTTTGGCATCAAGTATTCAATCGTTTAGCGTTCCAGTTTTTGTCGGAGCGGGCGGAGCAGGAGGTATTTATTCAGCAGGCTCTCCACAACCTGGCGGTGCTGGTGGCCGTACTTCGTTTGGCAGCTTTGTGACTGCCTATGGCGGGCTTTCAGTTTATATCAACAATCTCAGCGGCGGCGCGTCAATGACGCCACTGGCCATTAATGTTAATGCAAGTAGAAACCCAACTTTTCCAGCCGATTCACTTGCGTTTTATAATGGGGGAACGCAGACATCAACTAGCGATAACAGTGGATATTCTATTTTTGGCGGAGGTGCGGGTGGCGCTAGTGGCGGTTCAACCAGCAATTTCGGCAGTTGCTCAATGTATGGCGGAGGCGGTGGCGCTTCGTCAACTACCACTGGCGGGAGATCATTTTATAACCAGTCGCTGATTGTTGATTCTAGCGCCGGGTCTACTCCGTTTCTTAAAGGTGGCGGTAGCGGTGGGAGAATCAGCACAACTCGCGCGGCAACACCCTTGCCGGCTTTTGGTCAAGGTGGGGGTGGAAGTTTTCAAAGTAGCTCAAGTTTTCCGGCTGGCGTGGGGGCCGTTGGTGGCATTGCTGGCGGTGGCGGATCAGGTGCTAATGCCAGCGTAAGCAACGGCTTTACGCCCGCTGTTGGCGGCGCTGGCGGCAATGGTCTTTGCATCGTTCAAGGGGTAATTTAATGATTAGGGCGCATCAAGTTGGCGCTGATGGCGTCATTGTGGAAACCTTTGTCGTGGAAAGCCTAGATGCTTTTCCAAACTTGATTGACGCCAGCGAAGGCGGCGGCATTGGTCAATATAAAGATGAGGAAGGCGTTTGGCGCTTGGGCGAAAAGGCCCTTAAGCAAATGACTGAATCTGCCGTTGCACGGCGGAACGCACTTTTGGCTGAAAGTGATTTTTGGGTGACGCAAGCGGCAGAAGCCGGGCGCGGTCTTGATGTGGCTCGAAAATCTTATCGCCAAGCCTTGCGTGATTTACCAACCCAAGATGGCTGGCCCGAAAACATTGCTTGGCCGGAAATGTTGGAAGGTGAAACCGCGCCCATCCCGCAATCCGTCACCATGCGCCAAGCCCGTCTTGCGCTGCTGTCCTACGGCCTGCTGGACGATGTCGAAGCAGTGATCATCACCATGAACGAACCGCAGCGCACACAAACGCAGATCGAATGGGAATATGCCCAGACGGTAGAGCGGGACAACGCGCTTGTTGCGGCGCTTGGCCCGGCGCTTGGCCTAGACGATGCGGCGATTGACAGCCTGTTCACGCTGGCGGCCACATTGTAAGAGACCGCTAATTGTTGTATTGTTGCGCCAGACAGGAGTTCACGGACATGGCCAGCCCGGTGCATAGCGTTATGGAGACGATGAAGCCGGCGGGCGACATCCTGTCGATTGGCGTTGTGCTGGCCACGCTGGCGTCATGGCTGCCCTCAATCGCCGCTATCTTCACCATCATCTGGACGGCGATTCGGATTTACGAAACGCGCACGGTGCAGCGACTTCTAGGCAAGGCTACATAATCCGCTGATCGTCGCAGGGCCGTCCTGTCGCAGCTAACAGGTGACACGTGCCGCGCAATCAACACGATATCGATCCGGCGCGTGATGCCGAGATTTATGCGGCTTATGTAGAGGCCGGCAACAGCGGGCGGGCATTGGCCAGGACGGGCCGCTATGGCGGCAAGATGGGCATTTTGTCAGCGGTGCGGAGACACAAGGCAACGCAAGGCGAAGCCTATGGGGCTGGCGGCATCGGGCAAGGTGCGGAACGCGACGGGCATAGCCCCTACGTCATCAAAGGCGTTTCAACCTATTTCGACGCAGACGGCAATCAGCGCGCCCAATGGGTGAAAACCCGACTAGATGATGAACAACGGCAAGAGGCGATCCGCGCGGCGGCGGAAGCCTTGGCCCAGGACATACCGCCAGCGGAACCCGTCACGCCACCGGCTGCAACCTTGGCCGATCTGCTGAACCTTTACGTTTTCACGGATTACCATGTCGGAATGCTGGCGTGGCACCGCGAGGGCGGCCAAGATTGGGACTTGGCCATTGCTGAAAAACTAATAACAAACGCGTATCGCCATATGATCGACAATGCGCCAGCGGCTAAAATTGGCATCGTTTGCCAGCTTGGCGACTGGTTTCATTACGACAGCTTCAAGCCGCTAACGCCTGCCAGTGGGCATCTGCTGGATGCCGACAGCCGGTTTCCCAAGATGATCGAGGCCGGCGTTCGCATCTTGCGGCGGATCGTTGGCATGGCGCTGGAACGGCATGAGCAAGTGATCGTGCTACATGCTGAGGGCAACCATGACGAAGCCTCATCGGTCTGGCTTCGAGTGATGTTCAAGGCGCTGTTTGAGAATGAGCCGCGCGTTACGGTGGAGGATAGCCCGCTTCCGTTTTATGCGTATCAGCATGGCCAGGTTATGCTAGCGTTCCATCATGGCCACAAAGTCAAGATGGACGGCTTGCCGGCGCTGTTTGCCAGCCAGTTCCGCGAGATGTGGGGCAATACCAAAATGGCCTATGGCCATAGCGGCCATTATCACCATGAAGTGGTCAAGGAGTTTTCCGGCATCAAATGGATGCAGCACCCTACGCTTGCCGCGCGTGATGCCTATGCGGCGCGTGGCGGTTATCATGCAGAGCGGGCAGCCTATGCCATCACCTATCACGCCAAATATGGCCAAGTCAGCACCTTGACCGTCAAGCCGGAAATGTTTGAGTGAAAGCCCGCATCCCTTGGGAAATGCTTAAGGCTGACACGTTTGCAGATCATGCCGACGATGTGGCGATGTTGTGGGCGCGCGAGTTTGCGGATGTCGCCAAAAACGAATTGTTCTGGTTGCGTGGCGTAATTGGCAGCGATGTGCTACAAGGCGCAACGCGCGCCGTAATGGCGCGGGCTTTGAAGCTGGCAGCTTTGGAGGTCGAGCAATGCGATGGCTAACAGAGGCACGGCAATTAATTGGCACGAGGGAACTTCCCGGCGCTGGGAACAATCCCGTCATCATGTCCTGGGGCAACCGGCTTGGCGCACGAGTGCTGGGCATTGCATACGGGGCTGACAGCGTGCCGTGGTGCGGGCTTTATGCCGCCTGGTGCGTTCATCAGGCTGGCATTGCACCGCCCAAGATTGCCATCCGCGCCAAGGCTTGGGCGACTTGGGGCATTCCGCTGTCATTGTCTGCCACGCCACCAATGGGCGCAATCGCTGTCTTTGATCGGCAGGGCGGCGGGCATGTCGGCTTTGTGAATAGCGTCAACGCTGATGGCAGCCTAAACATCTTGGGCGGCAATCAGGGTGATGCTGTCAATGTTCGCCGGTTTACGCGAGACAGGCTCATTGCTTTGCGCTGGCCAGCCGGGCAGCCCATTGGCCCGGCAGCGCGCATCGCAGCAACCGCAGCCGCTAACACAACAGGTGAGGCATGATCGAATATATCAAAGCGCGGTTGCGCGAAAAAACGACTTGGGCGGGCTTGCTGGCAATCGTGCTGGCGGTCTCGCTGCTTGTGATCCCGGTGATCATGCCTGCTGATGCTGCGGCGCTGGCCAGCCAGAATGTTCAATGGCTAATCACCGCGCTGTTCGTCGGCGGGCTGGGCGGCGTTGTCTGGCATCGAAAGATTTGACCATGTTCGTGCCAGCCTGGGCCTTGCGTGTCGCGCCGTATGTTGGCGGCTTGCTGCTGATCGTGGCGGCTTATGTGTGGGCCTATGGGCGTGGCGTTGATGCAGAGCGCGGCAAGTGGCAGGCAGTGCAAGCCAAGGCGGCAGAGGTGCAGCGCCAGCGAGAGGTGGCATTGCAGGCGCAAGTTGACGCTGCTGGCGTGGCGCTGTCAGAAGCGCAGTCTCGTATTTCCAACAACGCCGGCAAAGCGCAAACCATAACGAGGACATATTATGTTGCGAACCCTAGCAGCAATGTTGCTTGTCTTGATGATGGCCGGGTGCAGCACATCACGCAAAGTGACGCCGCCGCCATTGGCAATCCCGCAGCCGCCAAGTGACGCTTTACAGCCTTGCGCCATCCCGGCACTGCTTGGCGGATCGGCGGAAGCGGTGGAGTTGGCGTTGATCGAACGCGGTGCAGAGATTGCCCGTTGCGAGGCGAAGCGGGCGGCGCTGGTGCAAGGCTGGCCGAAGTGAGGTGATGACATGGCGAAAGACCCAAGACTAAAGGCGGTGGGCGTGGAAGGCTATAACAAGCCAAAACGCACACCGACCCATCCGACGAAAAGCCATGTCGTTGTCGCCAAGGAAGGCGACGAAATAAAGACGATCCGCTTTGGCCAGCAAGGCGTGAAGGGATCGCCGCCGCGCGAAGGTGAAAGCAAAGCCGACAAGGCAAGGCGGGCGGCCTTCAAAGCCCGCCACGCTGAAAACATCGCCAAGGGCAAGATGTCGGCTGCCTATTGGTCAAACAAGGTGAAATGGTGATGCCACTGAAAATGGGATATAGCGCCAAGAGCGTGAGCGCCAACATCAAGGCGAAAATGAAAGCCGGCAAGCAGCAGAATCAGGCTGTTGCCATTGCGCTGTCGGTTGCGCGCAAGGCTAAGGCGAAGGCCAAGAAAAAGAGCTAAGTTGGCGTCATCAGGTTAGCATCAGCGCGCTTTCGGCCATTGGCGCGGGCAGCCTCATAGATAGCGCGGCGATGCCGGCGCAGCGCATCTGTGAAGCGGTAGACACTGCCCCAGCCAAAATGATGCGCCAATTCGGTCAACGTCTTGTCGCCAATGTCACGATCAGCGGCGGGCAGAGTGGGCATAGTGCCGGGCGGGCGCGGCGGATTGGTCGTGCGCTTCGGGCTTTCCTCATTGGCCATTCGCACTTCCACCGATCTGACCTGTGACAGATGCGCCCTGATGCGCTCGTTAGCAAAAATGCGAACCATGCGCCCATCGGGATATAGATTCCAAAAGCGCCGATCATGAATAATGACTTTGGGCTTCATGTCACAGACTCGCGGGCTGGCGGTTGGCGGAATGTTTGACCAATGCGTTCAGCACGATTTGATTGGCTGGGCGGCGGCGGCGCTGCAACTGCCATGTGTAAATCGGCTGTCCCTCGCTGGTTAGTGCGCGATGCCACATGGCGAAAATATAGCCCTCATCGTCTAGCAGCCTCACAAAGCGGCCAAGATCACCGGGAATTGAATGGGTGGCATCGCTTACAATCTTGGCGACGATGTTGCCTTCCGGCGCGTCCATCACCCATGCAGCAACTTCCTTGGCGCTATACATTGTGCGTCCTTTCAGATCATTGCCAGCAAGGCAAGGCAGATAAACAAGCAGGCCATTGGTAGAGCTTCGCGTAGCATGGTGTGTGTCTCCCGTTGTTGTTAATT
>Ga0208719_1000197_pt1 | contig 18400 bp, 16 predicted proteins | sample LakMenEpi30Jul09_FD_150747 | JGI IMG/M metagenome (GOLD analysis project Ga0208719, IMG submission 150747) | Freshwater microbial communities from Lake Mendota, WI - 30JUL2009 deep hole epilimnion (SPAdes) | ecosystem: Environmental > Aquatic > Freshwater > Lake > Epilimnion/Euphotic zone ... | reverse complement strand
TCCTGGGATTGCGGGGAGTAAACGCCGCCCATAATCAGGCCCGATAGCTGCTATCCTAGACAGACTAGCCAACCCACTGATGCTCACCCACGGAGCCCCAATTCCATTTTTCGACGTACCGACGCAGGTTCTGCGGCCTCTGCCCGACCTCAATGATGTGCCGGGGTTCGACGTGCTTTTCGACCGCGCGCCGCTCCCGATGTGGATCTGCGACATCGAGAATTTTCGCTTCATCGCGGTCAATTTTTCCGCGCTGAAATCGTACGGCTGGACGCGCGAGGAGTTCCTCGCGATGACGATGGACCGCATCCTCCCGCCAAAGGACATGGAGGGATTTCTGGAATACCGGAGGCAGGTGGAGTCACACGGCGCCGGCCTGAACCAGACGCAAAACTGGCGGCACAAGACGAAGGCGGGCGAAGTGATCGCCGTGCAGACGTCCTCGCAGAGCGTGACTTTCCACGGACGCCGCGCGCTGCTCGTGACGATCCACGACCGCAGCGGCCACCTGCGCGCCGAGGAGGAGAACCGCGAGCTGGCGCACGTGCTCAGCCTCGCCGCGGATGCGATTATCGTCTGCACGCTCGATCGCGAGATCCGGTATTGGAACAAGGGTGCGGAACGCGTTTACGGATGGACCACCGCGGAGGCGATCGGCCGCAAGGCCGACGATCTGCTGAAGATTGACATGGAGACGTGCCTGAAGTGCATGTCCGGCCTGCTGGAAAAAGGCGACTGGAACGGCCAGATGACGCACAAGAAGCGCGAGGGCAGCGACGTGATCGTGAACAGCCGATGGACGCTCGGCTGCGACGAGGAGACGCGCCAGCCGAAGTCCGTGCTGCTCATCAATTCCGACATCACCGAGACGAAAAAACTGGAGTCGCAATTTCTCCGCGCACAGCGGCTGGAGAGCATCGGCACGCTCGCGAGCGGCATCGCGCACGATCTGAACAACATCCTTTCCCCGATCCTCATGGCCACGGGAATCCTGAAGCAGACGGTGCCGAAGCACGATCAGCAGATGGTGGAAATCATCGAGGCCAGCGCCGAGCGCGGCGCGGGAATCGTGAAGCAGGTGCTCACTTTCGCCCGCGGCGTGGAGGGCGAGCGCGTGCTGCTCCAGCCGAAGCACCTCCTCACCGAGATGGTGAAGGTGATGCACCAGACTTTTCCGAAGAACATAGACATCAAGACCAACTTCGCGTCCGAGCTGTGGACCGTGCAGGGCGACGCGACGCAGCTCCACCAGGTGCTCCTGAACCTCTGCGTGAATGCGCGCGACGCGATGTCGCCGAGGGGTGGCAGTTTGCGGGTCTCGTGTGAAAATGTGGAAGTGGACCAGCAGGTCGCGAGCATGAATCCCGGCGCGAGCACCGGCCCGCATGTGTGCTTCACGGTGACCGACACCGGCAGCGGCATGACGCCCGAGGTGATGGAGAAAATCTTCAATCCTTTCTTCACGACGAAGGAGCAGGGCAAGGGCACGGGGCTCGGCCTCGCGACCGTGATCGGCATCGTGAAAGGCCACAAGGGCTTCCTCGCGCTCCAGAGCGAAGTCGGCGTCGGCACGACGTTCCGCGTCCACCTTCCCGCAAACTTCGAGGGCCGCACCGAGGAGGAGCACGCAGAGTCCCTTGCCGATCTGCGCGGCAATGGCGAACTCGTGCTCGTGGTGGACGACGAGGCGCCGATCCGCGAGGTCATCGTCGGCACGCTCGAGGCGCACAATTACCGCTGCTACACCGCCGAGGACGGCACCGATGCGCTCGCGATGTATTTCGAGCGGCGCTCGTCCATCCAGCTCATCATCACCGACCTTCACATGGGGATGATGGACGGCATCACGCTCACGAAGTCGGTGAAAAAACTCACGCCGGACGCAAGGGTGATCGTCTCCAGCGGCCACATCCAAAAGGAAAACCAGACGATCCTCGAGGGACTTGGCGTGAAGCATTTCCTCGAAAAGCCCTACACCGCGGAGAAGCTCCTCATTTGCGTGAAGCAGGCGTTCGCGACCGCGCCAGCCGATGGTTCGGCGGGGAAGTAAGCGCGCGGCTAGAGCTTGTTGATCTGCTCGAGCAGGCCGGACTGCGAGAGCGACTCCGATATCCAGTAGTCTCCGCGTTTGCGGAAGAGCACGTATAGCGGCACGCCGGCGCGTCCCATCTTTTTCAGCGCGGCGGAAATGTCCGGCGGCGCGGCGGTGTAGTCGGCCTTTACGAAGAGGACGTTCTTCGCCTTGAACGCGTCCTGCACGGGCTGCGTGTGCAGCACGGTGTTCTCGAAAAACTTGCAGTTCAGGCACCAGTCCGCAGTGAAGTCCACGAAGACGGGACGGTTGTCGTTCAGGCCACGCCTCACTGCAGTCAGCAAGCCGGATGACGCCCCGGGCGGACGCTCCACCTTGCCGTGGACGAACACGAACCAGCCGCCGACGGCGAGCGCGAGCACAGAGGGCAGCGCCCATTTTGCCTCGTGAAATGTACCGAGCAGCCACGCGGCGAAACCCAACGTGAGCAGGAAGCCGGCGACCGTGACGACCATCGCGGCGCTCGGCAGCGAGTTCAGCAGCCACACCGCGAAGCCGACCATCACAAAGCCGAGGATTTGCTTGAAGCGCACCATCCACATGCCTGGCTTCGGCAAAAATTTCATCCACGCGGGCTGCCACGTCAGCAGGAAATACGGCAGCGAAAGCCCGGTGGCCACGGCGGCGAAGAGCGCGAAGATACGGCTGCCCGGTTCGTTCACCGCCGCGCCGATCACCGGGCCGACGAGCGGCGCGGTGCAGGACGTGCCGAGGAGCGTGGTGAAAAATCCGTGCACGAACGCACCACCCGCGCCCTCTTTGCTCGACGCCTCGCTGAGCTTCGACTCTGCGCCGCCGAGCGTGATTTCAAACACACCGAGCAGGCTGAGGCCAAAGAGGAACATCACCGCGACCATGATGGTGAGCGCGACGGGATTGGAAAACTGCGCGCCCCAGCCGAGCGACTTGTTCGCAGATGCGAGCGCGAGCACGAGCAACGCGAGCACGAGGAAAAATCCAAACACGCCCGCGCAAAACGCGAGGCCAAGCTTGAACACACGGTCGCGCGATTCGCCCGCCTGCCGCACGAAGCCAAATATCTTCAGACTGATCACGGGCAGCACGCACGGCATGAGATTCAAAAGCAGCCCGCCGAGGAAGCCCTTGATGAGCCAGCTCAGCAGACTCGTGGATTCGCTTCGGCCCTTCTCGCCTTTCGCGATGTCGTCGAATGGATCCCACGTGTCGCCGTCGTCCTCGGCTGTGCCGGATTTTGCGCTCGGCGTCTCGACTTCCACCGGAGGCGGGTCGCCGATGTACCAGCCCTTGCGCGTGCCGTCCGCGCCGGTCGTCACGAGCAGGCCGCTCCACGGCAGTTCGTTGTCGAACGGAAAGGTGAACACGCGCACGCCGTCAGGCGCAGTCTCCGCGCCGGGGTGCTTGTCCATCTCGAAGGACGTCTTGATGCGGGACGGCGGGATCACGAAAAACTCCGCCTTCGCATCCGCCGGCAGCCCGCCCACGCGGACACTCAGCTTTTTTCCGCTAAGGTCGAATTTCACGTCCTTCGTCGGCGGCTCGTCCGTGCGCGGCAGTTCGCCGAGCCATTTCGAAAAGAGCGCCTCGTTCGCTGGCTTCGCAGCGCCGGCGGTAAGTTTGATCTGCACTTCCTCCGGGCCCGGCGGCATCAGGCAGACGTCGGCGCACACCTGCCACTTGATTTTCGCGCGCAGCGTCACCTCGCCGGTGAATTTTTTCGGCGGCGTGATCTTCACCGGGAACATCACCTCGTGCCCGTATGCGTAGAGCGTCCAGCCAGTCTTGTCCTTCTCGGCGTGCGGCAGCGGAAACTCAATCGGCCCCGCCTCCCAGCCCGGCGGCAGGTTCCACTCCACCACCGTGAGCGGCTCGCCGAGCCCGCCCGCGAAACGCCAGTACATGTGCCAGCCCTCGACGATCTGAAAATGAAACCCGACGTGAAATGCCTTCCCCGGCTCGACCGCCGAGGTGTCCGCGACAAACGCCCGTTTGGTGATCTCCTTGCCGTTGTCGGTCTGCGCCAATGCGGTCTGCACAAGAAGAAAGGCGAGCACAGGCAGGATGCAGACGGCGAGAGTGCGGGAGAGCAGACGGTGCGGCATGGCGGGGATTTTTCGGGAGCTTACGCGGGGCAGTGCGGAAATTCCAAGACTGCTATGGGGCAATCGTCCGCCTCACGCACCCGTGAGCGCGGGCCAGAGGATCGCGAGCGAGCGCGCATTGATCTCGCGCGCCTTCGCCGGATCGATTGGCGGAAGCTTCGGGCGGTCGAAACTTGCGGCGAACTTCTGCTTCCACCGCGCGTATTCCGGCTGCGACCAAGCGCCGCACACGTCACCGCCGACGATCTCCACGCCGCCCGTGCGGAGGATTTTCAGCGCGTCGGCGATGTCTTCCGCGGTGAAGAGTCCCTGTTCCCAATTCGTCACCGCGTCCCCGAGTCGCAGGCAGTCGGTGTCTATCGTGACGTACACATTTCTCCCGCACAGCTTCGCGGCGAACTCCGCGAACTGAACGCGCCAGCCGTCACGCGAAATCACCGGCCAGCGTTCACGCACGCGCTCGCTCATGCGCTCGCGCCACACGCGCACGGCGAGAGTGCCGTTGCCGAGCGCGCGGTGGTTTGCAAACCAGCGGTGCGGCCAGTTGAACTCGAAATTCCCGCAACCCCACACGGTCGCGGACCGCACGTGCGGGAGTTCGAGCGCGCGGTTCACCCATCCGCCGCAGCCCCAGCGCGGCGGGCGCACGTCCCAGTCCGGGTGATTGTCAAAGGACACGAGCACAGTCGGCTCGCGAAATTGCCGCAGCCACAGCGCGCTGAGGTGATGAAATTCGCCCGAGCCGTAAAGCGTGAACGGCGCGAGTCGTGGCTGCACTTCGTCGTAAAATTTCTCCATCTCCGCGCGCGGCGCGGAAAAGCGGAGGCGCGGGCCCCAAGCGCGGGCATCGAGATACTCCGCGCCATTCACCGCATCGCGCGACCACGCGCCGTCGAGGTCGAGATGCAGGGCGGAATTGGCCACGGCGCGATGCAAGCGGAGCGCCGCGATGGCGGCAAGCGCGCAAGAAGCAGGGGTCCCGCGATTGTTTCGGCACACTCCCCCGGGGAAAGTTTCGGGGTCGCCGGTATCCATTGGACCCTCCGGCAACCCCGAGTGTTCCCCCCAGAACAATAGATAAGACCGGCGAGGACGCGTTCCGTTAGAAAAAAGTCCGGGCCTTTTTCAGACGAATATTTTGCCCCGTGGCGCAACGCGATTGACACCACGCAAAACGTCCCGCGTGATTCCCGACGCATGAACAACCCACAGCCTCCCCTCTCCTCCCGCCGTGAATTCCTGAAGACCTCCGGCCAGATCGCCGCCGCGTCTGCGCTCGCGGGCATCTCCATTCCGTTCGTCCACGCCGCCAGCAGCGAGACGATCAATATCGCACTCGTCGGCTGCGGCGGACGCGGCACCGGCGCGGCGAAGAACGCCATGGACCAGAGCGGCCCGCCGATCAATCTCGTCGCGATGGCGGACATTTTCGACCATCGGATGAAGGGCAGCCACGACTCGCTGAAGCGCGCCCTGCCCAACAATGTGAAGGTGTCGGAGGATCAGAAATTCATCGGCTTCGACGGCTACAAGAAGGCGATTGATTGCCTGAAGAAGGGCGACGTCGCGATCTTCACGACGCCGATGGCGTTCCGCACGGTCCACTTTGCGTACGCGATTGAAAAGGGCGTGAACATTTTCATGGAAAAGCCCGTGACGGCGGACGGCCCGAAGTCGCGCCTGATGCTGAAGCTGAACGAGGAGGCACTGAAGAAAGGCCTCAAGGTCGGCGTCGGCCTGAACAGCCGCCACAGCCGCGCGCTGCAAGAGCTGCACAAGCGCGTGCAGGACGGCGAAATCGGCGACATCATGCTCATGCGCGGCTACCGCATGTCGCCGCCGATTGGCTCGGCCTTCTCGGAAAAATATCCCGGGCCCAACAACAACCTGCCCGGCAAGCCGACAGAATTGCAGTGGCAGCTCTCCCGTTTCCACAGCTTCATCTGGGCGAGCGGCGGCTGCTTCAGCGACTTCTACATCCACCACATCGATCACCTGAGCTGGATGAAAAACGCGTGGCCCGTGAAGGCCCAGGCCCTCGGCGGACGCCACTATCGCGACAACTACGTGGATCAAAATTTCGACAGCTACGCGGTCGAATACACCTTCGAGGACGGCGCGAAACTCTACATGGACGGCCGCTGCATGATCGGCGCGAACCAGATCTACTCGAGCTACGTGCATGGCACGAAGGGCATGGCCATCGCCGCGAAGAGCGGTGACACCGGCCTGCCTTCGAGCACCTACAAGGGGCAGTTGCCGAGCAAGAGCAACCTCATCTGGCAGTCCGACGTGCAGAAGCACGAGATGGAGTCGCACTTTAACGAGTGGACCGACCTCATCGACGCGATCCGCAGCGACAAGCCGTTCAACGAAGTCAAATACGGCGTCGAGGCCAGCGTCGTGACCTCGATGGGCCGCATGGCCGCGCACACCGGTCAGGAAGTGACTTTCGACGAGATGCTGAACCACGAGCACGAGTATTGCCCGAACGCGGACAAGCTCACGATGGACAGCCCGCCGCCGCTGCTTTCCGACAAGGACGGCAAATACCCCGTGCCGACGCCCGGATTGAAGAAGGGGAAGAACTGGCAGGAATGGTATGTGTAATTGACGCGCGTCTTCCCGCTCTGAGAATTCAAAGCGCCCGGAGCAATCCGGGCGCTTTTTTTCTGCGCAAAAAAATGCGCCGATCCGCCTCTATCTTGCGCGCCGATCCGCAGGATGGACGTCGAGTCTCTTCACCTGCATGGCCGCAAGATCATCCCAATACTTGATCGCGAATTTGCCGAACACATGCACCTCCACACGCCTGCCGCTGGCGTCCGTTTCCGGGAAATCAGAATGATTCGCCGGGGCCGCTGCAATCTCCCGAAATCGCCTCACCAGATCCTCCTGTTCGCGCGTCATGCGCGCACGGAGAAATTCCAGCACCTCGATATCCACGAGCAGGCGCGCCGCGCCCATCACTCACGGCTGCCGAGTCCCAATTCCCGCTCGACCTGCTCCGGCGTCAGCCATCGCCCCGGTGTCGCGTCGTCAATTTTTCGCGCCAGCTTTTCGCGATAGGCGGCATCGTCCCGATCCGCGAGCGTGACCATGTAGGCGAGCAGCTTGCGCCGCTCGTCGTCGCCGAGCGCACCGACTTCCTTCATCAGCACGTCAAAACTCATGGGCTGACGCTAGCTGAATGATGCACGGCTGGCAAAACACGTTTGCCGGGCTGATCTTCTCGCCGGTCGCGATTTTTTCTTACACAAACCTCGGACGAGTTTCACCGTTCTCCATGCAACATCCTGTCCGCTGCCCCTGGCCCACGAAGCCGCTCGACATCACGTATCACGACACAGAGTGGGGCGTTCCGGTCCACGATGACCGGCGGCTTTTCGAGATGCTCATCCTTGAAGGCGCGCAGGCCGGGCTGAGCTGGTCCACGATTCTCGCGAAGCGGGAGAACTATCGCGAGGCGTTCGATAGTTTCGATGTGCAGCGCATCGCGCGCTACACGCCGGCCAAGGTCGCGGAACTGCTCGCAAATCCCGGCATCGTCCGCAACCGGCTGAAGATCGCGGCGACGATCCAGAATGCGAAGGCGTGCATCGCCGCGATCGAGGAATGCGGCAGCCTCAATGCGCTGCTGTGGAGCTTTGTGAAAGGCACGCCAATCCAGAAGCGGCGCCGGAGCATGAAGGACGTGCCCCCGCGCACCGCGGAGTCCGACGCGATGAGCAAGGATCTGCTGCGGCGCGGATTCAAATTCGTCGGCTCGACGATCTGTTACGCATTCATGCAGGCGACCGGGATGGTGAATGATCACCTCACGTCCTGCTTCCGCCATCGCGAGGTGTCGCAGGCCAGATAGCGCGAGGGCATCGTCCGCGCATCTTGTTCAACAAGCGTCGCCGTATCTTGGATCGCAGGCGCACAGATTTGTCACTAGCGCGCTTGATAATCCTTCAGCAGAAAAAACGCCATGAGCATCCCCGCTGAATTCGAAAAACAGTTCACCAAATTTCCTGAGTGTCTGCGCAAGCTCGTCGAGGCGGAGATCGCAGATGGAAATTCCATCCTGGAAATCCGCGGCGGCTTTCCTGCCGCTTTTTGCGGCGATTGCCTGAAGCTCGCGAGACAGGTGGCTGCGTGCAGGCGCGAGTCGGTCGGCGGCGTGAAATTTTACGAGCGGAACAACTCGGACTACTTCGGCGAATTCACGACTGAGGACCGCCATTTTTTCGTGCTCGAACCGCCGAATCCGCCCGAGCCGCCGCCAGACATGGATGCGATCCGCGAGGCAATGAATGTGAGGCAGCGCGCTGCGGATGCGGAGCTTTATGCTGCGCAGCGGGTGGAGGCGGAGGCGGAGGTGAGGGCCGCGCAGGAGCGTGAGGACGATACCTCCAGCGAGGGCCGCACGGGCCGCGTGCCGAAGCATTCCCATCATCCATCAGTGCGGAAATCCGCCGGGCTGTCTGGCGCGGTCGCGCGTTTTGCCGCGAGCATGGAGGGCACGATGGAAAGCTGGCGCGAGGGCACGGGCTACGATCTGGCGCTGCTGAAATCTGCGACGCCGGAGGAACTCGAGTCCATCGAGGAAATGATCCTGAGCCGCCCTGTGGAGGACTGGCGCGACGTGGAGGCGCTGGCTGCGCTCGACTCGCCGCGAGCGCGGGTGGCGTTGCGAAAGGCGCTCAAGAGCAGCGACCACCGCGTGGCGACGGCCGTCGCGGAATACGCCCCGCATCTCGTCTCGGACGCGGAGCGCACGAAGGTACTCGTCGCCGCACTGGAAGGGGCGGAGATTTACGGCGGCCTCACGCAGGCGCTGTTGGACGTGGAGGAATATCATCCGCCCGAAATCGTTGACGCGCTTTTCCGCGGTCTGCTGAAACCGAATTGCGAAAACCCCGTGCATTTCGCGGCGATGCTGATGTTCATCCACGGCAAAGCGGATTCGTCGTTCGACTGGACGCACCGTCCGCTCTTTCTGCGATTCAAGACGGAGGATCGTGCGGAGCGTGAGAGTGTCTTCCGCGAACTGTGCGAAAAAATCGGTGTCGATCCGGAGCGGCATCTCAAGGCTGCGGGCGGCAACGCGGCGAAGGGTGGCAAGCAGGGACGGTCCCGCCGTCGGTAGGAGGCTGATTTGGAGTTTGGCGTTGAGCGTTTGGCGTTTGGCGTTTGGCCCGCCGCAAGGCGCTTCGCGTGTCCACGAGGCTGTCCGGACATCGCCAGTCCGCTGCGCGGGGCCAAATGCTCAATGCCAAACTCCAAACTCCAAGTTAGGACATCAGCCCGCTGTCGCCCCGCTGGACAAGAGCCCTTCTCCGCGTAATCTCCGCGCCCTCATGTTCAGCCTGCTTGCCGACAAACTTCAGGGCGTCTTCCGGAATCTCACCGGAAAGGGGAAGATCTCGGAGTCAAACGTCACCGATGCGCTCCGCGAAGTGCGCATGGCGTTGCTCGAAGCCGACGTGCATTTCCAAGTCGCGAAGGATTTCATCGCGCGGGTGAAGGAGAAGGCGCTCGGCGAGGAAGTCCTGAAGTCGGTGACGCCGGGACAGCAGATCGTAAAAATCTTCCACGACGAACTCACGACGCTGCTCGGCGGTGATGCGTCGCCGCTCGACATCACGCCTCCCGGACGCGTGCTCATCGTCGGCCTGAACGGCGCGGGCAAGACGACGACTTGCGGCAAGCTCGCGAACTTTTTGAAAAAGCAGGGCAAGGCTCCTGTGCTCATCGCGCTCGACCTTTACCGTCCTGCCGCGATCGAGCAGCTCGCGACGCTCGGGCGGCAGCTTTCGATTCCCGTCTTCGTCCCGCCGCAGGGCGCGACGGATGTGCTCGCGACGACGAAACTCGCCGCCGCGTGGCTCGCGGAGACGCCGCACAATGTCGAGATTTACGACACCGCAGGCCGGCAGGAAATTGACGAGGCGCTCATCGCCGAGGTCCGCAGCGTGCGCGAATATCTCAAGCCGCAGGAAGTCCTGCTCGTCGCGGACGCGGCGACCGGCCAGCAGGCGGTGAGCGTCGCGACGCATTTTCACGAGGCGCTCGACATCACCGGGCTCATCCTCACGAAGCTCGACGGCGACGCGCGCGGCGGCGCGGCGCTCTCGATGCGCGAGGTCACGAAGCGGCCGATCAAGTTTGCCGGCACGGGTGAAAAGATGGATGCGTTCGAGGTCTTTCACCCAGATCGTCTCGCAGGCCGAATCCTCGGGATGGGCGACGTGGTCACGCTCGTGGAGAGCGCGGCTGCGGCGATTGACGAGGCGGACGCAAAGCGGATGGAGGAAAAAATCCGCAGCGCGACTTTCGACTTCAACGACTTCCTCGAGCAGTTCAAATTCATGCGCAAGCTCGGTCCGCTGGAAAAAATCCTTGGCATGTTGCCGGGGATGGGCAACCTTAAGAACCTTTCGCTTGACGAAAAGCAGCTCAAACGGGTGGAGGCCATCGTCCTTTCGATGACTCCCCAGGAGCGCACGACGCCGGATATTCTGAATGCCCGACGCCGCCAGCGCATCGCCCGTGGGAGCGGCCATACCGTCATGCAAGTGAACGACCTCATCACGCGCTTCAATGAGATGCGCAAGATGATGAAGCAGATGCCCCGAATGCAGAAAATGATGTCCAAATCCAAGGGCGTCGGACTCTTCAAGCGGGGCGGCCAGTAAAATTTACCAAACCAAGCAGAACACAAAAAAACAAATCATGGTCGCAATCCGTCTCCGCCGCGAAGGCACAACCAACACGCCGTATTACAAAGTGGTCGTCACCGACCAGCGCAGCCCGCGCGACGGCAAATTCATCGAGATCATCGGCAACTACGATCCGAAGAAGAAGGATCTCAATGCGAACATTGACCTCGCACGCGCCGACTACTGGATCGGCCAGGGTGCGAAGCCGAGCGACACCGTGCGCAGCCTGATCAAGAAGGTGCGCAAGTCCGCGGCGACCGCCGCGAAGTAGCCGCAACTCACCCGGCCTCAACGGGCCTGCATGAGCCAGCGCCGCGCTCGCGGACGCAGCGGGAAAAAATTTCAGCGGAAAGTTCGGACGTGTTCCTGAACTTTCCGCTTTTCCGTTTTCACATCGCGCGGTAACAACGCACGCATGGAACGCTTTCTTGATTTTGTCCTGCGCCAGCTCATCGAGTTTCCCGACGAGCTGGTCATCATCCGCGAGGACGCGCCGAAAAAGACGATCTTCCGCCTCCAGATGCGCAAGTCGGACATCGGAAAAGTGGTCGGAAAATTCGGCCAGACGATCTCGGCGATCCGCAACTTGCTCGACGCCGCCGCATCGAAGCACGGAGGCCGCGCGACGGTGGAGATCATCGAGGAGGACGGGCGCAACGCGCCGGCGTGACTCTGTAGCCGGGACTTTCCAGTCCCGGCATTCGTCCGCCTGTAAATCGCCGGGACTGGAAAGTCCCGGCTACGAATGTCGCGCGTCCCGCTATTTCACCCCGAAGATCAGCCGCAGCGAGTCGAGGCGGACGTGGGCGGCGGAGAGCGCGGCGTGCAGATCAGCCTTCTGCTTTTGCGCGGCGGCGATTTCCTCGGGGCGGACGTGATCGTTGATCGTGCGCAGCGTCTCGAGGCGTTCGATTTCATCCTGGAGCTGCACTTCCATCGCGCGCACGGCTTCGGCGACGACGGCGGTCATGCGCTCCGTCGCGATTTTTTGCCCGGCGGCGAGCATCGCGGGGAGGAGCTTCTTGCGCATCGGGCCCTTGTCGAGGAGGCGGAAGATGTCGCCCTTTTCCAGATGCGCGGATCGCACTGCGGCATCGTCGCTGCGGTCGGTCATCGCGTGATCGATCACGATGCGCAGCGGCGTGGGCGGGAGAAAACGATCCGCGTGGAGTGCGGCGGGCGCGACGCATTCCACGACGGCGTGGACTTCGAGGAGAATGGATTCGCTGCCGGAGTTTTTCCAGATGCCGAAGGCGGTGTTGCCCTGCTCGGAGCCGAGCAGCAGATCGAGCGCGCCACCGATGAGCGGATGATCGCCGCTCATCAGTCCGAGATCCTCGCGGCTGAGTGCGCGCGTGCGGTCGAACGTCACGGACATGCCGTCTGCGGGCAGCGAAGGAAGTGCGTCAGTGAGCAGATGGCCGGGCTTCAGCAGGTATGCGCGCGTGCCGAGGTCGTCCACCTGCACGCCGAAGTGATCGAGCAGGCGCACACAGAATTCCTCGAATCCCGCGTCTCTGTCGGCGGTGCGGATCTGCTCGATGAGTGCAGCGGCGCGTCCGGGTTTTGAGGAGTTGAGTTCCAGCAGGCGGTCGTGCCCGCGCTCGAGTTTTCCCGCGACGCCCGCGTGCAGCGTGCGCGTGCGCTTGAGAAATGCCGCGAGCTTCTTCGCGGTGAACCCGTCGCACAGCGCGGTGAGATCGTCCTGCAACTCGCGGGCGATCTCGTTGGCACCGTGCGGGTTTTTTTCAAAGGCGTTCATACCCTCATGATACCACCGCGCGAAGACTTCGCCCTCGGTGCCGGGCATGAACGGCACATGGATATTGATCGTGGCGCTCTGGCCGATGCGGTCGAGTCGGCCGATGCGCTGTTCGAGCAGCTCGGGATTTTGCGGGAGATCGAAAAGCACGAGGTGATGCGCAAACTGGAAGTTCCGTCCCTCGCTGCCGATCTCCGAGCAGAGCAGGATGCGCGCGCCCTCGTCGCTGGCGAAGAATGCGGCATTGCGATCGCGCTGAAGCAGCGTGAGGCCCTCATGGAAAATGCCGCAGTTCACCTTTACCGCGCGTTGGATGCTCGCGGCGATTTCCTCGACGAGTTCGCGCGTGCGGCAGATGAGCAGGATTTTTTCGGTGCCGAGGTCCTTCAGCAGCTCCACAAGCCATTTCACCTTCGTAGAAATTTCGTTCCGGTCGCCGGTGAGCGGATGCAGCTTCGCCTGGCGTTTTGGAAATCCCGTGAGCGATGCGCGCGTGTTGCGGAACATCACGCGGCCCGTGCCGAAAGCATCAAGCAATTCGCTCACGAGGTGCGTGCGCGCGGCGGTGTCGCCTTTGGAAAGTTCGTCACAGTGTGCGAGCACGCGCGGCGACTGTTTTCCGAAAAGCGCGCGATCCTCCGCAGTGAGCGGCTTTCCGGCGAGCAGACGATCCAGCGCGCGTGCGACTTCCTCGTAGTGCGAGTTTTCCTCCAGAAACTTCGCGAGGTCCGAGTAGCGGTCGGGATCGAGCAGGCGCAGGCGCGCGAAGTGCCCCTCCGGCCCGAGTTGCTGCGGGGTCGCGGTGAGCAGCAGCAGGCCCTGCGTTTTCTTCGCGAGATCGTCCACGAGCGCATACTGCCGGCTCGCGCCCTCGGGGCTCCACTCCATGTGGTGCGCTTCGTCCACGACGAGCAGATCCCATCCCGCCTCGGTGATCTGCCGTGCGCGCTGCGTGTCCGCCGCGAGCATCGCGATGCTGCAGAGCACGAGCTGGCTGTCGAGGAACGGGTTCGCATCCGGCTCGTGCAACTGGATGGACGCGCAGCGCTCCTCGTCGAAAATGCTGAACATCAAATTGAACCTCCGCAGCAGCTCGACGAACCACTGGTTCACGAGCGGCTCCGGGACGAGCACGAGAATGCGCTCCGCGCGGCCCGTGAGATGCAGCCGGTGCAGGATCAGCCCCGCCTCGATCGTCTTGCCGAGGCCGACCTCGTCCGCGAGCAGCACGCGCGGCACGAGCCGTCCCGCGACTTCACCCGCGATGAACATCTGGTGCGGCAGCAAATCCACGCGCCCGCCGACAAAACCGCGCACGGGCGAGCGCCGCAGATCGCAGCGCCGACGGAGCGCCTCGGTGCGCAATTCAAACGTGCGCAGATCATCCGTGTGCCCGCCGAAGAGCCGGTCCTCGGGCTTGCTGAAACTGATCGCGTCGGAGAGTTCCGCCTCGGAAAGTTCGCCGCGTGAATGACGGTACACGAGCAGTCCGCCCTTTTCCTCCACCTCATCCACGAGCAGTTCCGCACCCTGCCGCGACTTGATCTTGTCGCCGGCCGCAAACTTCACGCGGCGCAGCGGCGCGGACTCGGTCGCGTACTGCCGCTGCTCGCTCGCCGCGGGAAAGAACACCTCCACACGACCGAAACCCGCCTTCAAAATAATCCCGAGACCAAGCTCCGGTTCGGTGTCGCTGACCCATCGTTGTCCGGTGACTGGTGTGCTCTTGTGCTTGCTCATGAAAAAGGGCGCGAAGGTTAGCCGGGATCGGCGCTTTGACAACGGGAGTCATCTGCGACAGCAGGGCTCAAGCATCAAAAACACCGTGCTCATTCTTCCACTCCGTGCCGCCCTGCCGGAGCCTTCGTCATCCGTCATTCGGATTTCGTCATCCCACCGCCACTTCCCCGTCGAAGACAAAATCCGCGGGCCCGGTCAGCGTCACATTCCGCCACGCGTCACCGTCGTTCTCAAAGCCCACGCTGAGCGTGTCCCCGCCGCGCACCTTCACGCGCACTGGCGAAGGCGCGCCGTGGAGCCGTGCAAAAATGAGCGCCGCCGCAGTCACACCCGTGCCGCAGGCGAGCGTCTCGCCCTCCACGCCCCGCTCGTAGGTGCGGATCGCGATCGATCCATCCGCGAGTCTGCCGATGAAATTCGCATTCGTCCCCTTCGGCGCGAAGTGCGCGTGATACCGCAGCGCCGAGCCGAGGCGCACGATGTCCGTCTTTTCCAAATTCTCCACAAACACGATCGCGTGCGGCACGCCCGTGTTCAGGAAATGCACCGTCAGCTTTTCACCCGCCGCATCGAGCTGCGCACCGATCGCCAGTGAGTGCGGTGCGGACATCGCAAGCTGCACCTCGTCGCCAATCAGCCGCGCGCCGATCACGCCCGCCATCGTCTCAAAAGTGATCGCGCCATTCCTCCCCGCCACACGGCTCGCAAACCGCGCGAAGCACCGCGCGCCGTTGCCGCACATCTCCGCCTCGCCGCCGTCCGCATTGTAGTACCGCATCCGAAAATCCGCGCCGTTCTGCGCGGGCTCCACCGCGATGAGCCCGTCTGCGCCCACACCGCGGTGCCGATCGCAAAGCCGCGCGATGGCGGCGCGGTCGAGGCCGTGGCGGAGAGCGCGGTTGTCGAGCATCACGAAGTCGTTCCCGGCTCCGTTCATCTTGGTAAATTGCAGTGTCGGCATAGGACAGCGAGAGATAGGCAAAGCCCGCGCGAAGTCAAAGCGGAGCGATGGCACTCGTGCTCACCGGTGGGATTCTCAGCCGGGCATCTCGACGCTCGCGACGGCGGTCGCGGCCATGCCCTCGCCGCGTCCGAGGAATCCCATGCGCTCGTTCGTCGTGGCCTTGATGCCGACTCGCCGCTCGTCGAGGCCGAGCACGCGCGCGAGGTTCGCCTTCATCGCGGAAATGTGCGGGCCGATCTTTGGCGCTTCGGCGATGAGGCACGAGTCAATGTTGATCAGCTTTCCGCCCGCGGCAGTGACGAGGCTCGCGGCTTTGCGGACGATTTCGAGCGAGCTGATGCCGCGGATTGTGGGATCATTGTTCGGAAAATGATGACCGATGTCGCGTTCGCCGATCGCGCCGAGGATCGCATCGGCGATGGCGTGGCAGAGCACGTCGGCATCGCTGTGGCCGTCGAGCCCGTGTGTGTGCGCGATCTCGACGCCGCCGAGGATCAGTTTACGCCCCTCGGCGAAGCAGTGGACGTCGTAGCCGGTGCCGACGAGATTCATTCGTGCGCGAGGAGCTGGATTTTTCCATTCCACGCGCGGACGGAAATCTTGTCCGGGTTGTCCGCGCGCGTGGTCATTTCAAAACGTCCGCCCGCATTTTCCACGAGCAGCTTGCCCGCGGCGACGTCCCACAGGCTCACGCTCTGCTCGATGTAGGCGTCGAGTCGGCCCGTAGCGACATACGCGAGGTCGAGCGCGGCGCTGCCCATCATGCGGCACTTGCGGACCTTCTCGACGTATTTCGGGAGGAGTTGGAGGCCAGCGTTAATCGTGGCTTTCGATTTTGCAAAGCCGATGCTCACGACGCAGTCGGCGAGTTCCGTGCGGTCGCTGACGCGGATCACGCGTCCGTTCAAAAGGGTCGGCGTTCCTTTCACGGTCTGCCACAACTCATCGCGGGAAGGATCGTAGATCACACCGAGCTGGATTTCGCCCGCACGGCGAAGCGCGATACTGATGCAGTAGTGCGGCAGGCCGTAGAAATAATTCACCGTGCCGTCAATGGGATCCACGATCCACTGCCACTCGCTCGACTGGTCGCCCGCGATGCCCTCCTCGCCGTAAATCGCGTGATCGGGGAAACGCCCGAGCAGCCTCTTGGTGATGAGTTCCTGCGACTCCACGTCGAGCGCGAGCTTGATGTCGTGCGCGTGGAATTCATTCACATCCGCCAGTTGACCAAACTTGCTTGTCAAAAGTGTCCCCGCCTCGCGGGCGGCTTGGATGGCGGTTTCGAGGGCTGCGGAGAGATCGGTCATTCGGAAAGTGCGCGTATGGATGGTGGATGCGTCCCCGCGCGGCAAGACGGAACCTCGAAAGATGGGATGTTTGGCCGCGATAAGGCGCGATAAGGCGCGGAAAAAACAGGATGCGGTGTGGATCTGCCATCGTTACCCTCGAGATGCGCGAGGCATCAGGTAGGGCGGGTTTTCAACCCGCCGTGCCGAATATCCTACCGGGCACATCGGGCGTCGTTGTGCATTCGAGGTCGCGAGACGCATCCGGCAACCCGGCTCTTCGGATACTGTTGCGTGTTTCGTCATTCAATCGTCCTTCCATGTCCGTTCGGCCGGGTAGGATACCCGGCCCATCGGGTAAGATACCCGCCCTACCCGGAGGCGCGAAGCGGCCCAACAGCCGTCCTCGGGTGAATCGTTTATTGCGCCTTTTGCGCCTTTTTCCGGCCCGTATCGGCAGAAAAAATGAGAGGCGAACCGTTAGATTCGCCTCCCATTGTTAGTTAAGCAGGGGTGAGCCTACTTCTTCTTCTTCGCTGCGACTTTCTTCTTCGGTGCAGCTTTCTTCGGTGCAGCTTTCTTCGCTGCTGCTTTTTTCTTTGCGGCCATTATTAGACACCCCCTTCCTGCCCGCAGTGGCGGGACTGAGAAATTTGTTTGGGGGAATTATGGGAGGTGTTGAAAAACATCACGCTCGATGGGTTTGGAGTATCCACTACCCGTAGATGCGTCAACATTATTTCGCACAAGCGGACACAATATTTAGCGGTCGCGTGATGAAACACGCAAAAAATGCGCACGAAAAAATGCAGTGGACCGCCCAGGGTTGTGGAACATTTCCACGCGCGTTTCTCCTATGAAAATTCGGCTGTCCGCACTTTCGCGCCGTCCACTTTTTCTATTGAAAATCAGCACGCATTTTCCGCTTCGAATGCGCGCGAAATATTTTCAATATTTTTTGCGCGCCCACATTTCTTTCCGCGGATCGCGCTACGCCTTTCCGCACTTCGCGAGCGCGCGGCTCGCGATCTCCGTGACCGCCGCGAGCCGCCCGAGCCCTTCGTAGCCACACGCGAGGATTCCCGCTTCCGGCCCGATAAATTCCGCACTGCGCGATTTCAGCAGCGCGACATTCGCCTGTGTCGCGGGGTGCTCCCACATTTTTCCGTTCATCGCGGGCGCGATGAGCAGCGGCGAGCGCGTGGCGAGCGCGATCTCGGCGAGCGGATGCCCCGCGAGTCCGTGCGCGAGCTCGGCGATGACATTCGCCGTCGCGGGCGCGATGAGCAGCAGCGTCGCGCGATCCGCGAGATCAATGTGCCCCGGCTTCCAGTTCGCCTGCGCGTCCGCCACGCATGTCACGACCGGATTGCGCGACATTGTCTGCAGCGTCAGCGGCGTGATGAAATCGCACGCGTGCCGCGACATCACCACATGCACCTCCGCGCCGCCCTTCACGAGCAGGCTCGCGAGATCCGCCGCCTTATATGCCGCGATGCTGCCCGTGACCCCGAGGATGATGACCGGTGCGCCCATGATGTTAAAAAGTTACCAACATGCGCGAACTGCGCATGCGCTCAGCCTGCATGATGGCCCGGAAATTTTCAAAGTCCTGCATGGGTGTGCCGCTCAGGATCGTGTAGCGGTAATTTTTCCACTGCGCCATCTCCGTCTCCGCGTTGCGCAGCCGCACTTCGAGCTGCCCGGGCGTCTCGGTGCCACGTTTCAGCAGGCGGCGGCGCACTTCGGCGAGGCTCGGCGGCAT
>Ga0208719_1000192_pt1 | contig 18665 bp, 30 predicted proteins | sample LakMenEpi30Jul09_FD_150747 | JGI IMG/M metagenome (GOLD analysis project Ga0208719, IMG submission 150747) | Freshwater microbial communities from Lake Mendota, WI - 30JUL2009 deep hole epilimnion (SPAdes) | ecosystem: Environmental > Aquatic > Freshwater > Lake > Epilimnion/Euphotic zone ... | reverse complement strand
GTACCGAGTCACTGTCAAATCGTTGTCCAGGTTAACGACACGATCTTGCTTTCGAGTGATGTTCAAATCCTTGTCAACCAGCTCTTTTGCGTTCCAGACAGTCATGTCAGGGTAACTCTCTAGTTTTGCTCGCTGTAGCTCCGCAAAACGATTCGGGTCAACAGGATGATACCAGCAAACCGAAAAGCTGTTGAACGATCCGTCGTCGTGGAGCACTACCCTTGCGGACGGCACTTGCACTGACAATTCTCCTTCTAGTGTCTTCCACGGAAAAGTCTGGACGCTGTCACGAGGAGAAAGCCAATCAAGCTTCCCCATAGTGTCGTCAGCAAGTTTAGTTGCAAGCTCCTCGTTACCTGCTTGTTTGATGCCAGCGATCCAACCGAAGATCGAAAGCAGTCGGCCAAAACCGCCTTGCGAGAAAAGCAGTCGACCGTTGAATCGCTGAATAACTTTCTCCGTGTGGCCATAGAGGGCCGATTCAACGATCTCGAGGTTCGATTCTTTTGTTTCTGTTGTGGTCATGATCTACCTTTCCGGTGTTATTGGCGGATGCGAGACATAGCAGAGAAGAAGCCTTCGACGTTGATGATCAACCAGATGATGACAATCGCCATCCCTAGGAACCAAAGGAACTTGTTGTCAGTTTCCATCTGTTGCTTTCTTCTGCTTGGGTTTCTTGATGCCGACCGAGTAGATCTCTCTCGGCGTTAGATTGTTCTGGTGCATGATCCAGCCGTGGACGTCTTCGCAGTAGGAGTCTTTGTGCACCAGGAAGGCCTGATATTGTTTGAGACAGCTACTGCCGCCAATCTTTTTCATCTCGGACAAGGCTTCGCTCAACGTGTGACCGATGCCCCAGTAGTTCGCAGAGCGAACCAGGATGCGAAGGTCAGCCATATCGACAAGAACCGGAGTTTTCTCTTGCGTTTCTTTAGTCATTGTCACTTCCTTCTTCAAAGTCCCATTCCACGTCTGAGTCTTCCTCATCTGCGATCACAGATTCGAGGACTTCTTGCAGTTGCCGGCAGATCGCCAGCGGTATCGACCAGTCGTACTTTCGACGCTTTTCGTGAGCAGCCATGCGAATCGAATAGGCACTCCATTCGCAGATTTCAATTTTTTCGACAACTTGCGGGACAGGAAGTTCAGTTCGGCGCAGATACAGAGCCAGGCCTCGGACAAAAGACTGGGTAAGCGCATCAACCTCAATACCCTTGTTGTTGTCCGGTCCCGGCCAGGCAGTAGTCATAGCTGCAAGCAGCGACTTGAAGTTTTCCTCTCCGATCTGCTGCGAAAGCTCGAGCAGTGCCATCGGTGCTCGAGTTGTGTTTGCCGCCGCACGTCCTTTACCCAGACTGATGTCTACTGTCACGCCGCAGGCCTTAAGACAAGTCTTCACAAACTTAGCGTCAAAGTCGCCAGACTTGAGCTTGATAGCGTACTTTCGATTCTGGCCCATGCGAGAAGGGAAGTCGTATGCTCCAAGCGTGATCTTGTGCCGCTGCAAAGCCGCCGGGGCGACTCGCCCGATTCCCATCATCGGCTGCCCTGCTTTGGGGTGGCCCACCGGGTAGCGAAGACCCGGGTAACGAAGTTGCAGAAGCTTGAGTTCGGCTCCGCCGTAAAGGATTACCGGCCGCTTGCCATCTTCAGCACTGACGATGAACGTCGTAAAAAACAGGTCTGGGTACAGAGCCCGCAGTTGCGGTAAGCCTCTGTACGTTACGTCTTCGACAAACGCCTTTCGAAGAACGCCCGCCATTTGGTCGCCATCGGCAGCTTCGCTGACGCATGCGTCAGAAAGCTTGAACGTGATGAGATCCTTGTCGGCCAGCTTGTGTCGCTTGAAAAACGGTTTGACCATGGTTGATTCCTTTTTTATGGGTGGGCATAAAAAAACCCACGGCGATTGCCGTGGGTTCGTGAAGTGTTCTGTTAGATTCCGGAAACTAGCCGCGGTGCCATTCGTCAACTTCGCGGTGGATGCCGCTAGGTTTCGGTGACACCTGATTCAGGTACTGGCCAACGTAGAGATCTCCCGGCATGATTTCTGAGCACGCCTCGAAGAAGATCTGACAGATTCGCATACCTGCATAGATGATAACCGGGCGGATTGCAGACACCTCGAGTGTCCACGTTCCTTTAAAACCTACGTCGCCAAAGCCGGCCGTCGCATGGACGCTGATGCCGAGCCTGCCGACTGAAGATCGACCTTCGATGCCTGGTACAAAGTGCGAAGTCTCGGTTTGCTCTACCGTTGCCATCAAGTAGAGCTGACCAGGTGTAAGAAGAAGCCCCGCGGCTGGGATCTCGAATTCGCGAGTGCGGGGTTTGACTGCCGCGTCGAGGATGTGATCAGTGTATACGACTACCGTGTTGCCGAGACGAAGATCGTAACTGTTTGGATTCAGCTGCTCTTCGTTAAACGGATGAATCCTGATCTGGTTTTTCTCGATCGCGGCTTTGATACCACTGCGTGTCAGAATCACGGTAGTCCTTTCGAATAAAAGCAGAGGGGGCCGTGTTTTACCACGGCCCCCTTGCTTTGCCTATAGGTCAGACGGCTGTCAGCCGAGCATGCTCTGCACTAGCTCCATTACTTGCTCCGGGCTTCCGAGGAGCTTAAGGGCATCTTCTACAGGTTGACGAAGTGTTCCATGAGCCGCGATCACGGACTTGATCGGGTTCGAAGGGCGACGATCGTCTTTCGCGGCCATCGCTGGTTCGCGGTTGCTTCGCTTCAGCTTCATCTTTGTTTTCTTGGGCTTCTTACCGCCTTCCATCTGTGCTTTCGCTTCGTAGTAGCTCGGCGGCGAAAACTTCTCGTTCTTAGCTTCGAAGTACTTACGTATTGCCGAAAGTCCCATATCCGGATTTTCGGTAAGCAACGCCTTGATCTGATCGATCTTGCTTTCAGCCATCGTTATCGCTTCTTTCTTCCAGTGCTGCATTTCAGTTCGTCAACGCTGACGATCACCTGAATGCATTGTGCATCGAATCTTATCGAAATCAACTCTTGCTTTTTGAATTCTCGGTTTCTGGCCATTTGAGGGCCTTTAGTCCCGATGCAATCGCATCTGCGGCTGCCTCGATAGTCTCGTAGTGGACAGGTGAGTCACCTGTTTTGACCACAAAGCCGTTTGAGATGCGACTGATTCGCACGTGCGTGTTCACGTCAGAACCGTCACGCTTAATCTGAAAACTTGGAACCTTAGCCATTGGTGTGTCTCTCGGGGCAAACGGTAACGATGTCCTTTGCGATTCTGGTGCAAGTCGGTTGGCACCACCAGTATTGTTGCTTCTCGAGTTGCGAGTCGTAGAACAACGCCTGGTCTCCGGCTTCCAGCAGTCGCTTACAGAATCCACAGTAAATCCTGCGATTCGGTGGGACTTTCTTGACGACGTATCCAAACTCTTCGGTCGGACGCAGATCAGCCTTGTTGTGAGGTTGAGCTGTTTTCCAGCCGGCTTGGATTGAAACAAACTTTTTCTTTTCCGGCTTTGGTTTCTTCTCCTCTGGAGGTTTGAATTTGATTGGTTCAGGTAAAGAAACAGGAGCTGCAACCTTTGCAGGTCGCGGCTCCTGTTCTTCTGCAAGCAATTTTTCGAGTAGCTTGTCTGCGTAACCCATGTGTTCCTATCTGAAGTAGGGGCCTTCCATCCAGCTGACGAGTGAGTATCGAGTTCCTCGAGTTACTGGCGTTACTCGGTGACGCAAGAACGACGGGAAGACGACTACAGTTCCTCGCGGCTTGATAGCGTCTGAATCAATCGGCACGGGGCAGTCATCGCCGCTCATCTCAAACCGTCCGCCGTCGTAATCTTCTGGGTTGCTGAGCTGGATGACCATGCTCAGCTTTCGGCGTTGAAGTGTCTTTCCAACCCATGCCGTGTCGTGGTGCCAGTTGTACGTGCCTTCATCTTCCGCGTGGTACTCGGTGAATTGAATTTCGTGGAACACCTTCATGTCGAAACCGAACGCGTTTCGGTTGGCTTCGTTGAAGAGCAGTTCCATATACCCGCAGAGATTTGCAAACTGCGGATCAAACCGAGGCAACCACCTTATCTTGCTTCGACGCATCGCCTTGTCAACTACGATGCCGTCCCCGCCGTGTCCGACACGTCCTTCGACTACCGGCATGGCTTTCGCAATCGAAATGAGATGATCGCACCAGTCGGTTTTGAAGTATCCAGGCCAGTACTGATACCACTGATTCATAGATCACCCGGGATTGAGGGCTTGCAGATCCTGACACAGCAACTCGTCCTGAGCTGCGTTCATTGTCTTGATCTGTTTTCGAACTTTCTTGCTCACCTCGTCGGCGTGATGGTTTAACGCCAACTCGTCTCTACGATTCCAGTGCCAGTGGATTACGATCCCCTGGCCTGCAAACCGCTTGAACACTTCCCACAGCGGGCCGTTCTTGCCGGTAACGATGCCTTGGTTTGCGTCACCACGGGATCGCACGTAGCTCGAGTCGGTAATGATGTGGACGTGCCGAACGTTTACTTTCTTGGTCTTCTTGCGGATTTCAAGCTCTTGCTCGACGTACCAGACCAGGGGCTGAAGGTACGCCATGATTTCCGCGAAGTTCACCGTGCCGGCGTTCATTGCACCAAACCACAGACGTCGGCGGTACGTCGTCTTCTCGACTGAGATGCAACTCCAGCCAGCTTCGCGTTTCCACGTCGAACCGGAACCGTCTCCGACAAGCAACAAATCCCACTGGCTGATTTCGTTGGCTGCCAGCACTTCCTCAAGAGTCTTGGAGTCCATCTGCGCTTTCTTTCATGAGTCGCTTCGAGGCTTCAGTGCATTCTGTGACTAGCCGGTCTCGAGTCGCAACAAGTTCGGCCATGATTTGCGACGCGTTCAGTAGCATCACGTCAAAGCTACCAACAATCGCGTCAGCCGGCTTTTGAGTCTGACCGCTGTGGTGCAGCCAGATGCCCTTTTTGACCTCCGGTGCTTCGTTAAGCGCACCAAAGTAGTCGTACGAGATGACAACGCTTCGAAGTTCCGGAGTGGCGAGAAACGCCGAGTGTGCAGCTTGCCTGAATATTTCATTTAACCTGTCGAAGAACATTTGCGGGGGTTCTTGTTCAGACATTATCTACCTTGCTTTCGTCTAGAGGGCCTACTGATTCAAGGAAGTCGGTCACTTTAGGAGTCAAGCAGAATTGCTTGAATACATCGTTGCCAAGATTGGCCAGCCTTGCTACCGCGAACACGTGTATCGTGCCGCTGGCGACCAGACTGGCCAATCTGTACCCTAGCCCCAATTTACTTGTGATATCGGGCAGAGCCAGACACAGCAAGCAAATTGCAGAAACCCATGGCGATAGACAGAACGGGCAAACCAGCAGTCTGCCGAGAAATCCTGTCCATGTTTCGACTGTTGATCTAGGTGACGCCATGAGCGTCGAATGATGCCAGATCTCGATGATCTGCCAAGCAGCGAGGGCGGCAACGACGATGTTCATTGTGCTTAATTGCCAGATAGCTTAAGTCCAAAGCCAACAAGGAGCAGACACATTAGTGCCAGCCCGATGCTGCCTTTGAGCATCATTACACCGCCGGCAACCAGAAAACACAAGCACCACAGTGCGACTTTCGAATCAATCTCACCCATTGTTTTCCTCCGTGGAAGGAGGAGACCACGAGTTCAGCATTACTCGATCAGAGGGAGGATGGCCTTCACCGGCAATTAGCTCTTCAATCGGTTTACCCGTTTCAATCGGGTACTGATGTACGAGAGCTTGCCCGGGAGAAAACCTTGGCGATGGCCAGTGAAGCGGTCGCATTTGTTTTCTCCGTTCAAAGGCGAAAGCACTACGAGATGGCATGACGGCCTCCCCCTCGAATAAGATCACTCGTTAACAGGTTGTGACGCTTGTGTCATCATAGCCAGTTTGTAAGACTGACTACAGATCACAGCTCCGAACCAGTCCATGGCTTCTGCCAGATATCGCAGCAAAGATCCCGAGATCCAGGCTGCGGCCAGCACGGCGATTACTACATTGGCCAAAATGACCAGTATGTAATCGCTAGGCTTCTGCAACTCTTTCATATAGGTCCTCCGTGTTAGAACAAGAAAACACAACACAAGCCAGGATGACATCAAGTCAAGTCCTGGCAGCTCAAGCCGCAACTGATACGATCGACGACGAAGTCGACTTGATGCTGCAATCCAAATGGATGCAGGGATTTCAACTCCCATCCGTTAAAGATCGAGCCAGTCGCAATTTCAGAATTGCTGAACATGTAATGGCTCAGTCTGGCTACCAGACGCTCGAGCCCATGCTGCCATTGCTGCTATCGATTCGAGGCAAACCGTATCATCTGCGAGATCACTTCCCGTTTGCTCCGTTTTTTCGTACCCGTATGCCGCGGAAAACGTTGCTGAAAACGGGACGGCAGGTGTCAAAAAGTACGTCGTTGGCAGCTCAGGGTGTCCTGTTCTCCAACTGCATTCCGTATTTCTCGACTCTGTATTTGACTCCCTTGTTCGAAATGATCCGTCGTTTTTCGCAAAATTACGTGGCGGAATTTATCGAAGGGAGCCCAGTCGGCAAACTGTTTTCTGGCGATTCCACTATCAACAACGTGCTTCAGCGTTCATTTAAGAATCGAAGCAAGATGGTTTTTTCGTTTGCATACCTTGATGCTGAGCGTACCCGCGGCATCAGTGCCGACAAAAACTGCATTGACGAAGTGCAGGACATGGATATCAACTTCCTGCCGATTATTCACGAAACCATTTCCGCTTCTCGCGACTGGGGAATCATCCAGTATGCAGGCACACCAAAGACGCGCGACAACACAATCGAGCGACTATGGACGGATACGTCGATGGCCGAGTGGGTGATCAAGTGTCCGCACCCTGGGTGCCGACACTGGAACATCCCGGCTCTCGAGCACGATCTAATCAAGATGATTGGGCCTGATCGCGAAGACATTAGTGACACGGCACCGGGTGTCATTTGTGCAAAGTGTGCCAAGCCGATTAATCCGAGGCCTCCGTCTATGGGCGGCACGGGCCGTTGGGAACACAGGCATAAGGATAAGCGATGGCAGTTCGCTGGTTATCACGTTCCTCAGATCGTAATGCCTATGCATTACGGCAGCCGAGAAAAGTGGCAAACGCTGATCGGCAAAATGGAAGGAAAAGGCAACGTACCCAGACACGTGTTTTACAACGAGGTTTGCGGTGAGTCGTGGGATTCAGGTGCCAAACTCATCACGGAAACCGATCTTAAACGAGCTTGTAACCTGCCGTGGTCCAGAGACGCCGATGAGGCGTGCAAGCATGTAGACGAGTACATCTATCGATTTGTTTCTGTTGACTGGGGTGGCGGGGGAGTTAGCAAAGGACGAAGCGACCTAGCTCTACAATCGTACACGTCAATTGCTGTGCTGGGCTTGTCTCCAAACGGACAGGTACACGTGCTGTACGGATTCCGAAGTCTGAGTCCGCACGAACACGTCCGAGAAGCAAAGCTGATCCTTGGCATCATGTCGGCCTTTAAGTGCAGTCACGTGGTGCACGATTATACGGGTGCCGGAACTGTGCGAGAGACCGTAATGGTGCAAGCAGGCTTGAACTTCAACAACATCTTGCCAGTTGCTTATACCGGGCCAGCCAAGGACGGGATTATCGTGTTTAAGCCTGCTACAGACTTGCATCCTCGTTCGCATTACACGATGGATCGCAATCGAGCCCTCAACTACTGCTGTCAGTTCATCAAGTCAAACGTGATTCGATTTTTCCAGTACGACTACAGGGGCTCAGAAGACGTCGGATTGATTCGAGACTTCCTGAATCTTATCGAAGACAAGAAGTCTGGTGGTAGTGGCCGCGACAGCTACAAGATTCTCAGAGACCCGGCAGGACCAGACGACTTTGCCCAGGCAGTCACGATGGGAACCATGATGCTCTTTCAAATGGCCGGTCATTGGCCGGACCTGGCAGCCTATGAGAACGTCGAAGTTAGTAGCGACGTTGTGTTGTCAACTCGAGGTCCGACAGAATTAGATTGGTACCAGTGATCACGAGCAATACTCAATTCGCCGGAAGCACGACGCTAGTGATTGTGACTTGATCAGCCGGTGTCTCCAGCTGAATCGTTGTAACGTGAAGTTCAACCACTCGTTCCAATTCTCTGGCTTTCTCTTCCGTGCTGTCTTTAAGCTCGTGAAGTATTTCAAGTAGTTAAGCGTCAGTTTGTCGACACTCCAACTCAGGTTGCTCGGGTCTAAAGATTCGTCTCTTGCATCAACTTTTATGACCTGCCTGGGTTGACCTGTGTGACGAGAGACGTAAAAGCCGGTTTTGTCTTCTTTTATCGCTCTGTCTAGCAAGTCCAGACGTCTTGGCCATTTGTGCGGCCAACTCGAGTAATCACCCTTGCGGATTTCAAACCGGCTGTACAAGGAACTTAAAAATCGATCGTGTTGTTGTCTGTCGATTGTTATTCCGACGACAGGCAGGTCTACAACCGGGGCTGTGACTTGAGCACAGAGGGCAATTGCAAAAGCCCAGGCGACTTCCATTTCTGGTCCCTCACGGTTGAGAGAACGGTAGACCTCGCGACGAAATCGGCAGTGCGATCGTCGCGGCCCAGGTGAGTTTTCCGGCAACAGAAACTCAGGATTCGGTCGAAACCGGCTATTAAGCAGCCGGGCTTTTAAGAACTGGAAGCCGGAACCGTCCCAGCCTACGCTGCTGACACCAGCCACAAGCTTTGGCGATTCAAACACCATTGCGGCATCAAACGGATCAAAGGTGTCGACACGCCTGTCGCGGTGGATGTTGGTTCCACGCTCAGGAGGCAGCCACATGTTGTGTTGCTTGGCAAACTTTTCAAGCCAACCGAAACCGGCCTTCTTAGAATCGACGACAAATGAGACTTTGTTTTTGTTATCAAGCAGAAAGCCAATATAGTCTCTTCTACCGCCGGGTCTTGCCACAACGTGAGTGACTCGCACCGTAAAAGGAAGTCGCATTCGACCTTCAAGCGAAAGCCACTTGTGGTCGTTTTCAACAATGACCGTGTGTCCTTTTGATTCTTGCTTTTTGTTTCCTTGAATGGGCACGTTTGCTCGTCGCGACCGTTGCACGTTTTGCTTTGCAGGTACGGCTTCCCAGATAAGCTCAGCTACCTTGCTGTCAAACGACACTGCGTCTTGCCGCAACCGTACCTTGTCTTCTTCTGCGGCTACTCGAGCCCAGTTTCGAAGAGCGTCACCGACCGGCTTTGCTTCTTTTAGCAAGAGCTTGAAAGCATCAAGTGCAGGTTGCTTGCTGATCCAGTTATCCCACCGGTCGCCTTCGACTTCTTGCGGCTTACGCCTGTCTGTCTCCGGCCCGAGGAAGACTAGGTGCCCTTCGCAAAGCATCGCCTGATGAACGATTGCCGCGGTTGGAGTTCGCTCCCAGAACACGGTGTGTCGCCCGTCAAGTAGTTCCCACTGCCGCTGCCTGCCGGGCTTTGATGGTTGACGCCAGCCTAGCAACGGAAGCGGAATGTCGCTGGATCGGAAATTGGACATTTGAAGCTGAATCATGTTGCTCAGCATTGATGTCACGATTACGGAATCCGAGTAGCTCCTCCAAAGCAACGGCAGGCCGGCGAAACCAAAGCTACCCGGGCGGAACTCTGATTTGATCGTGTGCCGCCGGGTGTAGAATTGCTGCGTTGCAGAAATGCATGCAAAACTGCCGATCTGCGTGGGTGTCCGGTAGTACGGAACAACCAGCACTTCTTGGCTGCGTCTGTGGAACTTATTGCTCAGTACGCGGCTAAGCTGCGACGGCGAAGCAATGCCGTAGATTTGAGCCGGCCCGCTCATAATGCGAGGCGTACTCATCGGAGCTGTTGGATGCCATCGCTTTTCCCGTATGAATCGGTTTTGAGCGTCGGTCAGCCTTAGCATGTTGTCTTGTGCTAGTTTCCACAGATCCAGATAGGTTCGATCGACGCAAAGCGAGTCGGTGTAATCTTTGATGTCTGCGGGCTGAAGCCTGTAATTCAGCTTGTTCGCAAGGTATTGCAATGCTTCTACTTGCGGCATCTGAAGCCGCTCTGCCGCCATTGCCAGCATGCTTCCAGTGGCTTTACACTGGGAGCAATAGTGCCATTCCTCCAGGCTATGTGTATCCTGGTAGATGGCCCAAGCATGTGCCCCACAGAATGGGCACTCTGCCGAAACTGTGTGTTTTGCTGTGGGTTCTAACCCGAGCAGCGGAGCAATGGCTGAGAACGTCAGACCCACGTGCACGTCTAGGAGACTCACTATGCCCTCGCCTTCTTCAATCCTTGACCCGGCTGCGGACAAGAATCAGACAGAGTTGGTCAAGATTGCCAGCCGTTTTGAAGTGCCTGATTTTGTCAAGGAGGCTGCGATCGAGCCGTCCATGGATCCAATTGGAAGCGGATTGCAGATCGCTGTTACCGCTTACGCTGACCCTGTACGCAAGAAGTTCGCCTGCCACTCTGCTGCGGCAACCTGGTTGTCTTCTGCCTACTTTCACGACAAGTCGGCGGAATACCATCCTAACGACCGGCGTCGGGTTTGTGAAAGACTCGAACACTTTGCCGACTACTTCGGTATTCGACCGGCGTACGACGCTATCGTCAAGAAAGCCGAGCTTCTTCGCGGTAGCGATCAGCTGCCCGATAGCAGTTATGCTTACGTGTGGGAAGCCGATAACGGCAGCAAGGAGCGGTTTTATCCGCTTACAAGCTCGGCGGAAGTCAAGGTTGCCGCTGAGTGGCTGCATGCAAGCCGCGACCGCATTCCGTTTGTAGAACGCCACACGATTAGCAAGAAGATTCTCGAGAAAGCGGCACGATACGGAACAGGCCTTGGCGAGGATCTGACATCGTTCATCGAAAAGCAAGCAGGCCGCGGCATTCCCAATCCGGCCTCGCTTTACAAGATGCTCGAGAATCGTGCAGTGCTTGCCGACAACCAGGTGCACCGCGAAGAGATCATGAAGCTGGCTGCCGCGGTCAAGGCAACACCCCGCCAGGCTTTGCAGCAGAACGAACTGATCAAGCTCGCTGGCGTGGTCGACGTCGTCGATTACTCGCTCGGCCTGATTGGCAAGTACACAGACCTTCTACCGCGACCTGAAGACGTCATTTTCGAAGTGACGTTCACAAAGGCAGCTTCTGAGTTCTCCCAGCTTTGCACGTTGCAGACAGGCAACATTTACGCCAAAGATCAACTTTCGAAGCTGGCTCGAGATTCTGTTGTCAGCGTCTTCGGTGAAGACTTCGCAGACGCTGTGTGCACTGGATTTGACGTCGATCCGGAGAAGGTGGCCGACGTCGCTCACACCCTGCCCCGCCCAGATGCGGAGCTGCTCGAACGGCTTTTGGCCGAAGCGGGGCAGCATCCGCAAATGGGCAAGACAGCGGGCGTGCTCGACGAGGCGTCGATGCATGCGATGGCTGAAGCTTACAAGCGTTAAGCTTGTCTGGTGAGCTTGATGTCACGGTTGAAGACGTAAAGAGGCACTCCGCTTCGTGGCGGTAGTGGCGACACGTACGTCTGATCTCCCTTGCTGTCTTCAACGACTTCGCAAAGAGCGTAGCCCTTGCCTCGCTCTGGCGATGCAGTGAAAACACCCACGTCGACTAACACTTGCTCGCCCTTCTTGAACTGGCTCATGCTTGTTCCTCCTCGGCTTCGTCACCACCGAACACTTCTTCGTAGCACTTAGGACACGTATTTGAGATCAAGATCTCACGATCTTCTCGACTCAAGTACGGCATGGCTTCTGACGCGGAAGCGAAGCGCAGGGTGTATTCAATGAGATCGACTCGGTTGCAATGAATGACAACTTTATCGCCACAATCACGACACTCGATGGAGTGCTTGTAATCGTAAACCGGCTTCTGTTCGTCGCTCATTTTTTGTCTTTCTTTGTCACGATCGGACCTTCGTTGTTTATCCACTGCTCGAGTTCCTCGACTACGAACCAGCCGAAGTTGTGAATGTTCTGCTCCCACGGGTTGAGCCAGAACACCACTGGATGCTGACTGCGGTGACGTTGCTCCTCTGACAACCATTTGGGCGACAGAGCAAAATAACGCTTACCCGCATCCTTGAGCTTTTGCTCAATGCCAGTAGCTGCTACGGCTTCTTTGAGCTTCTGATTATCAACATAGGCCTCTTCCCAGGCCTTGATGATTTCCGGTTTCAGCTCGCTGTAAACAGCAAGACACAGCCCACCGCGATCGAACGGATTGCTGTTGCCGCCGCCCAGCCAGATTGCCGCGTCGTTGATGCAGATCGAATCGTACAGCTTGCCAAGCTGACGCACAGGTTCTTTGCCGGTGACGCTAATGATGAATTCGTCTTCACACCACGCACCGGAAAACTCTGCCGAAATGTCGACGTAATGGGCCAACGCTTTTCGAAGTTCCGGCTTTGAAGTCTCTGACGAAAGCGTCTTGAGCCACGAAAAATCCATCAACCTGCTTGAACCGGCGTCGCAGCCAAGAATTGCGTAATCTTTCTTGTTAAGAAACTTGACGCTGTTCTCGTAAGGAGCGTGGCCGTTGATCTTAAAGCGAGCCGGATCTCGATCGAACAGCTTGATCAGTGGCTTGATACCCCACTCGTGCTCTGCACAGTAATCGCCAGGCATGTTCACGCCGATGAACTTACCGCCGTTGTCCTTGTCGATAATCGTTGCACCGTTGCGACATCTTCGCATGCCCATGGATTTTCTTCTTTCTCGGAATAGGTTTTTGGTTGAAACACAGTTGACACTTGCTGCACGTCATTTTGGTGATGCCGTTCTCAGCGGGACAAACTAGGGTGTCTTTCACCCATTTCAGGACTTTGCTGGTCTTGTGTCGGAAGATTAGATCGACCTTGTATTCCGGCACGTCGTCGTTATCCGCCATTAGGTAGGCTCGCCGTACTCCTTTGACGACAGGCGGCGGTCCCGACTCCCTGTCGCAGCTCCACCACAGTACGACGTTCGGGAGCTTGGCTAGCTCTTTTAACGCTTCCACCAATTCCGGTTTTCGCCAGCTTCTGGTGTATGCGAAGTACGTCACACGCGGCGTTGCCTTAACGATCTCAATCCACTTTCTAACGTACTGTTCATCGTAGAATTCACCGCTGGCGTGAACTCGAAGAACTCGCACAAACAGGCTGGTTATCCACGCCAAAGCCAACGAAACAAAGTCATCACGCTTCGAATACTCCCAGTTCTGTTCCAACGCTTTCTGCACGTTGGGACGACAGTAGTGATGCTTCGTCGCGTAACAGAGCTTGAGACACAGTAGCGTGGCACCGACACAAATAGCCGCTACAGCAGATGGAATTGACCAGTGGTGCAGCAGAGGTCCCAGCTTGCTATTGCCCGGACGAATCATGCTGGCCCTCCTTGGCGAAGTCTTCTGTTGCCATCTCCGTCATCGCATCCATCACGACGTTGTAGTGGTTTGCAATTAGGAACGAATCAAACCTGTCCGTAGGGCTATCACCCCACGACATTCCGCCGTCGATGAGTCCTCGCCACCGCATGCCTGGAAGCCAGATCTCGCTATCTACCTCTTGCGTTACGAGAACAGCGTCGATGACTTCGTGCCGTATCTCTTCTGGATCTGCGTCATCGGCTGGTTGAAACGGGAAAGGCAGATCTTCGAGCAGCTCTTTGTCGCTCAACGCAGCGAGGGCCTGCTCAAGTCGTTGTTTGCGTTCCTCGGTGACTTTGAACTTTGGCACCACGGAATACAAGAAGCTAGCTCCCATTGTTGTCTCCTTCGTTGTAGCCGATGCGTACCAGGGCCTTCCTGGCTGCATCAAGGTTCCTCTGCCGTGTAATTCGATCCTGTTCAGTCATGAGGTGTGCAAACTGCAACATCATGGTCTCCATGGCCGCTGTCGCTTGATCAATAGCGTATAGCTCGTCGGCCTTGAACGGTTCACATTCGTACCATTCGTCCGGGCTGCTCACTTCTTCCCTCTTTTCTTTGAGTAACGAAGAGGGTTGTCGTCCTCTTCCTTCTCTACCATTCCTTTCTCGCCTGCAATCCAGGCAGAGACAGTCATGGTGCCTTCGTCGCCTTCAGCCAAGCAGTCCGTTTCGCGGATCTGCGAGCGTGGAATCCAACACTCGAGCGGACGTTTCTTGTAGTCAAACGTCTCGACAAGCATGGCTTTCTCAGTCATCCGTTTGATTGTGACCGGAATCTCGACATCGCCTTCCATCACGAACTCCTTTCGCAGCGTAGGTATTGCAGGTTGTTTTTGTCGGTACGGAACTCGAGCGGTCCTGCGGTCACACAGGAAATCATTGCCTCTTCGGCTTCGCCAGTCATGAAAACGTTGGTTATGACGACCACTTGTTCGTAATTCTTCGTTCCGTTGACCAGCTCAACAGGCGTGCCCGCAGGAATAAAGTCACCATCGTGGGTGACGACAGGATCTATCAACGTACAGAACAGCTTTAAATTGATCACGTTATCCTCCTCATCGTGTGAAAGGTGTGATGACAATGAGGTAGTCCTCATCGAAGATTTTAACAGTCGCGTACGGACCGCTAGGTTCGCCGGCTACGAAGTGTAGGTCTTGCAAGAAGTCTCCGTCGTTAACGATCTCTTGCGTGCCGCTCCTGGTTATGACTTTGTAGGCGTCAACATGATGCCCTACCCCGTTGATGCAGAACTTGGTTTTGAGGTGTTCTCGCTCGCCGTCGAACTTGTCCCATTCCCACTGCTCTTCTGGGATAATCATGTTTACCGGGATAACAACGTCGATTGGCAACATGGGTTTCTCGTTTCCGGAATAGAAAAGGGGTGGGGCCGGTCCGGTACCAGCCCCACCCCGTGAACTACGCTAGAGCTTCTTCGCGAGTTTTGTAGCCACTGGTGTGGCACCACTCGCCGTCACACTCCCGTTCCATGCGTACCCAACACTTAAGTTCGTTGCTGTAATACGCGTCAACAAGTTTATTGAACTGGGGTATGGCTATCACTTGCCTTTCTTCTTTGCCGCCGTTGCGGCCGGCTTCTTACCGGGCTTGGTCGCCGCATCGCGAAGAGCCACAAGGCTCGGAAACTCCGGAATCGCAGGCACATCCTGCCGTTCGATCTGCCCAACAACAACCGTGTTGCCAGCTCGATCGTCTTTCGGCGTGATCTGCTGAAAGCGAGCCTTGGCAGCCGCTTCGGCCTGGTCCCAGACCGCGATCAACTCGCTGGGAATGGAATGCAGAACTTTGTCAGTGCCGTGCTCGAGCACCGCACCCAAGGCACCCTCGAGGCTCAGGAGGGCTGTGAGCCACGCCGTCGGGTCCTTGTACTGACTTGCATACTTCAGCATGAGAGCCTTGAGCAGGCTCGACATGTAGAAGCCTGGGGTCACCTTCGTATTGACGCCGCGGCTCAGACTGCCGTCTGCGTGAAGCGTGAAATCGAAAGAGTAGTTACCGGGCTCAACAGTTTCACCGGCATCCTTCCTGGTCTTCAGCTCTTTCTCAATGAGCTTGCTCAAGGCTGTCAGTTCCACGGTCGTCAGTTGCTTGGACATGGTTTGTTCTTTCCAGTTCTTGATTGATCCAGTGAATCTCAGCAGCGATTGCAGTTTCTCGCCGCCGGAACGGACCCAACGTAGGGCCGTTGAAGATATTGGCCTGCCATCGACACGACCACTGCCGTGTAAACGCCGCCAACGCAGATTCGTCTGTAACACGAATCCGGATGAGATGAAAAAGCTGCCGTAGCAGCCAGTTGCACGGCTCGACGTGACTGACCCGCTGCCGGTCACCCAGCCTGAGTAGCTGAGTGACCGGGCTAGCGAGTCCAGTTGTGGTGCCGTCCGTGTCGATAAACACGGTAGGCATTAGACGTCCTTGGTTGCGGTCATCTTCTTAGCCACCGATTGGCAAGCGGCCCTGAAGCGGTCAAGACTCACACCCTGCTCCCGGTTCGGCATTTGCAGGTTTGCAATCATTGCCGAAGCGAAGTCCTCCTCGCTGGTCATTTTCAAGATCAGCGAATGGTCTTTGTCCGTCGGCATTCTTGCGACTGCCTTGCCATCTGCTACGTCGTACACAACAGCTACTTGACCGGTGCCGTCACTGTGACCGGCCTCATGATCAAGCAGCCGACAGGTAAGTCGCAGAAAAGGAAACGCTTCTGCGATTCTTTGCCAGTCCTTAAACACTTCAACAGCAGAAGGCCACTTGCCTATGTTCTTGACTCGCTGACCGATCTGCCCGTCCCAATCGCACCAACCGTTTGGTCCGCCGATATACGCCGAGCAGACTCGAGCGTTATCAAGGTACGCGAGATCAAGGATGCCCATTTCCTCTTGATAGGCGTGCATGCGATCCCAGCGAGTCCTCCTGGCATGGATGTCTTCATGCGATCCGTAACCCGGATCGACCCACCAGTATTCACCCCAGTCGGGCTTAGGAATGACCCGATAGAAAATTGCCATTACGGCTTTCTCGAAGTTCCTGTCGTTAGTCGACAGGTCCGCGTCGCACGTACGGACAAGAATCTCGTCAGCCTGTTCCGGCGTGACCGGATCCCCATCGACGTCGCACCCAGGCCACTTGATCAGACTGATCTTGTCGAGTTCCTCTTCTGACAGGCTCACTGAGCCCTCCTTTCGTTGATTGATCACTCTTCTCGAGCACCGCCGACCTGGACCTTGCGGGCCACTTTGCTCTTCTTGCGAATCTCCATCCCTTGCGTCGTTAGCTTCTCGAGGAAGCCGTTGAACGCTGCCTTGGCTTCCACGCGGACAACCTTGCTGTTTCGCAGCTCCTTGGTGACTTCCTCAGCCGATCCGCCCAGCCTGTGCAGGGTGTTTGCCACCTCTGTAGCGAGGTTAGTCAGATCCGTCGCTTCGTTAGCCGAGCCTAGCAGCGTCTTGACGCTCTGAATTCGCTCTGCCATCCAGCGAAGGTTCTCAAACGACGAGGTTTGAAGCGTGCGGTATTCGTCCGTCTCAAACGGACGAAGATCCTTGTACTCCTGCTCGGTTACCAAGATGTCTTCCGCCTTGCCGACATTGACAAGCGTCTTCTTCTCCTTGCCGACCTTCTCCGACGCAGGCTGCACTGTCACAAGCAGGGAACCGACCGGCACAGCTTCGTCGTCGCCATGCCGCACAATCAACTGCACTTCTGCATTGCGGAGCCGTTCGAGCTTGTGACCAGCAGGCGGCAGAAGCCGGATTCGCTTTCCGCAATTCCTCGCTACAGCTTCAACCATTTCCTTGAACTCGAAAATCAGCTCAGCCGTTGCACCCTCGATCGAAGCCTCAAGTCGAGCTTGAGCTTGTTCGCGAAGCTGAGCAGCCATAGCCGGAGCAACGTCAGCCAACGTAAATGCCGCATCGAACGGCTCGATACGTGGCACGTCGCACGTGACGGCAGCCGCCATCGCTTCGGCGGTCGGATACTTACCGGCGATCACCGCCCAGTCGTCACCGAGAGCTGTCTTGTCGGCTTCCCGGATTCGCTGGTAAGCCTCCGGAGCGGACACACGCTTGCCCCAGGCAAGATACTGGACCTTCGCTTCCTCGAATCGCTTGAGGAATTCCTCGAGCTTGCTTGCCTCGATGATGTAACTGCCTCGGACCCTCTCGGCCTCAGCCTTGTTGTCCTTGGCCGCAGCACTGGTTGTCAGTGCGTACTCGGGGATGGTGTATTCGTCGCGAATTGCCGTCAGCAACCGACGAAGGGCGGAACCTTCCTTGATGAGCGGGTCCTTGGACGCACCGAGAATCGCGTACGATCCGCGGACGACCTTCTTGTCGATGCCGAGCGTGGCGGCAAGCGCAGACTTTGCTGCATCGGTGAAACCGACTGCTCCGGGGAGCCAGCCGGTGGAAAACTTCACGGTGCAAAACTTCACTTCTTTCTCAGACATACTGTCCCTTTCACGTTGATTTGACTTGTTTCGCCTTTTGCAACAACTGCAAGCGGTATCAAAGGTCTGCGACGGTCCAAGCCGTCTTTGTGCCATAACCGTTGTTATCTCCACTCAAGATGAAGACGGTTGTCTTCTTGGAGATAGGCTCGTCGTCTTCTTCGTCATCGTCATCATCGTCTTCTTCTCGATATCCGTCGATCCTCTTGCTAGATACCACGCCCATGATCTCGTTTTTCATCGGGTAGTGGGGTTGGGTCATCAGCTGAACTGGAGTGTCGCCACCCAGCTCGTCTCGAAGATCATCAAGCAGTCCCATTAGCTGGTCGATCGTCACGTTTGCACCTTTGTTAAAAGTAAAGCTCGCCCGATCCACTCCTTTGAACCGGGCGAGCAAGAGATGTTGATCACTCAGCCGACTTGTCGCTCGACTTGCCGACTTTCCGTGTGACCTTGTTGGGGACGCCAGTGCGGGCTTTCTGGTGCCGGGGGTGCTTGAATCGCTCTCCCGTCTCTGCACAGATGCAGCCTGCGGCTTCCGCCCATTCCATCAGCCCGTCCATCTGAGCCCGGTTCTTCTCGTAAGAAGGCGTAATCCATCGAGAAGCTTGAACCACAGAAACTTCCTGCATTTCAGCCAGCCGGCAGCAAGCCATAATGTCAGCAGGAGTCCAGTACTCGTCCTTGGGCGTTTCCTGCTTGGCCAACGCGTGCCGCTTCAGGTACATCTTCCACGCCGCAGCTTTCGC
>Ga0208719_1000187_pt1 | contig 18774 bp, 12 predicted proteins | sample LakMenEpi30Jul09_FD_150747 | JGI IMG/M metagenome (GOLD analysis project Ga0208719, IMG submission 150747) | Freshwater microbial communities from Lake Mendota, WI - 30JUL2009 deep hole epilimnion (SPAdes) | ecosystem: Environmental > Aquatic > Freshwater > Lake > Epilimnion/Euphotic zone ... | reverse complement strand
GCGAGCTGGCCGAGTGAGGGCTGTAAGGCCCTTTTACGCGGGCACGAGCGTCGGCCCAGGTTCGGGAATCAAAAACGCCGCGAAGGCTGAAAGCCCGATCCATCTGCCTGCGTGTTTGCAAATGATTTGGTGCCGGGCTTTCAGCCCTTTCTTCGTCGGGGAAATCCTACCTTGGGCGTTGCCCAAGGCTGGTATGGAGCCGGGCCTTCGGCCCTCAACTCCACAGCGTTTGGATCGATCCACGAAGCACACAAACAAATCTGAGCCGGGTTTAGCGCGAGTCGCCCTCGCAATCCATTCGTGTGTCTTTGTGTCCATTCGTGGTTTCCGTGAATGTGACCACTGCCCCTGCAACCACAGGCTCGACACCCGGCGATTTCCGCGCCTTCCTCCCCGCGATGAAACTCCCTTCCCTGCTGCTCCTGCTCCTCGCCAGCATCACCTTCGCCGCCGACGCCCCCATCCCCGCCGAAGTCCGCGCGCAGATGATCGCCTCCTTTGAAAAAACCCGCACCGAAGCCACCGAAGCCCTCGCCAAGGAGCCCAAGAGCACCGAACTGCTCACCCGGCGCGGCGACGCCCTCCTCTTCCTCGGCGATGCGAAAGGCGCGGTCGCCGACTTTGAAAAGGAGATCGCCCTCGCCCCCTCGCACGACGCCCCGCACTGGCGCCTCGGCATCGCGTACCTCTTCGCCGGCGAATTCGCCAAGTCCGCGAAGCAGTTTGAAAAATACCACGCCTACGACGACCGCGACCGCGAGAACGGCGTGTGGCAATTCCTCGGCAACGCCCGCGTCGTCGGCATCGAAAAAGCCCGCACCACGATGCTCGCCTACACCCGCTTCGACCGCGAGCCCTTCCCCGCAATCTACGACATGCTCGCCGGCAAAAAAACCGGCGCGGAAGTCCTCGCCGAGATGGAAAAAAAGTCCCTCAGCGAAAATGCCGCCGTCATGTTCTTCGCCCACTACTACATCGGCTTGAACGAAGACCTCCTAGGCCACAAGGAAGCCGCCCGCGAACACCTCGCCAAAGCCGTCGCCCTATCCATGAAATCCAACGCCCGCGGCGGCCCCGGCTACATGAGCCAGGTCGCGCGACTGCACTACGAGGCGGCGGTCGGGAAATAATGGCGCAAATAACTAGCAATCTCAGCTTCGGGGCAAAGTGGAAAAACTGCACCCTTTTAAGCAAAGCTTGTTGCTACTCGGTTTTTAATGCGCACTTGCTCAAAAGTTCTCGTGCTTTCGCAACCTCCCTCTTGAATTCCCCATCTTTAACCTTGGAAAGAAACTGACGAAGGTCCTCTGCTGCAACCGTGTAGTCCTGCTTTGCATGAAAATTAATGAGTCCAAGACAGAAGTACAACTGAGCGCGATGGGGCTCCTGTGACAACACAATGTGAATGAACTCTTCACATTGAATCGGGACTGATTGATCTACAACAGACCCTTTGAACGCATTCTTGTAGTCATACATGGCCTCGTCCATTTTTCCTTGGTAAGCGTGGAGAAAAGCCCTGCAGTACAACCACGTGCTATCCGAATCGTTTCTGCACTTCGTAATCCACTTATGCGCTGCTGACACATCCTTCCGCAAGACGAACTCACAAATAGCGCTAACCATCATAGCATTTCTGTTCATTAAATCGTAACGGAGAAGTTTAGGGCATACGTCATCGCACTTGTCCAAATACTCGTTTTTTCTCGTGATAAAATACGCGTTATATAAGTTCGCCAGCCAAGCTGCATAGAGCTGAGAAAACCTGTATGGAAGGCGACGGGAGATTTCTTTGATTGGCTCTCCGGACATCCGCTCTCGTTTCAATTTGCTCTCAACGTATTGGAGGAGATTCTCAGCATATGCGACATCACCAGAGATTAGGGCAGCAGTTCCTATGATGAAGTGAGCGCTTACGTCAGTCCATTCAGCAGTCGCCTCGAAATGAAAAGCGTCATTGTCTTTTTCGATTACGATTCTTCGCGGGAGAATTCGGGAAAAATCGACCTTTAGTTCTTCGCTGACTTCGGGTGATACCTGCCGATGTCGAACCATGCCCTCAAATGACAGCAGGTGTGCCGGCTTTCCGTCTTTGTTCCGCAACCTTACGCGACCATAGAGTAAAAAATGACCGCGAACTTTGTGGAGCAACCGCTCCATTACCGTGGGGCTTTCTATACCTTCAAGTGACCAGCTCGGCAGTTCAACAAGCTGAAACCTGTTGCCGCCTTGTTGCACCAATTGCCGAAGGTTCGCCACAAAGTCTATTTTTACTTGTTTATCCTCTTCAGGATTTTCGCACAGTATTCCAATCACAATACCTGTGTTCCCTTTTGCAATTCTGGGCAGTCGGTTTGTTACCAACCAAATTACAAGAACCAACACTCCCGCTGCTACAGATGATATCCAACCGAAAATCGGGATCTTTTTTGGCTCCGGCGAATAGAAGAACCAAAGGATTACCAGAGATGCAACAATTGGAGCCAAGACAGCAAGTGGCTTCTTGTGCCAATAATATTGCAGCCAATCGAGCCCCCTTTTTACGAGTTCATTCATGAGTCGGAGTTTCGACGGCCTGATTATTGTCCTGTTTACTTCTCACCCTACCTCACCCGCGTCATCGTCGAGGCGCAGGAGGGGTTTGGCTTGCCGTCTTTCCAGCTCACGCCGGTGACGGACAGCTTCTGCGCGGCGCCCTTGGCTCCGGAGGGGAGCGTGAGCGTGAGGCTGTGCATGTGCTGGTCGCGGCGCGGATTCAGGTTCGTGCCGCCGGCGTAGTCGAACACGAGTTCGGTCGCGGTGCTCTTGCGGGGGTTCAGCTTCACGCGCGGCTGGTTGCCGAGCATGCAGTAATGGGTCATCACGAGGTTGCCCTTGTCCATGTGATAGATGGAGAGCATCTCCATCGGCGTGCCGCCAAAGATGGTCTCCTGCACCGCGCTGCCGCCGCCGGTGACGCGGAAGACCGAGTGCGCGGGCGGCATCCCTTTCATCATCGCCGGCCCGCGCCATTCGCCCGCGAGCTTCTTCAACGAGGCAAAGGCATCGGCGGCGGTGGCGGCGGCGTTTGCGCTGGTGGCGGTGATGGCGGCAATGGCGAGGGCGAGGAGAGTCTTCATGGGGCGGCGAAAATGGAGGGAGGCGTGGAAAGCTGCAAGCCTGGAGTGGCCAGCGTCGGCCACGATGGCCGCATCGCCATCGCCGCACAGCGCCTGCGCATCGAGCAACCGCCCCGCACCCTCGTCACCCGCTGCGTCCACCTCAACCGTGATCACTCCGTCCTCCTCGCCCCTCCTTCCAAGGATAAACGCCCCGTCCTTCTCCTCCATTGCCCTGCTCCCGTTTAGTGTCCTGCTTTGCTCGCACGCTTTTGTCCTGCTTTGCTTGCAACACAACACGGTTGGGCGTCAGCCTTGCAAAAGACGGCCGAAGGTATTCATTAACGCCCTTTTTGAAAATGCCCCTCAATCTGTCTGCCCCAAGCCGCACTTTCTCCATCGCATGGTGGATCGCCATTGTTCTCGCCCCGGTGGCGTTCGGGGCAGAACTGACGTCGCCGTCGCCCTCGCCTGACGGCCTGGCATTTTTTGAAAAGAGGATCCGGCCGGTTCTCGCGGAATCCTGCTACAAATGCCATTCTGCGGAGGCCAAGGCACAGGGCAAGCTGAAGGGCGGGCTTTTCCTGGATACCCGCGAGGGCGTGCTTGTGGGCGGCGACACAGGGCCGTCGATCGTGCCGGGCAAGCCGGACGCGAGCCTGCTGGTAAAGGCGATGAGGTGGAGCGATCCCGACATGGAAATGCCGCCGAATACGAAGCTTCCGGAAGCGGTCATCGCGGACTTTGCGAAGTGGGTCGAGATGGGGGCGCCCGACCCGCGGACCAGTGCGAAGGGAAGCGCAAAACGCGAAATCGACATCACACAAGGGCGCGGGTTCCGATCGTTCATGCCCCTGGCACGGGTGTCTCCGCCGGCTGTGAAGAATGCGGCATGGGTGCGTTCCCAGGTGGACCGTTTCATTCTTGCAAAGCAGGAAGATGCGGGCGTGACACCCTCCGCACCGGTGAGCCGCGAGAAACTCGCCCGCCGGGCATTCTTCGATCTCACGGGGCTGCCTCCGTCACCGGAGGAATTGGATGCATTTCTCAAGGACCAGTCGCCCGCCGCATTCGGGCAGCTCGTGGACAGGCTCCTCGCGAGCCCCCAATATGGCGAACGCTGGGGACGCCACTGGCTGGATGTTGTGCGCTTTGCGGAAAGCGGCGGATATGAATTCGATGGTTTTCGGCCGGGGGCGTATCACTATCGCGACTGGGTCATTCGCGCGCTGAACGACGACCTGCCCTACACCGATTTTGTCCGCTGGCAGCTTGCCGGGGACAAGATCCAGCCCGGCACCTATGCCGGCGCGGCGGCGACAGGTTTCCTGGTGGCAGGTCCCTATCCCGGGCAGACGACGGCGAAAACCTTGGAGCGCATCCGCTACGACCAGCTCGACGACATGCTCTCGACCATCGGCAACTCGATGCTCGGCCTGACGCTCGAATGCGTGCGCTGCCACGCGCACAAGTACGACCCGGTTCCGCACGCCGACTATTACGCCCTCGCGGCGACCCTCGCAAAAACACAGCACGGCAAGCAGTCGCTCGACCCGGACCCCACCGCGACGAAGGCGGCAATCGAGGCCCATCGGACCACTGGTGAGTCCTTGGTGGCGGCCCTGCGGAAGTTCGAGAAAGAGGAATTTCCGGCGCGGCTCGAATCGGTGAGGAAGGACGGGGCGCTCAAGACCGCATCCGACGCACGATGGCAGACACTCGATGGAATCGAGTTGGACGGCGACAAAGTGCGGCTCGAATCGGGGACGGACGGGGTCGTCACGTTCGCCGAGCGGACGAACTCCCGGCTGAAGCGCCAGGGAGCGGCTGCGGCCCAGGGCGCGGAGAACCCGAAGGATCTGGCCTACGTCATCGTCGCGCACACATACCAGCAGCACCTGACGGCCGTAAGGCTCGATGTGTTTCCCGACAAGAAATTTCCGAAATCCGGCCCCGGGCTGGCGGGCGACGGCAGTTTCAACCTTACGGAATTCAGCATCACCGCCTCACCTCTGAATAAGGAAGACACGGCGCCGCCAGTGACTTTGAAGCTGACCGCCGGACAGGCGCGCTTCGCCGAAAAGGAGATGCCGGTCGCACATGCTCTCGATGGCAATCCGGCAACAGGCTGGCGGGCGAAGGACAATCCGGGAGTCGAGAATGCGGCGGTTTTCGCGATCGAGGGAGGGTTCCCCGGTTTCAAAGGCGGCACGGTTCTGACATTCCGCCTTGATTTTCGCGCCGACCCGATCGGGCGGCTGCGGCTTGCGATGAGCAACGCCCCGCTTCCCGCGAACACGGTCGCCGCCGAGGGAAAGCCGGATGCCGCGGGCTCCGCTGTCTTCGCAGACAAGATCGACTTTCAGCACATGATGGAGTTGCGCGCCATGGTCGATGGGAAGCTGATCGATGCAAACCGGCCCGATGCAGTGCGATGGCTCAGCCGGTTGGACGAGCCGTCAAGGAAGGTCTTCCACGCGGTTACCGACTACCCGCGCCAGCCGCCGAAGCCAAAGCTGGCCGACGTCTATACCACGGTTGCCGGAGGGCAGGATGTGTTCCTGCTCCGACGGGGCGACGTCGCCAACAAAGAGGGCAAGGCGGGACCGGGATTCATCCAAGTGCTCGCGACCACGGGGCCGGACCGCTGGCTCGGGCAGCCAGCCCGCGAACCGCGGGTCGCACTCGGGGAATGGATGACGGACTCCGAGGGCGGAGCCGGGCATCTGCTCGCACGAGTGATCGTGAACCGTGTTTGGAAACATCATTTCGGACGCGGAATCGTCGCCACGCCGAATGATTTCGGAGCCCAGGGTGCCGTGCCGACGCACCCCGAGCTGCTCGATTACCTCGCGGGCGAATTGATCCGTGGAGGATGGAAGCTGAAGCCTCTGCATCGTCTGATGATGCTGACATCAACGTATCAGCAGGGCGCGGACACGAATGCGCGCAATCAGCAGCGCGATCCTGACAACAAGCTCCTGTGGCAGCGGCCGGCGCGCCGGCTTGAGGCCGAGGCCATTCGCGATGCGCTCCTCAGCGTCGGTGAAAAGCTCGACCCCAGGATGTTCGGACCGAGCGAGACGGGGGTGGAATCGCCACGCCGGAGTGTTTACCTGAAGGTCCGAAGGAGCGAACTCATCCCATTCCTCACGCTCTTCGACGCGCCGGATGCGACGCACAGCATCGGCGATCGCGGTGCGACCACGGTGCCGACCCAGGCACTGACGGTTATGAATTCCCCATTTGTCCGCGACATCGCGGGCAGGCTCGCCAAGCGCGCGCTCTCAAAGGATGCCGCGCCTGAAGCGGCGATCGATAACGTTTTCCGGATTGCGTTTTCCCGGATGCCCACGGATGCCGAGCGCGCGAAATTCAGCGGATATTTCCTGAGGCTGAAGGAGTCAATGGGCGGAGCGGATCCCAAACTCGCCGCCCAGGCCACCGAGAAAGCCCTCGCCGCAATCTGCCGCGTGGCAGTTGCGATGAATGAGTTCATCTACATTGACTAGGACGATGCTCCGAGGCTCCATTTTCGACTCAGAGGCGCGGAATGATGTGAGAGGGATACAGTGCGCTTCCTTTCCGTTTTTCTCCGCAGGGCTCTCCGTATTCCCCAGCAACTTAGCGTCAGGATCCGCCCGTTCCTTTTCATCCCACACCCGCCATGTTTAGCCATCACACCCCAGGGGAACTCAGTCTTCCCACGCGCCGCAAGTTCCTCCAGCAGGTCGGCCACGGATTCGGATCCCTCGCGCTTGCGTCGATGCTGAACGAACAGACCCGCGCCGCCAGCACTGGCAGTGCCGTCAACCCGCTGCTTCCCCGCAGCCCGGACTTCGCCCCAAGGGCGAAGGCTGTCATCTGGCTTTTCATGACCGGCGCTCCTTCCCAGATGGATACATGGGACTACAAGCCGGAGTTGCAAACGCGCCACGGCCAGATCCTGCCTGGCAGCGATCCGAAAACCGGGTTTTTCGCGACCAGCGGAAAATGTCTGAGATCGCCATTCGGCTGGCAGCAACACGGGCAGAGCGGCACCTGGGTGTCCGATATTTTGCCGAACCTTGCACGGCATGTGGATGACATGACTTTCCTCCACTCCTGCTATGTCAAAGGGAACAACCATGCACCCGCTTCGATCGAGCTGATGTGCGGAACCAATGTTCCCGGGCGTCCGAGCGCGGGGGCCTGGATCACCTACGGACTGGGAACCGAAAATCAGAACCTCCCGGCGTTTGTCGTGATGCACGGTCAACGACCCCGCGGAGACGATCAGATCTGGTCCACGGGATTCCTCCCAAAGACCTACCAGGCGCTGGCGCTTGATGCGGGACGGAGGGAAGCCATCGACAACATCCTGCGGGTCAAGGACGAGACCGACGACCAGCAGCGGGCCGCGCTCGATTTTCTGCGGGATCTGAACAGCACCCACGCACAGACCCGCCCCTCGCAAGCCGACCTCGCTGCGCGTATCAACAGCTTCGAACTCGCCTACCGAATGCAAGCCGCCGCTCCCGAAGCCCTCGATTTCGAGCGAGAAAGCGAGGAGACCAGAAAGCTCTACGGCGTCGGCGACAAGAACACTGATCCATTTGCCCGCCAGTGCCTCATCGCCAGGCGATTGATCGAACGGGGAGTGCGCTACATCCAGATTTTTGCCGGCCGGGGCGCCAGCGGCGATGGTTCGGTAGGTGACGTTCCCTGGGACGGCCACGATAACATCGAGAAAAACCATCGCTCATGCGCCGCGGCAACGGACCAGCCTGCCGCGGCATTGCTTGCCGATCTGAAATCGCGCGGGCTGCTCGATTCCACGCTCGTGATCTGGGGCGGCGAATTCGGCCGCACCAGCGATTCGCAGGGGAGCCTCGGCCGGGACCATAATCCACATGCCTTCACCATCTGGATGGCAGGCGGCGGGACGCGCGGCGGAGGCTTTCACTACGGCGCGACCGACGAGTTCGGCTACAAGGCGGTCGAAAAGAAGGTTCACGTGAACGATTTGCACGCGACCATTCTTCACCTCATGGGGCTGGATCACGAGAAGCTCACATATCGGCACAATGGCCGGGATTTCCGCCTCACGGATGTCGGCGGGCACGTGCTGCGCGAGATCCTCGCGTAGGACCCGCCGCCGGATCATCCCCTGCCCCCGCGCCGAAACGGGCACGCATGGATGGGAGTGTCAGCCGTTGAAGCCCTTCGACGCGCCTGACCGCTTCCGAAAATGGCCACTCTCCTCCGCCCTGTCCCACCACGGGCTGAGCAATCTCTTGCGAGTCTGCGTGGCAGAGCGGGTCAGTTCTTCTTCTCCTCTTTCTTGCCTTCCTCGGCTTTTTTCTTCCCCTCGTCGGGCTTCTTGGCCTCTTCGGGCTTCTTGGCCTCGTCGGCCTTCTTCTTGGCCTCTTCGGCTGCCTTCTTTTTAGCTTCTTCCTCAGCCTTTTTCTTCGCCTCCTCTTCCTTTTTCTTCACTTCCTCCACCTTGGCCCTGGCTTCGGATTCCGCCTTGAGTTTGGCTTCGATTTCCGCGCGCTGCTTCTCGAGTGCGATGTCAGGAATCAGTTGAGCGGTGGTGTTGGCCGCCTTGAACCTGGCCTGACCTTCCTCGGTCACCTTTGTCTGCCAGACGTAGAGCTTCTTGAGTTTTTTCAGTCCGGCCAGCGACTTCAATCCGGCGTCGGTGACCGCCGTGCCGTAAATATTCAGGTACTCGAGATTCGCCAATCCAGTAAGTTGCGCAAGGCCGGCATCGGTGATCTTCGTCTCCTTCAGGTTGAGTTTGACCAGGCTCTTGAAACCCTTGATGTGCTCCAATCCTTTGTCGGTGACTTCGGTTTTTCCGAGATTCAGCTCGTGGATGACATTGGCCAGCGGCTTCACCGTCGCTATCTGATCGTCGCCCATCTTGCCCTCGGCCAGATGGAAAGAAACGTCCCATCGGTTGTCGTCCTGGGCCAACTGCGTGACTGACCCGCCGGCCTTCTTGATGGCGGCGGTCGCATCCAACTCGGCCTGAGTCGGCTTCGGTGCTTCCTTGGGCTTGTCCTCCGCGCGAAGCGTGCTGGAAGAAAGGGCGGCGAACAGGGTCAGGATGAACGACAGGCGATGCATGAGAATCACTGCAAAGAAATTCCCGCAAACTGCAAGGATTTAATGCGGCGGTTCGATATTGTTTACCCGGCAATTAAATGGATGGCAGCGCCGTGTATTCACGTCCTCTGGTTCCGAGTTAAGATGTGCCATCCATTCAATCGCCGGAGTCATATGTCCGCCTCATCGTGAACGCCCGGGGCGGGGAGGGTACAGATGAAAACCCCCATCACGCCGCTGCGAGGATTCTCGAACGTTCGCGCTTGGCGGCGAGCGCGAACGCTCCTACCATCGCCAGCATGCACACGCGAATCGCAAACACGCCCGAAGGCCGTATCCCCTGCCCCGGACCCGATCCCCGCCCTGGCCGTCCGCACGCCGCCAAGCGCAAGGGCGAATTCCTACGGGCTCTTCCCGGCATCCTGGCCGTCGTGCTCCTGTTTTCGGCGCGGGCTTTTGCGGTCGATATTGAGCGCGATCCGATCAACTACTCCCAGGCGAAGGACGCCAACGTCATCACGCGCCTGGAGGAAAAAATCCTCGCGGGAACCGTTGTGCTTCAGCACGACGAACAGTTCGGCTACCTGCCGGCACTCCTCAAGGCTCTTGGTGTTTCGACCTCGTCGCAGACGCTCGTTTTCTCGAAAACAAGCCTGCAACTGGACCGCATTGGCCCGCGTACGCCCCGCGCCATTTACTTCAACGACGATGTCTTTGTCGGTTACTGCCATCGCAGCGAAATGCTGGAGATAACCGCCGCGGACCCGAAGCTGGGAGCGGTGTTTTATGCCCTCGATCAAGACACGCGGGACAAGCCGAAGTTCCGTCGGCAGACGAACCGCTGCCTGCTGTGTCACGCCTCCTCATCCAGTATGGGAATGCCGGGGAATGTGCTGACGTCGGTATATCCTGAGTCCGATGGCCAGCCGAACCGGTCCATGGACTTTTTCCGCGTGGATCACTCCACCCCTTTCCAGAGGCGGTGGGGAGGGTGGTATGTATCAGGAACCACCGGCGGGCAGGTCCATCTGGGCAATATGATAGTCAAGGGCATGCGCGTGCCGGATGAGAAGGAGCTGGCCGCGACCAGCAATCTCGTGAATCTGGAAGACAGGTTTCGCCCCAAGATTCATCTGACGCCGCATAGCGACGTGGTCGCGCTCATGGTCATGGAGCATCAGGCCGAGATGCACAACCGCCTGACGCGGGCCAATTTTTCGGTCCGCGAGATCCTCTTCGGGCAGCCCGCCGGCAACACGGCAGCGCCGGATAAGGGCCGCTCCGCGGAGACGGAGCGGCGAATCCGCGACGCCTGTGAACCCGCGGTCAGATATCTGCTGTTCTCGGGTGAAATACCGCTGACTGACCCTGTGAAGGGAACAACGCCTTTTGCCCGGGAGTTTGCGGCGCGCGGACCGAGGGACTCGAAAGGGCGCTCGCTGCGTGAGTTCGACCTGGAACGCCGGCTCTTCAAGTATCCATGCAGCTACATGATTTACAGCGAGATGTTCGACACCCTGCCCGAGGCGGCGCTCGAGTGCATCTACCGTCGGCTTTGGGATATCCTGCACGCGAAATCGGGTGAGGCCGCATTCGAGCATCTCAGCGAAAGCGACCGTCAGGCCATCATCGGCATCCTCCGCGAAACCAAGCCCACGCTGCCAGCTTACTGGAAATAGGATCCCCACCCGCGGACGCCAATCCGGCCGCACGTTGCCTTTCCAATCACCGGACCGGCAACCGCCACAACGAGGTTCGCAGACTCGCGGCGGGCGTATCGTCCGCGGCGAAGCCACCCCGCGCCTCAACATCCGGCAGGCACGCGACTTCACAACCACACTCCCCATCCCCGTGCAGCGACATACCCCCCGCCCGCCATGCGTTTCTCCGATCCACCGCGGCGCTCGCCGCGTTCACGGCAGTCGGGAGGCCCATTCATTCCCTCCGGGCGGAAGGCACGCCCGCGGCCCCGGGGGCGAAGGCAGGCTCCGAATCGAATTGGAACGGCTTTTTCGGCATCAAGTGGCAACATGTTCGAGGCGTTTCCCTCGATAGCCCTGTCAACTGCCTCTGGTTTGAATCCCGCCCCACAACGCATAATCCGCTTGCCTGCCGGCCTCGATCCCACATAACGAGGCCACCGTCCAAGGTGGTGCGCTTCCATGCGAGCGGCAGCCATCCGACCGCCCCGCCTGCTCCAGCAGGCGTTTCCCAGGCAATCCAATCCCGCTTCCAAAATCAAACCTATGAACACCCAGCTCCATCCCTCAATACAGACTCCTTTGGCCCGCGGCGACAACCCTCATCCCGTGCTTCCACGGCGCGGTGGGCGCAATGCCGGTTTCGCGACAGTCGAAAATGTCCGCTCAGGGATCGGCGGAAGTTTCCCCGCGAGGCGGTTCATGCAGGCGGCGACACGGGCGTGTGGCGTTTTGATACTGTTCTTGTTCGCGACCGCCCGGCCGGCCCAGTCGCAGTCAAAGCCGGAGGAGACGAAGACGCCGGCGCTGAAGGAGTTCACCAACTCCCTCGGCATGAAATTCGTGCTGATCCCGGCCGGAGAGTTCATGATGGGCGACGACGAGTGGGATAACAACAAGCCGCACCAGGTCCGCATCACCAAGCCGTTCTACATGCAGGCGATGCTCGTCACCCAGTCGCAGTTTGCGAAGGTGATGGGCAAGAACCCGTCGAACCACAAGGATGGCGACGAAACGAAATTGCCGGTGGATTCAATTTCGTGGAACACCGCCCAGGAGTTCGTCAAGAAGCTGAACGCCGACCCGGAAGAGCAGCGTGCCGGGCGAACCTACCGGTTGCCCACGGATGCGGAGAGGGAGTACAGTTGCCGTGCTGGGACGAAGACGAAATTCTGGTATGGCAACGAACCCGATCCGAAGAAGATGAATTTCGTGGGCAGCGGCATCGGCAAGCCTTCCCCGGTGGATGCATACCCGCCGAATCCCTGGGGGTTGCATGACATGCATGGAAACCTCTACCAAGCTTGCGAGGATGCGTATGACAAACTCTTTGCTCAAACCGGCCCGAAGGATGATCCGCTCAACAAGGAAGGCGAATTTCGGGTGACGAAAGGCGGGGGGTTCGGGGACATCCCGAGGCGCTGCCAGGCCGCTTTCCGCGGACGGGAAGCAACCTTGGCCTCCCCCGGCCTTGCCCGCAGCTACTTTGGACTGCGGGTGGCTTGCAACGCTCCAACGGCAAAATAGCTCCCGTCATGCCGGGAAATCAGACCCGGCTTGAAAATGCCACCGGGGAACCGCCAACGCCGGACACAACGTCCAAGGTGGAGAGTCTCTGGATGGCTTTGAAAGCGAAGGCAGCGATCACCGATTGATTTGCCGAATGCGCCCGACTGCGCAGACGAGCGAGGCGGTGGCCACGAGGAAGACCGTCGAGATGGCATTGAGCATCATCGAGTGTCATCCCTGCGTTTTCCATCAACGGTTCTTCCCTTTTCCGGGTGCCTCCCTTGGCTACTCCGTGGCTCCCTTCGGTCTCAACCCGTCACTCTTACGACCTTTTTACATCTCCCTGACAACTTCCCCTCCGCGATGGAGTATCAATGACTCCCATGAACACCCGCTTTTTCCAACCTCATCCATGTGCCGTTGTCATTCCACTGCTCATCCTGTCCGTCTTTCTTGCGATGGGTCATCGCTGTCTTTCAGCCGACGAAAAACGTAAGGATCCGCAGCCGTATCTCACGCTCACGGGGACAGACAGCCGCGTCCGGGAACGCGGGTGTTTCCTGATCCGATCCGAGGCCGAGTGGATCAAGACGTGGCAGCGGCACAAAGCCTCGAAGGAATCACCGAATTACGATCTTTTTTACAATCTACTCGGGTTGCCCGCCGTGGACTTCGGGCAATGCATGATTGTCGCGGTGTTCCAGGGCGCCAAGGTGAACAATGCGGGTCTGCAGGCGGTGTCATTGGTCGAAGAGAAGGAACGCGTTGTCCTGCGGTTTGAAAACAAGACCTACCAGACTGCGCAAGCCGCGCGGCCAACGATTTCCGCCGAGGGCGTGCTCACCGTGGGGGCGAAAGACGAGGCCGTGTATGGCTTTTTCGTCATCCCGAAAACCGGCAAGGCTGTGGTCGTGGAAGAGGGTGTGCGGCAACTCCTGACAGAGCCGCTGAAGTTCAAAGAGCGCGCCTCCTTTCCTCCCCGTGTCGATCCGGATTGAACTTTCCTCCATACTCCCTCAGTCCCCGACGCTCGTCCCCGTTCTGACCGTTTCCGGTGCGGCGGGCGCGAAAGCAATTGACTAGCAAGCACGACAACGCCGAAAGGGTTGACACGCAAATGAATTACCGTTTTTCAGCCTTTAGAGTGCTTGGTCTCTGGTTGTGCGCTTCCTTCGCGTTTGCCGGCGACGTGCCTGTTCCGGAGCAGTCGGAGTTGCTCAAGTTGATCCAGGCTCACGCGGATCACGCCGCACTCGCGCCCGATGTGCGAGCCATTACGCCGCGCCCGGACGCCAAGCTGCCGCCGCTCGGAAAGGCGGACGCGGAGAAGTGGCGCCAGGCCCTTTGGACGGCTTGGGTCGAGCATGTGAAGCAAACGCGAACCCCGCAGCAGATCGAACTCGGTGACCCTTGGAAGACGGGCAAGGGCATCGTCCCCGCGACGTGGTGGCCGGCGCCGGAAAAGAAACAGGCGCTGGTCATGCGCTACTTCACCCGCGTGTTCGGCCAGAAGCCGGAGGGTGGCTGGCCGCTGTACATCAACCTGCATGCGGGCGGGAATGTTCAGAGGGACAATGATCGTTGCTGGGCGCTGACCCGGTCGCAGTACGCGATCGGGACCGGGCTCTACCTCTGCCCGCGTTCCTTGCGGGACCTGGCCGAAAGCTGGTACGACCCGATCAACTATCCCCTACTCGATCGCATCCTGGCCGAGGCCATGGCGCTGTGGGATGTCAACCCGGACAAAATCTACCTCATGGGCTTTTCCATGGGCGGTTGGGGCGTGATGCACCTCGGACCGGCCCTGCCCGACCGCTGGGCCGCCGTGTCCGCGACCTCCGGCGCCGGATTCGTGGGCCCGACCGGGCGCAGTCAACCCGACAACCTGCGCAACACGCCCATCCTGATCCAGTCCGGCGGCACCGATCTCGCCTTCGGCCGCCTGCCGCTGTCCCGCGCTTTCGCCGCCGCGCTCAAGGGGTTTCATGAACGGGATCCGGCGGGCTACGAGGTGGTGTTTAAGGAACACGCCGGCCAGGGGCACCAGATCAGAGACGGCGACGCGCCGGGCTGGCTCGCCTTGCATACGCGCGACCCGCTGCCCAAGCGCATCGTCTGGCAGCAGCCCTTCCCCACGGTGGGGAACTCGAAGGAGGACATTGACAAACTGAACGAGCGCGACTGGGCTTCGGCGGCGCACTACGCGCGGCAGGTCAGCTGGCTGCGCAACGAAAAACCGGGCGCCTACCAGCGCATCGTCGCGAGCCGCGACGGCAACACGGTGACGATTGAAGAAGCCGAGCATGTAGAGGAACTCGTCCTCCTGCTCGACGACCGCATGGCGGATCTCGACCAACCGGTGCGCGTGCTGTGCGGCGGCAAGGAGCTTGCATCCGCCACGCCGAAGCGGACGGTGGACGCGCTGATCGCCTCGCTCATCGCCCGCGGCGACCCGCGGCTGATGTTTTCGGCGGAGCTTCCTGTGAAGCCGATCGACACGACAGCCGCGCTCGAGGGGAAAGACCTGACGACCGTGACGGATCTCCTGCGCCGTGCGCGCCATCGCCAGGCGCAGAAACGCTTCGCCGAAGCACTGGAGGACCTGGAGGCGGCCATCAAGCTGGAGCCGGCGCGCGGCCTTGCCGGCGGTTTCAAGGAGATGCAGACGTTGGCCTCGACGCTCAAAGATGTCCCGCGTTCCATTGAAATCGTCCGTCGCTGGGCGGATGCGGACGCGGGGAACATCAACCTGCAGCAGCAGGCCTCGCAGGTCTGTCTGGGCGGTGATTTCACCCACCCGATAGATGCGGTCGCCGCGTTGCGCTTCGCCGAGCGCGCCGTCGCGGCCCAGCCCAATGACCCGCGGCTGCTCCAGACTCTCGGGTTCGCCCAGCGCGCGAACGGCAAAATCGCGGAGTCCCTGGCCACCATCCGGAAGGCAATGGACCATTTGCCCGCGAAGGACAGCGAGGAGCAGCGCAAGCGGATGGAAATGATCCTGAAAACGTTTGAGGGAAAGGATCAGAAGCCTGAGAAGACCGACTCTGACAAGCCCGCGTCCGCTAAGCCCCTATCCGCCGAAGCCACACCGGGCAAGGCGGCATCGGGCAAGTCTGCGTCGGAGGTCGCCCGCGATACGCTGACCCGGCAAATCGAGGCGCGTGATTTCGTGATCCACACCGATCTTTCCGAAGCGCAAGCCAAACACTACGCCGCCGTCTTCGAGGGCTTCTACAACTATTTTGGGACCAATTACTTCCCGGTGGTTCAACGGAAGAAACTGGTCATGCTCCTGTTCAGCAAGACGGCGGACTACGAAGCATTCCACGCCCCCGGCAAACCGCCCTCGCCGTTCGGTTACTACCAGCCTGCCCGGAACACGCTGGTGGTAAATGTCGAAAGGGGACTTGGAACGGCGATGCATGAACTGGTTCATCATTTTCAGACCGTCGGCGGCATGGATCACCATCCGGATTGGATCAACGAAGGCATTCCGATGTTCTTCGAGAAATTCATGGGCTACGTCGCGAACGACGGCACGCTGCATATCTCGGTCGGTTACTTCAGCAACTGGCGCTTTCCGGTCGCCAAGGAAAAGATCGGGGCGTACACCTTGTCGCGATTGATCGAGGAGGGAGAGCCCTGCCTGGCCAGTTCGTTCATGCTATTCCTGCACAAGAAAGGGCATCTGCGCCGCTTTGTGCAGCAACTACAGACCAAGGGCAAGGAGGCAAAGCCGGAGGAAATTCTCGTCGGCAGCTACGGGCAACCCATCGCGACGATCGAACGCGAATGGAAGGAGTGGATCGCCGGCCAGCCGATCGACGGGAATGTGAACCTCGTTCCGCTTTCATTTGTCAGGACGGAGCCCGAATGGGACGCCTGGTGGCAGGCAAACAAAGATCGCCTGATGTGGGACGAGGCGCAGGGAATCTACCGGGTTCGCTGAACCGCGCACCCGGCGCGCCACGGAATACAGCGACGGCGCAGCTCCTGCACGGTGAGCGGTTGGCTGACAGTTACCGCGGTGGGACGCCGCCAACTTCAACGGCAAGGCGGTTAGCCAGGCGAATCGGAAACCGAGGTAACCGGATGCGTCCGCGCGTGGTTGAGCAGCGCATCGGCCAGAATTTCCCAGGCATCTGCCGTGAATCCGAAGCGGCCGAGGAATTCCGCTTAGCCCGCGCCCTCGGGATGTTCGGGTGCGAGCAGGCAAGCAATGTTCTTGGGGCGTTTGACAGCGGCGTTTGCGGCGTTCGGAAGGCCAAATTGCTGGAGGCGGCGGGAGGCGACCGACAGCTTCGATGTTTACCGGTAGCTGCGCACAGCGGGCTTCACGACTTCGTAGATGAGCGGCTCCGTGTGGCGCAGCGGCTTCACCTTGTCGCCCGCGTGTTCCCAGCAGGCGACGTGGCAGAAGTTTTCGTCGTCGCGCTTCACATCGCCGGCGCAGACTTTGCCGCTCTGCACTTCGGGATCCTTCTCGGTGTATTGGAACTCTTCCCGGAAATGTCCGCCGCAGCTTTCGCGGCGTTCCAGTGCGTCCAGGCAGGTGATCTCGCCGAATTCGAGGAAGTCGGCGACGCGTCCCGCTTTTTCCAGCGAAACGTTGAGCGAATCGCCGCTGCCGGGGACGTTCACATTCGTCCAGAATTCCTCGCGCAAAGTCGGGATGCGAGAGAGAGCGCGCGTGAGTGATTTTTCCGTGCGCGCCATGCCGCACAGATCCCACATGATGAGCCCGAGTTCGCGATGAAATTCGTCCACCGTCTTCTTGCCCTTGATGGAAAGAAACTTTTGCGTGCGGGCATTCACGTTCTCCTCGGCAGCGCGGAATTCCGCGTGGTCGGCCGTGGGGCGTTTGTCCGGCGCAACGGTCGCGAGGTAGTTGCCGATCGTCGAGGGCAGGATGAAGTAGCCGTCTGCGAGACCCTGCATGAGCGCGCTCGCGCCAAGGCGGTTTGCGCCGTGGTCGGAGAAGTTCGCCTCGCCGAGCACGAAGAGGCCGGGGACGTTCGACATGAGGTTGTAGTCCACCCACAGCCCGCCCATCGTGTAATGCACCGCAGGATACACGCGCATCGGCTGCTCGTAGCCGCTCTCCGCGGTGATCTGGTGATACATGTCGAAGAGGTTTCCGTACAGCGCCTTCACCTTCTCCGTACCGCGCGTACGGGCCTCGGTCTCGGAAATATTTGCACCGCCAATCGTGCCGCGGCCATAGCGGAGGATCGCGTCGCGGAAATCGAGATACACGCCGAAGCCGCCGGGGCCGACGCCACGCCCGTCGTCGCACTGCATCTTCGCAGCGCGTGAGGCAATGTCGCGAGGCGCGAGATTTCCGAACGCAGGATACATGCGCTCAAGGTAGTAGTCGCGCTCATCCTCGGGGATGTCGCTGGGCTTGCGCGTGTCGCCCTTTTTCTTCGGCGCCCAGCAGCGTCCGTCATTGCGCAGTGATTCGGACATGAGCGTGAGCTTGCTCTGATACGAGCCGCTCACCGGGATGCACGTGGGGTGGATCTGCGTGAAGCACGGGTTCGCAAAAAGCGCGCCCTTTTTGTACGCGCGCCAGCCTGCGGTCACATTGCAGCCCCTAGCCATCGTTGAGAGGAAATAGACATTCCCGTAGCCGCCCGTCGCGAGGACGACGGCATCGGCCGAGTGAGACGAGATAGCGCCCGTCACCATGTCGCGGACGACGATGCCTTTTGCGTGACCGTCCACGATCACGAGCTCGAGCATTTCTGTGCGCGGGAACATCTGCACCGAGCCTGTTCCGATCATGCGGTTCAGCGACGAATACGCGCCGAGCAGGAGCTGCTGCCCCGTCTGGCCGCGCGCGTAGAATGTGCGCGAGACCTGCGTGCCGCCGAAGCTGCGATTGGCGAGCAGCCCGCCGTATTCGCGCGCGAACGGCACGCCGAGCGCGACGCACTGATCGATGATGTTCACCGACACCTCGGCGAGCCGATGCACGTTCGCCTCGCGCGAACGGAAGTCGCCGCCCTTCACCGTGTCGTAGAAAAGCCGGTGCACGGAGTCCCCGTCGCCCTGGTAGTTCTTCGCGCCATTGATGCCGCCCTGCGCCGCGATGCTATGCGCGCGACGCGGCGAATCCTGATAGCAAAAGCATTTCACCTGATACCCCAACTCCGCGAGCGAAGCCGCAGCGCTCGCGCCGGCGAGACCGCTTCCGACCACGAGCACGGAATACTTCCGCTTGTTCGAGGGATTGATGAGCTTCGATTCGAACTTGTGGTTTTCCCACTTCGATTCGAGCGGGCCTGACGGGATTTTGGAATCAATTCTGCCGATCATATTACTTGGCCTCCTTTGTTGCCGGGGCTGCGGTGCCGCAGCACGATGGCTCG
>Ga0208719_1000186_pt1 | contig 18907 bp, 14 predicted proteins | sample LakMenEpi30Jul09_FD_150747 | JGI IMG/M metagenome (GOLD analysis project Ga0208719, IMG submission 150747) | Freshwater microbial communities from Lake Mendota, WI - 30JUL2009 deep hole epilimnion (SPAdes) | ecosystem: Environmental > Aquatic > Freshwater > Lake > Epilimnion/Euphotic zone ... | reverse complement strand
TATTGAGCTAGAGCAAGCGGTAGCCAATATGGCACTGGAGGTAGCCAAGTTAAGAACTGAGGTGGACGCACTACTGGAGGCCAACCCTCCCAAAGCCTTAGTTAGACGAGATAATCAAACTATTGTTCTTTATCCAAATAATTAATCAACTAATTTAGATAGGGTAAAGGGATGTCAGCGAAGGAAAAATTAAAGTCTGAGATACTAAAAAAGGCTGTAGTTCATGGAAAAGTTATTTTATCCTCTGGCAAAGAGGCAGATTATTATGTTGATTTAAGAAGAGTCACCTTAGATTCAACTGCCGCACCCTTAGTAGGTGAAGTAATGCTTGAATTAACAAAAGATTTAGAGTTTGAAGCAGTAGGCGGCTTAACTCTTGGCGCAGACCCAGTAGCAACAGCAATGATGCATGTGGCGGCAAATAGCGGAAGAAAACTAGATTCATTTGTTGTTCGAAAAGCCGAAAAAGCTCATGGATTGCAGCGGAGAATTGAAGGCCCAGATGTTAAAGGAAAAAAAGTTTTAGCAGTTGAAGATACCTCAACAACTGGTGGATCTGTTTTAACAGCAGTTGAAGCGTTAAAGCAGGCTGGTGCAATCGTGGTAGCAGTTGCCGTAATCGTTGAGCGCGGAGCTGCCCCTAAAGTTAAAGAGGCAGGTCTTGATTACCGGGCTGCATATCAATTAAGTGATTTAGGACTGTAGTTAGTTTTTTTTCTTACGTTCTTTATAAACACCATTTAATAATGGAATGATAGTTATCAATACTATGATGCCAATTAGTGGATACAAGTACATATTAATCGATCCTTCAATAGCATCACCTAATAAATAACTAATCCCAATTGTGGATTGAGTCCAAATAATTGCCCCAATCGCATTCCAAGTTGAAAATAATTTGCGATCTAAATGTGCTACCCCACAAACTGGGTTAATTAAAGTTCTTGCAAATGGAATAAATCTGCCAAAAACTAAAGCTTTCCGTGGGCCATATTTAAGTAACCATTTTTCTATAGTTTCAACCATTTTTTTATTGTAAAAACGGGTTTCTCCTCTTTCAAAAAATTTACGGCCATATTTTTTTCCAAACCAATAACCAAGCTCACCCCCCGTAATTGCAGCAATTGGAGCTAGGGTGAATAAAAGCGGAGCGGATAATTTTGCTTCCCCTAAAAGAACTTCACCTGATCCAGAGGCGGCAATTCCAGCTAGGAATACAATTTCACCACCTGGGAAAACCAAACCGATTAGCAATCCAGTTTCCATAAAGATCACACCCAACACCCCGATTAACCCAAGGGTAGAGATGATTGAATTGGCATCGAAAAGGTTCATGGTATGGGTCAGGGTATATGGCTTGGGTGGGTAAATTGAGCGTAATTTATTCACGGCATACCTCTTTATTTGTAAAAAGGGTATTAGATGTGCGTAAACTCGCCCGTCGATAGTGAAGTGCTCAGAGCTGAGCCCTACCTAAGGAGTATTAATTGAGTCTTGTACAGGTAAGCGGAAATAACCTTAATTATGTTTATGCAATTTTAGGCATATCTTTATTAGCACTAGCGATTGCATACGCTCTTCGAGCACAGGTCTTAGCCCAAGATGAGGGCACAGCAAAGATGAAAGAAATTGCCGCAGCAATTCAAGAAGGTGCTGCTGCATATCTGTCTAGACAATTTAAAACACTCTCAGTATTTGTTGCAATTGTATTTGTACTTTTATTTACCCTGCCAGGAGATCTAGATATTCGAATTGGCAGATCAATATTCTTTTTAGTAGGAGCTGGATTTTCGGCATTAGTTGGATATAACGGAATGTGGCTAGCGGTCAGAGCAAATGTTCGTGTTGCAGAAGCGGCGAGAAAGAAGTCAGCACAACGCGCAGTACAAATTGCATTTAGAACTGGTGGTGTAGTTGGAATGACCACGGTAGGTCTTGGCCTACTTGGCGCCTCTTTAGTAGTAATTATTTATAAGGAGAATGCACCAGCTGTATTAGAAGGTTTTGGTTTTGGTGCTGCCATGCTTGCCATGTTTATGCGGGTAGGTGGTGGAATCTTTACTAAGGCCGCAGATGTTGGCGCAGATCTTGTAGGTAAGGTTGAAAAAGGAATTCCAGAGGATGATCCTCGAAACGCAGCCACCATTGCAGACAATGTTGGTGACAATGTTGGCGATTGCGCAGGTATGGCAGCAGATCTATTTGAGTCATATGCGGTAACACTTGTGGCAGCTTTAATTTTAGGAAAGGCCGGCTTTGGAGATTCAGGTCTTATCTATCCATTAATCGTGCCAGCAATTGGAATTATTACTGCAATCCTAGGAATTTTCTTAACCAAATTGCGCTCTACCGATAAGACGGCAATGGATGCTATTAATCGCTCATTCTTTACTAGCGCAATTATCAGCGCAGTACTGGTTGGATTTGCCACATTTACATATCTACCAAGCTCATTAAAGAATATGACTGGTTTAACTGTTGAAGCACAATCAGTTGATGTTAATCCTAGAGTTCTAGCATTTGGCGCAGTTCTAATTGGAATTGCATTAGCTGCTGCGATTCAAGTTTTGACTGGATTTTTCACCGAGGTTGGCAAGCGACCAGTAAATGATGTTGCTGCCTCCTCTAAGACAGGTGCGGCAACGGTAATTTTGGCAGGCGTCTCTGTTGGTTTTGAATCAGCGGTTTACTCAGCATTATTAATTGCCTCTGCAGTCTTTGGTGCATTCTTATTAGGTGGTGGCTCAATTGTGTTATCACTATTTGCAGTCTCACTTGCTGGTACTGGATTACTAACTACCGTCGGTGTAATTGTGGCGATGGATACCTTCGGTCCAATCTCTGATAACGCGCAAGGCATTGCTGAGATGAGTGGAGATGTAAAGGGTGAGGGTGCAAAGATTCTTACTTCCCTTGATGCAGTAGGAAACACTACAAAGGCAATCACTAAAGGAATTGCAATTGCCACCGCAGTCTTAGCTGCAACTGCATTATTTGGTGCCTTTACCGATGCTATTAAGAAATCGGTATTAGATAAAGGTCTAGTAGTTAAGGATCAGGTTTTAGAGTTCCAGGGCGTATTAGATGTGGCAGATCCAAGAAACCTAGTTGGGTTAATTATTGGCGCAGCTGTGGTCTTTATGTTCTCAGGTTTGGCAGTTAATGCAGTTTCAAGAGCTGCAGGTGCGGTAGTGGTTGAAGTAAGAGCACAATTTAAAAAGTATCCAGGAATTATGACTGGAAAGGTAAAGCCAGAGTATGGCCGAGTTGTAGATATCTGTACTCGTGATTCACTCCGCGAACTTGCTACCCCAGGATTACTAGCGGTAATGGCACCAATCGCAGTTGGCTTTGGTTTAGGTGTTGGTGCACTTGGTGCATACCTAGCTGGCGCAATTGGCACCGGCACATTAATGGCAGTTTTCTTATCTAACTCAGGTGGTGCTTGGGATAACGCTAAGAAGATGATTGAAGATGGAAAGTATGGCGGTAAGGGAAGTGAGGCTCATAAGGCAACTGTGGTGGGCGATACCGTTGGTGATCCATTTAAAGATACTGCTGGCCCTGCCATAAATCCATTAATTAAAGTTATGAACTTAGTTGGCTTGTTAATTACGCCAGCAATTGTCGGCTTTACTTTAGATGATAATGAACAAATGAATTTAGTGATTGCACTCATTGCAACTGCGCTAATTATTTTTGCGCTAGTTCGCAATAGAAAACGAGCAACTGCGATCGCTTAATTTTTATTCACTTCCCTAATTAAATAAAGTAAGGATCACTTTGGGCACAAAGCTAGTTATTGTGGAGTCGCCGGCTAAAGCGCGCAAAATTGGCTCATTTCTTGGCGATGATTATGTGGTTGAAGCATCGGTGGGACATATCCGAGATCTTCCGCAGCGAGCTGCTGATATCCCAAAAGAGTATAAAAAGTTTGCCTGGGCAAAAGAGGGCGTAAATATTGAAGAGGATTTTTCACCTCTTTATGTAATCAACCCAGATAAAAAATCAAAGGTAGCTGAGTTAAAAGAGTTAATGAAAGATGCTGATGAGTTAATTCTGGCAACGGATGAAGATCGCGAGGGTGAGGCGATTGCCTGGCATCTGATTGAAGTCTTGCGTCCTAAAATTCCAGTTCGCCGAATGGTTTTTCATGAAATAACTAAAGAGGCTATTCAAAAGGCAGCGAAAGAAACACGAGATTTAGATTATCGCTTAGTAGATGCCCAAGAAACTAGGCGAGTATTAGATCGATTGTATGGCTATCGATTATCACCTGTACTTTGGAAAAAAGTTATGCCAAGAATTTCAGCTGGCCGAGTGCAATCGGTGGCAACTAGATTAATTGTTGAGCGCGAACGTGAGCGTATGGCATTTATATCCTCTAGCTGGTGGGATCTAAGCGCCCAATGTGAACCAGGTTTTTCTGCTCGCCTATTATCAGTAGCTGGTAAGCGAGTTGCAGCTACAAATGATTTTGATTCACTTGGTGCGATCAAGGAAAAATCAGTTGAAAATATTTTGCTACTAGATGAGGCTGCAGCAAAAGAGTTAGTTCAATCTCTAACTAACCAATCATTGGTTGTTAAATCATTAGAGGAATCTCCTCGAACTGAAAAACCAAAGCCACCATTTACTACCTCAACCATGCAACAAGATGCTGGTTCAAGGCTGGGTTGGGGCGCACAACTTACGATGCGAATTGCGCAAAGATTATATGAAAACGGTTATATAACTTATATGCGAACAGATTCAGTAACACTTTCTAGCTCTGCCATCACCGCTGCCAGATCATCTGCGCAAGCTTTATATGGAAAAGATTCAGTACCACCATCTCCTAGGGTGTATGAAGGCAAGACCAAAAATGCTCAAGAAGCACATGAGGCAATTAGGCCAGCTGGTGATTCATTTAAAACACCAGGTGAGTTAGCACCAGAGCTATCTAGAGATGAGTTCGCGCTTTATGATCTTATTTGGAAGCGCACTATTGCATCCCAAATGGCAGATGCTAAGAAACAACAAATGCGTGTTGATTTTGATGTTAAAACTAAAACTGGCTCCGATGCAATATTTAGAGCTAATGGTTCAGTAATTGTATTTCCAGGATTTTTATCTGCGTATGAGGATATTGTTGAAGATAAAGCAGATATTGAGGAAACAGATCGGCGATTACCGGCGATGAGTGTTGGTGAAAAAATTTCAGTTACGCAATACCAATGTGAAGGTCATGAAACTAAACCACCAGCTAGGTATACCGAGCCAACTCTAGTTAAAAAGCTAGAAGAGTTAGGAATTGGCCGCCCCTCCACCTTTGCTTCAATTATGCAAACAATTCAAGATCGAGGCTATGTTGCAAAACGAGGCCGAGCACTAGTACCAACATTTTTAGCTTTTTCAGTAACTGGTTTATTAGAGCAACACTTCACAAAATTAATTGATTATGAATTCACCGCATCAATGGAGGAGGATTTAGACAAAATTGCTAATGGTGAAGAGGAGCGAGTTGCCTGGCTAACAAAGTTTTTTTATGGCAGTGAAGATAATCCAGGGCTAGCAGATTTATCAGCTGATTTAGGGGCGATAGATGCCCAAGCAATTAATACCATGAAAATGGGGGACGATATTGAGATTCGAGTTGGCAGATTTGGTGCATATCTTCAACAAGGAGTTGGTGAAGATCGTAAGTACGCCAACATTCCAGAGGAGTTAGCACCCGATGAATTAACTTTAAGTAAAGCCATTGAGTTGTTAGCAAAACCATCAGGGGAGCGAAAGTTAGGTACTGATCCATCAACTGGCTTAGAGGTATTAGCTAAATCAGGTCGATTTGGCGCCTACGTTACTGAAGTTTTTCCAGAGGAGATTGTTGCAGAGGGTGCTAAAAAGAAGCGAAAGAAAAAAGATGCACCAAAGCCTAAGACCGCATCTTTGTTGACCACCATGTCACTAGACACAATTGATTTACCAGGGGCATTAAAACTTCTCTCACTTCCTAGAAGTTTAGGAGAGTATGAAGGTGAGCCGATTACTGTGCAAAATGGCAGGTATGGTCCTTACTTAAAACATGGCGCAGATTCACGAACCCTAACTAGTGAAGATCAACTATTTACCATTGATTTTGAAGAAGCGCTTGAGATATATAAACAACCAAAGGTTAGACGAAGAGGTGTGGCAAAACCACCATTAAAAGAGTTAGGTAAAGATCCGCAAACAAGTAGAGATGTAATTGTTAAGGATGGCAGATTTGGAGTTTATGTCACAGATGGTGAAACAAATGCCACCTTACGTCGTGGGGACGCAGTTGAGTTATTAACATTAGAACGTGCACTTGAGTTATTGGCAGGTCGTAGAGCATGGGAGATTGAGAACCCGGGTGGCTCAAAGAAGAAAGCAAAGAAATCTAAAAAGAGCGCACCGACAATGACAGAAAAAACTGTGACTGGTTTGGGCGCTAAGAAAAAGGCTAAAAAGGCTGCAACTGGCGTTGGAAACTTACCGGCCTGAGAATTTAGCCAACATAAGTAGACTTACAACATGTCATTGCCATATCCATCCGCTCCGGCGCAATCACAATCTAGAAGCGTCTTAGCGATCCCAGCATTTCGAAAACTTTGGCGAGCAATGGCATTCTCCTCCTTTGGTGATTGGCTGGGGCTGTTAGCTTCAACTGCGCTAGCGCAACAATTAGCTGGTGGTGATTATGCAAAGGCAAACTTTGCAATCGCGGGAGTATTTATTGTCAGATTACTACCAGCTGTAATTTTGGGACCATTTGCTGGTGTGATTGCAGACCGATTTGATCGTAGAAAATTAATGGTCACCTGTGACTTCTTAAGATTTGCACTTTATCTATCAATTCCAATTGTCGGAAATTATTTTTGGCTTTATACCGCAACAATTTTAGTTGAGATCGTCACCTTATTTTGGTCACCAGCAAAGGAGGCATCTGTTCCTAATTTAGTTCCTAAAACTAAGTTAGAAAGTGCCAACCAAGTTTCATTACTTGCCTCCTATGGCACAGCACCTATTGCCGCCCTAACTTTCTCTATCTTGGCACTTTTTTCCGGAGCAATTAATTCAATTTTAGGAAATACCACACCAGCAAGTGCTGCTGATATTGCACTTTATATAAATGCAATTAGCTTTGCATTTTGTGGTTATACAGTTTGGCGGTTAAAAGAGATGCCAGCTGGACCTGGCGTAAATTCTAAGCAACTCTCATTTGGTAGATCTTTAATAGATGGGTTTACATTTATTAAGGATTCAAAGGTAATTCGTGGGTTAATTTTTGGAATGATTGGCGCTTTTTTTGCAGCCGGGGCGGTAATTGGTTTAGCTAGAACATTTGTTGATGATCTAAAGGCTGGTGAAGCCGCTTATGGTGTTTTGTTTGGTTCGGTATTTTTAGGCTTGGCGCTCGGCATCTCATTTGGACCAAGAGTATTTGCTCAATTCACCAGGCGCCGTTTATTTGGCGTATCCCTTGCAATCTCCGGTCTTTTGCTGGTAACTCTTTCTTTAGTTTTAAACTTGGTGTTAGCTATTTTTATCACAATTATTTTAGGAATCTTCTCTGGTATTACTTGGGTAACTGGCTTCACCATGATTGGTATGGAGGTAGAAGATGAGGTACGGGGGCGAACTTTTGCATTTGTGCAATCATTAATAAGAGTCTCGCTAGTTTTAGTTTTAGCAGTTGCACCTTTAATTGCCGCAGCGATAGGCGAACACACATACTCCTTCCGCACCACATCAGTTACTTACAATGGCGCAGCTTTCACAATGTTTTTTGCAGGATTAATTGCCACCCTAGTTGGCATTCTCTCTTATCGACATATGCGAGATCGGCCAAATGTTTCACTTTTTAGTGATTTAAAATCTGCACTCCGTGGTGAGTTGGGCGCAATGACTGGAATGAGTATTGAGGGTGTGTTTATTTCATTTGAGGGTGGCGAAGGATCTGGTAAGTCAACTCAAACTAAATTACTTAAAGAGTGGTTAGAAAAAAATGGTGAAGCTGTATTACTAACTAGAGAGCCAGGGGGTACTCCACTTGGTAATCAACTTCGAGAAATTTTGTTAGACAATAAAACTGGTCTAATTTCACCTCGTGCTGAAGCGCTGATGTATGCCGCAGATCGAGCAAACCATGTCTTTGCAAAGATAAGGCCAGCATTAGATAAAGGTGAGATTGTAATTACCGATCGATACTTTGATTCATCGGTGGCATACCAAGGAGCAGGTCGGGTATTGCTGCCAGCTGAGGTGGCCAGAATTTCTAGGTGGGCAACAGAATCCTTAACTCCAACATTAACAATTATTATGGATCTGCCAGCTGAAATTGGACTTGCCAGGCTCGACTCCACCGATCGCTTAGAGAGTGAGCCATTAGCATTTCATGAGCGAGTAAGACAAGAGTATTTAAATTTAGCCAATACAGATCCAGAGCGATTTATGATTGTTGATGCATCGCTTGCAATTGAGCAAATTCATGAAATTATTATTGAAAGAGTTGGGTCACTAAAAGGATTGAAAAGAAATCAAAAAGTAACATGAGTGTGTTTAGCTCGCTAATTGATCAAGCAGAGGTTATAAAAGTATTACAAGAGGCGGTGATGGCCTCAAGAAACAACAGTGATACCACCCAGGCCATGACTCACGCCTGGTTATTTACCGGCCCACCAGGATCTGGCAGATCTAATGCAGCTGTTGCATTTGCTGCAGCCCTAGTCTGCAAAGAGGGTGGTTGTAGTAAATGTAATGATTGCATGTCAACAATTACCGGCTCGCATGCAGATGTGGAGTTAATTAAAACCGAAGGCTTATCAATAAAGATAGATGAGATCAGAGAGTTAATCAGTCGGGCAGCTTGGGCACCATCAGTATCAAATTGGCGAGTAGTTGTGATTGAAGATGCTGATCGATTGACTGATTCCGCAGCTAATGCACTCTTAAAAGTTATTGAAGAGCCAGGGCTTAGAACTGTTTGGCTCTTGTGTGCTCCTACTTTAACTGATGTATTACCAACAATTAGATCTCGCTGCCGACATTTATCCTTAAGAACACCATCAACAAAAGCAATTTCAAATTTACTAGTTACTAGAGATGGTGTTGATCCAAAGGTTGCAGATTTTGTGGCTAGGGCATCTGGTGGCCATATTGGACGGGCCAGATATTTAGCTACCGATGCTTCCGCTAAAGAAAACCGAGAAAACATTTTAAGACTTCCCTTTATGCTAAAAGACATCGCATCAGCATTTACTGCAGCCCAAGTACTAGTTGAAAGTGCTAAGAAAGAGGCATTGGCAGATTCAGAGAAAAAAGATGAGGTTGAGATTTCTAAATTAAAACAGGCTTGGGGTAGCACCGGATCTAAATTGGTTGCTGGTGGCTCAAAGGCAATAAAGGAGTTAGAGAAGGAACAAAAATCTAGAAGCACAAGAATGGTTAGAGATTATTTAGATCGAGCGTTATTAGATCTAGCTACCCTATATCGCGATATTTTATTGGTTCAGTCTGGGTCAACTGATTCATTAATTAATCAAGATTTAACCGACCAAATAAAAAAGCTAGCGGCTAGTCAAAGCCCAGAGAAAACCTTGAAGAAAATTGAAGCAATCCTGAAGGCCCGTATCAATTTGGCACAAAATGCCGCCCCATTGCTACTTATTGAAGCATTAATGTGTGAATTACGTTAGAAAAGTGGTAATTAGCACCTGCTTTTGTAAGGCAAAATACTCCCATGCGTTTAGACCACATCTCATATGTTGCATCCCATGATCAAATCTCTGATGTAGTAAATCGAATTGGTTCACAAATCGGGACAGCATTTATTGATGGTGGCATACATCCAAAATTTGGCACCAGAAATTTCACAGCTCCATTATTAAATAATCAATACATCGAGGTAGTTTGTCCATTAGATCATCCAGCAACTGATTCAACGCCATTTGGTAGAGCTGTTAAGAAAAAAGCAGAAGAGGGTGGTGGTTGGTTAACTTGGGTAATAGCAACCGAAGATATTACAAAAGTTGAATCTCGATTAGGAAGAACATCGGTAGATGGAAATAGACGCAGACCAGATGGCAGCGAATTAGGTTGGAAACAAATCGGAGTTTTAGCCACTTTAGAAGATTCTCAACTACCATTTTTTATTCAATGGTTAACAAAACAACACCCATCAACTGATGGCAAAGCAGCAGCTAAGATTTCAAAGATTGAGATTGCTGGCGATGAAGCCAAAATTAAAGAATGGCTTGATTCTGATGTTTCAAAATTAGTAGCAGATGCAGAAATTATTTGGGCTGATGTATCAGCAAATAATGATCAGACTGGCATCGTGGCAGTTGAATTAACTGTAAATGGAAACAAAATAAGGCTTGATTAATTTTTTTGGTAATTAAGCTAGTAAAAGTAAGGTAAACTTAAGCCAGTAATTCCCCCATGTGTTTACAACTTGTAAACACCTTGCGAGTCTTAATCTCTAATCACCATCGAGACACGCATCATGTCTTGATTGGTAGATTTATGTCATTTAAGGATTTAGGCGTTAATGCTGCGCTGATTAAAGCATTGCACACAGCAGGAATTGAAAAACCTTTTCCAATTCAAAAAGCAACCTTGCCAGATGCAATAGCCGGCAAAGATATTTTAGGTAGAGGCCAAACAGGATCTGGTAAAACACTTGCCTTTGGTTTAGCTCTTATCTCTCGCCTAGCCGGAAAAACAGCAGCTCCAATGCGCCCACTGGCGTTAATCCTTTCTCCCACTAGAGAGTTAGCAATGCAGATAAGTGATGTAATCGCACCGCTTTCTAGATCAGTTAATTTGAATTCTCAAGTTGTAGCTGGTGGCCTTTCATATTCAAAGCAAATCCAAGCCTTAAAAAGAGGAGTGCCTATTGTTGTGGCAACCCCTGGTCGATTAATAGATTTAATTCAGAAAAAACATATCAAACTAGATGATATTTCTATCACTGTATTAGATGAAGCTGATCAAATGGCAGATATGGGCTTTTTACCTGATGTAAAAAGAATTTTAGATCTAACCAAACCAGGTGGGCAGCGAATGCTGTTTAGCGCAACATTAGATAAAGATGTTGATTCACTAGTGAAGAAGTACTTAAGAAATCCAGTCACGCATTCTTTAGCAAATGAGAAATCAACCGCTACAAACATGACTCACCACGTATTAGTTATGGATCAAGCTCATAAAGATTTAATCACATCGCAGATAGCAGCTAGAAAAGGTAAGAGTATATTTTTCGTTCGTACCAAACATGGAGCAGATAAATTAGCTAAGAAAATGAATCAAGCTGGCGTGGCAGTGGGTGCGTTACATGGTGGCAAAACTCAAAGCCAAAGATCTAGAGTTTTAGAAGCATTCAAATCTGGAAAAACTTCTGCACTAGTTGCTACCGATGTTGCAGCACGTGGCATACATGTTGATGATGTGTCACTGGTAGTTCATGTGGATGCTCCAGAAAATCATAAAGATTATTTACATCGTGCTGGTAGAACTGCAAGAGCAGGAGCGGTGGGCACGGTTGTAACTTTGGCAACTCACAAACAACGAAGAGGTGTGCACGGTTTAACTGCCAGGGCTGGCGTTAAGTTAACTGAATCTAATGTAAAGCCATTGGATTCAACTCTAGTTAGAATCACCGGAGCAGTTGAGCCATCTGGAATTCCGATTGAAGAAGCTTCACCAGGAAGAGGTGAAAGTTCTGATAAATCACAAGGTCGAAGAGGATCAAGATCTAAAGGTGGCGGCCGACGTAAGAAATCTCGCCCTCGACCAAATGAGCGTCGCAAGCGGCCACGTTAATTTTCTTGGTGTTAAATAATCGCTATGGCAAAAATATCTAATAGTTTAGAACTTAACGGAATAAATTTTATTTCGGAGTCTGAACGAAAAGGTTCACCCCGGTCTCTATTTTGGCCATGGGCAGCAGCAAATGTTTCATTTCTAGCCTTATCTTATGGTTCATTTTTTCTAGGATTTGGTATCTCTTTTTGGCAAGCAACAGCTGCAGCAGTAATTGGAACTGTTGGAAGTTTTTTACTGGTTGGAGTTTCATCCCTTGCTGGTAAGCGAGCAAATGCACCCACAATGACTCTTTCTCGGGCCGCATTTGGTGTTAACGGAAATAAAGTTCCTGGCTTTTTGTCCTATCTAATATTTGTAGGCTGGGAAACTGTTTTAGTATCCCTGGCCACACTTGCATCTGAAACTGTATTTACTCGGGTTGGAAATATTGACCCAGATTTATCAAGGTTGTTGGGATTTTTATTGGCAGGTGGCCTAACCATTATTGGTGGAGTTTTGGGTTTTCAAGTAATTATGCGGCTGCAAAAGTTTTTAACAATCTCTACTTTGATTCTAACCTTTGGATATATAGCTTTAACAATAGATTCGGTAGATTGGGCAAAAGTTTCTGCTATTCCTAATGGCACAACACAAGGATTTATTGGGGCATTAATTTTTGGTATTACCGGAATTGGTTTGGGCTGGGTAGGTTGTGCGGCAGATTATTCAAGGTATTTACCTAGAAGCTCATCTGGAAAATCTGTAGTGATCTGGACAGTTTTTGGAGCATCAATTGTTCCGATTATTTTGGTAATTTATGGCTCACTACTAGCTGCAAGCAGTGATGAGTTAAACAATCTAGTGGCGTCAGATCCAATTGGCGCACTCACTACTTTGCTACCAACCTGGTATTTAATCCCATTTGCATTGGTAGCAATTCTTGGATTAATTGGTGGGGCCATTCTTGATTTATATTCATCTGGCCTAACTCTGGTTTCAATTGGAGTACCGGTTAAGCGACACATTGCTGCCTCAATTGATGGCTTAATTATGACTATCGGAACTATCTACCTAGTGTGGTTTGCTAGTGATTTCTTTGTCCCCTTTCAAGGATTCTTAATTACCTTAGGTGTGCCGGTTGCTGTTTGGTCAGCAATCTTTGTTGCAGATGTATTAATGCGAAAAAATTATGCCGAAAGTGAATTATTTAATCCTAAAGGTAGATATGGCAGCTGGAATTTTAAATCAATTGGTTTAGTAATATTTGGCTCAATAATTGGTTGGGGTTTTGTTACCAATTCATCTGCAGAATTTCTCTCATGGCAAGGGTATTTGTTGCAACCAATCGGTGGCAAAGATGGCAGCTGGGCCTATGCAAATCTAGGAGTTATATTTGCTTTGATTATTGGCTTTTTTGGACACTTATTAATCTCTGGTAAGAAAATTAGGCAACAGAACGATTAATTAATTTTTCCAAGAGGTAAATAGTGGTCTACCCTCTGCGTAACCGGCGGCAGATTGAATACCGATAACAGCTTTTTCATTAAATTCAACTAAATTTGCTGCGCCACTGTAAGTACATGAAGATCTTAACCCGGCAATGATTTCATCAATTAAATCCTCAACTCCAGGGCGAGCTGGATTTATATACATCCGAGAGGATGAGATTCCCTCTTCAAACAATGATTTACGTGCGCGATCAAAAGCATCTTCACTAGCAGTTCTAGCTGCAACAGCTCGAGCAGATGCCATACCAAATGATTCTTTATATAACCTTCCGTCAGAATCTTTTCTTAAATCACTTGGGGATTCATATGTACCAGCAAACCAAGATCCAATCATTACTTGTGAAGCACCAGCTGCCAGGGCTAGCGCAACATCTCGTGGGTGTCTTACGCCACCATCTGCCCAAATACTTTTTCCATACTTCTTAGCCTCTGTTGCGCACTCCAGCACTGCAGAAAATTGTGGACGGCCCACACCAGTTTGCATACGAGTGGTGCACATTGCACCAGGTCCTACGCCAACTTTAATTATGTCAGCACCTGCTTCAATCAACTCTCTCGTTCCGGCAGCAGTTACTACATTGCCGGCAACAATGGGCACGAGAGGATTTAGCGCCCTAATAGTTTTTAACGCCTCTACCATTTTCTTTTGATGTCCATGGGCGGTGTCTACAACTAAAACATCAGCGCCAGCTGCCAGTAATTGTTTTGCTTTACTAGCTACATCACCATTAATACCAACCGCGGCTGCCACCTTTAACTTGCCATTGCTATCTAGCGCTGGCTGATACATGGTGGCACGTAATGCACCAGTTCTAGTAATAATTCCAATCAATTTTCCAGCCTTATTAATTACTGGGGCTAGCTTGCGGCGCTGTTGAGTTAAAAACTCAAACGCCTCCTTTGGGCTGACATCATCTCTTAATGTGACTAAATCTTTAGACATGATTTTGTTTAACTGGGTAAATCGATCAACATTTTCACAATCTGCTTCAGTTACAATTCCAACTGGGGCATTATCTTCCACCACAATTAACGCACCATGAGCTCGCTTAGTAATTAAATCAATCGCATCTGCCACTGTTTCATTTGGATTTAGCGTTACTGGAGTATCAAAAATAATATGTCTGGATTTAACCCAGCTAATTACATCAGCAATAATTTCAAAGGGAATATCTTGGGGGATAACTGCCATACCACCTCTGCGAGCAACAGTCTCTGCCATGCGCCGACCACTAATTGCTGTCATGTTGGCAACTACTAAGGGAATTGTGGTGCCGGTGTTATCAATTGCAGTTAAATCAACATCCATTCGACTTGCTAATTGCGAATAGGAGGGAACCATAAAAACATCGTCATAGGTTAAATCGTGACTTGGAGTATTTATGAAACGCACGTGGGAAAACTATACTCGCTATATGCACTCTTTTAAAAATCTGGATTACCTCTCACAACTGCGTAAGCAGCCAGTTTTAAGCGTGCATATAGTTTGCCTAGGCAATATTTGCCGCTCACCGATAGCGAATGCAGTGCTACTTAGCGCAACAAAGGATTTGTCCGCACCTAAGGTCAAAGTTGATAGCTCAGGAACTGGGGCCTGGCATGTAGGTCAACCAGCGGCTGAGTACTCAAAGCAGGTTTGGCAGGATGCTGGGTATGAGTATGAGCATCTTGCTAAACAATTTAAGGTAGATTTTTTCCAAAAGCATGATCTGATTTTGGCGATGGATTTAAGTAATCGAAATAATTTATTAAAATTAGCCCAAAGTGAAAGTGATAAGAATAAGATAATAATGTTTACCTCATTTGATGCTAGTAAATCTCAGATAGATCCAGATGGTAAAGATGGCAACCTACTTTCAGTACCAGACCCCTACGGAGGGTCGATAGATCAGTTCCAATCTGTGCTTAAGATTATTGAACAGGCCGCAACTGGCTTTACTAGCTGGGTGCGTTCCTAAGTATTTCCCACCCGACATACAGGTTAAACTGCTAGGGTTATTAGGTAGTTTCTTAAGTATCGACTTAAGTATCGAAAGGTGAAACTTGTCAGATCACTCAGAGGGTGAAGATAACTCAGAAGAGATAATTACCGAAGAGATGCTTTGGGAAAAAATTCCTGAAGTTGAAGGTTTAGATAGAGCAAATACCTATTACGAACTTAGTGCGCGAATTTATGCCCGAGGTCAATATGACGAAGCGCTAGCGTTGGCCGAGACTGCGCGAGATATTTATGCAGATCTAGGTGCGATCGCACCGGCGGAAGGATTAGCTCAAGCTTATTCTGCAATTGGTTACAACCTAAATCAATTAAAGCGAATGAATGAAGCGGCAACTGCCATGAGTAAGGCGGTTGAATTATTACGTGAGACAAAATCACCAATGGCGATTGAACTTGCCTGCACCTTAGGTGAGTGGTGGTATGGCTCAAAGGAGTATGAAAAAACTATTGAATGCATGAATCAATGCGTGCAGGAGCACCTAGTTGATGGCAATGATTCTGGGGCAGCAAATGATTTACATTTAATTGGATGTGCTTATCGTGAGAGTAAAAATTACCAGAAAGCATTAGAGGCATTTAAGGAATCCAGAGCATTATTTAAGAAGTTAAAAGAGGTTATCAATGTTGCAAGATGTGATCAAAAGATCGCTCATTGCCTAACTGAGTTAGGTGATGCTGAAGGAGCGTTGATCGCTGCCCAAAAATCACTTGATGTTTTTGTTACCGCCCATGATCACCGCCGGGAAACTTACTCATCCTTTGAATTAGGAAAGGCCCAACTAGCAGCAGGTTATTATGAAGAGGCGTTAATGACTTTAGAAAATGTCTTAGAAAGTGTTACTGAGGCTGAATATAAGGATTTTGAATTCATCATAGATATTGAGCGGAAAATTGCACTTAGCTTGACTAAGTTAGAACGAGTTGATGAGGCAAATGAAATTATTCGCAGATTAGATGCAGTAACTGAGGTAATTGACGAAAATTAGTTTTTCGGATGATTAACTGGGTTTAGATGTTGCATCGCCCAGGCATACATAGCAATCGCACCGGCTGCTGAGGCATTCATTGATCTAGTTGAGCCGTACTGGGAGATAGCCAGCACAACTGAACATACTGCTACCGCCTCATCACTCATTCCTGAACCCTCTTGGCCAAAAAGCATTACACACCTTTTAGGCAGATCAGAACTCTCTAACTGCTTTGATACCTCTAGATTATCTATACCAATAATTGGTAAATTTTCTTTATCACACCAAGCTTTAAACTCATCCACCGTTGCATGGTGATGGACAGTTAAGTATCTATCTGTGACCATTGCGCCACGTTTATTCCAATCGCGCTTACCAACTATATGAACAGCAGCCACATTAAATGCGTTAGCGGTTCTTACAATTGATCCAATATTTAAATCATGTTGCCAATTTTCAATTGCAATTTGTAGTTCATGTCGCTTAGTGTCTAAATCTGCAACAATTGATTCAATTTTCCAATATCGATACTTATCGAGAACATTTCTTCGATCACCATGCTCAAGCAGCTGCGGATCAAAGTGATTATCGGTTGGCCATGGTTTAGAGTGTGGCCCTACACCAACTACCTGGTAGAACTCACCAGGACCGATCGATGATTCACTCATGAGTAAACCTTAAGGGCTAAGGAGCATTAATGAAAAAGTCTTGGCTTCCGGCCTACTTAGCTCTTGGCCTGGTTTGGGGTTGTTCATTTATTTTTATTGAATTAGGACTGGTGTTTTTATCACCATTTGGCGTGACTTTTGTGCGCTGTGCGTTAGGCGCAATTACATTACTGATTTTTGCTAAAGCTAGAAAAGTTGGGCTACCAAAAGGTAAATCTATTTGGAAAAAATTATGGGTAGTTGCGATGTTGCTCAATGTCGTACCTGGTGTGTTATTTGCCTTTGCCCAACAATACATAACATCAGCTTTAGCTGGAATTATTAACGCCACTACCCCACTTATGACATTGATCTTTATGTTATTAATTTTTAGAGAAGAAAAAATTAAGCGCGAACAAGTTTATGGCCTGCTAATTGGCGCACTAGGAGTAATGACGGTGATGGGGGTGTGGAAGGAGTTAGGTGGTAATCAACTTATTGGCGTAATTGCATTATTAATAGCAGTTTCTTGTTATGGCGCCTCTTATCCTTACTCCACAAGAAATGTAATTCCATTGGGGTTAAAGCCAGAGGCATTAGCTACTGGCCAATTATTAATGGCTACGATGACTTTGTTGCCATTATTTATATTTGATGGTTTCTCTAGTAATAATTATGAAACCAAATCAATTATTGCCATGTTATGCCTTGGGATATTTGGCAGCGGATTTGCTTACATTTGGAATTTCTCAGTCACAGCAGCAGCTGGCAGTGCTATTGGCAGCACTGTTACATACATAACACCGGTGGTAGCAGTAATTGTTGGCTGGCTTTATCTAAATGAAGAGATAGCATGGCATGAGCCAGTAGGTGCCCTAGTTGTAATAATAGGAGCATTACTTTCACAGGGAAGACTTAATCGATGGGTAAAAATTAAATGAAAAGATTATTAATAGTTTTCTTCATAATTACCTCGTTAAGTATTCAAACTTCTTATGCGTTAGAGGCGCTACCTCAATCATTTGCAAAACATGTAAATTCAAAATTCTTATCTAATCCCAGCGTGATTTTGGTCGATCAAGCCAACATGCAGATCGTTTATCAAAATAGCGAAAATAGACCAAGGACGCCAGCCTCTGTACTTAAAATATTCTCTACCGCAGCGATCGCGCTAACTTTGGATTCTAAAACAACTTTTCAGACCTCCCTTTATAAAACCGATAAAAAAGGTGTATTTGTACTTTGGGGCGATTACGACCCGTGGATAACCTCAAGTGTTAGATATCGTGATGCGAATAATCGCGCGTATATGCCTAGGTTAATTAAGGCTGCCTTTGCTTCAAATAAGAAGCTAAAGAAAATTACTTTGATCTATAAGGGTGTTAGTGGCTCTGATATTTATCAAGCTAAAAAAGCGTTAAAGCGACGCGCCTCTGTGGCTTATAAGCCAATTAGTAAAGGCGTTGAGGTTGAATCATTAATTACTGAAAAAATTGCAAGTATTGAATCACCACCACTTGAGAAAATGATTAGATTTGCTCTGCTTTATAGTGACAATGTTTTATCGCAGAAATTAGCGATGCTGGCCGCTAGGAAAAATGGCTTTCCCCTCACCAAAGAGGGTTTGAATCAAACTATTAAAAGTAAGGTTTCAGAGCTTGGCGTAGACACAACTGGTATGAGATTTATCGATGGTTCAGGGTTGAGCAATCGAAATAAAGTTTCAGCAAGTACGGTTTCTCAATTACTATTAAAAGTTAAGATTGATCCAAGGCTAAAACCTATTTATGATCATCTGCCGATAAGTGGTGAGTCCGGCACACTAGCTAGTAGATTTATTGAAACAGCGCCCCAAGCAATTGGATTAGTTAGGGCTAAAACTGGTTCGATTAGGGGAACTGTTTCGTTAGCAGGTTTTGCAACTTCAGGTGAGAAAGAATATGTGTTTGTAGTTTTAGCTGATGGTGTTGGCAGAAC
>Ga0208719_1000183_pt1 | contig 18951 bp, 15 predicted proteins | sample LakMenEpi30Jul09_FD_150747 | JGI IMG/M metagenome (GOLD analysis project Ga0208719, IMG submission 150747) | Freshwater microbial communities from Lake Mendota, WI - 30JUL2009 deep hole epilimnion (SPAdes) | ecosystem: Environmental > Aquatic > Freshwater > Lake > Epilimnion/Euphotic zone ... | reverse complement strand
GCTATCTCGATCATCCGGCCACGTCGTGGCCGAAGCCGGCGCCGGTCCTCGGCGCGATGGTGGATGCGATCCGTGACGTGGGGGCAGCGGCCGGCCGTGGGATTCATGCCGATGCCCGCCGGGCCGACGCCATCCGGGAAGGGGCGAGGAACGCTGCGGCACGGATCATCGGGGTCGACGACGCGGAGCGGGTGGCGCTCGTCGGCGGTGCCACGCTCGGTCTCAATGTGGCGATCCACGGGCTCGTCGAGCCTGGGTGGCACGTGATCGCGACGGCTTCCGACCACAACGCCACCCTCAGGCCGCTCCATTGGCTCGCCAGCCGGGGGATCATCGACGTCGACGTCGTCCCATGCGATGCCTCGGGCCTGGTGAATCCGGAGGATGTCGCGGCGGCGTGGCGACCGGCCACCAGGATGCTCGTCTTCAGCCACGCATCGAACGTCACCGGCACTCTCCAGCCAGCGGCGGAACTCGTCGCCGTTGCCCGTGAGCGCGGCGGCATCAGCATCCTCGACGCCGCGCAGACCGCCGGGATGGTCGCGCTGCCGCGGGGCTCTGACGCCCCCGATGTCGTCGTCGCCGCCGGGCACAAGTGGCTCCAAGGACCGGAGGGGATCGCGATTCTCGCCGCCCGCGAAGGGGTCGAGCCGCGGCCGCTCGTTCAAGGGGGGACAGGCTCGGCGAGCGAGGACCTGCGGATGCCCGAGCGTTTCGTCGACCGACTCGAGGCCGGCACCCCTGACCTCGCTGCCCTGGCCGGCCTGAGCGCCGCGATCGGTTGGGGAGCGAGCGCGGGCATCGCGGCGCTTGCCGCGCATGGGAACCAACTGGCCGCGGCCTGCCGCCGCGGGCTGGCAACGCTCCCCGGCGTCCGCGTCCTCGGAGCGGGGAATGGGCCGCCGATTGTCGGATTCACGGTCGAGGACTATGATCCGGCCGACGTCGCCGTGCTGCTCGAACAGGTGGCCGGCGTGCAGGCCAGAGCCGGCTTCCACTGTGCCGCACTCGTCCACCGCCACCTCGGCACGGCGCGGGGAGCGTCAGGGATGGTGGCTCGCGGATCGACCCGCTTGGCCGAACCGTCGTTCGCGGAGCCCCGCGGGGGCGGGAGTGTCCGCGTCGGCTTCGGTCCTTTCAATACGCCGGACGACGTCCGGGCCGTCGTCGCGGCGGTTGCCGCGATCGTCGGGTGTTCCGACAGCGACGGCATCGATATCCCGATCCCCATGCAGGTGCCCCGATGGCAGGAGTGAGCAAAGACGTCTGGTACGCCGAGGGCTTGAGGTTCTCCTGCACCCAGTGCGGTGATTGCTGCTCCGGCTCCGAAGGTTACGTGTGGGTCAACCAAGCGGAGATCGACGCCATGGCGGCCCGCGTCGGCCTCGCTCCGGCCCTGTTCGAGAAGCGGTATGTCAAGCAGGTCGGCGTGCGGCGTTCGCTCAAAGAGCGGCCCGGCGGTGACTGTGTCCTCCTCGACGAGAAAACGCGGAAATGCACCGCGTACGAGGAGCGCCCGAGACAATGCAAGACCTGGCCGTTCTGGGATTCCAATCTCCGCTCCCCGCAGGCGTGGGCGGAGGCGGCCGAGGCCTGTCCTGGGTGCAACCGTGGGGACATCGTGCCGATCGAGGAGATCAAACTCCAGGCATCGAAGATCAAGATCTGACGATGGCCACCGCACCGGGCACGGATGCCGTCCGGTCGAACAGGTGCCTGTGACGGCCCGCGAAGTCTCGCCGGCACACTCGGGCACGTGGTCAGAGAATGCCGCCGTGTGTGCGGTACATCGTCATGTGGGACGGCTGATCGAGGAACCAGATCCGCTCCCATTCGTCGGTGATCGTCCGCAGATCCTCCGACGTGAAGATCAATTGCTGGGCGCGACGCAGCGGGTCGCCGGAGTAGATGGGGATGAGGCAACCGGTGCTCGTGGAGAGCGCCATGGCCGCGAATACCATCCAGCAGATCTTCCGCATCGCTCGTCCTCCCTGACTCCTTGACTCCGGTCCGGTGTCGGCGGCCGCCGGTTGCCGGCGACAGCCCACTCCCGCGAGGGCCCTGCGGACATCCTGTCCACAGTGCCGCCGCTCGTCTGTCCATCCACCCGCCCGTGGTCGAATCAGGAATCCACCGGACGCTGGATGACGTCGGTCGGGGCCGGCGGGGCCGGCTGTCGGGCCTCGGCGACCTCGGTCGCTTCAGCCTTCTCCCGATCGTTCATCTGCCGGTCGAGTTCCCTGACGCGGGCTTCCATCTCCTTCCCAGGCTTGAACGTCACGACGCTCTTGGCCTGGACTGGAACCTTTTCACCGGTCCTCGGGTTGCGGGCCATCCGCGCTTCCCGACGCTTGATCTGGAACACCCCGAAGTTCCTCAGCTCGATGCGGCCTTCCTTGACCAGGGCTTCGATGAGGGCATCGAAGGTCCGCTGGACGAGGTCTTTGGTGCGAAGCTGGGGAAGATCGATCTGTTCGGCGATCGTCCGGACGATGTCTTTCTTGGTCACGGCTCCGACGCTCCGTCCGATGCAGGTCCCCCCTCGGCCCGGAAGGACCGAAGGAGCTTCCCACCCCGTTGGAAATCGTCAGAAGCCTAGGACTGGCAAGCACTAATGTCAACCTCGGAGGGGGGTGGCACCGGGTGCCTCCTACCCACCGTGTGACAGTGATCGACCGTCACGACCGTCAAACTTGATTCAACCCGAACTTTTTCTTCCCGACCGGCGGGGACCGCGCCGTGACGGGGGGACTGCTACACTCCACCTCCCCCAGACCCCGCCCTGTGCCGGCGCCGTTCGCCCGGCCCGCCCTTCTTCGCCCATGACGAACGCCCCCCCCGATCGGCCGCAAGACGGCGTTTCTGTCGATCTCTCGGTCACGCTCGGCAGACTCCGCCTGCCGAATCCGATTCTCGTTGCCTCGGGAACGTTCGGGTACGGGAAGGAGATGGTCGATTTCGTGGAACTGCGCAGGCTCGGGGGAATCGTTCCCAAGACGATCACCCCGCTTCCTCGCGCCGGCAACGTTCCCTGGCGAACGATCGAGACCGCAGCCGGGCTGCTCAATTCGATCGGCCTCGACAACGACGGCGTCGATGCCTTCCTCCGCCACCAACTCCCCTTCCTGCTCGGCTGCGGTTCACCGGTGATCGTGAGCATCGCCGGGGCCGATCAGCGCGACTTCGTTCAGGTGGCCGACCGCCTGGAGGGGGTGCCCGGGATCGCCGCCCTCGAACTCAATATCTCCTGTCCGAACGTCAGCCACGGCGTCGACCTCGGCACCGATCCGGAGGCCTGCCGGAGCGTCGTGGCTGGGGTCAGGGGTGTGACGCGCGTGCCGGTGATCGCCAAGCTGACGCCGAACGTGACGAGCATCGCCGCGGTGGCGCGGGGGGCCCGGGACGGAGGGGCCGACGCTCTCACGGTGATCAACACCTGCCAGGGAATGGCGGTCGACTGGCGGCGGCGGAAGCCGCTCCTCGGCAACGTCGTGGGGGGGCTGTCGGGGCCGGCGATCAAACCGATCGCGCTGCGCTGCGTCCACCAAGTCCGTCAGGCCGTCGACACCCCGATCATCGGGGTGGGGGGGATCATGACGATCGACGACGTGATGGAGTTCCTCGTCACCGGCGCCACGGCCGTGCAGGTGGGCACGGCGAGCTTCGCCGAGCCGCGATCGTCGACGCGCCTTCTCGACGCCCTGCCAGGGGCGCTCGCCGAAGCGGGGGTGATGCGAGTCTCCGACCTGGTCGGCTCGATCCGCCTCCCGGGTGCTGCCCCCGCCACACCGCGCTGACGGCGCGGCTTTCCCGATTTGGTCGTCTTTGTCTGTCCCAGTTCCCACCCCATGCCGGAAGCATTTCGATGAGTGATGCCCCGAAGTCCGCGCCAGCCCGTCCCCAGCCTCCGACGCGGATCCTTTCCGGGATCCAGCCCACGGGTCGGTTCCACTGGGGAAATTACTTCGGGGCCATCCGCCAGTACATCGAGTTGCAGTCGGTGGGGGAGTCGTACTACTTCATCGCCGACCTCCATGCCCTGACCACGGTCCGTGAGCCCGATCGGCTCCGGGGATTGGTTCGCGATGCGGCCCTCGATCTGGTGGCCCTCGGCCTCGACCCCGAGCGGGCGGCGCTGTTCGTGCAGTCGGATGTTCCCGAGGTCACGGAGCTGACGTGGCTGTTGATGACGGTGACCCCGATGGGTCTCCTCGAGCGATGCCACGCCTACAAGGACAAGAAGTCGCGCGGCATGACCGCCGACGCGGGGCTGTTCACCTATCCTGTCCTGATGAGCGCCGACATCCTCGCCTACGACGCCACGATCGTTCCTGTCGGCGAGGATCAGGTGCAGCACATCGAGGTCTGTCGCGATCTCGCCGGAACGTTCAACCATCTCTTCGGCGAGGTGTTCACGCTCCCCAAGCCCCGACTCGTCGAGAGCGGTGCCAGGGTCCCCGGTACCGACGGCCAGAAGATGTCGAAGAGCTACGACAACACGATCGACGTCTTCGAGGACCCGGGGGCCCAGAAGAAGAAGATCATGCGGATCACGACCGACTCGCGACCTGTTGAAATGCCGAAGGAGCCGGAGGGTGACCACCTCTTCGAGCTGTTTTCGCTCCTCAGCCCGGCTGCCGAGCGGGATCGAATGGCCGAGCTCTACCGCCGAGGCGGATTCGGCTACGGCGATGTCAAGAAAGCGCTCGTGGCGGCCGCGGCCGACTTCTTCGCCGATGCCCGTCGGCGGCGCGCCGAACTCGCCGCCGATCCCGGCGCGATCGACGCGATCCTCGCGCGGGGAGCGGAAAGGGCCCGGACGAAGGCCGGCGACGTCCTCTCCCGGGCAAAGCGTGCCTGTGGCCTTTCCCGGCTTCCGGGCAAACTGACCGGCTCGCCGGGGCCGGCCGGGGGGAAGGCATGAACGTCCTCGGGATCGGCACCGACATCACCGAATGCCTGCGGATCGCGCAGATGATCGAGCGTCACGGTGAGCTGTTTGTGGGACGCGTCTACACGCCGGCCGAGATCGAATACTGCCGCAGCCGCAAGCAGGCCACCCAGCATTTCGCCGGCCGCTGGGCGGCGAAGGAGGCGATCCTCAAGGCCCTCGGAACCGGCTGGCGACGGGGAATCAGCTGGCGCGACATCGAGGTGGTCAACGCGCCGGGGGGGCGTCCCCGGGCGACGCTTTTCGGCGGGGCGGCCGAAGTCGCCGAACAGCTCGGCATCGGCTGTGTCCTCGTGAGCATCTCCCACTGCCGATCCCACGCCACCGCCTACGCGATGGCCCTCGACGACGTGCCGCCGACGTTCGGCGGTCCGGACGACGACGACGACGACTGACCTGCCCGTCAGCCGTCGAACGGCTGCAGCTCCGCCACGCCCCCCTCCATCGTCAGGCTGGCGATGGGGGTGCCGTCGGCCACCGGGGTGACACCGTCGCGACGCGTCAGCGCGAGTGCCGGTCGCCCCTCGAGAAGGGCCTTGAGGGCCTTCGTCAGTTCCTTCTGCCGCGGCTCGGGGAGCTTCGTGAAGGTCTCGCGCCCGCGGCACTTCGGGAACGCCTGGCAGCCGAGCCAGGGCCCGCGTTTGCCGTCACGGAGATTCATCATCGCGCCGCACTTCTGGCAGGCGATGTCGGTGACCAACGGCGGCGGCGAGGGAAACTTGATGTTTCCCTTCTTGTCGAGGTTGAGGATGAAGGGGGGCGGTTCGGCAGCGGCAGCCTCCAGGGCCTTCTTTCCTTTCGGCTTGACGGGGCGTGGCTTGTCCTCGACGAGAAAGTCGCCGAACCGACCGGTCCGTTTCACCATCGGCACGCCGGCCGGGGAGAGGAGGTCGATCTGTTCGGGGAGGAGGGGCCGGCGCTGCCGGTCGACCGGCATGGCGAAGGTGCAGGCCGGATGGGACTTCGGTTTGGCCTTCTTGGCGGGTTTTTTCTTTCCTTTGGCGGCCACCACCACCGGCTCTTCGACGATCTTCTCGTTGTAGCCCGAGCAGGAGAGAAACTCCCCCTTGCCCCCCAGCCGGTACTCCAACCGCCGGCCACACGTCGGGCAGGCGTAGGGGGAGGGATCGGCCTTCGCCTTTTCATGCTCTTGCTCGAGGGCTTCGTCGAGCTTCGGGGAGAGTTCCTCGTGGAACTCGTGGAGCATGTCGGTCCACTTCTTCGTTCCCTGGGCCACCTGATCGAGTTCCTGCTCGATCCCGCGCGTGTAGCCGATCTCGATGAACTGATCGTGGAAGCCACGCTTGAGAAAGCCGGTCACCGCCTCGCCGATCGCCGTGGCATGGAAGCGGCGTTCCTGCTGGACGACGTAGCCTCGGTTCTCGATGACGTTGATGATGCTCGCGTAGGTCGAGGGCCGACCGATTCCCTCCTCCTCCATCTTCTTGACGAGCGTCGCCTCGGTGTACCGGGGTGGGGGGGCCTGGAACTTCTGCCGAGGATCGATGGAGAACGGCGCCAGTTCGGTTCCCTTCTGGAAATCGGGGAGCACCTGGTCGCCGTCATCCTTCGGCGTCCCGGCCACGCGGTAGAAGCCGTCGAATCGGAGGACACGGCCATTCGCCTTGAAGACGGCGCCGGTGTCGCGGTCGGTGCGCCGCATTCGGACGCTCGTCGAATCCCACTCGGCGTCGGTCGACTGGCAGGCGACGAAACTCTGCCAGATCAGTCGATAGAGCTTGTTTTGTTCGTCGCTGAGGGCGGCGGCGATGCTCTCCGGATCGCGGAAGGCGTCGGTCGGTCGGATCGCCTCGTGCGCTTCCTGGGCGCTCTCGTTCGAGCTCGAGTAGGTCCGCGGCTTCTCCGGCACGTATCGGTCGCCGTGCCGCTCCCGGAGATAGCGGCGGGCCATCTCGATCGCCTCACGGGAGAGGTTCGTCGAGTCGGTTCGCATGTAGGTGATGAGCCCCACCCGCCCCTCGTCCGGAAGGTCGATCCCCTCGTAGAGTTGCTGGGCGATGCGCATGGTCCGGTCGGTCGACATTCCCAGCCGGGAACTGGCTGCCTGCTGGAGGGTGCTCGTGATGAAGGGAGGGTAGGGGCGAGACCGCGTCCGCGTGACGTCGATCGATTCGACGGTGTAGCGGGCCTTGGGATCGGGGCGGCCCCGGAGGCGGATGATGTTCTTTCCCCGGCCCTTCGCCGTGGCGTCGGACTCACGGAGCACCTCGATATCGAGGAGCCCCGCGGCCGTGGCGGCGGTCTGGACGTTCGTGGAAAGGTCGAGCGTCGAGGTGTTCTCGGCCTTGATCGAGACCGACTTGCCCCCCACCTCCACCAGATCGCACTCGAGCGCCCGATGGTCGGCAAGCCACGCAGTACGCTCGCGGACCAGCGGCGGCTTTCCTTTCTCGTCACGGCGGGCCAGGAAACCCGACCAGGCGTCGTGGAGGTCCTCGGCCGCGGCGACGTCGAACGCCAACGCGGCGGTGATCTCCCAAGACTCGGCCGGCGTGAACGCCCGGATCTCCTGTTCCCGTTCGACGACGATCCGGGTGGCGACGCTCTGGACGCGGCCGGCGGAGAGCCCGCCGGCGACCTTCTTCCAGAGGATCGGCGACACCTGGTATCCGACGATCCTGTCGACGATGCGGCGGGCCTGCTGGGCCTCCACGCGCGGCATGTCGATCGGCCGGGGATGCTGGAAGGCCCGCTGGATCTCGGTCTTCGTGATCGCGTCGAACGTCACCCGTTTGGCGTGGAGCGGATCGACGTCGAGCACCTGCGTGAGATGCCAGGCGATCGCCTCTCCCTCCCGATCCAAGTCGGTGGCGAACCAGATATCGGACGCATCCTTCGCGAGGCGGCGGAGTTCGGACACCTTCTTTTTCTTGGCGTCGTCGATTTCGTACGTGGGGGCGAAATCGTGGTCGAGATCGACCCCGGGAACGGGCTGCTTGGAGCCTTTGGGCGCCCTGCTCGGCAGATCACGGATGTGGCCGATCGAGGCCTCCACCACGAAACCCGGTCCGAGGTATTTGCCGATCGTTTTTGCCTTTGCCGGGCTTTCCACGATCACCAGTTGGTAGTCGCCGCGGGATTTCGACCCCGCCGTGACGGTGGTCGGGGAGGGTTTGCGCCGCGTCGGGGAGGTTTTCTTGGCCATGCTGTGGGGTGTCTGACGCGACGGGCGGAGGGTGGGGGGGTGAGGACGGGGCGGGAAACCGCCCGGGTATGGTAGTGGGGCTGGGGGATCGGAATCGGGTCGAAAGCATACGCCGGGCAGCGGTCCGCGGCCGGGGAGCGACTCGGGATTGGCGCAACCCGGCACACCCCTACAATTTGCGGCCTGTTCCGTCCGGGGAGCAGAGACAGCGTTACCCTCCCCTCTCTTTCCTTGTCAAGGCTCGGCGGTTCTCACCCGTCCGGGATCAGGCAGTGCCATGGCTGGCTTCGGCGTTTTTCGGACCTACCAGAAGGCCTCGATGGTGGCCCTTGCCATCCTTGCCATGCTGGCGTTCTTCGTCCTCCCCCCGCTCCTTCAGTACGGCGGGCAGTCCGCCTCCTTGGCCGACACACCGGTCGCGAAGTGGAACGGCGGTGAACTGCGTGAGCAGGGACTCGACCGGGCAGTGACGATGAAGCTCGTCCTCAACCGGTTCCTCGCCGAGGCGGCGATGGCGGCTGGCCGGGATCCCGCACAGGCGCCCAGGTTTCCGGCGGAAGAGCAGGCCGTCGTGCGGACGATGCTTTTGGCTGAAGAGGGGACGAAAAACGGCATCGTCGTCAGCGATGCGGCGATCAACGATTTCCTCGCCAAATTGACCAATGGTCAGGTGCGCGCCGATCAGTTCGAACAGATCATGATGGGGCTCCGCGCCGGCGGGGCGGGCGTCTCGCAGAACGACCTCTTCGAGGCACTGCGTCACGAACTGCTCGCCCAGAACATGCTGATCCTGCTCCAGCGCGGTTTCTCCGGTGATCCGCCCGGACTCCGCTGGGACTACTTCCGGCGGATGTCGCAGTCGGCGACGGCGGAGGTCGTTCCGATCGACGTCCGCAGTTTCGGAGACCAGATCAAGGCGCCCGGCACCGGCGAATTGAGGACGTTCTTCGAGGATCACAAGGAGGATCTCCCCGATCCGCGAAGCGAGAAGCCCGGCTTCCGAGAACCGCACCGTGCCAAGGTCGAATACCTCGTTGCCAAGCGCGGGCTGTTCGTCGACGAAATCTCGAAGGAGATCACCGACGCTGAAGTCGCCGAGTTCTACGAGAAGAACAAGGCGACGCAGTTCCGGGCCCGCCCCGGCTCCACACCCGCAGCAGAGCCCCCCACCGAACCCGCAGCAGACGCGGCCGGGGCGAGCGAGCCAGCGGTGGAAGAGAAGCCTGCCGACACGGCTCCCCCCCCGGCAGCCACCGAGCCACAATCCGAGCCCACTCCCCCGGCGGACGCGGCTTCCCCTGCCGCGGAGCCCGCGCCGGCGACCGAGACTGCGACCGAGACTGCGACCGAGACTGCGACCGAGACTGGCAACGAGCCTGCACCAGCAGCAGCCCCCGAGCCGCCCGCCGACAAGCCCGCCGAAGGGAATGGCGCCGCCCTTTCTCGCTCGCCGTTCCGTCAGGTGGCGTTCCAAGCCCCGGACGCCGCCGCCGATCAGGCGACCAGCGAGCCTGCGGCCGCGGCAACGACCGACGCGGTGTCCGCTCCGGCTCAGCCTGATGCAGCAACTTCCCCCGCCGCGACTCCCGACGCTGCCGCTGCCGATGAGGCCGTGCAGTACGAGCCGCTCGAAGCGGTGGCCGGGCAGATCCGCACCCAGCTGGCCACCCAGCGGGCCAACGTTCGCATCGACAATGTGTTCGATGCGGTGGCCCTCGATCTGGCGAAGTACGCCGAGGAATCGGCGCTGTGGAAGGCCCGTGGGGAGGCTCTTGGCCAAAAAGCTCCGCTCCCGCCCGATGTGAAGGTGATCGCGGAGGTGCAGGGGCTCGAGCCGGGGGAGACTCCGCTCCAGTCGGCTGACGAAGCGTTCGATGTCGGTGGGATCGGCAGGAGTTTCGACTTCGTTCCCGATCCGGGGAGCCGGTTCGGCATCCGCCAGCAGAATTGGGTGGAGATGGTCTACGGCCAGGGAGCCGTCGGTTACCGGGCGATGAAGTCGCGCGACATGGAGGGGGCTCGCTATCTCTCCTGGAAGACCGTCGACGAGCCGGAGTTCGTCCCCACTTTCGAGACCGCCCGTCCGAACGTCGAGAAGGCCTGGAAGATCGTGAAGGCGCGGGGGATGGCGCAGAAGCGGGCCGAGGAGATCGTGGCGAAGAGCGAGGCTGCGGAGTCGCTCGAACGGGCGATCGCCGGCGACGAGTCGCTGCAGGCCTTCAAGATCGGGCCGTTTTTCTGGATGTCGCCGCAGGCTGCGGCCTCAGGCATGGCCCAGATCAGCCAACCGGCAGGCGTCGTCATCCCCGGCAACGAGTTCATGAGTGCCGTCTTCTCCCTCGAGCCGGGTGGCACCGCCGTCGCCTTCAACGAACCGAAGACGGTATGTTACGTGATCCGCCTGATCGACGTCGAGCCGTCCGCCGAGGTTCTCAGGGAGCGATTCGTGGAGACGAAGTCCGATCCGCGCTCGACTGCCGTCGCCGCTCAGGACGAGTTCTCGCGGTCGTTCGGCGGCTGGATCGAGGGACTCGAGTCCCGGTACCAACTCCAGTGGAAACGGAAGCCGCGTCGGTAGCTTTTCACCGCTTCACCCGCGGCGCGGCTTGAGCACGATCGTCGCCAGCGGCGGCAGCGAGAGCGACAGGGATTGCGCGTGGCCGTGGCACGGGGTGCGGTCCGCGGTGATGCTCCCGGCGTTGCCGACGTTGCTCCCCCCGTACCACGAGGAGTCGCCGTTGAAAATCTCGTCGTAGGCTCCCTCCGCCGGCACCCCGACACGGTAGCCATGCCTGGGGATCGGGGTGAAATTGCAGCACACGACGAGGAAGTCCTCGGGATCGGTGCCGCGGCGGATGAACGCCAGGATGCTGTTGGCCCAGTCGTGGCAGTCGATCCATTCGAATCCGCGGCTGTCGAAGTCGAGTTGGTGGAGCGGCTTCTCGCGGATCACCAGGGCATTCAAGTCGGCGACGCAACGCTGCACCCCGGCATGTCCCGGCTGGCCGAGAAGATGCCAGTGGAGGCTGCGGTCGAAGTCCCATTCCCTCCACTGCGCGAACTCGCTCCCCATGAAGAGCAGTTTCTTGCCCGGATGGCACCACATGTACCCGTAGAGGAGGCGGAGGTTGGCGAGCTTCTGCCAGGCGTCTCCCGGCATCTGGTCGGCCAGCGACCCTTTTCCGTGGACGACCTCGTCATGGGAGAAGGGGAGGACGAAGTTCTCGTGGAAGGCGTAGATCAGGCTGAAGGTCAGTTCGTCATGATGGTATTTGCGGTGAACGGGGTCGTGCCGCATGTAGCGGAGCGTGTCGTTCATCCAGCCCATGTTCCACTTGAGGCTGAAGCCGAGGCCGCCGAGCCACGTCGGTCGCGAGACGCCCGGCCATGACGTCGACTCCTCGGCGATGGTCAGCACCCCCGGATGATGGTGGTGGACCTGGATGTTGAACTCCTTGAGAAACTCGACGGCGTCGAGGTTCTCGCGACCACCGAGACGGTTGGGGAGCCATTCCCCTTCCTTGCGGCTGTAGTCGAGGTAGAGCATCGAGGCGACCGCGTCGACGCGGAGGCCGTCGACGTGGTAGCGGTCGAGCCAGAACAGGGCGCTCGAGACGAGGTAGTTGCGGACCTCGTGGCGGCCGTAATTGAAGATCATCGTCCCCCAGTCGGGATGTTCCCCCTGGCGCGGATCCTCGTGTTCGTAGAGCGCCGTGCCGTCGAACCGACGCAGCCCGTGGGCATCCTTGGGAAAGTGGGCAGGCACCCAATCGACGATCACGCCGATCCCGGCCCGGTGAAAGGCGTCGATGAGCGACATCAACGCCTGGGGCGGCCCGAACCGGCTGGTGGGGGCGAACATTCCGATCGTCTGGTAGCCCCAACTCGCCGACAGCGGATGCTCCGTCGGCGGGAGCAACTCGACGTGGGTGAACCCCATCTCCACGCAGTAGGGAACGAGTTCACGCTCGAGATCGGCGTAGGTCAGCCAGCGGACGGGATCGTCTCCCGGCCTTCTCCAGCTGCCGAGATGGACCTCGTAGGCGTTGATCGGAGCGTCGAGGGCGTTGCGAGAAGCCCGTGTCGCCATCCAGTCGGCGTCCTGCCACGCGTAGGTGTCGAGATCGACGACACAGGAGGCCGTCCGCGGCGGAAGCTCCGCCCCGAAACCACACGGATCGGATCGCTCCGTGACGCCTTCGGCCCCGGTCACCAGGTACTTGTAGATCGTGCCGGCGGTGGCGCCGGGAACGAACGTTTCCCAGATGCCCGCGGATGGGAGGCGGCACATCGGATGGCGCGTGCCGTCCCAGTCGTTGAAATCACCGATCACCGCCACGTCCGTGGCGTTGGGGGCCCAAACGGCGAACCGGACCCCGGCCACTCCGTCGATCGAGACGATGTGGGCGCCGAGTTTTTGGTAACTCTGCCAGTGGCGTCCCTCGCCGAGGAGGTGGAGGTCGTATTCGGTGATCATGGAGGGCTGCCTAGCAAGCCATGGATAAAGTGAACGCCGCCGGATGCGGCGGCCGACACCCCCGAAAAACCTCGGCTTTTTTGGGGGTGACTTGCGTGGACTGTATCCGCCGGCTGCCCGAAGCCGGTGCGGTCATGGATGACTTCTTCCACGGACAGCTAGGTGTCGCAGGAATCATGCGCTCCGCCGGGGCGCCCGTCCACGCGGCGTGGTAGGTTTTGCCGTCGCTGCCCGGTCGCCACGGGCCGACGTGCCGGATGTGCGGCCGCGGTGTAGCGGCCCGGGAAAGGACGCGCGATGGGATTCGATCGCTTCGAACCGGTGGAGCGGCGGATCGATGTCGGCGATCGCCCGGTTTCGATCTGGCGCCCCCCGGACATGGAGTCGCTCATCGACCTGGCGGCCTTCGAAGCCGACGAGCGGATTCCCTACTGGGCCGACGTGTGGGAGTCGGCGATCGTCCTCGCCGAGGATCTCGCTGCCATGGATGGGGCAGGGAAGAACCTTCTCGAGCTCGGTTGCGGGCTCGGTCTGCCGTCCCTCGTCGCGGCCCGGGCCGGGTTCACGGTGACGGCGACCGATTACGAGGAGACCGCCCTCGAGGGGGTCCGCTACAACGCCGAGCGGAACCGGATCGGTGGTCTCCGGACGCTGGTTCTCGATTGGCGGAATCTCCCCGACGATCTCGGCACGTTCGATCTCGTCGTCGCCGCCGACGTCCTCTACGAGACCCATCATCCTGCGGTGTTGGCGGCCACGATTCTCCGGACGCTCGCACCTTCAGGCCTCGGACTCGTTGCGGATCCCTGCCGCGCCAAGGCTGCCGGATTCGCGCCGGCCGCCCGGGCAGCGGGAATGGCGGTGAGCAAAACGAGGGCCCGTCGGCCGCATGGCGCGACCGAAGGGCCCCACGTCGAGATTCACAGGGTGACATTCCCGGGGTGACATTCCCGGGGTGCCCCGCGTGATGGCCATGGTGAGGGCGCTTTGGCTCCTCAGCCGTCGCCGGCGCGGACGGAACGCATTCGGTTGAGCCTGCGCATCACGGGAGCCAGCGTGCGGCGGATTTCGTCGGGGACGTAGGCCCTTCGGCCGATCGCTTCATAGTAGAGCGCCGTGCCCCATTCGAGAGGGGTGGGGCAGACGTGATCGCGGCGCCGGAATCGTCTGCCCCCTCCGATGTAGTGGACGAAACTGATCTCCTTCGATTCACGTCGCTCGATCCAGTCGACGGTGTTCCATTCGGGCTTGAAGAGATCGGCCTGGGAAGCCGTCGAACTCATCGTAACGGGAAGTGCCTCGCAATCCTCGGGCTGAAGTCCGCTCCAATTGATGAGGAGATTCCAGAATCCCTGATCCCCCGCCCGCAAGGGGGCCGGATCGCCATGCCGGAAAGCGAGGTGGGGGAGCATCCGGTAAAGGAGATCGTAAGGAAATCGCGCCGTGTTGACGGCGAAGTGGCAGCCCTGAACGTATCGACATACCTTCCGGGGAAACCCTTCGTCGAATTGCCAGGCGTGGTCCAAGGAGATTGCCCAGTCGTGGTAGATTTTCCTTTGCTCCGGGATCTCCAAGTCGACCGTGCTTCCTGTAAACGCCGTGAAAACCTTTTCTGCGTCGACCCGGTCGGCGACCTTGTCCACGAGGATCGAGTCGGCATCGGCGACGATCGCCCGTGGAGCGTCGGGCAGCAGGAGGACATTGAGTTTGTTGAGCAGACCGACGAAATGGAGTTTGTGGCGACGCACAAGGTCCATCACCGGGATGACTTCTGCGTTTGGGAAGGTTGCGATCTGCCGGGCGTGGTGACGGGGAAGATCCCGTTCGGCAACGACGATGATCCGCCTGTCAGGATAGAAGTGGCGGATGCTGCCGAGCAGGGCCTTCGCATAGTGGACATCCCGTGACCATGTGAAGGTCACGAAGGGGATCTTTGTGCTGTCTGGAGAAGGCGAAGGGATAGGCATGAAATGATGTTCTTGGCCTCAATGCGAGCCTCGAAACGGTTTCCAGCGAGTCTCGTTGCTAAGGTGTTTTCCGGTAGAGAATGCTATCATAGAAATTCGAGAGTTGACGCAAAAATGTTGCGTCAAAACCCGTTTCCTTTCATCGTTCAGTCGATCCCCGCACACTGCGGCGGGCAACCGAAGTGAGCCTGAGCGTGTCTTAGGGGCAGGTGTCGAGACGGCTGGGTAGTCGAGGACTGTTGGGTAAGTACCCCTCAGTTTCATGCGGTTGCCGATGCAGCCGGGTTTTTGTCTCTACCGTGGAAGCGGAGATGCGTGTTCCGCCCCGAACGGTAGGCATGATTCGTTTTTTCAAGGAGCATCAGGTGGGTTCGTTCAGAGCCGCAGTTGGGCGTGTTGTCAAAAACTGCGTGGGGCTCGAGACATTTAATGGGCACACAATCACTCCCGTTCTGTTAGATCGCAACGCGATCGTTGTCGATCTCGGGTGCAATAAGGGAGACTTTGCCGCCATGATGCTTGGCCGCTTCGACTGTTCGCTTCTTGCCATTGAAGCGAATCCCGCCATGGTGGCCCTTGCCACGAAGCGACTCGGAATTCCGGTTGAGAACATGGCGGTTGCCGGGAGCGATGGGGAGATCGACTTCTACCTCTCCGGTAACCCGGAGGCGTCGAGTGTCGTACCGTCGATTGCCGGGGGCGGTCAGAGCTCCATTCGTGTACCGTCAACGACCCTTGAGGCTTGGGCAACCTGTCGCGGAATCGCATCAGTGTCGGTTCTGAAAGTCGACATTGAGGGCGCAGAACTCGACGTGATCGATTCGTGGGACGGCCGCACGCCTAGGCCCGTCCAGTGGACGGTGGAGTTTCACGACTTCATGGATCCTAGCCAGCGTCCTCGCGTTCTTAAGAGCATCGAAAAACTGAAGGGGTTCGGCTACGAGGCGATCAACCCAACCTGGCCAGATCATATCGATTGCCTCTTCGTGGATAAGTCAGCGCTTCACGGCCTCCGAGGAGTCTGGCTTCGTCTTGGATGGCGGTGCATATCGGTCTTTCATCGAGCCAGAGGCTTGCTGCGGCTATCGAGACGATGATCGTCGAGGCCCGCGTCGGGTTTGGTAACTGCGCCCGATAGTAAAGGGGGCACGCTCACCATCGTTTATGCGAGCAAACACCCGTCACCGGCTGGTCGCGCGGTGACGGGCGTCTGTTCGGACTCGCTAACGTTCGGGCGGTTGCGGCCGGGCTCAGGCGACGAGCTTGACCTCCGGCACCTCGCCGGTGATTCCGATCACGAACTCCTCGAAGATCTTCATGTCGAGAGCCGAGGCGGTCTCCGCTTCCGGATGGAACTGCGTGCCGATCGCGACCCAGCCCTCCACGAGGCTCTCGATCGCCTCGATGACGCCGTCCGGCGCCCGGGCCGCGATCCGGAAACTCGCGGCGAGATCGTCGATCGCCATGTGGTGCATGCTGTTGACCCTGATCTCACCGTCACCGTAGACCCGCTCCATGACGCTGCCGGCCTCGACGAGGAGGGCATGGCGGTGGGAAGCGTCACAGGGATCCTTGTGGGGGATCGCCTTGGGAAGATCCTCGGGGATGTGGAGGAAGAGGGTGCCCCCTTCGGTGACGTTGAGGAGCTGCATCCCCGCGCCGATCGCAAGGACCGGCATGTGCCTGCGGCAGATGTGCTTGGCGAGCATCCGGTCGAAGTCCTCGCGGCGCGCGTCCATGGGGCGGACCGAGGGATGTGGCATCCAGCCGTCGCGTCGTGGGTCGAGATCGGCGCCCCCCACCAACACCACGCCGTCGAGCAGATCGAGGAGACGAACCACGTCATCCTCGTCGGCCAGCGGGGGCAGAATCACCGGAATCCCGCCCGCGGCAGTGATTCCGTCGTAGTAGCCTGCGGCCACGAACGAGAGGGCGGCATGCTCCTTGCGGGACGCACGGTAGTCGGTGTTGATGCCGATGAGGGGCTTGGCTGCCATTGGGTATCTCCGGAAGACCGTCGGATCGTCGATGCTTCGTTCCGGCTGAACACGGGGTGGTCGCACGTCGACCCCCGGAATCCAGGAATGCTCCTCCCGCCCTCCGCATGCCCCCCAGATCGAAAGACCAACGACGTTGAGGACGACCCGACGAGCCGTCCCACCCCACGCTTGTGCAGCGTCATCCCTAACGCCGATGCCCTTGACCGAAGGAGCCTCTGCGGCGGACGGAAGCCATCCGGGCTTCCGGGCCGGGCTCCCTCCGAGGGAGACCGGGCCGATTCCGTCGTTCGAGCCGTTGCCAACGTCACGGGGCCTGGATGGGCGTCCGCGGCGTTGGCGGGGGGGAACGTAGCCCGTCGTCCAAGGGGTCAGCAAGCAATCGGATGATTTTGTGGTCGCCACCCCTCCGTCCGCCCACATCCGGTGCTAGCACGCCCTGTGCTAGCGAATGGCCTGGCTGTGCCGGTGCCTGGCCACGTGACGACCGAAGACTCCGGTCGCCCGTCGCCGGCTCGACGAGAAAACGTGGTTTCGCCCGAGAAAAACAGGTCAAGCCGCGATCCACACCGCCCCCGGAAAGCTCCGCAGCCATGTCAGCTGCCGTTTTGCCAACTGCCGTGTCCGCTGCTGGGTGAGACGGATCGCATCGCCGAGGGGGAGGGTTCCTGCGAGCACGGCGAGGGCCTCGGTGTAGCCCGCTGCTTGAGCGGCGGTCGGCCCGATTCCTCCGGGGGCCGTCTGCGCACGGTCCGCCTCCTCGAGCAAGCCCTCGGCGAACATCCGCTCCACCCGCCGGTCGATCCGGTCACGGAGCAGCTCCCGCGACACGTCGACGATCATCATCTGCCGCCCGAAGACCGGGTGCGGCGCGGGGGCGAAGGCGGCCGACAGCGGCCCCCCGCAGGCGGCTACCTCGAGCGCGCGGACGATCCGCTTGGCGTCGTTTCGATGGATGCGTCGGGCCGCCTCGGGGTCGACTTCCGCGAGCCTCGCATGGAGCTCGTGGGTGCCGAGGGCCGCGACATCGGCCTGCAGCCGACGGCGAATCTCCGGTACCTCCCCCGGCACGTCGGCAAGCCCGTCTCGGAGGGCGCGGAGATAGAGCGGCGTCCCGCCGACGAACAGCACCCGATGTCCGCGGCGGCGGATACCGGCGATCGCCGCCGTCACGTCGGCAAGCCAGCGGGCGACGTTGTACGTCTCCCAGGGGGCGACGACGTCGATGAGATGGTGAGGGACCCGCTCCCTGTCGGCAATGCCCGGTTTGGCCGTCCCGATATCGAGCCCCTGGTAGACGGCCATCGAGTCGACGCTCACGATCTCCGCCCCGAGTCGGTCGGCCATCCGTACGCCGAGGGACGTTTTTCCGGCCGCGGTGGGCCCCGCGAGAAACCAGCAGTCGTCCCCCAATTCCGGACGGAGCGGGGCTGCAGGGCATGCTAGAGTTGGGGGCACTCCCGCCCCGTTTGCCGGGGCGGAGTCGTCACCGGGAATGTCGGGAGCCATCGGATGCTGCGGCCGGGGGAAACCTTCGAGGAACTCGAGCGGATGATCGTATCCCGTCGCGGGGAACCGATCGAACGTTCCTACACTGCCAAGCTCCTCCACGCCGGTGCCAACAAGATCGGCGGGAAGGTCGTCGAGGAGTCGGGCGAACTGGCGATGGCGGGGGTTTCGGAGTCGGACGACCGCGTCGTTTCGGAGTGTGCCGACCTCTTCTACCACGTGCTCGTGCTCCTCGCCTGCCGCGACGTGCCGCTGGCCGCGGTGACAGCCGAACTCGCACGCCGTTTCGGCACCTCGGGCCTCGACGAAAAGGCCTCCCGGGGAAGCCAATCCATGCCGGAGGGAACCCGTGAGTGATCCTGCACCGTCCGACCGGCTCCTCCGTCTCGGCCTGCCGAGCAAGGGGCGGCTGGCGGAGATTTCCGCACAACTCCTCGCCGAGGCCGGGCTCAACTTCCGGCGGACGGAACGGAGCCTGTTTGCCCGCTGCCGGGACATGCCCGTGGAGGTGATCTTCCTCCGCACCGACGACATTCCCGTGCTCGCGGCCGAGGGGGCGATTGATCTCGGAGTCACCGGAGCTGACCTGGTCGCCGAGAGCGGTGCCGAACTCGTCCATCGCCTCGACCTCGGCATCGGTTCGTGCCGATTGGCGCTGTGTGTCGCCGAGGGAGCGCCGACGAAGGTCGCCGCCGACCTCCAGGGAACGAGGATCGCGACGAGCTTCCCACGGATCACCCGTGCCTGGCTGGCGGAACGGGGGGTCGAGGCGCACTTCGTCCCCCTGTCCGGGAGTGTCGAGGTGATGATCCAACTCGGCGTCGCCGACGCGATCGTCGATCTCGTCGAGACCGGCAGCACACTGGCCGCCAACCGGCTCCGCG
>Ga0208719_1000180_pt1 | contig 19078 bp, 14 predicted proteins | sample LakMenEpi30Jul09_FD_150747 | JGI IMG/M metagenome (GOLD analysis project Ga0208719, IMG submission 150747) | Freshwater microbial communities from Lake Mendota, WI - 30JUL2009 deep hole epilimnion (SPAdes) | ecosystem: Environmental > Aquatic > Freshwater > Lake > Epilimnion/Euphotic zone ... | reverse complement strand
AACTCCCCGGCCGGCCAGAACCGCACCGGGTTCGTCGCCGGCCAGACCGGCCTACTCGTCCGCGCCCAGATCGTCGCCGCCTACTGAGACTCAGGCACCATGAACCTTTCGCGCATTCAGATCGCCTTCGCCCTGCTCGTCTTGGTGCCGGCGACTCGCGTCGACGCCCAACGGGTCGAAGGCACCCGCGAGCGCGTCGTGACCGAGCGGGTCGCGTCCCCCTCATCCATCGACCTGCTCCCGGACGACCCCGCCCCTGAGCCGTTCGTGGAAGACGCGGACACATCCGGGAGCGGACCGGGACGCGGCGCCGATGCCCTCGGCCAGAAGACCGTGACCGGCGACCTCTTCGATGGCTGGTTCTCGACAAAAGAGTCGGGGATCACCTTCGGCGGACGTGTGACGCAATTCGGGTACGGGATCGCCGGAGGCATCGATCGACCGGTGCCCCGGCCCCTCGGGGAGGGGAATGTCTTCAGCTACACCGGCCGCAGCGAGTACGACGCGGTCGTCGATCTGGAGAAGTTCGGCGGGCTGCCTCACGGCCGCCTGCTCGTGCGCGCCGAGCATTGGTATGGCGAGTACGGCAACGTGTCGCTGCGATCCGGATCGTTCACCCCGGTGGTGTTTCCCGCCCTCCTGCCCCCGCGGCCAAACGACCCGGGCGTCCCTTACATCACGAATTTCCTCCTCACACAACCGCTGTCGCCGAACTGGGTCGTGTTCGGCGGCAAGAAAGACGTCCTCGGGTCGTTCGACCAGGACATCTTCGCCGGCGGAGACGGCACCGATCAGTTCGTCAACCAGGCCCTGATCGCCAATCCCTCGTTCCTCCTCGGAATGCCCTACTCGTTCTTTACCGCCGGGATCGTATCTCCGCGCGAATGGGGGGCGATGTCGGTGTTCGTCATCGATCCCAAGAACCGTACCGCCGACTTCATGCAGTTCGGCGACCTGTTCAATCAGGGGATCATCATGGGGGGCGAGATCAAGTTCAAAACGACGATCATGGGCCTGCCGGGCCAGCAGCACGTCGGGGGCGTATGGAAGCACGAGGAGCAACTCGACTTGCGGTTCGCGTTCGATCCGCCGACGCCGGACGGCCCGCAGCCCGGACTCGGACCGGCGACGCTGTGGGATTCCTACACGCTCTACTGCGGCTTCGACCAATATCTCGTCCGCTCGAAGGACGACCCCACACGTGGCTGGGGGCTGTTCGGCCGCGCATCGATCGCCGATGGCAATCCCAATCCGATCCGCTACTTCCTCAGCACGGGGCTCGGCGGGTACAGCCCGTGGGGGCAGAAGCGCGGCGACACGTTCGGCGCGGGTTGGTTCTTCGTGGGCGCAAGCGACCAGTTCGGCCCGGTCCCCACCGCGCTGTTCGGGCCCCGCGATGGCCAGGGAGTCGAGTTCTTCTACAACGTCCAGGCGACCCGCTGGCTGAACATCACGCCGGACGTCCAGTGGATCCGCCCGGGACTGGGGGCGATCTCCACCGAAGACGCCTTCGTCTACGGCATCCGAGCCAACGCCACGTTTTGAGCGGCGCCAGCGGATGGAAATCCGAGGGCACATCGCGGCGTGCCACACGCACCCCGGCGCGGAGGCACCGGGCATTCACGCGTACGGGCTCTTCCAATCGCCCCAGGACTTGAGGTAGCGCTTCAGGCCGGGATGCGCCTCCGCCTTCGTCTCGATCCAGGTCCGTGCTTCCTCGATGAGGACATGCTCCTCGTCGAGGGTCAGCTCCCCGGCGAGGACGCGCGATCGGAGGAAAATGAAATAGGTGTCGAGGACGTCGCCCCGGCAGTAGTCGTGGATGTCGGCCGCTCGTCCGGCATCCCACAGATCCTGCACCATGTACCCGGCGACGTCCTGCTTGCCCGGCTTGCCGATCAGGTTTGCCGCCAACGACAAGCCCCCCTGAAATCGGCTGGCGCCGTTGTTCGTGAGCCATTCGTGGAGGTCGAGATGGGCGGCCGCGTTGTAGCGGTAGCGTGGCTGGTCGAAGTTGCGTTTGTCCTCGGCATACCAATCGGGAATCGAAAGCCCGTAGCGGAAGGCACACAACTCGAGGAGCGGCACGTCGAAGCCGCGGCCGTTGAAGGTCACCAGGCACGGCCTGCCGTACTTCCGCCATCCTTCCCAGAAGAACCGCACGATCTCGTGCGGCCGGGAGTGCGCCTCGTCGAGGGCCACGAGGTCGATGAGCCGGTAGTCTGCCGCCACCCGCGCGATCACCAGCGACACCGGCACCTGGAAGGTGTAGGGGATGAAATCCTTCCCCTGCTCCGCCATCAACTCCGCACGCCACCGGGCGATCGCCGCGGCAGGCAAGAGTTTCTCCTCCGGGTAACGGAGGCGCGACACGAGGGCGCCATCGGCAACACTCTCGATGTCGAACACGAAATAGGCGGTGTCACGCTTCACGGGCGGGGCCGGAGGCATCGTCGAATCCTTTCGGGGCACCTTCTGGAAATGACGCCGCCACTACCGCCTGGCGAGCGGGTGCTTGAGCGGCAGCCAGGCACCGCCCGCCTTGCTCGAGGCCACCGACTGCTCGATGAAATACATCCCCTCCACGCCGTCGTGGATGTTGGGATAGATCGTGTCGGTGCGTTCGAACGGCTTCCCTGTGATCGCCAGCTCCATCGCGTCGTAGGTGGCGCGGTAGACGTTGGCGAAGGCCTCGAAAAAGCCCTCCGGATGCCCCGACGGAAGCCGGCATGCGGCCTTGGCCGGGTCGCTGGTGTAGGGGGCGTTGGGGTCGCGGGTGTAGATCTGGTGGGGATGGCCGTTCTTGCGGATGAAGAGCTGGTTGGGGTTTTCCTGGTGCCATTCGAGACTGGCAAGCGTGCCGTCGATCTCGATGCGCACGTCGTTCTCGCGGCCGTGGCTGATTTGCGAGGCGGTGACCGTGCCCAAGGCGCCGTTGCCGTACCGAATGACAGCGTGGCCGTAGTCGTCGAGCGGCCGGGGCGGCTCGAAGATCTTGAGATGACAGCTGATCGAGTCTGGAAGCAGGCCGGTCATGAAGCGGCCGAGGTTGTAGGCATGGGTGCCGATGTCGCCGAAGCAGCCGGCGGCGCCGCTCTTGGTCGGGTCGGTCCGCCAAGCGGCCTGCTTTTGCCCCTCGCTCTCGAGCCGGCTCCTCAGCCAGCCCTGGATGTACGTGGCGCGGATCGCCTGGATGTCGCCGAGTTCACCGGAGAGGATCATCTGCCGCGCCTGCCGCACGAGCGGGTAGCCCGTGTAGTTGTGGGTCACGGCGAAGACGACGTTCGAGCCCTTCACGAGGGCGGCGAGTTCCTCCGCCTCGGCGAGGGTGAGCGTCATCGGCTTGTCACAGACACAATGAAAGCCCGCCTCGACCGCTGCCCGGGCGACCGGGAAGTGCATGTGGTTGGGGGTGGCGATGGAGACGAAGTCGATCCGCTCGCCGGCCGGAAGCTTCCGTTCGGCGTCGAACATCTCCTGATACGAGCCGTAGGCGCGGGACGGAGCGATGTCGTAGTCGGCGGCACTTGCCTTGGCCCTGGCCGGATCGCTCGACAGGGCACCGGCGACGAGGGCGGCCCGGTTGTCGAGCACGGCGGCGGTGACGTGCACCCTGCCGATGAAAGATCCCTGTCCGCCGCCGACGATCGCCATCCGCAGCTTCCGTCCCAAGCTCCCGTTCGTGGCCATGCCCTGATCTCTCCTAGCGTCGCATCGGTCACCGGAAGGGGAGTATCGGCCCCCCTCGTCCCATCGCTTCCCGCACCAGAGCCCCGGCGCGGGCGGCCGGGGGAATCTATCACACCGGCCACGGCGGCTGGAGGGGGCAGACCGTTGCCCCTCCCCCCATCGAGAACCTACGATGACGGGTGCCCGAGCGCGGAAGTCGCCGCGTGGGCCGTCACCGGCGTTCCGGCCGAGAGGCACCCCATGGGTTTCGCAGACCGCCGCTACTCCCCACCAGATCGGTCGTGGCGACGGGGCTCGTTCGGCGATGGCGATTGGACGGCCGTCACGACGATCATCGTCGCCAACTGTGCCGTGTGGGTCGCCTGCCTCCTCGCCGGCAACGATTCCCTCGAACGGCTCCTGGCGATGCGTGGCGACCTGCCGAGTCACCCCCTCGAAGCGTGGCGGATGCTCTCCTACGGCTTCACGCACGACACGAGTTCGCCGTGGCACCTGTTCCTCAACATGCTCACGCTCTGGTTCTTCGGTCCCGAGGTCGAGGCCCGCACCGGTCGACAGGAGTTTTTCCGCTTCTGGCTGACGGCCATCATCATCGCCGGGCTCACCTGGCTGGTGAGCGTGCAGATCGGCCAATGGAACCGGAGCCCGCTCTCGTTCCTGGTCGGGGCCAGCGGCGCGGTGATGGCGGTCCTCGCCTTCTTCATCTGGCACAACCCCCATCAGGAACTCGCCCTCTGGGGCATCCTTCCGATCCCCGCCTGGGCACTCGGTCTCCTGTACTTCTTCTCCGACGTCAACGGCGCTTACCACGGCACCGGTAGCGTCGCCCACTGTGCCCACATCGGTGGTGCCCTGTTCGGGCTCGCCTACGCCTGGCGCGGGTGGAACCTCGGCGACCTCCTCGAACTCCCCGCCCAACTCCTCCAGTCACGGCGCCGGTTCCGGATCCATCATCCCGACGACGATGCCCCCGTGGCCCGGCGTCCTGTGGCGACGCAGGCCCCGCCGCCACAGGCTTCGCTCGAGGATGACGACGCCCTCCGCGAAGCGGTCGACAGGATCCTCGAGAAGATCAGCCGTTCCGGAGAGGCGAGCCTGACCACCCAGGAACGCGACACCCTCACCCGAGCCAGTCGGCGACTCAAGGAACGGCTGCGCTAGCCGCGGCCGGCGCGTGTTCCCGTGTCGCGTGCCCATCGCAAGCGATCGGAGAGGGATCGGAGCCGCAGCGTGGCCGCAGCCGGCGTCACCCCTGCCCCTCTCCGGGCTCCCTTGACCGTAGGCCGTCGGGCGATGCTCGTGCTCCTGTCGTCCCTGCTCGCGCTCGGTGCTCTGTTTGTGATGCCATCCCTGCGGGCGCCGCGCACGCGTCCCCCGAAGGCGATCGCTTCGCCGCTTCCCGAGACGCCGGGCCAGCGGCCACCCCCGCTGCCGCTCCCCTCAACCCCCGTCGACGGCAGCTACGCCGGGCTCGCCGCCGAGGGGGAGCGACTCGGTCGCCGTGTGGTTGCCCTCTTTCCCGACGCGCCGCAGGCCACGGCGTTGCAGGCCAGTATCCTCGCCGAGGCCGGGGATCTGTCGGCTGCCACGGCAGCGTGGAACGCGCACCTCGATCGCCATCCCGACTCGGCCGAAGGGTGGTACCGCCTCGGCCTCTATGCCACGAAGGAAGGGCGCGACACCGAGGCCGCGGACCTGCTCGAACGGGCCCGCAGCCTCGATCCTTCGCTCCCCGACATCCAAGGCCATCTCGGTCGGTGCCTCCTCAAGCTCGACCGGGTCGGCGACGCCGTCGCGGTGCTCGAACCGGTCGTCGGCGACGACCGTGGCGGGGCGGTGAGGCTGTTCCATCTCGGACACGCCTATCTGGCCCTCGGCCGGCACGACGATGCCGCCGGCGCATTCCGCGCGGCGATCGACCTCACTCCCGGCTACACCGGGGCGTGGTACGGCCTGGCCACGGCGGCAGGCCGGGCGGGGCAGGACGAGGAGGCCGCCCGGGCTCAGCAGGAGTTTCGCCGCCTGAAGTCACGGGACGCCGCGACGGCGGCGACCAATCTCGCCCGGGATGAATCGGTCCGCCTGCGGCAGCTCACCGCCTCATGGTACGCACGTGCCGGGAGGATCGCGGCGCTTTCCGGCAATCGCCGTGAGGCCGAGGGAATGTGGCTGCGCGGCAGTGCGATCGCCCCCGATCATGCCGAGCTCCGTGCCCTCCTCGCCGAACTCCACGGCCGAGGGGCATCTGACGCGGTGCCGGGGCGCCCGCCCTCCGACACTCCCAAGTCCCCCGCGGGGAGCCCGCACTGACATGGCCGCCGCTTCCCCGCCGAGGGTATCGGCACGACCGGGCATCGCCCGCATGACGCATGGCATGCTCCTGGCCTGCATCGTGTGGGGACAGGGGTGCGGGCGAGCCACGCCCCCGGCCCGCGACCCTGCGCCTCCGCCGCCCCCCGCGACGCAGACCACCGAGCCCCCCCCGGCCCGGGTCGCCGCGCCGATCCGCTTCGCCGATGCCACGGAGGCGGCGGGGATCGGGTTTGTCCACACCGATGGCAGCAGCGGACGAAGGTATCTCGTCGAGCCGTTGTCCTCAGGCCTCGCGACGCTCGACTACGACGGCGACGGCCGGATCGATCTTTACTTTCCCGACGGAGCTCCGCTCCCCGGCGCGGATTCCCCCACCGGTGCGGTTCTCCCTCGCCACGCGCTGCTCCGCAATCAGGGCGACGGTGGCTTCCGCGACGTGAGCCTGGCTGCGGGCATCGACTGCCGCGACTACGGTCTCGGGGTCGTCGCCGGTGACTTCGACGACGACGGCCACACCGATCTGTTCCTGACGACGTTCGGTGCCAAGCGTCTCTACAAAAACCTCGGCGACGGGACGTTCGTCGATGCCACGGCGCCGGCGGGCGTTGCGGACGGCGACAAGGTCGGCGCCGGGGCCGCGTTCCTCGATGCCGACGGCGACGGCGACCTCGATCTCTACGCTGCAAACTACGTCCGTTTCACCCTCGAGAACCACCGCGCCCGCACGGTCAAGGGCCACCCCGCCTACGCCGGACCGCGCGACTACCCTCCCTGGCCGGACAGCTTCTTCCGCAACGAGGGGGATGGTCGATTCCTCGACGTGAGCGCGGAGGCGGGCGTCGCGGCCGTGGCCGGACCGGGGATGGGGGTCGTGTGTCTCGATCACGATGACGATGGCGACACCGATATCTACGTCGGCAACGACGCGCTCGAAGGCAATTTCCTGTTCGAGAACGACGGCCGTGGGGTCTTTCGAGAGACGGCGCTCGCCGCCGGCGTGGCGGTGAACCGGTTCGGTGCCGAGATCGGCAGCATGGGAACGGAGGCAGGTGACGCCGACGGCGACGGCCGGATCGATCTGTTCGTCACCGACTTCCAGCCCGACCTGCCCGTCCTCTTCCGCAACCTCGGCGGGGGCGTGTTCGAGGACGTCACCGCCGAGACGGGCGCCGGAAGCGGCGCCTGGCAATTCGTCACCTGGGGGACGGCGATCGCCGACTTCGACAGCGACGGCAACCGTGACCTGTTCCTCGCCTGCGGGCATCTCAACGACAACGTCGAGGCCTTCGACGACACCACCGCCTACCGCAACCACAATCTCCTTCTCCGCAACGACGGAGGACGATTCGTCGACATCTCGGCCGACGCGGGCCTCCACGACATTCCCCGGCACTCCGCCCGCGGGGTCGCCTGCGACGACCTCGACGACGACGGCGACCTCGATCTGGTGATCCTCAATTCGCGCGAGGCCCCGACGCTGCTGCGAAACCTCGATCGCGAACGGGGCGGCACGAACCACTGGTGCCAGATCCGCCTCCGGGGCCGACGCACCAACCGAGACGGCGTCGGGGCGAAGGTCGTGCTCCACGCCGGTGATCGGGCGCTCGTCGACGAGGTCCACGCCGGCCGTGGCTACCAGGGGCACTTCGGCACGAGGCTCCATTTCGGCCTCGGCGCGGAGTCGGTGATCGACCGCATCGAGGTCCGCTGGATCGGCGGCGGCACCGAGACGTTCGACACGGTGCCGATCGACCGCCTCACGGTGCTCACCGAAGGGAGCGGCCGGCCCGTCCCGCCGGAGGGATGGTCGGAAGGAGAGTGATTCCCGCCACGCCCGATGTGCGGGCGTGGTCAGCGCTGGGCAGGGACCGCTTCGGTCGCCGACGCCGTCCGCACCGGCTGGGCCTGCAGGCGGAGCCGATCGATGGCTGCCACGAGTTGCTGGTACTTCGCCTCGTTGAGTTCACCCGACAGCACCCCCTGGGGACGCCCGTAGGTGTCGATGACGAGAATGTTGGGGACGTCGGGGGCCATGCCGAAGGTCTTCGGCATCGTGCCCTTGAAGTCGAGCCACACCGGCACGTGGGGCGATTCCTTGCGGATCTGCGAACGGACGACCGGATGGACGGCCTTGGGGATCTCGGGGAGGCAGGCGACGGCGACGGCATGGACGTTGGGCACCCGTACGCCCTCCGGCCAACCGGCGATCCCCGTCACCGGCTGACGCACCCAGTCGGGTCCTTCGACCTTCGCGGCATTGGGGTGGAAATGGACATGGAGCCGCTGGCCGACTTCGTGGGCCGATTCGGCGCCGTTGCGGTCGGCATAGAGGAGCACGATGACGTCACCGCGCAGGGCGGCGGTGTCGTGTGCCTGACGGTTCTGATCCTCCATGACGATGCTCACCGCCGGCACGGCGGGGGCAGGCGCTGCTGCAGGGGCGGGGGGAATGGCGCGGGCCTGACCGGGTGCCACGGGAGCCGGGGCGGCGGGGGCCCGCGGCGCGGGCGACTGGGCATGAACCATCGGCATCCCCAGGACCACGATCCCGAGCAGGAAGGAGTGGGAGGCAACGAAGCGCGGCAGCGTCATGGGGCACCGGAATGGGAATGGGAGGGGGGTGCGGGGAGAGGGGGATAGCAGGCTGTCGGGAGCCGGCACAAGGCCGGTTCCCGGGAGCGTCGATCAGGCGGCGGCCCGCCCTGCGAACCGGTCCTCGCCGGGGTCACCGATCACGGCGATGATCCCGTCGTCGTTCCCTTCCCCTCCGGCGCCGTCGTCCACGTCGTCCTCATCCGCCGCCGGCTCGCGGTGGAGGAGACGGAGCACCGCGGGAAGGAAGACCAGTGACGTGACGGTACAGGTGGTGACACCGAGCGTGAGGAGGCGACCGAGGCTCTCGAGGCCGCGGTGGCTCGCCACCATCAGCGCGCCGAATCCGAGGATCGTCGTCAGGGCGTCGACGAGCACGGAGTTCGCCGTCGACGCGCTGATCCGGTAAGGCCCCGGGCGCTCGAGCGAGTCGTGCACGATGTGCACGCCGTAGTCGACGGCGATCCCGAGGATCAGGGGGATGCCGATGAGGTTGGCGGGATTGAGGTCGATCCCCATCAGGCCCATCAGTCCGAACGTCTGGCCCATGCCCATGGCCAGCGGCAGCGACGCGAGCATGGCGTTCCGCAGCGAGCGGAAGTCGAACCACAGCACCACGAGGATCACCACGAGCGCCGAAAGCGCGGCCTGCTCGTAGCTCCGCTTCATCTCCAGCGACGCCTCGTATGCCTGAAGCGGATTGCCGGTGGCACGCGGATCGACGCCGCGGACATCCTTCACGAACCGCTCGAGCGAGTCGAAATTCCAGATGTCGCCACGACCGTAGATCTTGAGGAGATGCTTGCCGCTCGAGCCGACGAACCGGTCGACGAGGCTCGGGGGCAGGTCGTCGAGCGCCGGCGGATCGGGGTCGGAAACGGCGGCGAGCGCGTGGAGCCTGCCGACGAGATCGCCGGCGGAACGTTGCTGGAAGGTGGCGAGGGCCTGATAGCAGTCGGCGGGCCCCATCTGCCGCAGCGAATCGCGGACGCGTTCGAGATGCCAAGCCGTCCGCAGGGCGCCGGGCCGCTTGGAGGCTTCCGTCTGCGCCCAGGCGAGGGTTTCCCCGAGGGCATCGAGACGATCGACGGGGATCTCCGGAGGCCGCTCCGGCAGCGTGGCCAGCCGGGCCCGGATCCGCTCGATGATCGGCCTTTTCCGCTCCTCGTCGGTGGGCACGAGGGAGGCGATCTCGTCGACCCGCTCGACCGACGGCAGGAGGAGGAGCTGCTGCTTACGGGTCAGGAGCTCCTCGCGGGTGTCGGCCATCGACAGGGCATACCACACGCTCTGATCGCACTCGGCGAGCAGCTTCTTCTCCACCTCGACGCTCTCCAGCCCCTCGGGCTGCATGTTGAGGAGGTTGTGGTCGTAACGGAGATCGTGGAGCCCCGACACGATCGCCAGCGTCGCCGCCATGCCGGCCAGGGAGACGAAGCGGGGGTGGCGCACCACCGGCTCGAGCCAGGTGTGCACCGGCACGGGCTCCGGGATGTGTCGGCCGAAAGGACCACGATCGACCAGCGCGATCACGGCGGGGAGGACGAGGAGTTCCGCGGCCGCGCAAAGCATGATGCCGCCACCGGCGATCAGTCCCAACTCGGCCACTCCCACGAAGCTCGTCAGGGCCGCACAGAAGAACGCCACCGCCGTCGTGATGGCGCCTGTGAGGATCCCCGGGCCGACTGCACCGCTCGTTTCGAGGAGCGCCGCTTCGCAGTCGAGGCCACGCCGGCGGGCTTCGAGGTAACGGCCCACGTAGTAGGTGCCGTAATCGATCCCGACGCCGATCATCGTCACCGTGAACGTGACGCTGAGGATGTTGAGATGGCCGACGGTGGCGGTGGCCCAGGCGAAGGCCCATGCCATCCCGATGACGAGGACGCCGTTGGCCATCAGCGCGTGCCGCACCCCGCCGAACCCGGCGATGATCACGATCACCACCGCGGCCATCGAAAGCCCGCTCGCCCACACCATCGACTGCTGGCTGGCGCGCATCTCGTCGTCCTCCATCACCGGCAGCCCGGTGAGGCCGATCGACACGGACGGATGACGGGCCGCGACGCCACGGATCAGCCGACGGAGCTCGTCGGTGGCCTCCGACGCCCCGGCGAAGCCCCCGTTCGACTTGGCGAGCCGGAGGAGGACGAATCCCAGCCGCCCGTCCTTGGCGAGGAGTTGGTCGCTGGAGAGATCGCGGAGCGTGGAGAGCGAGGCGGGCATGCCCGGCCAGGGGGAGACGAACTCCTCCGCACTCCCGCTGGCGGTCCGGGCAGCCGGCTCGAGCCCCGCCACGAGACTCTCGGCGTACCGTTCGAGCGTGGCCACCGGCAATTCACGCGGCGGCGGGGCATTGCGTGGCGGCCCGAGCACCATCTGGCTGGCGAGCCCGCCGACCATCGAGCCCACCTTGAGCTGGGACCATCCGCCGTCGAGGATCGGGCGCGATTCCTCGAGGAAGTGATCGATCTGCTCGAGTTCGTCAGGCGAGAGATAGTGGAGTCCCTTGGAGCGGATGCGGGAGAGATCGACGGCATGAAAGACGGAGCTGAAGAGCCGCTCGTCCCGCGCCACTTCGACGGACACCTCCTCGAGCACGCGGATCGTCTCGGCCCGGGTCGGTCCCTCGACGACCACGACGGCGTCGTCGTCCTCACCGAATTCGGCGACGTAGTCGACCCACAGTTTGTTGTAGTCGCTGCGAGGGTCGAGGAGATCGGTGCGGTTGACCTTGTACCCGAGACTGCGGGACGTCCAGACACCGGACAACACCGCCGTGATCACCGAGACGGTGACGATCGTCCAACCGGCCCGCAGGCACAGACGCGTCCAGGCGACGAGCGCACGACCGATCAGTCCGCCATGGGCAACGCCCGACACAGACGGAAGCGGCACCGTGGCCGAAGCGCGATCGGTCGGATCGTCCTGGCGCATGCGTTGGCTTGCCTTCCCTGGCACTTCTCCCCGAGACCTTCCCTGGCTCCGGGGGCGGGCGATGGTAGGGACTCTGCACAGCAGGGCCAACCCCCGATTCACGCCGGATCCGGCAAGCCAGGGGATCTGAAGAGACTCTTCCGGTTGAAACGGAAATGACTGTGCCGCACCCGCTTCCCAGGCCGAAAACTCTCTCTGCAGTGGTGGCCGGGGCGGGTCACCGGCAGGAAGTTTCCGGGGGGAAATGTTTCATGCGTGCGCGAATGTGGGGGCTCTCCGCGGCCGTGGGGCTGCTGGTGGCCTGGGGGACGGTCGGTACCGTCCGGGCTGTCGAACCGTCGGTGGCAGGCTCGCCGCTGGCCGCGGTGCTGGGTGACGGGGGCTCGTCGAGCCGCGATGCCCGCAAGTCGGCCGGCAAGGCGATTCCGCTCGATCGGATGGCCGAGGATGACCGGAGAGCCGCGGAGAAGATCCTCCGTAACCCGACCCTCTACCGTCGGTTGCCGGTCGAGTCGTTCACCTGTGATCGCGCCCTGCTCGACTTCTCCCTCTCCAATCCGGAGATCGTCGTCGACATCTGGAGGGTGCTCGGGATCAGCAAAGTGGCGCTCGATCCCACCGCGCCTGGCCAATGGCGCATGAGCGACGGATGGGGCACGGAAGGGAAGCTTCGTATCCTCCACCATGAACGGACCGCCGCCGGTGGCACGATGGTGCTCCTCGGCCAGGGGGGCTACAGCGGTCCGCTGTCACCGCAACCGTTGACGGGATCGTGCCTGCTCCTCGTGCGTTACCGCCCGACGGCCGGCGATGGCTCGTCACGGCATGCGATGCAGGTCGACGCCTTCCTCGATGCCGACGGTGTGGGGCTCGAGATCGTCACGCGGACGCTCCAACCGCTGATCGTCCGCTCGAGTGCCTCGAATCTCCACGAGATCTGCCAATTCATGGCGTCGCTGTCCGGTGCCGCCGCGGAGAATCCCGAGGGGGTGGCCCGCTTGGCGGGGCGACTGACCAAGGTCGAACCGGCCGAAAGACAGACGCTCGCTTCGATTGCCCGCGACATCGGCAACGGGGGCGCGATGCCGGTCGACCCGATCGCCGCCGAGAAACTTCCGGCCAAGCTCGCCTCGCGATGGCTGCCGGCGCGGCATCTCGAGGCGGAACAGATCCGCTGAGCATCGCCCGACTCACGCCGAACCTCGTCGTCGCCACGGCCGGGATACCGGGGGGCTTCCCGGCCGTGGCTGACGGGAATCTGCCCACCGACGGCAAGCAGACCGTGGCCGGAAAAAGGCCGGTCAGCGTGTCAGGTCTCCTCGGCCCACGGGCGGCTGAGCCTGGGCGACCCGCGGTCTGGCTTCGGTGGCGACCAGATAGGGCCGCTTGTACTCCGGCATGTAGCCCCGGGCTCCGCGGACCGAAACCTGCTGCCCGACGAGTGGCGCCAGATTCACGCCGGGCTGCGGATTGACGAACACGAGAACGTTGTTGTTGCCATCGACGAGCGCCCAGCGCGGCGCGTCGGGTCGGCGGGAGACGACCGTCGCCAATCGGCCGCTGGTCTCGCTCACGTCCGGGGGCGTCCACCCGGGTCGTCCGTCGGCCGAGGCGCCGCCGGGGAGCACGCCGGGGCGGATCGGGCGCGTGCCGACTCCGCCGAGACTCGACCACATGCTCCCCAGCCGTAGCGGCGACGAATCGGTCGGTGGTCCGGCGGCCAGCGATTGCTGCTTGGCCTGGATCGCCTCGAACCGGGCGATCCGGGCGTCGATGGCATCGGCACGGAGCCGATCGGGATTCGAGCTCGACTTGGTAGCGGCGAGACGGAGCCGCTCGCGGAGCTGCGGCAGATTCCAGCTGTCGGGCGGACCGGCCACGGCGACGGAGAGGGCCAGGTCGATGTCGGCCAACTCGTCGGACATCGACACCGGAGGACCGACCACCGCCACCGGAGGCGAGGCCTCGAAGACGCCGGTGCCGCGGGGCAGCCACCCCCCGAGCATCCGCTTCGCCTGGGGCACCGCTCCGAGCGGCTGCGGCGGCGGAGCGGGGACCGGTGGATTCTCCGGGAGCGCGGCTTCATTGACGGCCAGCGTGATCCCCTCTCCCGCACCGCCGAGTGAGCCGACGCGCGCGGCTGGCGTCTGGCGATCCGCGGCGCCCGGCGGCACCACGCCGGCGTCGAGGGCTGCCTGACGGAGACGGGGCGACGAGGCCAGATCGGTGGACCGCACCCAGCGGAACTCCCCGGACGGTGGCTCGATCCGCGCCCACAGGCCGGCGTGCCGGCCCCGTTCGACGCGCACCCTTTCGAGCACCTGCACGCGCTCTCCCGCTTCGAGGCGAACCTGTGCGACATGGCGGAGATCGTTGAGCTGCGATCCGACACGGGCCACGGCACCATCGGCGACGACGACGCCGGCGCGCACGCCACGGTCCGGCGACCGCGTCTGTTCGGTCGGCTCGAGGGCCGTCTCATCGTCGATGTCGGCGCCGCGCACCCAGCTGAAACTTCCCGTGAGCGGACGCACGGCACACCAGCCTGACGGTTCGATCGCCCACACCTCGAGGGCATGCCCCAGGGCGAGGCGCTCGGTGGGATAGAAGTCGTCTCCGGGGCCGGCCCTCAGATACGCCACATCGACCCCGACCTCGACCGACATCGGGAGGAGCCCCGCGTCACCTTCTCCGGGCAGGACGGCCGGTTCGGCATCGCGGAGCACCGATACCTCCGCGCCGTCGGGGACCTGCGCCACCGTCACCGCCGGCACGAGGATCGGCACGGCCGGGAAGGAGGGCGAAAGAACCACGAGCACCGACAGCAGTCGGGCTCGCCGTCGGAGGCAGGCGTGGCAGGCCGCGATCGTCGGGTGCCGTGGCTTCGGCACGGCGACGGGCGGCATCGGGGGGATCGCCATGGCGTGAGCATCCATTCCCTGGAAACCCGCCGAAGTGGGCACACCGTTCCACGCGGGCGATCCATCGCCTGCCATGTGGAACGCCGCCTGAGTCTGCCGAAACGCAAGCGCGTAGACGAGGCTTGGGCGACCTCGTCTACGCGCTGTGGGCAGACCGTCGGAGACGACCCACCACTGGTCTTGTAGTCCACCGACAGACGCCGCTCAAGTCGCGATTCGGGTTTTTTCCCAGCCGGGAAAACACCCGGCTTTTTTCCCCTTCCGCCCCCTCCGAGAACCCCCTCCTATGGGTGGACTCAGGCATGGCGGGGGGATTCAGGAAGGCTGCGCGGGCGGCGGCACAGGCCAGGGGTGATCCGCAAGCTGCGCTAGCGCCAGCACGAGGCTCTGCGTCCCCCAGTGTCCATGGCCGTGGGCAACGAGCGAGCTGTAGAGCGACTCCACGAGTGCCAGCCCCGGCAGGGGGAGATCGAGTCGCCGGCACTCGTCGAGGGCCAGGCGCATGTCCTTGACGAAGTGCTCCACGAGGAACCCGGGGGCGAAGTCGCCGCGCATGATCCGCGGCGCGTAGTTCGAAAGCGACCACGATCCGGCCGCCCCACCGGAGATCGCGCGGAGTGTCGTCTCGACGTCGAGTCCGGCGCGGTGCGCCAACAACAGCGCCTCGCACATCCCCACCATCACGCCGGCGATGGCAACTTGATTGACGAGTTTGGTGCGTTGTCCGGAACCGGGCCCACCACACGCGACGACGTTCCCCGCCACGGCGGCGAAGCACGCCGCGAGCGCCTCGAGCGGGGCTTCGTCGCCGCCGACCATCACCGTCAAGGTTCCCTCGCGTGCTCCCCGGTCGCCCCCCGAAACCGGGGCGTCGAGGCTCCACACGCCCCGCGCCGCAGCGGTGGCGGCGATCTCCTCCGCGAGTGTCGGCGAACTCGTCGTATGGTCGACGAGGATCGCACCGGCGGGAAGGACGGCAAGCGCGCCGTCGGCCCCGAGGATGACGTCATGTACGTCCTCGGGATGGCCCACCATCACGAACACGACATCCGATCCGGCGGCCACGTCGGCCGGTGACTCGGCCCACCGGCACCCGCGTTCGAGGAGTGGTTCGGCCTTGGATCGCGACCGCGTCGTGATGAGGAGGTCGAATCCGGCATCACGGAGCCGGCCGACCATCGATCGTCCCATCAACCCCGTGCCGATCCAGCCGAGCCGGGTGACGCCGGGGTGTGCCGCGGCGGGGGGGCGGTTCGTACCCGAGGTCGTCTTCGCGCCGCGCTCCGCCATGGAAAGAGTCTCCTGTCGTGTGCCCCGGCCTCACCACCGGTCGATCGGGCGGTCGAGCACCTCGCGGAGGAGGATCACCTGGCGGATCGTGGCGGGGTTGCGGAACATCGCCACGAGCTCATGGGCAGCCGTCGGCACCGTTTGCGGAGCGGTTCCCGATTGATCGCCGGCCCCGGCACGAGCGGGGGCCGAGGCGAGATCATGGGCGAGATCATGGGCGAAAGCCCCGTCGACATGCCGACCGATCTCACCGCCATGGCCCCCGAGGATCGCCGGGGGCGTGCCCGGCGCGGGTTGACGGCCCGAGGAAGGGACGGGGCGGTCGCCGGTCGGGGATGGGTTGCGGGGAACGTCGCGCTTCGGCGGTCGGGGGGGGACACCCGGAGCGGTCTTCACGGTGACCGGCTCGCGGCGCGGCACGGCGGGCCTGGGGAGCGCGGGCGGATTTTGGGGGCTCGAGCGCGGCGGGACGCGTTTCCCAGCTTCCGTTTGGGCACGCCGGAATGCTTCGATCTGCCTCTGGATCTCGTCGTCGGCCCCCCGTGGCTCACGATCGCCTGCAGGAATCGCCGGGCGTGGCACCTCGCGGAGCGGACGGTTCGGCTGCCCGCCGTTGGGGGCCGCGCCGTCGGGGACCTTTCCGCCACCGAGGCGTCGCACGACCCCGACCACCTGCGAGATGATCCAGAAGATGAAGAACAGGAACGGGATCAGCCCTTCGAGCCAGTCGTTGGCGGCCAACGGAAGGACGAGGCACGCGGCGATGGGCGAGGGGAGCATCGGGGGTTTCGCAACCGGGGGGAAGACGGGCACTATACCGACGCAGGCTCATTGTCCGGAAGGCATCGCATGGGTGGCGGTGGCCGGCCCACTGCCGACCCCGGCGATCGTCCGCCGCATGTCGGTGTCGGCTTGGAGGTTGCGGATCTTGTAGTAGTCGACGATTCCCAATCCGCCGCTGGCGAGCGAGTCGGCGATCGCCCGCGGCACTTCCGCCTCCGACTCGACGAGATGCGCCCGGCTCTCCTCGATCCCGGCGATCATTTCCTGCTCCTTGGCCACCGCCATCGCCCGCCGCCCTTCGGCGTTGGCCCGGGCGACGCGGGTATCGGCTTCGGCCCGGTCCGCCTGCAGCCGGGCACCGATGTTCGCACCGACGTCGATGTCGGCGATGTCGATCGAGACGATCTCGAAGGCGGTGTTGGAATCGAGGCGTCGGGCGAGCACGGTCTTCGAGATCACGTCGGGGTTCTCGAGGACGCTCGTGTAACGCTCGGCGGAGCCGATCGCCGAGACGATCCCCTCGCCGACACGCGCCACGATCGTCTCCTCGGTGGCTCCGCCGATGAGCTGATTGAGGTTCGTCCGCACGGTGACGCGGGCCCTGACCTTGAGCTGGATGCCGTCCTTGGCCACCGCGTCGAGGGTCTCGCGTCCGCTGTTGCGTCCGGGGCAGTCGATGACCTTCGGATAGACGCTCGTCTGCACCGCCTCGCGGACATCGCGCCCCGCCAGGTCGATCGCCGTCGCCAGCTTCCAGTTCAGCTCCTTGATCTTCGCCTTGTTGGCGGCGATCAGCGCCTGGACCACGAGGGGGACCCGGCCACCGGCCATCGAATGCTCCTCGAGCGCCTGCCGGGTGATCCCCGAGGCGTCACCGAGGCCGGCCTGCACCGCCATGATCTTGCTGCGGACGATGACGTTGGGATTGACCTTCTTGAAGCTCATCGCCACCAAGTCGAAGAGCCCGATCCCGGCGCTCGACGCATACGACTGGAGCCAGAGCCGCATGTAACGGGCCAGCATGGCGACCACGACGAGCCCCACGAGGAGCAGGACGAGGAGGGCGACCGGGAGGACGAACGGTGGCAACTGTGGCATCGGAGGCTCCGGACAGGGGCGCTGATCCCGGCGGACGATTCACACCGGAAAGGACGAGTCCAGCCTTGTTCGGTGGAGGTCGACAGTCAAGCGTCGGGGGACTTGAAAGACTCGAAGGTGAAGTTCTCGAGCGTCGGGGAGAGCGACGGGGGTTCCCCGGCTGCCGGTTTTTCCGTTGCTGCCCGATATTCCGCTTCCGCCGCCGCCGTCCGACCGCCGTCGTCGCCGGCCTCCCGCGTGATCACCTCGGCACGCCGGACGACCACCGCCCCTCCCTGGGACGCCACGACGACGACATCGGCTCCGGCATCGATCGGCCCCCCCTCGCTGACCCCGTCGATCGCCTCCCCCCCGACGTCGACCGTTCCCCAGGGGAGCAGATCGCTCGTCGTCCGCCCCCGCTGGCCGATCAGATCGCGGGCCCGTTTCCGGCGCGGCACGTCGGGGACGACATCGTCAGGCTCCGGCGGGGGGGGCAGCACGCGGCGGCCGAGCGCGGTCTCTGGAAACCATCGGAAGGCCAGCCCGAGGATCACCGGCACGATGACCACCGACAGGGCGAGCATCGTGGTGCCGGCGCCGGCGCCGAGCTCGAGGAACGCGGTGGCGATCGATGCCACGATGGCCGCCAGACTGACGAATCCGAGCACGCCTCCGGACGGGACGAAGACCTCGAGCACGATCACGCCGATGCCCACGAGGAACAGTGCGGCAACCCACACGACCGCGCTCATCCGTCCGCTCCCCGTGCCCCGCTGCCGACGGCACGGACAAGCAACCGCCCGCCACGCACGGCCACGACCTCGACGGCCGACCCCGGTTCGATGAGTTGACCGTCGCTCGAGACCTCGTGGATCCCGCCATCGATCCGCGCCTTGCCGGCCGGTGCGAGTCGCGACGTCGTCTCCCCGGTCCGGCCGAGGAGGGCCTCGAGGGGATCGTCGACCGTGTCCGCGGCGTCGTCCCCCGGAGGCTGGAGGAGCACGTGCCGGAACAGCCGCGACTCGGGGAGCCAGCGCCGCGCCGTCACGGCGACGACGGCGACCCCCAGCGCGGCACCGATGATGCCGAGGAGCGACCACTGGAGTTGGCGGAACTGGTAGGCGTTCGTGGGGAGGACGAACGATTGGCTGGCGAGCACCAGCGACGCCACCATCAACAGGCCGCCACCGAGACCGAGGACTCCGAAGCCGGGGAGGACGAAGATCTCCGCCGCCAGGCAGAACAGTCCCGCGAGGAACAGCATCACCTCGAGCCAACCACTCGTCCCGTGGAGATGGCTGCTCCAAAAATAGATGATGAACGCCACCATCGCCACGAAGCCGCCGAAGCCGACCCCGGGGGTGTGGAGTTCGATGTACAACCCCGCGCCACCGATGAGGAGCAGCAGCCAGGCGATCCCAGGGCTGGCGAGGGCGTCGAGGAGCGTGTCGGCCCACCCCGGGGCGGCGAGGGCG
>Ga0208719_1000177_pt1 | contig 19257 bp, 9 predicted proteins | sample LakMenEpi30Jul09_FD_150747 | JGI IMG/M metagenome (GOLD analysis project Ga0208719, IMG submission 150747) | Freshwater microbial communities from Lake Mendota, WI - 30JUL2009 deep hole epilimnion (SPAdes) | ecosystem: Environmental > Aquatic > Freshwater > Lake > Epilimnion/Euphotic zone ... | reverse complement strand
GCGTGTCATCCCCGGCGAGTCCCGCGATCGTGTTGTCGTGCGCATCGCCGCGAATCGAGTCGGCGAACGCCGATCCGATCACGTTGCGGAAACCGGTGATCGCCCCGAACCCGGTCGCCGTGCCGAGGGACAGATCGACGGTCACGGCACCGCCGTACGCCGAGTAATCGAGGGTATCTTGGATCGACCCGGCCACCAGGTTCCCGATGCCGCTGAAGGCGACGGCGGCGACGGTCCCTTCCCCTACCCCGGCCACCGCCCAGATCTTCCCACTGCCGGGGCCGACGAGCGTGTTGCCTCCGGCCGTGCCATTGATGGCGCTGCCGACGATCGCGGTGATCCTCTCGATACCCGCCGTGCCGGTGGCCGTCATGGAGCCGAGATCGACATTCACCGCGAGCGACGAACTTGCGTAATCGAGCGTGTTGGTCCCTCCCGTGCCCCCGGTCACGCTCCCGGCGAACGCCCCGTCACCGACGAACACGAACCGATTCGTGTTCTGACCCCCGACGACGTTCCCGTAGGTCGAGAAAACGAGGGTGTTCTTCGCGGGATCGTTCGCATCGACGACCGAGAGGCTACCGTCTGGAAGCACCGTGAACGTCAGCGGCACGGTGCACCCGGAGAAGTCGATCGTGTCCCAGGCACGGATGCCGTCGGGAGTGCCGGTGCCGAACTGATCCTTGAAGAGGTGGTTCCGCGGAATCGACGAGTCGAACGTGAAATCGAAGGTGGTCGCCGGGGAGACGTTGCCCGCTTGGTCGATCTGGCGCACGCCCACACTGTTGGGCCCCTCGGCAACCTTGAACGACGCGCTCCATGAAATCCCGTCGGTCGAGTATTCGACGCGGGCTCCGCTCTCGAGGCCGGCCACGGCGAGCGTTCCGTCGGAGGTGATCCGATCGCTCGCGCTGCTGCCGTTGTCGTTGAGGAGCGACACGTCCGGCGCGTTGGGAGCGGTCGAGTCGACGATGAACTCGTACAGCCTCGGTTGGGAGATGTTGCCCGCCAGATCGATCTGCCGGAGGAGGACCCGGTTGGTCCCTTCGGCGGCAATGAACGTGTCCGACCAGGTGACGCCCTCGTCGATGGAATACTCGACCGCGGCCCCCGCTTCGACCGTCGAACTCGTGCCGGTCATCTCCACCCGCAAGCCCGTCGGACCGCCGCCGTTGGAGACGACGAAGTCGAGCGTATTGATCCCGGCGACGAAGCCACCGGTGACGGAGAACGGCGCGAAGGCGCTGTATCCGGACCAACCCCATGTCGCGTAGCCCCGGCTCTGTCCGTTGATGCGGATCTCGTCTCCGACGTCGTCCATGGCCCAGACGCCGCTGATCGACACCGCACCCGGATCGAATCCGGTGAGATCGAAGGTGGTGCGGTAGACGTACGAGCCGCCGGGGCCGCTGAGCACACTGTCGCTCGCCGGACCGATCCACGCTGACACGAAGGTGCCGCCGATCCACGGCCCCATCGGGTATCCGTTGGCATCGGTGGCGACGCGGACGACGTCGGTGCCGCCAGGCACCGTCACGAGCGTGTAGTGAAGGTCGGTGGCCCAGTTCGGCGCGACGTTGCCGACCGAATCGACACCCGTATTGAACAGCGTCGTGATCGGCATGGCGGTGCTGAGCATGCCGTCGCTCGTCACCCGGTCGACCGCGCTCGAGCCGGTGTCGTTGACGAGGGCGACCAGCGGAGCGACCGGACTTTGCGCGTCGTAGACGAAGTCGAAGGTGGTCGGCTCGGAGGCGTTGCCAGCAAGATCGATCTGCCGCACGAGGATGCTGTTGGGTCCTTCGACGGCTTCGTGAAACGTGCTCCACAGCTGCCCGTCGGTCGAGTACTCGACACGGGCGCCGCTCTCGAGGGCGGTCACCGACAGCTTGCCATCGGAGGTGATCCGGTCGGTCGGGCTCGAGCCGGTGTCGTTGACGAGCGACACGACCGGGGAGAGCGGCGGCGTGGTGTCGGGAAGCCCGCGATCGACGACGAGGGTGTACCGGCGGCCGGGATTCGTGCCGACGAGGCGAACGACATGGGTGCCGTTCGCCAGGGCGGACGGCACGTCGATCGTCTGACCGTCGCCGGTGCCGTCGCTCGTGCCGCTGGCGATCACGCTCCCGTCGGGACCGAGCAGCTCGATCGAGAGGCCGGCGGGCAGGGCGGGATCGAACGGGAGCGCCCGGATCGCGATCGACTGGCCGAACGAGGCGGTGAAGGCGTAATGGTCGACGCCAGGGTCGACGCCACCGACGACGGCGAGCCGATCGCCGGCTCCGTCGACCACGACCGCCGTTCCGTCGATCGACTGGGCCGATTCAGGGGTGTCGTTGCCGTTGACGACCGGCGTGACGCTGACCACGTCGATCACCGGTGCCCAGAAGCCCCCCCCGAGACTCTCGAAGACCAACGTCGACGTCTCCGCGGTGGCGACGAACCGGAACGTGTGCCGTGCCCACTCGAAGCCGAACTGCGGCCCCGGAACACCGGCATACTCGTGCGACACCCCTGCGACCGTCGCGCGGAGGACACTTTGGAACCCGGGCGAGCCGTGGAGGAACGAGACCTCGTACGACGCCCCGGGCACGGTCACGAACGTCTGTCCGATGCTTCCCCGCCAGGGGCCGCCATCGAGCGAGAGATCGGCCGCGTACATCCCGCCGTCGGTGGAGTTCAGTCCGAAGTGAGCCTGCGGGCCGACGATCAGGTGCCAGTCAATGCCGTAGCCCCCCACGATCCATCCGGTGATCGAGTCGTTCGACTGGTCGCCACCGGGATTCGGGCTGACCCGCTTGTAGCCACCGTTATTGGCGATCGCATAGTTACCGAGTTCGAACGATCCGTTGACGATCAGATTCGTCGCCGTATCCGCTCGTTCCTCCTCGATCGCGGCATTGACGACCACACCGAGGTCGTAGCTCCCGCTTCCCTGTATCCCGATCACCCGGATTGCGTACTGGCCCGCGGTCGACACCCGCACCGATTGAACGAGGGCCCTTTGGCCGGGCGCGGGGGAATCGGCCGACGCAATGACAGTGACCCCATCGGGACCGACGAACTCGATGCGAACGCTCTGGCCAGTGCCCCCGGTGACCACGGCACTGACGACCTGCCCGGCAGCCACGTCGACGAGCCACGAGTCGATCTGGCCTGCCCCGACGATCGTTCCCGCCGCTCCGGTGGCCGACACGCCCGCCGCCACCGGCACGAGCACGAGCGGTGTCCTGAGCGTGAACTCGAAGCTCGTCGGCAAAGACACGTTTCCCGCCGGGTCCTCCTGCCGAATGAGCAGGCTGTTGAAGCCCTCGACGGGAGCGAATGAAGCCATCCACTTCTGACCGCCATCGACCGAGTACTGGACGGTCGCCTGTGCCTCGGAGCCGCTGATCGACAGCGTTCCGTCGGAAGTGATGCGATCGGTGGCGCTCGAGCCGGTGTCGTTGGCAAGTGATACCTCGAGCGCGGCGGGAGCCTGCGTGTCGAGCGTGAACTCGAATGCTGTCGCATCCGACACGGTGCCCATGAGACCGATCTGCCGTACCAGGACGACATTCGCTCCCTCGACAGCCGCGAACGATCCGCTCCAGCTGGCTCCGCCATCGACCGAGTACTCGATCCGGTTCCCCGACGCCACCCCCGTCACGGCCAACGCCCCGTCGGAAGTGACACGATCGGTGGCGCTCGTACCCGTGTCGTTCTTGAGCGACACGACCGGGGCGTCGATGGCCGCCGGGAGGATCGTGTTGGTGATCGCCACGCCCGCTTCATTGGTGGTGATCCGGTCCCAACGGACGTGACCGCCGTTCTGCGTGAGCGCGAATCCGTTGACGAGTTGCCCCGGCTCGAGTCCCAGACTAGAGGCTTGAACCTTCAACTCCGTCCAGACTCCCGCCAGCGGGAGCGGCCCCATCCCGAAGCGGGACGCCGTGCCTGGCTGCCCCCAACCGAAGGCTTCAATGTCGCCCCACACCGCCCGCGATTCCCACCCGCGCTGATTGGTATTGAGCTGGAGCATGATCGCCGACGGCATCGACAGCGGATCGAGCCAGACATGGAGGATGACCACGCCGTCGGCTGGGACGGGGATCGGGGCGGCACCGGTGGAGTAAAAATCCTGACCGAGTCCATTGGCGGTCCGTTCGAGGCTTCGCCTTCCCGAATAGACCTCCCCCGGCACGTCGCTCGTGAACCAGTTCGGTCCTCCGAAGGGGTCGGATTGCAGGTTCGCCCCGGCGGGGAAATCGTCGTCGAACCACGTCCCCGGATCGACGTCTGCGTAATTCGGATTCGGGCTGATGAAGTACCAGCGGTCGGAGTACGTGCCCGGAGCGGTGTGGGCCGTCCCCTGGAAGTGGAGTCCTGCAGACAGGTCTTCACCGTTGACGCCGGTGGCGGTTCCCGTCGCCATGTGCTTCTGGCCGTTCTCGACCACGACGTAGGGCGTGACCGAGATCGACGCAGTCGCCTTCTCGATGATGTTCTGGATCGTCCCCGTCACGTCCCGGTAATTCGGGTCAGGACTCGTGAACGTCCACAGGTCGTTGTACACCCCGGCATCGACGTGTGCCGTCGTGACATCGAGGCTCAGGCCATACGAGAGATCTTCTCCATGTACTCCTGTGACGGTCCCGATGGCGACGTGGGCTTGTCCGTCGTACGTCGCGACGTAGGGCGTCACTTGGATCGCGGGAGTGGCTTGATCCACGGTGAACGTGCCGGAACCGAACGCCTCATAGTTTTGATCAGGGCTGACAAACTGCCATGTCACCGGATGAATACCGGCGTCCCGGTGGATTTCATGGGTGACGGTGGATCCGAGGAACTCACCATTGATGCCATAGGCGTACACGATCCCCTGCTGCCAACTTCCGTTGAAGACCACGGAGTCGGGACCTTGAGTCCAGGCCTGGGCCCTGTCGATCGTGCCCTGCACCTCCTGGATGAAAAGCTCGTAGTTGTCAGCGAGGGGACCTTGGAGAGTCAGGCCGGACACGATCACCGGCTTGCCGAAGCCCGCGTTCGGATCGGCGTAGACGCCGGTCGCCCCCTGCGTCACGAGGATCGTCGACGCATCGGCCGGGAGGAGACCGACGAGGTACGCCTGGCCGATATCCAGCACGGCATTCGTGGTGCCGTCGAAGGGACGGGGATAGGCGGTGATGCCGCTGACCTCGAGCGGCACGAGCACACGCGTGATGACGACGTCGTTGCCGTCCCCGCCGCTGTAGCTGATCCGGAAGGTCTGCCCGTTGCCGGCGAGGAACACCGCCCCTTCGGGCAGTTCGGAAAAGGTTCCGTTGACCGGGATGTCGGCGTGGTTGACGAGAATGGTCACCGATTGGCCGACCGCGGCGCTGCCCTCGATCGAGACCTCGAGTCGGGCGCCCCCGAGACCCGCGGAATAATAGGTTGTCAGCACGTTCGTGGTCGGAGGATCCCCGGGAGCGGGAAACACCACTTGCGGCCGATAGACCGCCGTCGGCTCGAGCACGACGCTCCGAACATGGAGGCTCCCCGTAACGTCGCCGCTGACGATCAACGATTCCTGATACCAGATCTCTCCGCTCCCCGAGAGGTTGTTGGCGAAGAGATCGAAGGAACCGGCGTCGACGAACCCGTCGACGATCAGGTTCCCTTTCCCGGGTCCCGATGGGATCGCGCCCGGCGCACCCTGGCGGAGGATCGATCTGTCGTAGGGACTGCTGACAACGATGGTGTCGCCGGTGTAGGTGTTGGTGCCGGTGAGCGTGAGCATGCCGGCCCCGGACTTCCTCAGCGAGCCGCCGGAACTTACGAGCGCCGAAGCGTAGGTGACGTTCTGGCCATTGGTGTCGACACTGTAGGCCTGATTGGCAGCCGTGGAGAAACGGCCGGAATAGTCGGTCGTGTTGCTTGCGGAATACTGGAGCGTGCCGCCGCCGAAGCTGATCGTGCCGGCGGTGCCGAGAGCCCCCGCACTCCCCAGCGCGAGCACGCCGCCGTTGATGGCCGTGCCGCCGGTGTAGGTGTTCATGCCGGAGAGGGTGACGGTGCCGGACCCGGACTTCGCCAGGGCGCCCGAGCCGGCGAGGTTCGCCGAGACGGAGCCGTCTTGCAGGTCGTAGCTCGATCCGGTGAGGCCGGGAAGGCTCAGCTTGATGGCGTCGATGGCCGTGGCGACGTCGCCCGCGTGGGTGATGCTGCGGAATTGCAGCGTGTGCGTTCCGGCCTCGAGAAACACCGGCTGAGAGACGTAGTCGCCCCATGCTCCGGTGGTGAACGCGGAGGCCGGCCAAGTCGACTGAACCGTCCCGTCGATCACCAGTTCGACGCCAGCCGATCCGTAGTTCGGACGACCCTGCCCCCGGAAGGCGTACGAAACGTATCCCGCCGTCGCGACCGAGATCGTCTGCGACAGCGAGGAACCGGTATTTCTATAGGATTGCAGGATGCCGAACTGCGTGCCGCTGGGGGTGTGGGTGAAACCGAAGGCCGATCCGTTGACGGAGATGTAGGCGCGGTTCGTGAAGCTCCACGACGCCCCGGTCGGTTGGGCGAAGCCCGTCACCGCCACTGCATCGAAGTCGGGATTTGCCACCACCCCGCCGGTGATCGAAGCACCGCCCGTGATCGAACCACCCCCCAGGAGCGACACGGCACCGACCGCGTCGGTACGGCCCCCGAGCGCGAGCGTGCCGCCGTTGACCGTGACGGAACCAGTGTCGGGCAAGACGTTGTTGGCACCGAGGGCGAGAACGCCGCCGTTGACGTTCGTGCCGCCGGTGTAGGTATTGGCACCGGAGAGGGTGAGGACGCCGGTGCCGACCTTCGTCAGGCTCCCCGCGCCACTGATCGTGCCGGCGAACGTCGTGTTCGTGTTGGCGGTGCCGACAGTGAGCGTGGAGCCGCTGTTGTTGAACGTGACCGTGGCGGTGCCGTTGTTACTAAGTGACCCGAACGTGGCGCCGATGGTGCCGGTCGTGAATGCCAACGCCGCCGTTCCCGTGGTGCCGTTGCCGAGCGTCACCCCCCCGACCACCGCTCCATTGGTATCGATCGTCAGCGTGACGCCCTGATTGACGACGATCGAGTCGTTCGCGGTAGGCGCTCCGTTGACGCCCGATCCGGTGGTGATCTGGCTCCAGTTCATGTTCGACGAGATCACGATCGCGGAATCGCGGAAGGCCTCCGTCGCCGTCTCGCCGGAGGTGAGGCCAGCGGCACGGACCTCGAGGCTCGCATTGGCATACTCGCTGCCGACGAACCATTCCGTCTCGATGCGGCCATCGGCGACGCCGTCGCGGTCGGGAGCGATACGCATGCCGGTCTCGTCGACGTAAGCCTCGAAGCCCCCCACGCCGTCAGTCACCTTCCAGGGGAGGCTTCCCGGTCCGTTGTCGGTGAGGCCGTCGGTGCGGACGACCTGAAACCGGATCGTCTCGCCGACGAGGAAGTTGTTGTCGGGGCCACCGTCGGAGAAGGTGGTGATGAAGGCCGTGCTGCCGGGCGCGTAATCGAACCGGTCGGTGGCGATGTCCGCCGCCAGGAGCGTGCGCGGTTCGAGCCGCGCAAGACCATCGAGCCGGGCGAGTCCGGACCGCCGCAGCCGATCACGCACCGAGCGTCGCCGGGCGCGGAGCAGAGCCCGTTCCCGAAAGCGGCGCCAGACGAGCGTGGCATGAATCCGTGCCCACCACCGACGCGACCAGTTCGACTTCATGGCGAATCATCCTCCGGTGGGAAACCGACAACCGTCGACGGGGCGAAAGGAACCTCCGCAGGGCCCCCGCCAAAGGGCCAACAAAACCCCCCACCCATGGGGCATTCCGTGCGGCAACCACGCTCGCCGGGAAAGGAGCCTAAGGCCTCTGTACGTCTTTCCAAAGGAGTTGGCCCACAAATTGCTCTTTTCTGGCCGTGTGACCGGCCCATCTGGGGGATCCTTGCCGACAAAAACGCGTCGAAGGCCCCACCGCCTTCACTCCTCCTGATGGGGTCTTGCACCGCCCCTTGCTGCCCCCGGCCGGCCCCACCGACCCGGGGTTGCAAGCCCCACCCGGAGAACCGGTTGAGGATTCCCTTCCGCGGGCCCAAGATGGCAGCTTCCTTCCCACCTGCCGCCCCCCTTCAAGCCCCGTCGCCATGCCCACCCTCACCTCCCACCTCACGGTCATTCGACACGCCTGGGCCGAGGATCCCGGGCCGGGCGTCGACGATTTCCACCGCCGCCTGACAAAGCCTGGGAGGAAACGTTTCGAGCGGTTCGTCCGCCGACTCGACAAGGTGGGGATGGGGTTTGACCTGATCGCCACGAGCCCTCTGGTGCGCTGCCGGGAAACGGCCGAGATCCTTGCCGCCGAACTGGGCCGCGGAACGCCGGTCATCGTCGTCGACGCGCTCGCTCCCGGTTCGGATTGGCAAGCCCTCGTTGAATGGACGATCGGCCAGGACGCCGCCCGGGTGGCCTGGGTGGGGCACGCTCCCTGTGTCGGTCGGCTCGTCGCGCTGACGATCGGCGATGGCACCGCGGCGATCCGGATGTCGAAGGGGGCAGTGGCCTCGATCCGACTCGACGACGGCATCGGCCATCCCGGCGAATTGGAGTGGCTTGCCACGGCGGCGATCCTCGGGGAATGAGGCCTGCGGCGGCCCAAAAAAGTGACGGCAGGGCATCCGTCCGGGGGTGGTAGACTCGGTGTCTTTCCCCTATTCCGAGGACCCCGCTCATGCGGCTCCCCTGCTCGACGTCCATCCGCTCCGCTGCCCTGCGTCGCACCATCGCCGTCAGCGCGATGATCGGGCTTTCGGGTGGGGCGATCTCCGGATGCTCGTCGCCGAGCCGCGGCCCGGAGACCGACGTCGTCGAGGTCGAGCGGATCGAGGTCCACCCCAGTGCGCCAACCGCGCCGCAGTCCGCCGCCGATCCCGGCCCGGCCGGTGTGAACGACGAGACTCCTGCGGCGGGCGACGGCGCGACGGCTCCTCCCGCTGCATCCCTGTCCCCATCCACCCCACCGCAGCCCTCCACGCCGATCCGTCCATGAAAGACCGTTCCCGCTGGCTCCCCGCGTCCCAGGCCCGCGCCCCATTCTGGGCCGGCGTCGACTTCGGTGGCACGAACATCAAAGTCGGCCTCGTCGACGACGAGGGACGCACCGTCGCCTACCACACCGAGGAGACCATCGTCGCCGACGGTCCGGAGGTCAACTGCCGTCGGATGGGTGAGGGGGTGCGTAGGGTGGCCGAACTGGCCGGCGTGTCGATGGGGGACATCCGGCGGGCCGGTCTCGGCACCCCCGGTCCGCAGGATCTCAAAGGCGGCTTCATCATCCGCGCCGGCAACCTCAAAGGCTTCGACGGCTTCAACGTCCGCGACCGGGTCTCCCACCACTGCGGCCTCGAGGTGACATATGCCAACGACGCCACCGCCGCCGGCTTCGGCGAACACTGGATCGGCGCCGCGAAGAACCTCGAAAGCCTCGTGCTCCTCACGCTCGGCACCGGTGTCGGTGGTGCGATCGTGATCGGCGAGACGACGATCGACGGTGCCAACAGCCATGCCTCGGAGTGCGGCCACATCCTCGTCGATCCATCGCCCGAGGCACGGATGTGCCCCTGCGAGAAGCGGGGCCACCTCGAGGCCTACACGAGTGCCAAGTCGATCATGGCGGTCGCCGGCGAACGGATCGACGCCGGGACGGCGCCCGCACTGGCAGAGGCCGTGAGCCGGGGGGCGGAACTCAATCCCAAGCTCATCTGGAATCTCGCCAAGACCGGAGACGCACCGTCGCTGGAAATGATCGATACGGTGGCCCGCTGGCTCGGCATCGGGATCACCACCCTCCTTCATACGCTCGACCCGGCGATCGTCCTCCTCGGCGGCGCCATGACCTTCGGCGGGGAGGATGATCCTGTCGGCGCGGGCTTCCTCGCACGGATCCGCGCGGAGGTCCGGGAGCGTGCCTTCCCGCTCCTTGCCGAGCGGACGCCGATCCGCTTCGCCACCCTCGGCGGTGACGCCGGCTACATCGGCGCCGCCGGCATGGCCCGAGCCGAATACCTCCGCCTCCATCCCTCCCACGCCTGACGATCCCCCCGGCTACAATTTCCCCATGCCCATCGACTGCAAGCACATCCGCAATTTCTCGATCATCGCCCACATCGACCACGGCAAGAGCACGCTCGCCGACCGGTTGCTGGAATGGACCGGAACGGTCGAGAAGCGGCAACTCAAGGAGCAGATGCTCGACGACATGGAGCTCGAGCGGCAGCGGGGCATCACGATCAAGGCCCGCGCCGTGCGGATGGAATACCGGCACAACGGCGAGATCTACGAGCTCAACCTCATCGACACCCCCGGCCACGTCGACTTCCACTACGAGGTGTCGCGGAGTCTGGCCTGCTGCGAGGGGGCCGTGCTCCTCGTCGACGCCTTCCAGGGGGTCGAGGCGCAGACGGTGGCCAATGCCTACGCCGCCATCAACCAGAACCTGGCGATCGTCCCGGTGATCAACAAGGTCGATCTCGTCCACGCCCGTGTCGACGACGTCCTCGCCGAGATGGAACAGAGCCTGGCGATCGATCCCACGGAAGTCATCAAGGCCAGTGCCAAGGCCGGCATCGGCATCGATGAACTCCTCGGGGCGATCGTCGAGCGAGTCCCGCCGCCGGCAGGGGATCCACGTGCGACCTTGAGGGCGATGATCTTCGACAGCCACTACGACAGTTACCGTGGCGCCATCACCTACGTCCGGATCATCGACGGCACGATCAAGAAGGGGCAGAAGATCCGCTTCCTCGAGACCGCCTCGACGCACGAGGTGCTCGAGCTCGGCCAGTTCGTGCCGCAGCGCCGTGCCTGCGACGAGCTCGCCGCCGGCCAGGTGGGCTATCTCGTCTGCAACATCAAAGACGTCAAGCAGGTCCACATCGGCGACACCGTGACGATCCCCGGTGACGACGGCGCCAAGGCGATGCCCGGCTACAAGCCGCCCCAGCGGATGGTCTACTGCGGTCTCTACCCCAGCGAAGGGGAGAACTTCGAGGAGCTCCGTGACTCGCTCGAGAAACTGGCGATCAACGATCCGTCGTTCGAGTTTTCCCCCGAATCGAGCGAAGCCCTCGGCTTCGGCTTCCGCTGCGGCTTCCTCGGGCTGTTGCACATGGAGATCATCCAGCAGCGGCTCGAGAAGGAGGACGATCTCGATCTCGTCCAGACGGCGCCGAACGTCACCTACCAGATCCTGAAGTCCGACGGCACGACGATCGAGATCACCAACCCGCAGGACGTCCCCGAATCGGGCCAGATCGAGGAGTTCCGCCAGCCGATCGTGCGGACGAACTTCCTCACCCCGGTCGAGCACATCGGCCCGATCATGCAGCTGTGCACCGACCGGCGCGGCACCTACCTGAAGACCGAATACCTCTCGCCGACGCGCGCGATGCTCACCTTCGACCTGCCGCTGGCGGAGGTGATCTACGATCTCCACGACAAGCTCAAGAGCGTGACGCGCGGCTATGGCACGATGGATTACGAGCTGATCGGCTACTTCCCGGCCGATCTCGTCCGCCTCGACATCCTCGTCGGCGGAAAGAAGGTCGACGCCCTCTCGATCATCTGCGACCGTCGCGATGCCGACCGCCGCGGCCGGGCGATCGTCAAGAAGCTGCGGGGCGAGATCGACCGGCACATGTTCGAGGTGGCGCTCCAGGCCGCCATCGGCACGAAGGTGATCGCCCGGGAGACGATCTCCGCGATGCGGAAGAACGTCACGGCGAAGTGCTACGGCGGCGACATCTCCCGCAAGAAGAAGCTGTGGGCGAAGCAGAAGGAGGGGAAGAAGCGGATGAAGAGCGTCGGCTCGGTCGACATTCCCCAGAAGGCCTTCATGGCGGTCCTCGACACCGGCGCCGATCGCCAGCAACAGTGAGGCGGCCCGACGCGCCCAAGCTCCCGCCCGCTCCGCGATCCCCTTTTCAAAAAATCCTCGGAGACCGTTCCATGCGGCTCGCGCTTTGGACCCTCGTGGCCGCGACGGCCGCCCTGCTTTGCGCCATTCCTGCCCTCGCCTGGGAGGATCAGGACTGGGACAAGGACTACGTCCTTTCCGCCACGAGCACCTCCCGGGGCCCCGGCGTCGAGCCGGGCTCGACGCGGATGCTCGTCCATCAGAGCAGCGGTGCCTTCCCGGGCACCTTCCGCCGCGTCTGGCTCCATCTTCCGCCCGAGTCGATTCTGAAGGGTGTCGGCGACGAGGGCCTGGCGGTGATGGTCTTCCAGGACGGCCACGCCTACGTCGACGAGCAGGGGCAGTTCCGTGCTCCGATCGTCCTCGACAATCTCGTCCATGCCGGAAAGATCCCGCCGATGGCGGCGATCTTCATCGATCCGGGGCACGAGGGGACGGACGTCCCGGGGGAGAAGCCGGGCTGGCAACCGCCCGCCAACAATCGCAGTCTCGAGTACGACACCCTGTCACCGAAGTACGCCGAGTTTCTCGAGGAGTCGATTCTTCCGCTGGCCGAGACCGACGAGCGTCTGAAGGCCGCCGGCGTCCAGCTCACTGCCGATCCGGCGATGCGCGGAATCTGCGGCATCTCGTCGGGGGGCATCTGTGCCTTCACCGTCGCCTTCGAGCGGCCCGATCTGTTCCGCAAGGTGCTCTCTCACGTCGGCAGCTTCACCGACATCCGTGGCGGCGACCATTACCCGTCGCTGGTCCGCCAGACGAAGGAGAACCCGAAGCCGATCCGGGTCTTCCTCCAGGCAGGCGAGCACGATCTCGACAACCGCCACGGTCACTGGTGGCTCTCGAACCTGAGCATGGAGAAGGCCCTCGCCTTTTCGGGCTACGACCACAAACTCGTCGGCGGGGTCGGCGGCCACAACGGCAAGCATGGCGGCGCGATCCTCCCGGAGAGCCTCGAATGGCTCTGGCGCGGGTGGAACGGGGCAGAGTGAGAGCGGCTCACGGTTGCCGTGGTGGCGGGCAGTGACATGGCCGCGATCGTCACGCCCGCTCGTCGTCGGCCGGGGCAAGCTCTGGGACGCCCGCCTCGAACGACTCCGCGGTGACGAACACCGCTTCCGCGGCGGTCGGATGGGTGGCGTGGAATTCGTCCACGGCGCGGCGCGCCCGCTCCTTGGTGGCATCCCAGCTCACTTGCACGGGCGTCGGTTTACCCAGGTGATCGACGACGAAATCGATCTCTCCGGTGCCACGCCAGTAATGCACCTGCCGAAAGCGTCGCCGCAGCAGCAGGAAAACCGCACACTCCAGTTGCTTGCCACGGTCGTGCCCCGTGGTGGTCACAGCCCCCCGCCGCAAGCCGGTGTCGATGGGGTAGTACTTCCGATTGCGGACGATCCGCTGCCGCTCCGACCAGGAGAAAAACGGGCAACCGATCGCGAGGTAGGCGCATTCCGCCGCATCGATGTAGAGCGACGTGGTGTCGACGGAGATGCCCAGCGCCGCCGCCAAGCGGCGGATGCTCGTCTCCGATCCCGCTGACTCGAAAAGCATCTGCACGAGTTGCCGCAGCGGGGTGCTCGATCGGGCGCCCACGCGTTCACGCATGTCGCGTTCGACGATGTCCTGGAAATAGCCGCGGAGGAGACGGTCGTGGTCTGAAGCGCCGATGGTCGCTGGAAATCCGCCCGCATCGAGATAGTCTTCCAGCGTGGCCTTGGGCCTGAGGACCCGAAACTCGCCAAGGTCGAACGGAAACAGTTCGATCGTATGATGGCGGCCGGTCAGCGACGAGCCGAGCTCTCCCGAGAGGAGATGGGCATTGGAGCCGGTGACCACGAACCGCCGCTGCTTCGGGCGATCGAGTTGAGCCCGCAGCCATCGCTGCCATCCATCCACCCACTGCACTTCGTCAAACAGGTAGATGCATCCGGGGCCCCGATCGGCCTCGAAGGCATCGACGAGGTCTTGCAGCGTCGCATGGTCGAGCGACTGCGCCAGCCGGGGATCTTCGAAGTTGATGAACAGGCATTTCGAGCGGTCGAGTTCGTAGCGGTCGATCAATTGCTCGAGGAGCGTCGACTTGCCACAGCGTCGCACCCCCTGGATCACCAGGGCGATGCCGGGACGAAGCTCACGAGGCACCGCGACCGTGCGCACCACGGACCGCGGCGGCGGCCCGTCCCAATGACTCCAGTCCGCGGCAACTCGAAGGAGGTCGGCCTTTTCCATCTTGTAGAGTTTACTCGACAACCCTTAAGTGTCCAGTAAACTCGACACTCATGCCGTCCCCCCGCCGAGCGGGATTGCGGGAGGGGGAGCGAGAGAAGTGGCACTACCGCCGCAGACGGCGGCGGTTTTCCAGGCAAGCAAGCACCCCAAGGAGGAGCGACAGCCCGCCGCCGAAGGCTGCGGGATCGACTTCCGGGACGGCACTCTCCACGGCCCCCGCATTCCGCAGCCCGTCGGTGGTACGCGGGTCCCCGAAGACGTCGACCGTGATGGCGCTCCCGTCGATCGGGTTGATGAGCACGTTCGCGCCGTCGGCATCGGGAACCACCCCGATGAGCACGCCGTTGGCCACCGGCCGACTCGCCAGCGGAAACGGCGGTGTCATCTCGATGAGCGGGCTCGGCGAGATCACGTCGACGAGGAGCCCTGGTGAACCGGTGATGAGCGATGGTTGATTGAAGATCGACGGCAGCAGGCTCGCGGTCTGCGCGAGGGTGGGCCGGACCCAGGAGTAGGGATCGGCTGCGAGGACGCCTCCGGCGCTCGTCCGGTAGCCGATCTGCCCGGCGAGCCCGTCGGCGTCGACGGTCACCATCACGGCCGACGAGCGGAGCGAGATCGTTCCCCCCGCGGCGTCGAGCGGCACGCCGTCGGCGGCCGAAGGACTGCCGTCCATCGACACGAGATCCGCGATGATCGTGCTGGCGGTGGCGTTGATCGTGCCTCCGACACCGGCCGCGAATCGGTTGTCGACGTAGCTGTCGTTGCTGCCGCCATTCAAAGGCCCGGCGAGGAAGGCGACGCTGTTGACGAAGTTCACCGTGCCGGTCGCGACCGAGCTCCCGCCGGTCACCGTCACGCCCCCCGAGCCGTCGAGGACCGAACTGACCACGTTCGCCGTGCCGCCAGCGAGGATGATGGCCGGGCCGCTATTTGAATCCCGGATCGTGCTCGACGAGACGTTGATGGTGGCGTCGCTTCCGGCCACGATGCCCCCGGGAATGGCCGTGAGACCGTAGGCCTTGTCGATCACGACCCGATCGAGGTTCAACGTGGCGCCGTCGAGGGCCTCGAATCCAGGCGTGATGTTCCTGCCACTGAAATCGAAGTTGACGGAGTTCACGATGCCCGCCGTCGTGACGTCGAGCCGGGCACCGGCCTCGACAAGGGCGAAGCGGTTGAGACCATCGGCATTGAGGCCGGCGATCGACACGGTGATCCCGCTGTTGTTCTGGCCGAAAGTGCCGACCTTCGCAAACGAGAACGACGGAGTCACCGGGGTGTCCCCGGAGACGAATGCGTCGGGATTGTATTTCGTGACCGTTTGGCCGCCGCTGGTGACGAACGTCGGGTTGCCGACGAGCTTGGCACCATTTCCCTGAATCGTCACCGAGCGGGTGAACTGGGCGAGATTGAGGGCGGCATCGATCGCCGTCGCGCCATCGACGTCGATGAGGAGGCTGGGGGCGATCGAGATCACGTTGCCGGCGGCGGACGAGGTGTTGGCCTGATCGATCGCCCAGGCGAGCGTGCCGGCGGTCGTCGCCGATCCCCACGAGGTTTCCGTGACGGAAAACGTGTCGGCCAAGGAAAACCGTGCCAGCGGGGCGGCTGCAACGAGGAGGGCCAGGACGAAGCCGCGAGGGGAACGGCAGCAACGCAGGAAAGAAAGGGCGGTGGACATCAATGTCAGGCTCCCGGGGAATGTATGGCCGAAGAGCCGCGCTCGGGCCTCTCCATGAGGTTGATCCCACCGTAGCAGAAGTCCTCCACGGGGCACGACCCCGCTTTCGAGGCCCCCTGCGGAGGTCCGTGTCGCCAACTGCTCCGTGAGGTCGAGCGTCGATCCAGCCCCGGCCGCGGTGTCGCAACGTCCCGAATCGCGGGAAAAGGCGGCTCGGACGGGTAGCGACGACGCTCAGGCTCCAACAGCCCTCGACAGCCGGGCGCCGAGCGCGGACATTGGTCGACAGTGGCCGCCCGATTCAGGCCCCTCCGGGAGCCGCACCTCCTCTCCGCGAACACCCATGCACCACGCCCTCCGCCTCGACCGCCGCACGCTCCTTGCCGGCCTGGCATTCGCCGCCACCGCACGCATCGCCGCCGCCCAGAACGACGATCCCAACAAGCTCTTCAACGACGGCGTGAATCTCCTCTTCGCCGGCAAGCCGAAGGAGTCGGCCGAAGCCTTCGACGAGGTGGTGAAGCTCCGGCCGAAGATCGAACCGGAGCTCTGGCAGCGCGGCCTGGCCCTCTACTACGCCGACCGCTTCGCCGATGGCGTGGCGCAGTTCGAGCGCCACAAGGAGGTCAACCCCGCCGACGTCGAGAACGTCACCTGGCACTTCGCCTGCCTGGCCCGTGAGAGGGACGTCGATACGGCCAGGAAACAGTTACTGCCGGTCGGCAACGATGCCCGGGTGCCGATGAAGGAGGTCCTCGACCTTTACCGAGGAGAGGGGAGCGTCGAGCAGGTCCTCGCCGCGGCCGATGCCGGCCCCGCTTCGGCGCGCCGCAACCAGCGCTGCTATGCCCATCTCTACCTCGGGCTCCTCGCCGAGGCCGAGGGGAATGCGGCCGAGGCGGAGAAGCAGATGGCCCTCGCCGCCGGCCCGTACCGGATGGATCATTTCATGGGCAAGATCGCCCAGCTCCATTGCCGGCTCCGCGGCTGGAAACCGGCGGAGTGATCCGCGCTCAAGGGGGCCCCGGTCGATCGCGGCGCGCGTACCACTCGAGCAGCACCGCCTGGAGCAAGCCGGCGAGTACCGACGCCACCGCCACGCCGACGAGAACTCCCCACACGCCCAGGCCGCGTCCCGGCCCCTCCCCGAGCGCGAGCCACCAGCACAAGGGCACCATCACGACGCCGTAGGACGCGACGTGGATCGCCGTCGGGGGCCAGACGACCTCGCGGGCACGGAGTGCCATCGACGCCACCCCCTGAAGGCCGTCGAAGAGCGTGACCGCCGCGCCGGCCGCGAGGAGGCGGGCCAGCAGCGGCGCCAGCCGGGCGCCGTCGGCCTGCCCCTCCGCATTGAGGCCGGTCACCGCCAGCCAATCCCTCGACCACCACACCATCACCCCCATCACCGTGCCGACGACGAGCGCCGCCACGATCCCCAGACGGGACGCATCGGCCACACCCTGCCGGTCCCCCCGTCCGAACCGCTCCGCGACACGGACGCTCGTGGCGCTGCCGAGGCCCACGTAGACCATGAACACCGATCCCATCATCTGCACCGTGAGGCCCCACAGCGCGCCGGCATCGATGCCGGTGAGCGTGGCGATCACGTGGGTCAGATTGAAACTCCCCCACTCGGCGACGTTGGCGAGCCCCGCTCCCAGACCGACGCCGTTCTGCCGGGCAAACTCCCCCTCGGTCGGATTCCCCCCCCAGACGAGCGCCGGCGTCGTCCGGGCCACGACCGCGAGCGCCACGAGCGCCATCCCGGTTCGCGACAGCGTCGTCGCCCAGGCGACCCCTGCAGCCCCATGATCCGGCACGAGCGCGAGATCGAGGACGAGGTTCGCCACCACGGCCGAGAACCCGATCACCGTCACCACGACCGGCCTACGGAGGGCCTCGAGATAGGCGGCGGAGGCACTGAACAGCATCTGGGCCGGGAGGCCATAGGAGAGGATCCGTGTGCAGGTGGCGGTGGGGGTGGCGAAGCCGTCATCGAAACCGAGCCAGCGGAGGAGCGGGCCGGCGATGACGATGCAGACCGCCGCCGAAGCCACCCCGTAAAGGAGCGCTACGGCGAGCCCGCGGCGGACGATCCGGCCGGTCTCGAGATCGCGGCCGGCACCGGCCAGTTCCGCGGTGAGCACCTGCACGCCGACCACGAGCCCCAGGCCGAATCCCATCGCCACGCCGACCGGCAGGAAGGCGTTGAGGATGTGGGGGAGTTGGCCCGGCGCGTGGCGGGCGAGGACCACCGCGTCGGTGAGTCCCATGAGCATGAAACTCGCCCGTGACAGCGCCACCGGCGTCGCCAGACGCGCCAGATCGAGGACATCACGGCGGTTGAGGTAGGAAGGGAGCGGCATGGCAGGCTTGGCGGGCTTGAAGACCCAGGCGGCGCCGGTCCTCCGGCGGCGGGGCCGCTCGACCTACTTGCCGATCTTGTGGAGCTTCGTGTTGCTACGGACATAGAGGGCGCCGTCCGCGGCGGCAGGACTGCAGAGGATCTCGTCGGCGAGATCGAGCGTCGCCACCACCTTCCCCTCCTTCGCCCCGAGTTCCACGACCTGCACGAGCCCGGCCTCGTTCACCGCCCACAGATGCCTGCCGTCGGTGACCGGGGTGCCACTGTAGGGCCCGTTGAGCCGGAGTTGCCAGCGTCGCTTTCCGGTGGCCCGGTCACCGGCGGTGAGCACCCCGGCGCCGTTGATCGTGTAGAGGGCGTCGCCTGCCACCACGCAGCTCGCCGTCGACGGGGAGAGCGTGTTCTCGCGCCAGGCCTGCGTCGGCTGCTTCGCCGGATCGGCCGGATCGAGTGTGAGCGCGGTGATGCCGTTGCTCGGCACGTAGAGCACGCCGTCGGCGAGGGCACTCGAGGACACCGTGTCGGCCCCCTCGGTATAGCTCCACGCCGTCGAGCCGTCGGCCGCTCGAATCGCGTCGACGCCGGTCTTCGATTGGAGGGCCACGAGCCCCGGTGCCAGGATCACCGGCGAGGTCCAATTCGCCCCCTTGGGGCGATCGAGTCGCCAGCGGTTCACCCCCGTGGCGGCATCGACCCCCAGGGAATACGACTCGCTGTCATTCTCCACCGGCACGATCACGGTGTCTCCGGTGACGAGCAGCGAGCTTGCCATCCCCAGGCTGTTGCTGACGTTGGGATAGTCGTAGGTGATGCCGCGGAGCCACTGGAGATTGCCGTCGAGATCGAAGCAGACGAGGTCATTGGAGGAGAAGATCGCGTAAACACGCTTCCCGTCGCTGCACGGGGTCGGCGCGGCGACGCTCGTCTTCGAGTGGCACATCGTCCGTCCGGTGGCCCACACCTGCCGGTCCCACAGGACCTTGCCCGTCGTCGCCGACAGACACACCAGATGGAGCCGG
>Ga0208719_1000173_pt1 | contig 19418 bp, 8 predicted proteins | sample LakMenEpi30Jul09_FD_150747 | JGI IMG/M metagenome (GOLD analysis project Ga0208719, IMG submission 150747) | Freshwater microbial communities from Lake Mendota, WI - 30JUL2009 deep hole epilimnion (SPAdes) | ecosystem: Environmental > Aquatic > Freshwater > Lake > Epilimnion/Euphotic zone ... | reverse complement strand
CGGCCGGATTGATCCTCCGCCCGCGCGATTGCGACACGATCGCGGCATGATCGGCCGCATGGTCGAATCCGAGGAGGCTCAGTTTGAAACCGTTTTGCCCCTCCGCCTTGCCGTGACAGCCGCCCGAGTTGCAGGCGTGTTTGGTGAGGATCGCCTGCACGTCCTGCTCGAACGACACCGGGGATGGATTCGTGAGGCCGCTGACCGATATCGGGATCGCGACGCTGCGCTCACCGAGCCGAGCGGTGAGGAAGGTGGTGCCATCGGTGAGCGGTTCGACGAGGCCGGTGGCGGAGACACGGGCCACGCCCGGATCGGACACCTCCCAGCGCACCTCGCGCGTCCGATCGATCGGCCGGCCTGCCGCATCGTCGAGGATGACGACCTGCTGCGAGCCCTCGGGTGCATCGAGGACCACCGCGCCGGGGGCGGGACGAAGGTCGGCCGCATCGGTGACGGCGCCGCCCGAAGCCGACAGCAGAGCGACGAGGCAAACCACCCACCGTGGGCGTGCCGGGCTCGGGGCGGGGGCGGTCGGCGTCGGCATACGGCTCACCGTGCGGCTTTTCGAGGCGTTGAAGGGTACCATGAGACGGGTGCTGAGTGATCGGTACCTGCACCACCGATTCGTGTTTCTTCCGAGGGGATGGGATGCCACGGCCGACGACGACAGGCTGGCTTTGCCACCTGTTCACCCTGCTCGCCGCGGTCGGCGCCGGCCCCGCCGGCGCCGACACCCCCTGGTCGCTCGCGCCCCTCGTTCGCCACGCCGTGCCGCCGGGGGAAAGCCACCCGATCGACGCCTTCATCCGGGCGCGGCTGGCAGAGAAGGGGATTGCCCTAGCCCCTCCAGCCGATCCCCGCTCGCTCCTCCGCCGACTCCACTACGACCTCACCGGGCTTCCCCCCACGATCGACGACGTCGAGGCCTTCACGGCAGAGGTGGCCGCACGCGGCACCGGCGAGGCCACCAACAGTGCGATCGAAAGGCTCCTCGCCTCGCCGCGGCATGGCGAACACCTCGCCCGCCACTGGCTCGACGCCGCCCACTACGCCGACACCCACGGCAACGATCATGATCACGCCCGCCCCAACGCCTGGCCCTACCGCGATTGGGTGATCGGAGCGTTCAACGACGACAAGCCCTACGACCGGTTCATCGCCGAACAGGTGGCAGGCGACGTCCTCTTCCCCGACGACCCGCAGGCGATCGCTGCCCTCGGGTTCCTCGCCGCCGGCCCCTGGGACGACACGCTCATGGTCGGTGTCCGCGAGGACACGGTCGATCACCTGATGTCGCAGAACCTCGACCGCGACGACTACGTGACGACGGTGATGAGCACCTTCCAGAGTCTCACCGTTCACTGCGCCCGCTGCCACGACCACAAGTTCGACCCGGTCTCGCAGCGCGACTACCACGCCCTCCAGGCGGTGTTCGCCGGCATCGACAGGGCCGATCGTCCCTACGATACCGATCCCGCCACCCATGCGCGGCGCCGCGAACTCCTCGCCCGGAGAGCGGCGATCGAACGCCGCGAGCCGTCGATCCTCGCAGCGCTCGCCTCTCCGCCGGAGACCGCGCGGCTCGCCGCGGTCGCCGAGGCGCTACGCACCCGTGCCGAGCGCTTCGCACCGATCGAGATCATCGCCGTCACGAGCGCCTCCTCGGCAGGCACGATCCATACTCCGCTCCCCGACGGCTCGTGGCTCGCCTCGGGGCCGACGCCGGAGAAGGACACGATCCTCGTCACCGCGAAGACGTCGCTTCGCGATCTCCGTGCCATCCGCCTGGAAACCCTCGCCGATCCCTCGCTCCCCGGCGGCGGGCCGGGGCGCTATCAGCCGGCCGGCAACTTTCATCTGACGGAGTTTGCCGTCGCCGCCCGGCCGCTCGGCTCGGCGATCGAGCCCGCTGCCGCGCTCGTGATCGCCCGCGCCGCCGCCGATCACGCCGACACGAGCGACCCTGTCTCCGGCACGCTCGACGGCCAGACCAACACCCACTGGAGCGTCCATCCCCGCTACGGGGAGAACCACGAGGCTGTCTTCCATCTCGCCGAGCCGCTCCTCACCGACGAAGGGGCGATCCTCACGATCCGTCTCGACCACCAGGGCGCAACGGGCCACCAAGTTGGGCGGCTGCGGCTCTCCGCCTGTGGGCCCGACTTGGCGCCGCCCCTTCGTGATCCCCCTGCCGCCGCGCTTGCTTCGCTCCTTGCCAAGCCCGCCGCCGAGCGCACGACGGAGGAGACGGAAACGCTCCATCTCGAATTGCTGCGGGCCGAGCTCGAGGTGGAAATCGCGGCACTCCCGGCCCCGGCGAAGGTCTATGCCGTCACCAACGATTTCCAGCCGCAGGGCTCTTTCAAGCCGGCGAAGACGCCGCGTCCGATCCGCCTCCTCGACCGCGGCGAGGTGACGAAGCCCCTCGAAGACGTGGGGCCAGCGGCGCTTTCCTGCCTTCCTGAACTGCCGCCAGACCTCGTCCTGCAAAGCGACGACGAAGGGGCACGGCGTGCGGCACTCGCCGGATTTCTCGTCGACCACCGCAACGTGCTCACCTGGCGGAGCATCGTCAATCGGGTTTGGCAGTGGCATTTCGGCCGCGGACTGGTCGACTCACCGAACGATTTCGGGTTCATGGGGAGCGAGCCGAGTCATCCCGAACTCCTCGATTGGCTCGCCTGTTGGTTCCGGGACGATGCCAAAGGGTCGCTCAAGGCGCTCCATCGGCTCATCCTCTCGAGCGCCACCTGGCAGGCGGCGGCATCGTCCGATCCCCATGCCGCGGCGATCGATCCCGACAATCGGCTCCTCTGGCGGGCCCACCGCCGCAGGCTCTCCGGCGAGCAGGTGCGCGACACGATCGTCGGTCTCGGCGACGGCCTCGATCTGACGATGGGGGGGCCGGCCGTCATCCACTTCCTCGACAAGGGAAAGGCGACGTTCATGCCCGATGGCGGGGCACCTGCGTTCCTCGATTACGAACACTTTCCCGCCGAATCGCCGGCACACCGGCGCCGTGCGATCTATCGCTTCGTCTTCCGCACCGTCCCCGATCCGTTCATGGACGCCCTCGACGTCCCCGACGGCGGGCAACTCGTGCCGGTGCGCAACGAATCGACCACCGCCGTGCAGGCCCTGGCGCTCGGCAACGATCCGCTCGTCCTCCATCAGGCGGCGAGGATCGCCGCCCGGCTCCGGGCAACGGCAACGGATGCGCGACCGGCAACGGACGACGAACGCATCGACGCCCTCTTCCGCCATCTCCTCCTCCGGATGCCTTCCGCCGAGGAGCGTGCCTTGCTCGCGGGCTACGCCGCGCGGCACGGCCTCGCCGCCGCCGCCCACCTCCTCCTGACCACCAACGAGTTTTTGTATCTCGACTGACCCGCAATCTGCATCGCCCGACGCTCCTATGAACCCCTCGCCCACACCACCCCGGCGCGAGTTCCTCACGACGCTCGCAAGCGGCCTCGGCGGGATCGCCTGCGCGATGCTCGCGGCGGAGGAGGGGGGCGCGGCCGCCGCGCCGTTTCTCCATGGCGGAAGGCCGCGAGCGAGGCGGGTGGTGGAGCTCTTCATGACCGGCGGCGCGAGTCAGTGCGATCTGTTCGACTACAAGCCCCGGCTCGAGGCCCTCCATGGCGAGCCCTTCGATCCGGGAGGGGGCCGGCGGGTCGAGGCGAGCATCAGCACCCCCGGCGCGGTCATGAAGAGCCCGTTTGCGTGGGCGCGGCACGGGGAATGCGGGCGCTGGGTGAGTGCGGCGCTCCCCTGCCTCTCACGCGAGGTCGATCGGATGGCGTTCCTGATGGCGATGGAGTCGCCGTCGAACGTCCACGGTCCGGCCAGCTACCTGCAGACGAGCGGCTTTCTGCTGCCGGGATTTCCCTCTGCCGGTGCATGGATCTCGCACGCCCTCGGCAGCCTCGCCGACGATGTCCCGGCCTATGTCACGCTCCCCGACGCCCGCGGGCTCCCCTACAACGGCCGCAGCGCGTTCACCGCGGGATTCCTTCCGGCAAATCACCAGGGGATGCCGATCCAGGCCTCGGCCGCGCGACCGATCAGCCATCTGAGCCCCCCCGCCGACCGCACCGACATCACGACCGCGAGCCGCGCGGAGGGGCTCGAGGTTCTCCGCCGGCTCAACGCCCTCCATGGCGACGCACGCCCCGGCGACGATCGCCTCGCAGCGCGGATGGCAAGCTACGAACTCGCCGCCCGGCTCCAACTTTCGGCCCCAGGGTTGCTCGATCTCTCGGGGGAGACCGCCGAAACGACGAAGCTCTACGGCATCGACCGGCCGGAGACGGCCGACTTCGGCCGCCGCTGCCTGCTCGCCCGGCGGCTCCTCGAACGGGGAGCCCGGTTCGTGCAGGTGTGGAGTGGCCCCGGCGGCGGATCACTCAACTGGGACAACCACGGTGACATCCCCCGTGAACTCGGCGCGGCGGCGCGGGGAATGGACCAGCCTGCGGCCGCACTTCTCGGCGACCTCGCCCGCCGCGGCCTCCTCGACGACACGCTCGTGGTCTGGACGACCGAGTTCGGCCGGATGCCCTTCAGCCAGGGGAGCGTGGGGCGCGACCACAACGGCGGCACGTTCGTGTCGTGGCTGGCAGGCGCCGGGATCCGGCCCGGCACCGCCTTCGGCGAGAGTGACGAGTGGTCCTGGAAAGCGGCCCACGACGTGACCACCGGCTACGACCTCCACGCCACGATCCTCTGGCTCCTCGGCGTCGACCATGAGCGGCTCACCTTCCGTCATTCGGGGGTCGATCGCCGCCTCACCGATGTCCACGGCCGCGTGATCCGCGAAATCCTCGCCTGATCCCCGAATCCAACCCGCCGATTTCGTCTTGCGTCGACCGGCCCTGTGGCGTCAATTCTTGCGATCTTCCGTTTCGCCCCACCAGTCATCTGCCAGGGCCGTCGATGCCACTTCTGTTCGCGCTTTCCGTGGTCGGGTCTGCCGGCGACTGGCCGGCTCTCCTCACGGCGCTCGTCGTCTGCGCCACGCTCGTCGCCCTCCTCGTCGGCCAGCGCGGCCCCGACATGGCGATGATCGGCGGCGTGGTCGTGCTCCTCGCCGCCGGCATCCTCTCGCCCGAAGAGGCCCTCAAGGGGATGGCGAACGAGGGGATGATCACGGTGGCGGCCCTGTTCGTCGTCGCCGCCGCGGTGGAACGCACGGGAGCGCTCGCCACGGTCGTCGATCGGGTGTTGGGGCGGCCGGCCTCGCTCGCCTCCGCGCAGCTCCGCACGATGGTCGGACCGGCGATCGTGTCGGCCTTCATGAACAACACCCCGGTCGTGGCGCTGATGGTGCCGGCGATCCGCGATTGGGCGAAGAAGCACCGCTTCAGCGTCTCGAAGCTCCTCATGCCGATGAACGCGGCGGTCGTGCTCGGGGGGCTGTGCACGCTCATCGGCACGAGCACGAACGTCGTCGTCAGCGGTCTGGTCAAGGGAAAGACCGGTGAGCCGCTGGGGATGTTCGAGATCACCCGCCTCGGCGTGCCGCTCCTGCTGGCGGGCATGGTTTATCTTGTGTTCGCCAGCCGCACGCTCCTTCGGGACAGGCGACCCGCGATGAGCGTCGGCGACGATCCACGGGAATACACCCTCGAGATGGTCGTCGAGGAGGAGAGCCCGCTGGCCGGCCGGACGATCGAGGAGGCGGGGCTCCGCGGTCTCGATGGGTTGTTTCTCATGGAGATCGACCGCGGTGGCCACTTCCTCGCACCGGTGGCCCCGACCGAGCGGCTCGAAGACGGCGACCGGCTCGTGTTCGTCGGCATCGTCGAATCGGTCGTCGAGCTGCAGAAGCTCCGCGGCCTCCGTCCCGCCACCGACCAGCTCTTCACCCTCGACGGACCGCGATCGGAGCGGACGCTCATCGAGGCGGTGGTGTCGAACACCTGCCCGCTCGTCGGCCGGTCGATCCGCGACGCCCGCTTCCGCTCGAGCTACGACGCCGTCGTGATCGCGGTGGGTCGCAACGGCGAACGGCTGCGGATGAAGGCCGGTGACATCGTCCTCCAGCCGGGCGACACGCTCCTGCTCGAGGCCGCTCCAGGCTTCGTCTCGAGGCAGCGGAGCAACCGCGATTTCTACCTCGTCAGCGAGGTCAGCGACTCGCGCCCCCCGAGACACGATCGGGCGGCGCTCGCCCTGATCGTGCTGGTATCGATGGTGGTGGCGGCGACGCTGGAGCTGGTGCCGATGGTGGCCGCGGCGCTCGTCGCGGCCGCGGTCGTCGTCGCCACGCGCTGCCTGACCTCCGACGAGGCCCGCGATTCGATCGAGTGGGAGTCGCTGCTCCTCATCGCCGCGAGCTTCGGACTGGCCAGGGCGATGGAGAAGACCGGCCTTGCGGAGATGGTCGCCCGCGCGACGATCGACGTCGCCGGCAACCATCCCCACGCGCTCCTGGCAGCGATCTATCTGGTGACGATGCTGTTCACGGAACTGATGAGCAACAACGCCGCCGCCGTGCTCACCTTTCCGATCGCCTGGAAGACCGCCGAGGATCTGGGGGTCAACCCGATGCCGTTCGTGATGGCCGTGACGGTGGCGGCCAGCTGCGGCTTCGCCACACCGATGGGCTATCAGACCAACTTGATGATCTACGGCCCCGGTGGCTACAAATTCAGCGACTACCTCCGCTTCGGGGGGCCGCTCAACATCCTCGTGATGATCCTCACGGTGATCCTCGCGCCGCTCCTGTGGCCCTTCTGACGCCCGCCAGCCCCCTCGGGAGTCATCCACGCATGCGCCCCGCCCCAGTCCGCCCGATCCGCCGCGCGATCCTCGCGGCGGCCCTCGTCGCCTCGGTCGTCGTTCCGGCCCGATCGGACGCACAAGCGCCCGACGCCCCTCCGGGCCCGGCCGTTGCGAAGCTCCCCTCCGATCCGGCGGCCTACGTCCCTCAGGTCATCCTCCCGCTCCTCCACACCCCCCAGGTGCAGTCCGAACTCGGCATCGAGGGAAAGCGGCTCGAGCAGCTCGAGCAACTCTTCGCCCAGGTCGACGGCGACTGGTGGCGGGCACGCAATCTCCCCCCTGAACGGCAACGGGCGGAGATCGGGAAGGTCGAGAAGGTGGTCAAGGCATGGCTCGGCGAATCGCTTCCGCGCGACAAGCTCGTCCGTCTTGCCGACCTCGAGCGCCGAGCCCAAGGGGGGCGGGTGCTCCTCAGGGACGACGTGGCGGAGGTCGTCGGCCTCGAGCCCGCGCAATCCGAGAAGCTCCTCGCTGCCGCGCGGGCCACGGAATCGTCGGCAGCGGCTCTCGGAAGGGCGTTTCAAAGCGGCGCAGCGGGCGACTTGGAGAAGGCGGCGCTCCAGGCGGCGCGGGAGCGGGAACTCAAGCTCCCCGGCGATCTGCTCACGGAGGAGCAGCAGAAGGCATGGCGGCGGGTCGTCGGCGCTCCGTTCGACACCGTCACGCTCGACCGCATCTACCCGATGGCCCCCGAGCTTGCCCCTTCAACCACCTGGATCAACTCCGAGCCGCTCACGCTCGCCGGGCTCCGCGGCAAGGTCGTGATCCTTCATTTTTACGCCTTCGAGTGCGTCAACTGCCAACGCAATCTGCCGATCTACGCCGAGTGGCACCGCGACCTCGCCGACAAGGGGGTGGTGGTGATCGGTGTCCAGAGTCCGGAAACCGACGCGGAGCGGAAGCCCGACGCGGTGATCGCGGCGGCCAAGCAGGAGGGGATCGAGTATCCGGTGCAGTTCGACGGCGACTCGGCCACCTGGAAGGCCTGGGGCAACACGATGTGGCCGACGACCTACGTCATCGACCAGCAGGGCTACCTGCGGGTGTGGTGGCAGGGGGAGTTCCAGGGGCAGGGAGCGAAGGGGGACACCGTGATCCGTGAGGCGGTGGAGAAACTCCTCCACGGGTCCGCTGACACCGAAGCGGCGACCGGCGCGCCGCGCCGGCCTGCACCTCGGGCCGAGTGACCGGCCGGACGGTATCGAGGGGGTGAAGCGACCGGTGCGGGCAAGACCGACGCCAGGGTGGCCATCCTGGCGCCCCTGCCAGGCAGGCATCTTCCCCGCCGCGGCCAAGCCCTCGCCGCAACGCAAAGCCTTTTCTCGGCAGAGGTTTGCATCTCTTTGGCCCGGCGTTCGCCGCCTCTTTCTGCGGTGTTATAATTCGGGGTGGTTTTTCGGGGGGCCAGTGGGCCCGGAATCCCACCGTGCCAGTTCGTCCGACAGGGAGCATCGCCATGACCTACATCCTCCGCCTCGTCCGCACGCTGGCAGCCAGCCTCGGCCTCCTCGCCCTCGCCGTCGCCGCCCGCGCCGAAGAGCAGGCCGCTCCCCCGGCTGCCCCGCGCCTCTCCTACAACAAAGACGTGCGGCCGCTGCTCGTCGAGAACTGCTTCTCCTGCCACGGGGCCGATAGCGCTTCCCGAAAGGCCGATCTCCGTCTCGACCAGCGTGATGCGGCGATCGAGTTCGGGGCGCTCGTGCCTGGCGACCCCGACTCCTCCACCTTCCTCGACCGGGTTTATTCCGACGATCCCGAGGAGGTGATGCCCCCGCCGTCCGCGAAGAAGACGCTCACACCCGAGCAGAAGGAGATCCTCACGCGGTGGGTCAGGGAGGGAGCGGAGTACGAGCCCCACTGGTCGTTCATCCCCCCGAAGCGGCCGGAACTGCCGGCGGTCAAGAACGAGTCCTGGTCCAGAAACCCGATCGACCGTTTTATTCTCCAGCGTCTCGAGGCCGAGGGTCTCGCGCCTGCCCCCGAGGCCGACCGTCGCACGCTCGCCCGCCGCGTCGCCCTCGACCTCACCGGCCTGCCGCCGGAGCCGGCGCTCGTCGAGGCATTCGTCGCCGACCGCTCCCCGGACGCCTACGAGCAACTCGTCGACCGTCTTCTCTCGAGCCTCGACTGGGGCGAGCACCGTGGCCGCCACTGGCTCGACTACGCCCGCTACGGCGACACCAACGGGATCCACATCGACAACTTCCGTGAACTGTGGGCCTACCGGCAGTGGGTGGCCAATGCGTTCAATCGCAACATGCCCTTCGACGAGTTCACGATCCTCCAACTCGCGGGCGATCTGGTGAACGCCGAGACGCCGTCGCTGCCACGCGAAACCCAACTCGACAACCAGATCGGCAGCGGCTTCAACCGCTGCAACATCACCACGAGCGAAGGTGGCGCGATCGACGAGGAGTATCGCGTGCTCTATTGCCGCGACCGCACCGAGACGACCGCGGCGGTGTGGATGGGGCTGACGACCGGGTGCGCCGTCTGCCACAACCACAAGTTCGATCCGTTCTCGCAGAAGGAGTTCTACGAGCTTTCGGCATTCTTCAACAACACGACGCAGCCGGCGATGGACGGCAACGTCCACGACACGCCGCCGATCGTGCCCGTGCCGAGGCCCGACGATCTCGCCCGCTTCACGCAGATCGAGCAGGAGCTCCCCGCAGCTCGGGCAGCCATCGAAGCGCGGAAGGGCTCGGCCCGGCCGGAGTTCGATGCCTGGATCACCGCCGCGAGCGCCGATACGGTCCACAAACTCCTTCCGCAGGACGCCCCTGCTGCTGAGTTTTCCTTTTCCGAAGGGCAGGGGAGCGCCACGAAGGTGAAGGTCGCCGGCGCCGAACGCGAGATCGCGCTCACGGCCGAGACGACCTGGCAGCCGGGCCCTCCCGGCATGCAGGGGCTGCTGCTCAACGGCAAGGCCGCAGCCGTCGATGGCGTCGGCGACTTCGAGCAGGACCAGGGCTTCAGCCTGTCGTTCTGGATCCGCCCGCCCGCGAACGACAACGCCTATGCGGTCGCGGCCAGGATGGACGACGCCCAGGCCTACCGCGGCTGGGACGCCTGGATCCAGAGCCGCAAGCTCGGCATGCACATGGTCCACGCCTGGCCCGACGACGCGATGAAGGTGTCGGCGAAGGACCAACTCCCCGCCGACGCATGGACACAGGTGGCGATCACCTACGACGGCTCGGGCCGCCCCGAGGGGATCAAGGTCTTCTACAACGGCAAGCCGCAGGGGCTGAACATCGAGACGAACGCCTTCAAGAAGAACACGATCAAGAACCAGGTGCCGTTCACGATCGGCAGCCGCTCCCCCGGTTCACCGGCGCACGCCTGCGGCATCGCGGGGCTTTCGGTGTGGGGGAGGGCGCTTGCCGATGGCGAGATCGAGGGGCTCGCCCGCGGTCAGGCCCTCGCCGACATCGTCCGTCTCGATCCCGCCGCCCGACCGGCTGCCGCCGGCCCGCTCTACGACTGGTGGCTCGCCACCGCCGACGAGCCGTTCAAGGGGGCAACCGCCCGGGCCGCGGCCCTCGACGCGGAGCAGGCGGAGATCCGCCGCCGCGGCACGGTGGCCCACGTCATGAACGAGAAGCCGGAGATGGCGAAGGCCTACGTGCTTGCCCGAGGCGAATACGACAAGCGCACCGACGAGGTCATTCCCGACACCCCCGAAATCCTCCCCCCCTTCCCGGCAGACGCTCCGCGCAACCGGCTCGGCCTCGCCCGCTGGCTGCTGCTGGCCGATCACCCGCTCACGAGTCGGACGACGGTCAACCGCTTCTGGCAGGAGGTCTTCGGCACAGGCCTGGTGCGCTCGAGCGCCGACCTCGGCGTCTCCGGCGAACTTCCGAGCCACCCGGAACTCCTCGACTGGCTGGCGGTCGAGTTCCGCGAGACCGGCTGGAACGTGAAGCGGCTCTTCAAGCTCATGGTGACGAGCGCCGCCTACCGGCAGTCGGCCGCCACCACTCCTGACAAGCTCGTCAAGGACAACGCCAACCGGCTTCTCTCGCGTGGCCCCCGCTTCCGCATGGACGCCGAGATGGTCCGTGATTATGCCCTCGCCGCCAGCGGGCTCCTCGTCCGCCAGATCGGCGGCCCGAGCGTCAAGCCCTACCAGCCCGACGGCGTGTGGGAGGCGGTCTCGATGGGGGGCAACACGAGCAGCTACAAGCGCGATTCCGGTGAGAACCTCTACCGCAAGAGCATGTATTGGTTCTGGAAGCGCACCGCGCCGCCGGCGTCGATGGAGATCTTCAACGCTCCTTCGCGCGAGACCTGCACGATCCGCCGCGATCGCACCAACACCCCGCTCCAGGCGCTCGTCACGCTCAACGACCCGCAGTTCGTCGAGGCCGCACGGGCCCTCGCCGACCGGGCCTGGGAGATCGGCGGGGCGACCGATGACGCGCGGATCGACTTCATCGCCCGGCGGCTCGTCGCCCGGCCGCTGTCGGCGGAGGAGATGCCGATCGTGAGACAGTCGCTGGCCGATCTCCTGGGGCACTACGGCGCCCATCCGGAGGAGGCGAAGCAACTGATCTCGATCGGCGACTCGAAGCCTCGTCATCCCGATGCGGCGCAACTCGCCGCTTGGACGATGCTCACCAACGAATTGATGAACCTCGACGAAGTCCTCTGTAAGTAACGAACCTGATTCCGCTCACGGACCTTGCTCAGGGTTCCGCTCACGGACCTTGCTCAGGGTTCCGCTCACGGACCTTGCTCAGGGTGCCTGATCAACCGCTCCGCTCGATCCTCCACCGCCTCCGTTCGCCCGTAGGAAACTTTCCCTATGCAACCGCTCCACCCCGACGTCGCGGCGCTCGGCCTCAATCTCACCCGGCGCCGGTTCTTCGAGCGCGGCAGCCATCTCCTCGGCGGTGCGGCCCTGGCGACGCTCGTGGGGGAGAGCCTGGCCCGTGGCGATGGCGGCGGCGCGGCGGTGGTGGGGAGCGATGGCGTGGCCCGGGTGCCCGGCGCCCACGGCCCCCACTTCGCCCCGAAGGCGCGGCATGTCATCTATCTGCACATGGTCGGCGGGCCGCCGCAGATGGATCTCTACGACCACAAGCCGCTGATGAACGACTGGTACGACAAGGATCTCCCCGAGAGCATCCGCAACGGCCAGCGGCTCACCACGATGACATCGGGGCAGACCCGGTTCCCGATCGCACCGTCGAAGTTCACGTTCGCCCAGCACGGCCAGAGCGGGATGTGGATCAGCGAATTGCTCCCCCACACCGCCAGCATGGCCGACGAGATGTGCTTCATCCGCAGCATGCACACCGAGGCGATCAACCACGAACCGGCGATCACCTACATGCAGACCGGCAACCAACTCCACGGCCGCCCCTGCCTCGGATCGTGGGCGAGCTACGGCCTCGGTTCGCTCAATCAGGATCTCCCGACGTTCGTCGTCCTCGTCGCCAAGCCGACGAACACCGAGCAGGTGCAGGCGATCGGTGCCCGGCTGTGGTCGAGCGGGTATCTGCCGGGCGAATACTCCGGCGTCAGCTTCCGCTCCGCCGGCGATCCGATCCTTTACATCAACAATCCCTCCGGCGTCCCCGCCGAGGTGCGCCGCAAGACGCTCGACGGCCTTCAGGCGCTCAACCAACGGACGCTCGAGCAGATCGGCGATCCGGAGACGCGCACCCGGATCGCGCAGTACGAGATGGCCTTCCGGATGCAGTCGAGCGTGCCCGACCTGACGAATCTCGCCACCGAACCGGAAAGCACCTTCGGGCTCTATGGCGAGGAGGCGAAGAAGCCGGGCTCGTTTGCCAACAGCGTGCTGATGGCGCGGCGGATGGTGGAGCGGGGTGTGCGGTTCGTGCAGATCTACCTCAACAACTGGGACACCCACGCCAACGTCGCCGGGCGCCTGCCGATGCAGTGCAAGGACATCGATCAGGCCTGCCACGGCCTCGTCCAGGATCTCAAGAGCCGCGGACTCCTCGACTCCACACTCATCATCTGGGGAGGCGAGTTCGGGCGGACGATCTACTCGCAGGGGGGCGTGTCGAGGGAGAACTACGGTCGCGACCACCATCCACGCTGCTTCACGATGTGGATGGCCGGAGGTGGGGCCCGTGGAGGCCAGGCCTACGGCGAGACCGACGATTTCTCCTACAACATCGTCAAGGATCCGGTCCACATCCGCGACTTTCACGCGACCGTGACGCATCTCCTCGGCTTCGACCACGAGCGCTTCACCTACCGCCACCTCGGCCTCGACTTCAAGCTCACTGGCGTCGACCCGGCGCGCGTGATCCCCGAACTGCTGGCGTGAGCGGCCCTCGCGTCCTGCGGAAAGCAGCCGGGGCGGGTTATCGCCGCTGGTGCCGTTCCGCGCGGCTGGCTACAATTAAAGCTTTGCGGTCCTTTCTTGAATAGCGCCCCTCGGTATTCAAGCTTCGCACCATGGCTCGCAGGGCCAGCGGCACCTATCGGACGACGACCACGGCCGGGGAGAAGGTGCGCGCCTTCGTGCCGGCGCCCCTCCCGCCCGAGCCGGTGATCCTGCTCGACCCGCCGCGGCAAAAACGGCTCGAACAGGCGACAGTGGCTCTCGGCCGGCTCGACGGAATCTCCGTCCTGCTTCCCGATCCGCACCTGTTTCTCTACTCCTACGTCCGACGGGAAGCCGTCCTCTCCTCCCAGATCGAGGGGACCCAATCGTCGCTCTCCGATTTGCTTCTTTTCGAATTGGAGGATGCCCCGGGAGCGCCATTCGACGACGTCGTCGAGGTCTCGAATTACGTTGCCGCGCTTCAGCACGGCATGGCGCGGCTGCGCGGGGGGTTTCCGCTCTCGAATCGGCTGCTGCGTGAGATTCACGGTCGCCTCATGCAATCGGGGCGGGGAAGCGAGAAGTCTCCGGGGGAATACCGCACGAGCCAAAACTGGATCGGAGGAACACGCCCAGGCAACGCTCACTACGTGCCCCCCCCGCCGCACGAGGTGGGCGCTTGCATGGCTGCCCTGGAGCGGTTCCTCCACGACGATCAAACGCCGGTGCTCGTGAAGGCGGCGCTGGTGCATGTGCAATTCGAGTCCATCCATCCCTTTCTCGACGGCAACGGGAGGCTGGGGCGGTTGTTGATCGCGCTGGTGCTCCAACAGGGCGGTTTGCTCGGTGAGCCGCTTCTCTATCTCTCACTCCATTTCAAGCAGCACCGCCGTCTCTACTACGATCTCCTCGATCGCGTCCGCTCCGACGGGGACTGGGAGGCGTGGCTCGATTTTTTCCTCGATGGAGTCGCCGACACCGCAACGAGCGCCGTGACCACGGCCCATCGGCTCGTCGCACTTTTCGAGGCCGACAACCGCCGCGTCGCGCAGTCCGGGCGAGGGGCGGCGAGGGCGCTGCAGGTCCTCACGGCGCTCCGTACCCGCCCGGTGCTTTCGATCGGCCGTCTCCGCGACAGTCACGGGATGACGTTTCCCACCGCCTCCAAGGCGATGGATTCCCTGATCGAGCTGGGGATCGCGAAGGAACTGACAGGCAAGGCCCGCAATCGGGTGTTTTCCTACGCGGCGTATCTCGCGGCACTCCAGGAAGGGGGAGAGCCGCTTTGAGCGGCGACGCGTAGCACGGGCGCGTTCACGGGCCCACTTTCGAACTGGCTGAACGCGGCCCCCCTTCGAGCCCCTTCCAGCTATACTGGGTACCCTTGCACCACCCCTGCCTGGATCGAGGGGCGGACCGATCGTGACCTTTGGGGGATGACCATGCGCGATGGCGCGAAGGCGGCTGGATGGCGAAGCATCGGTATCGCGGCGGTGGCCGCCGTCAGCCTGACAGGGATCGCTCTGCTGGCCGGCCGGGCCACGACGGCCGCTGACGCTCCGCCGGCGGCCTCCCCCGAAGACGCAGCGGCCAAGGCCGCTGCCGAGAAGGCGGCCAAGGAAGCCGCTGCCAGAGCCGAGCGCGAGGCGGCCTTCCGCACCGCCCGCGAACTGCTCAAGCCCGAGCCGCGCCCGGCCCGCCCCGCCCTTCCCCAAAGCAGCCTGCCGCTGCAGCTGCTCGAGGGCGAGCGAGTGGCGCTGGTGGGCAACTCCACCGCCGAACGCATGAACCTCTTCGGGCAGTTTGAAACGCTTCTTCACCAGCGTTTCCCCGGCAAGCATCTGGTCGTCCGCAACTTCGCCCGGCCGGCCGACGAGGTGGCCAATCGTCAGCGCGGGGGCGACTACACGGCGCTCGACGACCCGCTGGCCGCCTTCGGTGCCGACACCTTTCTGCTTTTCTTCGGGTTCAATGAATCGTTCGCCGGCCCGCAAGGGGTGGCGGAGTTCCGCGCCAACTACGAGAAACTGCTCGACGACCTCGCGCGGCGTTATCCGCGCGACGATTCCGGTGCGCCTCCCCGGTTCGTGATCGTCTCGCCGATCGCCGTCGAGCCCTCGGGCGACCCGCTCCTCCCCGATGCCGCCGAGCAGAATGCCACCCTCGCCCTCTACCGCGACGCCGCCCGCGACGTGGCCAAGGCGCGGGGCATCGCCTTTGTCGATCTCCTCGCCGACACCGAGCGGGCCTTCACCGCCACCCCCGGGCTGCAGTTCACGATCAATGGCTGCCATGTGAATGCCGCCGGCGATGCGCTCGTGGGAAACCTCCTCGACAGGCTCCTCTTCGACGGCGCCGGCGCGGCGCCGGTGACAGCCCTGACAAAGGATCGCTTCGAGAAGCTCCGGGCCGCCGTCATCGACAAATCGTGGATCCATCTCCAGGACTACCGGATGGTCAACGGCTGGTACGTGTACGGCGGCCGCCGCACGTTCGACACCGAGACTTTTCCCCGCGAATACGCCAAGTTGCGGCGGATGGCGGCGGTCCGCGATGCGTATGTGTGGGATCTCGTCGCCGGCCGGACGGTGCCCCCGGAGCCCGACGATTCGGCGACCGGCGACCTGCACACGCCGCCGACGCGGTTCGGCGTTCCCGGACAGGCTTACAGCGAAAACCAGACCGGTGGCCCGGTGATCGTGCCACCGGCCGACCTGATCAAGTCGTGCACGCTCCCCCCCGGCTTCGAGATGAAGCTGTTCGCGGATGAATCGCGGTTTCCCGAGCTGGCCAAGCCGGTGCAATTGTCGTTCGACGGCAAGGGCCGGCTGTGGGTGAGCACGATGCCGAGCTACCCGCAGTGGCAGCCGGGCGATCCGCGCCCCCAAGACAAGCTCCTGATCCTCGAAGACACCAATGGCGACGGCACGGCCGACAAGAGCACGGTGTTTTATGACCGGCTCCACTGTCCCACCGGCTTCGCCTTCTATGACGGCGGCGTGCTCGTGGTCGATCAACCACGGATCCTCTGGCTCAAGGATGGCGACGGCGACAGCCGGGTCACGCCCGGCAATCCCGCCGACAGCATCGTTCATGTCCTCGATGGCTGGGCGACGGAAGACACGCATCACACCGTCGGCGCCTTCGAAACCAGCCCTGCCGGGCTCGTTCACATGCTCGAAGGCGTGGCGATGAGCACCACGGTCGAGACACCGTGGGGCCCGTTCCGGAATTACGGCTCCGCCGGTGCCTACGTCCTCGATCCCCGCACCTGGCGCATCAGCCACTTCGTCACCGCGGGCTACGGCAATCCCTGGTGCTATGTCTTCGATCAGTGGGGGCAGGGTTTCTGTGGCGACGGCACCGGTGCCAACCAACATTGGGACACGCCGCTTTCCGGGAAGCAATACCGGGGCCGCAAGGGGATGAACCCGGTCTTCGACGTGGAGGGCATGCGGCCGGTGGTGGGGAGCGAGTTCCTCCACACGCGGCAGTTTCCCGACGACGTGCAAGGACAGTTTCTCTACGCCTGCGTCATCAACACCAACGGCATGCCCCGCTGGACGTTCTCCGACGACGGCGCCGGCTACAAGGGGGTGCGCGTCCGGCACGACCCGGCCGACCCGAAGACGGCGTTCGATCTGATCAAGAGCACCGACAAGCACTTCCGCCCTGTCGATCCACAGATCGGGCCCGATGGCGCGCTGTGGTTCGGCGACTGGGCCAATCCGCTCATCGGCCACATGCAGTACAGCCAGCGCGATCCCAATCGCGATCATGTCCATGGCCGCATCTATCGTCTCTTTTACACCGACAAGCCGCTGCTCGAGCCCGAGACGCAGGTCGGCAAGCCGATCGGGGTCGTCCTCGATCAGCTGAAATCCCCGGAATGGCGGACTCGCTGCCGGGCCCGTGATCACCTCCAGGCCCTCCCGGCGGCCGAGGTGCTCCCGGCCGCTGCTGCTTGGCTCGAGGCCAACGCCAATGACCCCGCCGCTGAACGGCTGGCGTGCGAAGTCCTCTGGCTGCAGCAGAGTTTTCACGCCGTCGATGGCGCCTTGCTCCGCAAAGTGCTCGAGACAGCCAAGCCCGAGGCCCGCGCCGCGGCCACCCACGTGCTTGCCGACGAGCGCCTTCGGGTGGAGGGAGCCGAGAGCTTGCTCGTGGCGCGATCGCTCGATCCCCATCCACGCGTGCGGACCGAAGCCCTCCGCGGCTTGAGCTTCTTCCCGACGGCGACGGCGATGGCCGCCGTCGTCGCCGCGGCCAATGCCGATCCATCCGATCGCTTTCTGAGCTACACGGCGGATGCGGCCCTGGGAGCGAATGTCGACGTCTGGCGTGGTCAGCATCTCAAGGGGGAATTGGCCGCCAAGGATTCACCCGCAGCCGGGATACTCGACAGCGTGATCGCGCTGGACAAGAAGGCCGCCGAGGTGGTCCCTTACCTGCAGATCCTGCTCAGCAGGGAGCCGGGCCCTGAGGAGCAGCGATCGAAGGCGATCCAGGCGATCGCCGACGTGCAGGGGGGCGATGCCGGCAACGGACAGGCCGTCTTTCGCCGGCTCTGCATCAGCTGCCACAAGGTCGGGGACGTGGGGGCGGATTTCGGCCCCGAAATGTCGAAGGTGGGGGAGCGGTTGACCGGCCCGAAGCTGGTCCAGTCGATCATCGATCCCAACGCCGACATCGCCGAGAAGTACCTCTCGACGTCGGTTCTCACCCACGAAGGGTCGAGCATCACCGGCCTGGTCGTCAGCGAGACGCCCGAGACGCTCGTGATCTTCGACGGCAAAGAACAGAAGTCGATTCCAGTCGACCAGATCGATGAACGCACGATCCTCCGCCAGAGCAGCATGCCGGAAGGGCTGGCAGGCACGCTCTCGCCGACCGAGTTCCTCGATGTCATTGAGTACATGCGTCAGCTGAAGTAACAGGAACGCTTTGGCGTACACCCGGTTGGCTTTACAAAGCGGTCCGAGTGCCGTCTCCTCTCCCGTCTTCCCTGGTCGATCTTTTGGAGCCTTCGTGATGTCTGCAAAGATTCGTGCGGTTGTCGTGTTGCTGCTGGCGACGGCGATCTTCGCCCCCGCGGCTCAGGCCGCCGGTAGGCTCGAGATCCGCGAAGGGGACCACATCTGCATCATCGGCGGCGGTGTCGCCGACGCCATGCAGCACACCGGGTGGCTCGAGACCCTCCTCCACTCGCGCTTCCCCGAAAGCCGGCTGGTGATCCGCAACCTCGCCTACGACGGCGACGAGATCGACCCCGCCAGGCGGCTCCGATCCGCCGACTTCGGCACGCCCGACCAGTGGCTCTCGGGCGCCGCCCCGATCCCCAATCCGGGCGCCCTGAAGACGAAGGATTTCGTCCGCGAAAACCGCTTCGAACTTGCCAACACCAGGGCCGACGTGATCTTCGCGTTCTTCGGGGCCAACGAAGCCCATGCCGGTCCCGCCGGCCTGGAGGCCTTCAAGACCGAGGTCGAGAAGTTCCTCAAGCACACCCTGGCGCAAAAGTACAACGGCGTCTCGGCGCCGCGGGTGGTGATGTTCTCACCGATCGTCCACGAGAACCTCGACCGGCCGCACTGGCCCGACGGCAAGGCCCACAACGCCAACATCGCCCTCTATTCCAAGGCGATGGAAGAGGTCTGCAAGGCCAACGGCGTGGCTTACGTCGACCTCTTCACCCCCACCCGCGAAGCCTGCGAGAAGATCAAGGAGCCGCTCACCACCGACGGCATCCATCCCAACGCCCGCGGCGACCGGGAGATCTCCCGGATCATCGACGAGGCCCTCTTCGGCGCCCCCCCGGCGCGCGATCCCAAGAGCCTCGACCGGCTCCAGAAGGCCGTGGCCGACAAGAACTTCTACTGGTTCAACCGCTACCGGGTCACCGACGGCTACTCCACCTACGGCGGCCGGGCGTGGCTGAAGTTCGTCGAAGATCAGACGAATTATGAAGTCGGCCAGCGCGAACTCGACTACCTCGACGTCAAGACGACCAACCGTGACAAGCGGATCTGGGCCACCGCCGCCACGCTCGGCAACGCCAATGCCCCGCTCCCGCCGGTCGAGGAGTCGGGCCTCCCCGATTTTCTCCCGGTGGTCACCAACAAGCCCGGTCCGCTCCCCGGCGGGAAGCACGAGTTCCTCTCGGGCGCCGATGCGATCGCGAAGATGACCGTCCATTCCGGCATGAAAGTCGAGCTCGTCGCCGACGAGTCGATGTTCCCGGAGCTGATCAATCCGGTGCAGATGGCCTTCGACACGAAGGGCAGGCTGTGGGTCGCCGCCTGGCCGACCTACCCGC
>Ga0208719_1000170_pt1 | contig 19487 bp, 19 predicted proteins | sample LakMenEpi30Jul09_FD_150747 | JGI IMG/M metagenome (GOLD analysis project Ga0208719, IMG submission 150747) | Freshwater microbial communities from Lake Mendota, WI - 30JUL2009 deep hole epilimnion (SPAdes) | ecosystem: Environmental > Aquatic > Freshwater > Lake > Epilimnion/Euphotic zone ... | reverse complement strand
CCAGCCGGTGAGATACATCGCCGCCGGGGCGAGGAGCAGCATTCCGCCGACGATGCAGAAGATCGAGAAGAGCGGCTCGGGCGGTCGCGTGCGACACCACAGCAGGATGGGCACCGAGAGCATGCAGTGGATGAGCAACAGCAGATGCACGGAGAAATACGTGAGGTGCAGACACGCGCCGATCTTTCGCAACGGATGCACCGGTGCCGCCAACACGCGCGGCAGAAGCTTGCGCGCGGTCTGAATCGATCCCTTCGCCCAGCGAAATTGCTGGCGACGGTACGCCGCCATGCTCGCGGGAATCTCGCCGGGCACCGCGAGGTCGGGGAGATAGTGGGCCGTCCAGCCGGCAAGGTGTGCGCGATAGCTGAGGTCGAGATCCTCCGTCAGTGTGTCCGCCTGCCAGCCGCCTGCGGTCTCGATCGCCTCGCGTCGCCAGACGCCGCAGGTGCCGTTGAAATTCATGAACGCACCCGCCGATGCCCGCGCACTTTGCTCGACGACGAAGTGCGTATCGATGCCCGTCGCCTGCGCAGCAGTGAGCAACGAATCGCGATCATTGATGTGCGCCCACCGCGCCTGCACGAAGCCCACGCGCGGCATCTTGAGAAACACGGGCACGGTTCGCTGGAGGAAGTCCGGCGGGGGAATGAAGTCCGCGTCGAAGATTGCATGCAGTCCGCCCGTCGCGGTCCGCATCCCTTCCCGCAGCGCGCCGGCTTTGAAGCCCTCGCGCAGCTCCCGTCGCACCACATGGATGATTGCGCCCTTCGTCCGCAATTCCGCCACGACGCAATCCACGATCGAGCACGTGTCATCTGTCGAATCGTCGAGCACCTGAATCTCGTGCCGGCCTGCCGGGTAATCCATCTGCGCTGCAGCGCGCAGGACTCGCTCGGCGACGTTGCGTTCGTTGTAGAGCGGGAGCTGGGTGGTCACCATCGGCCAGTCGGTGATGTCGCCGACACCCGCGGCGATGCGCGCATTTTCCTCCATCATCCGCCGTCTGCCGCGCGCGTGGAGGATGAGCAGCACGAGGCACTGGAGGCTGTAGCAGAGGAGCGCAGCGGTGGTGAAAAAATATGCTGCGTAGAGAATCCGGGTCATCGCGCAACGGGATCGGTGGTGCGCGGCGCAATGGAAAACATCCGGAACGATTCGCGGTAACTCACCAAATCAAAGTGAGGTTCCTTGCTATTGCGCTGCAAGCTTTGGCGGCAACTCGCGCATGCGGCAGCGCCAACCGGCGCGGATGATTTCCAGGCCGATGCGCAATGTGTGACCGAGCGAGACGCCGGTGACCTTTTGCTCACCGGCAATGCGCGGTCGCTCGCTCACGGAGACCTCGACTGCGCGCACCCCGAGTCGCGGGGCCACGACCTGTGGCTCGATGGTCCAGCCCCACGCGGTCTCCTGCGCAGCGATGCGCTCGAAGAGTTGCCGATCGATGAGACGGAATGGTCCGAGGTCGCGGTAAAACTTTCCACTCAGCACGCCGGCCCATGCGCCGAGAAGGACATTGAATACGGCGCGCGCGTAGCCGAGGCGGGGCCAATTGGCCGCGATGGTGGTGCGTTGGCCGAGCACGAGCCGGGCACCGGCGCGCCATGGGTCGAGTAGGCGCGGCAGTTCCGTGGGATCGTGCGCGCCGTCAGCGGCCATGAAGATGTAGGCATCGGGCTGCAAACCCGCGGCGTGGACTGCGGCGATCGCGGCGAGGCAGCCGTGGCCGTAGCCGCGGGCCATTGTCTCGCCGACGAGCACGCCATGCGCCTCGGCCACTGTGCGGGAACGGTCGCGGCAATCATTCAAACCGACTGCCACCACCGCACGGTGCAGCACGGCGTGCGGCAGAAGTTCGGTGAGGACCGGAGCGAGCGCGGTCTCCTCGTCGCGCGCAGGGAGGATGATTGCGATGGCAGGATTCCCGATCACACTTTCGCCTTCTCACGCATCTGCACCGGCGACGCTGCGAGCTTGTCGAGCACGGGCACGCCATCCTCGCCGAGCTGGCCAAAGGTGAGCACGCCGGTCGGGCATTGCTGCACGCAGGCGGAGCAGCGCACGCACTCGGGGTCTTCCATCGGCATTCCTTTGTTGGCGAAGTTCATGATGTCGATGCCCTGATGACAGACGGATGTGCAGACGTTGCACGAGATGCATTTCTTCTTCTCCGCAAAAATCCGGAAGCGCGAGAAGCGCGCATAGATGTTCATGAGCGCGGCGAGCGGACAGGCGAAACGGCACCACACGCGGCCCGAAAAATGGAAATAGAATCCGCCGCCGATGATGCCCGACCAAAGGAGATCGACGAAGTATTCGTAATTCAGCAGCGGCAGCCCGGCACCGAGCGGCGCGCCTTTTGCGAGAAAGTGAAAGACCGCGCCGGCAAGCGACGCCGGGAAAATCCACGAGGTGACGCGCAGCACCATGAGCACGCCGGCGAAGGCGAGGAAAACCTGGCCGACCATGTTCCAGCGGTTCGTCTTCGCGCCGTGCGGCATCTTGTGGCGATGCGTGTCGCCGAGCGTTTCGGCGAGCGCACCGCAGGAGCAAATCCACCCGCAATACGCGCCTTTTCCAAAACGCCAGACGAGCCACGGAATGAGGACGAAAGTCTGGATGGAGCCCACGATGATCCAGCCCCACATGGGTTTGTCGGTGAACCAATTTGCGACGACGAGCGGCCACGCGAGGATGAAGCCGATGACGCGCCAGTACGATCTTTCCGCACCGAAGACGGTGGCGGCGGCGCGATCGGCATCGGGGAGTTTCGCGATCTTCCAGTCGGCGACCTCGAAGAATTGATCGGCGAATCCGCGCAGCGGTGCGCCCTCGGCGAACCAGCCGTTGTGACCCGCCCACGGCAGGAGCAGCTCCGGCACGAGGAAGAGCGGGACCGTCGCGATGAGCACGAGCGTGAGCGTCTGCAGCTTCACGTATGGAGTGCGCCGCCGCCGCACGCGGAGGATGCCAAATGTAATCACCACGATGGCGTAGGTGAGCGAATACCAGAAGCTGCGGTAACTGGCGGCGTCCCGCACCGTCGCGAGGAAAGTCGCGCGATCGGCGGCCGGCGCGGGGAGCACCGCGGCGGGATTCAGATCAATCGGCGTGCCGGTGAAAAAATCCTTCTTCCAATGGTAGAGCCAGACGAATGCGAGGAGCGTGAGCGCAAAGGTGATCCACCACTTGCGTCCGCGATCTCCGCTGATGGCCAGACCGCTGCGGCGGAAAAATTCCAGCGGCACTTCGCGTCCGATCATCGCGAAGACGAAATCATTTGGCAGCGCTTCCTCGGGGCCATCTTTGCCGCGCCGGAGGATCACGCGCCCGGCCTCGATGCGCAGCGGAACCGTGCCGAGGGCGGGTGTCAGGCAGCCGGGCGGCGCATCGCCGCGCTCGGCGGAACTGGCTGCCGTGGTCACGCGTTCAGCCACCGGCTGCGCGATGGACACGACGGCGCACGGATTCTCCGCGAGCATTTTGAGCTTCTCGATGTTCTCCGGCTTCGGTCGCGTGAGCTCCGCGCCGCGATAAGCGAGCGTCACCCGCGCTCCGCACGCGGCGAGCGCGATCGCCGCCTCCGCCGCGCTGTCGCCACCGCCGACCACGAGCACATTTTTTCCCGCAAAATCCTTCGGGTCGTGCAGCCGGTTCGCCACCTTGTCGAGTTCCTCGCCAGGCACGTCCATGCGGCGGAAGTTTCCGCTGCGCCCGATCGCCACGATCACGCGAAGGGCGCGCGTCTGCGTTTTCGCGTCATCGCCGTGATGCAGGATGAATGCGCCATCGATGCGTTCGATTCGCTCGATGCGCGCCATGACCGGCTCGACCCCCGCCGCGCGCCGCTGCCGCTCCATGTCTGCGAGCAGCGCCTCCTTTACGTCACTCGACGGGGGATACTGGATGCCGCCCGCCGGAGTCATTTCTGTGGGATAGGTGAAGATCGGTTTCGCCTTTGGAAAATTTGCGACGGTGGAAAAGATCTGCGTCGCTTCGAAGAGCCGGTAGTTCAGTCCCGCCTTCGCCGCCTCCATCGCTGCGGAAATGCCGGACACGCCGCCGCCGATGATCGCCACGTCGAGCACAGCGGGATCCTTTCCGCGCAGCCGTGGAAAATCCGGTTCCGCGAGAATCGCGCGCAGCGCCTGCGTTCCCGTTTCCGAGCTGAACTTCAGCAGCGGCACGCCGGAAAGATCGCCGACGATTCGCACGCCCGGCACGTTCGTCGCGCCGTTCTCGCCGACGAGCGGCAGCTTCTCGACCGCACCCGCCGGCCACTTGCCGTGCAGCCAATGAGAGTATCGGGCAAGGACGCTCATCGTGAAGTGGTCAGCACACCTGCGCCCGCTGCGCCGGTGTGAGAATTTGAAAAATCAGGCGGCGCATGGTGTTGACGATTCGCCTATTGAACGCGGCAGGTTCCGCCGCCGTGCTTCTGGTGGTATTTCTGATGATATTCCTCCGCCGCGTAGAACGGTGCCGCGAGTTCGATCTGAGTGGTGATGGAACCCGAGAGCTTGCCGCTCTGCTCAAGCTTCGCCGCGGACGCGCGGGCCGCACTTTCCTGTTCGGGTGTCGCGAAGAAAATTGCGGAGCGATACTGGTCGCCGACATCGGGGCCCTGCCGATTCCGCGTCGTCGGGTTGTGGCTCGCCCAAAAGACGTCGAGCAACGCCGCGAAGCTGAGGTGTGCCGGATCGTATTCCGCCTCGACCACTTCGGCGTGCCCGGTGCCATGCGAGCACACGTCTTCGTAGCTCGGGTTCTTCGTGCTTCCGCCCGAGTAGCCGACGCGCGTGCTTGTGACGCCCTTTACTTTCATGAAGGCATCCTCCGCGCCCCAAAAACAGCCGGCACCGAAGAGCACCTTCTCACGCGCGGGCTTCGGGCCCTTTTCGCGAAAGCTGAGCGACGCGGAATTGATGCAATACCGCAGTCCGCTCGGTTTCGGCCCGTCCTCGAAGACGTGCCCGAGATGGGAGTCGCACCGGACGCAGTGAACTTCCGTCCGCATCATGCCATAGCTGGAGTCGCGGGTGCTGCCGATATTTTCCTCCGCCACCGGCTGGAAGAAACTCGGCCAGCCCGTGCCGGACTCGAATTTCGCATCCGAGCGGAACAGCGGCAGCCCGCAGCCCACGCACGTGTAGAGCCCGTCCTTGTGATTGTCGTGGAAGACCCCGCAAAATGCGCGCTCCGTCCCGTGCGTGCGCGTGACCTGGAACTGTTCGGCGCTGAGTTGCGCGCGCCAGGCCGCTTCGGATTTCACGACGCGGGGCACGGAGATCGGTTCGGTGACCGCTCCCGCGGCATCCACGAGGCGGACGGTGATGGGTGAGGTGTCAGTATTCATAGTCATGTGCGATTGGCGGAGGCGGAGTTGATTGGCCGCGGCAAGAATGGCCGCGGTGCCGAGCAGGCTGATGAGGAAATTGCGCTTGGTCATAGGTCTGGACTCGATGGGTTATTCTCTATCCGTCGCAGTGCGCGGCGAAACCTTGCAGATGGCCGTGAAGATACACACAACGACCTGGGAAGACGCCTTAAAATGTGTCGGCACTTTCACCCGCTCAGTCCGTTCCCGCCGGCCGCTGGGGCCTCGTTTTTTCTCCGACGTAATAGGTGAACAAGGCGGCCTGATGCCGGAGGAATGTGCGGATCACGCCGCCTTCGCGCCAGCGACGCGACGACGTGCGGGCGGCTTCCGGGGTGATCGCGATCCGTCCGAGCGCGCGCAGGCGGCGCACCATCTCCAGGTCCTCGAGCTTTGGCAGATCGGGAAAGCCGGCGAGCGATGCGAATAAGGTGCGGCGCACAAAGAGGCCCTGATCGCCGTATGGAAGCCGGCGGAGAGTGCAGCGCAGCGCGACGCCCTTCTCGATCAGCGAGCCACCGAACACCGGCTCACGCAGCGCGAAACGGAATGCTCCCGCGGCGACCATCGGCTGCTCCAAAGTCGCGGCAACCAGCGCAGGGAAGTGATCGGGAGGATCCGTGTCCGCGTGCAGGAAGAGGAGAAATTCTCCCGTGGCGACACTGGCCGCGGCATTCATCTGGCGGGCTCGACCGCGCGCCGCTTGCACGACTTTTGCGCCAAGCGACTCGGCGACCGCTACGGATTCGTCACTACTGCCACCATCCGCGACCAGGATTTCGTGAGGCCGCGCCGCAGTGAGCCGGGGCAGGAGATACGCGAGATTTTCCGCCTCGTTCCATGCAGGAATGATCACGGAGACGCGGCGGCTCTCATCGAGTGCAGCGAGCGCATCGGGCAGATCCGGTGGTTCGTCCACGTCGTGGAGTCGCGCGAGCAGCGCCGGTTCGCAACCCCACTGCCTCGCGCGCTGGAGGGAGACGGCGAGCACTTCGCCCGTGCCCCATGGGATGTCGGAGAAAAGTTCGGGCGTCGGTTTTCGCAGACCCACGAGATAGTAGCCGCCGTCGCCCGCCGGCCCGAAGGCGATCTCACAATGCTTCAAAGCGCTGGCAGCGGATTCGAGGATGGCGTGATCGAGCCGCGGACAATCTGCACCGATGACGATCACCTCGCGCGCGCCGCGGGTGAACTCTGCGGCCACACATCGCTTCAGCTTTTCGCTGAGATCACCTTCACCCTGCGGCAGAAAATCCAGCGGCCCGAGCCACTCACGCATTTCATTTTCGCCGCCACCATCATGCGCGATGACGAGCCTCCTCCCCGGCGCTGCGGCGCAGAAAGTCCACGCGCGCGCGACGGCGAGGTGCGTCATCCGCCGCTGCAAATCAGCCGCACCTTCCGCTCCGAGCGCGGGAATGAGTCGCGTCTTCGAACGGCCGGGCTGCGGCAGTCGGGTGAAGAGAATGAGCGACAGTGTCGGCGGTGAGGGCATTGGTTTTCACCCGGATGCAAGTCCGCCATGCACGATCCTGGCGCTCGCAAAGGCGGTTTCAGGTTGACGGAACAGAGGGCTCATGTTGTCTGCGGGAGGCTAAGGCAACCTCCAAAACATCCCATGACAAAAACCATCCTGCTCCTGCTCGGAATCGGCGCACTGTTCGCAGCCAGCACCGCGTGCTTCGGCCCTTCCACGAAGCCGATCAAAAGCTCGTCTGCCACGGAGCCGACGCCTTCACCGAGATAGCCCAGACTCATGCTCGAGCCTGAGCATGACACCGCCCGCTCGGCGCTGGCGGCCGCTTGGGCGCGCGTGCCCGAATCCCTGCGCAGCCCGACGCAGTTTCTCGGGCGTCACCACGCTGGCTGCGCGGCGACCATCGGTGCGATGCCAAAGTGCGACTTTGCCTGCACCGGCTGCTACCTCGGCGAGGATGCGAACCGCGCGAAGGCGCGTTCGCTGGAGGAGATCCAGGAGCAGTTCCGGATCATTCGCGGATGGCTCGGCCCTTCGGGAAATGTGCAGATCACCGATGGAGAAGTCTCGCTGCGCAATGAGGCCGAAGTGATCGCAATGATCCGCTACGCGCGGGAGATCGGGCTCGTGCCGATGCTCATGACGCATGGCGAAACTTTCCGGCGCAAGCCAGGCCTGCTCGAACGCCTCATGGTCGAAGGCGGGCTGACAGAGATCAGCATCCACGTCGATACGACGCAGCGCGGACGGCGCGATCATTTTGCAAAGGCGCGGAGTGAATCGGACCTCGACCCGCTGCGCGATCAGTTTGCAGAAATGATCCGCGCGGCCCGGAAAACGACAGGGCGCAGGCTGGAGGCCGCCTCGACCGTGACCGTCACGCGCGGGAATCTCGACGGAGTGTCCGGCATTGTCCGATGCATGCTCGCCAATGCCGACGCTTTCAAAATGCTCAGCTTCCAGCCGCTCGCAGAAGTGGGCCGCACGGATCCGAATCTACGCGGCGTGCATCCCGATGAACTGTGGCAGAAGATCGCCGAGGGCACCGGCGACCCGGAGATTCGCCGCGGTGAAGGCTGGTTCGGTCATCCATCGTGCACGCGCTTCGTGCACGGCCTCGCGGTGAAGCACACCGCGGCCGGCAGCCCGCGCATGTTCCCGCTCTACCGCCGCGATCAGCCCGACGAAATGCGCGCGCTCACAGAACTGCTCGACCGCGCGGGCGGCGCGTCGTTCCGCCTCGATACCCGATGGCGGGCGGTGCAGCGGCTCGCAGGGTTGGCGGTGCGGCACGGCCTTTTCACCATCACCCGGCTGCTGCCGCAGGCGTGGAAATTGTGGCGGCGCACCGGGACGCTGCGGGCGAATTATTTCTGCGTCGTGAGCCACCACTTCATGAGCGCGGCCGATACGGCGACGCAGGAAGGCCAGGAGCGGCTCGATCTCTGTGCGTTCAAGGTGCCGATCAACGGGAAGCTGGAATCCATGTGCGCCGTCAATGCACTCGGACTCCGCGAGGAATTTTACCGCGCAGAAAAATCCGCGCCCGTCCTCGCGTGAACGCGTACGGCTTTTTCTCCGCCGCGGGCGCGATCACAGCGGCCGCGTGGCTGCGCCGCCATCACCGCGCGATGGGGCTCACGGAGAATGAATTTTGGGCGGCACTTTGGTTCGTCGTCGGAGCGGGCGTTGCCGGAGCGAAAGGATTGTTCGTCGTGCTCGGGTGGCACCACTACGCGCAGGGCGAACTGCGCTTCTGGGCCGACTTCGGAACGGGCTTCGTCTTCTTCGGAGGACTCATCGCCGCGGTGCTCGCCGGGTGCGCATTCGCATGGTGGCGGCGCGTGAATTTCTGGCGTGGCGCAGACTACTTCGCCGTCGCGCTGCCGCTCGGGCACGCGATCGGACGCCCCGGCTGCTACTCGCAAGGCTGCTGCGGCGGGCGCGCACCGCATCCGGTCCAGATTTACGAATCCGCCGGCCTCCTGATCATCGCGCTGCTCATGCACCGCGTGCTGAGGTCGATCAACGCCGGCAGATTTCCGCGTGGCTTCGCGTTCTGCCTCTACGCGGCATCCTACGGGATGCTCCGCCTGTTGCTCGATCCGCTCCGCGCGGATGGACGACCGGAGCGCTTCCTCGGCCTCTCGCACCAGCAAGGCATCGCGATCGGATTGTTGGCGGCGGGTATCGTCGGAGCGGTCCTGCTCTCGAGGCAGCGCTCGCCCGGCACCGCTGACGTTACTTCCGCGCGTTCAACGCCCAGTCGTAATCCGTGAACTTCACCTTCACCTTCGCCGGATCGGCGAGCGCATCGCGCTGCGCCTTGGGAAGGAACGGTTTCACATAGATCGCCGGCGACCCCGCGGCCTTCGTGAAGTCCTCGCCATACCATTTGAAGATCTCCGAGAGGTAGAGCGTGTTCGTCGCCGTATCGAAGCGGTTGCTCTCCGGAGTCGCGAGAAACTTCCGCGCCTGATCGTCCAGTTGTTCGTTCAGCCGCGCGCCGACGTACGGTTCGCTTCGCAGCGGCGGACAGCTCACCGCCGCGCAGACCAGCGCAAAGTGAATCCGGGGTTCCCGGTATTCCACACGAATCACTTTATTTTCCAAGTGATCGAGCGACATCACCTGGCCGCCAAATCGCACGATCAGCTCGCGCCAGGCCGCACCGGGCAGCGCGCCGATGCTGCGGATGCTTTTCACCGGGTAATGGTTCACGATCAGGCGGAGCGTCTGTGCGTTGTAAAGATTGAGCAGCAGCGCGAGCCGATCCGCCTTGCCCCACTTGGCAAATTCCGCCGCAGGCACAGACTCGACCTCCTTCAGATACGCATCCAGTTCCGCCGGCGCAGTCTTGAGCTTCGCGTAATCCACGCGCCCATCCTTCACAGAAGCCGTGAGCACGCGCGCAAGTCTGCCATGCGATTGATCGAACGCTTCAGCAGCGCGCAAGAAAGCGGGAAGCATCGCCAGCGCAAACGCCACGATGAATAGCAGACTTCCATTGGTGTTCAGTCGGCGGCGGAGTTGGTTTTGATTCATTGGGAGCGTTGGTCAGTGATTGGAGTTTGGATGCCTACATTACACGAAACCGTGGAGATGCATGAAAGCCTGTTCGCAATACTGGCAGCGAAGCAGGCAGCGGAAAATGGCTGGCAGGTATTCGTCGCAGAGCGTCGCGATTCCTTACAGACGGCAGTGAAGATACGCGCGCTGCTTTGGAAAAGCGCCTCATATCTCTCGGAATGTGCGGCCAGCCGTCACCGCCGTCCGTTCTTCTGCGCGCCACGGGCTTGCCCACCGAACTGCTTGTCGGGCCATCCGCTGCACGATAGCTTCCTCATGCACATGATTTCCCGGCTGTACCTTCTTCTTCCGTGTATCCTGCCCGCAGCCGAGTCTGCAGCGGAACCGGGCTACAAGAATTTCGACGAGCCGCCTCACAATTACCACACGGCACCGCTGAAGGATCGCTTCACGAAGCTGAAGGCCGATCTCGAGTCAGGCCGCATCCCGCTCGATCACGGCAGCGAAAAGGCATTCATCATCAGCCTGCTCAAGGCGCTCGATGTCCCCGCGTCGTCGCAGATGCTTGTGTTCTCCACGACGAGCCTGCAGCTCCGCTTCATCACACCGCGGAATCCGCGCGCGATTTTTTTTAACGACGGCCTCTACGTCGGCTACATCCCCGGCGCGAAAATCGAAATCCTCTCGATGGACCCGGAGCTTGGCGCGATTTTCTACATGTTCGACATCCCGACCGGCTCGCGTCCGATCGTGGTCGAGCGCTCCGAGCGCTGCGTGAACTGCCACACGAAGGAGGACACGGGCTTCGTACCGGGCATCGTGATCAAGTCCGTGGTCCCCGGCCCCACGGGCGGGAGCCTGAAGACGTTTCGCAAAGAGCGCACCGGGCACGACATTCCGTTTTCGGAGCGCTTCGGCGGATGGTATGTGACCGGTGATCGTGGCGTCGCGACTGAGTGGGCGAATGTGATCGGGCGCTACTCGGGCGAGGAAATCACGAAAAGCCCCGTGCAGCCGGGGCAGCTTTTCGATTTTGCAAAATATCCCGTCGCGACGAGCGATATCCTCCCTCAGCTCGTGCACGAGCATCAGGCGGGCGCCGCAAACCGCATCCTCCAAGCATCCTACCGCGCCCGCACGGCATTCCACCTCGACAAGGGCAGCCTCAGCGCCGCGCGCTACGCGGAACTCGACGAACAGGCGCGCAGCCTCGTGCGCTACCTCCTCTTCGCGGACGAAGTGCCACTGCCCGCCGGCGGCATCGCGGGCGACGCAGCGTTCAAGGCGGACTTTCTCGCGAAGCGCCGCGCGGTGCAGGGGGCGTCGCTACGGGAATTTGATCTGCGCACGAGGCTTTTCAAATATCGGTGCAGCTACATGATCTACAGCCCCGAGTTCGAGGGCCTGCATGCGCGGATGAAGCAGCACATTTACCTCCGCCTCCGCGAAGCACTGAGCTTGGAGAATCCCGTGAAAGATTACGCCTACCTGCCCGCCGGGGAGAAGCAGGCGATCCACGCGATCCTCAAGGGCACGCTGACGGACTTGCCGGCGGGGTGGTGAGGCAAAAAAAAGTCCAACGTCCAACGTCCAACGTCCAATGCAGAGGCATCCTGCCGGACGCGCGTGCTTCTTTGGACGTTGGACGTTGGACGTTGGACGTTGGACGTTGGACGTTGGACGCTCAAAAAAGCGGGCGTCCCCCGCAGTGCGAGGGACGCCCGTGATTTTGTCGCGTGAGCGAAAACTACTTTGCGGCTTCGAGCGGCGCGTTCGCGGCCTTCCAGCCGGAGATGCCGGCGGAAAGGTGCTTCACGTTCGTGTAGCCGAGTTCCTTCGCGGCCTTCGCGGCGGCGGAGTAGGCGTTGCACGTCGGGCCGCCGCAGTAGGCGACCACAAGCGCGCTCTTGTCGCCCGGCAGGAGCTTCGCGAGTTGGGCCTTCTGTGCGCGGAAATCGATCGCGCCGGGGACGTGGCCGGCCTTGAACGAGTCGGTGCCGTTCACGTCAATGACGGTGGCCTTCTTGGCCGTGATGGCGGTCTTCAGCTCATCAATGCTGATGTCGGGGAATTCACCGGCCTGTGCGCTGACTGCGACAAACGCGGCTGCGAGGAGTGCGAGGATTTTCTTCATGGAGTTGGTTTTTGTTGTTGGTTCTGTCGTTTCGCTCCGCCCCGTGTGGGGAAAAGCGGTGAGAGACGTTCATGCCACGGATGCGGCGGGGATCAAATAGCGTAAATGCCGCAAAGTTGCGAGTCTTTGATCGGTCTTTCTTTGGCGGCGGTTGGGGACAGGAACATCTTCCGCGCGGATTCGGATGCACGCGGGCGGGCGGGTGCGCTGCGAAGGCGAGTCAGCGAAGCAAAATTTCAACCGCTGACGCGAAACCCGGCCACCGAAAACACCCGACCAAATGCGCTCGCGTGATCGTCCCCAGAGCCGTTCGCCTACTGCCGTGCTCGCCGCAGCCTCAGCGTTCCTTTCGGCGCAGCCGATCCAGCGCGACGGCGGCGATGATCACCGCGCCGATGATCACGCGCTGCGTCCAGTCTTCCCACGCCATCGCGGTTGCGCCGTTGCGCAGGACGGTCATCAGCAGCGCGCCGAGGACTGCGCCGAAGACGCTGCCGCTGCCGCCGTTCAGGCTCGCACCGCCGATGACGACGGCGGCGATCACGTCGAGCGCGAGGTCGGGGGCACCAGTCGGGTCGCCTTGCGTGAGGCGGGAAAATTGCAACGCACCGGCGATGCCGAAGAGCACTCCGGCGAGCGTGTAGATCGCGACCTGCGTCCAGCGCACGCGGATGCCGCAGAGCCGCGCGGTCGCTTCGTTTGAGCCGATGGCGAAGATGCGGCGGCCGAAGACCGTGCGATTCATCACGACGGCGACGAGCACCGAGAGCGCGATGGCGAGCCACACGCCGGCGGGCAGCGGCCAGAATTTCCCCGGCTCCTCGACGGCGAGCAAATTGAGCAGCCACGATTCGCCGATGTCCCCGTTCAGATTCACGGTCTGATTTTCCGAGCGCCACAGCGCAAGGCCGCGGATGACGCTCATCATGCCGAGCGTGACGATGAACGGATTCTGCCGCAGGCCCGCGACGAGTGAGCCGTTCACGCAGCCGACCGCGGCGCCGGCGAGGATCGCGATGAACGCGGCGGTGAGCGGCGTGCTGCCAGTGTTCAGCGATTTCGCGACGAACACGCTGCACATCGCGACCGACGAGCCGACGCTGAGATCAATCCCGCCGCTCACGAGGATGAGGATCATCCCAAGCGCGCCGACGGCGACGATGGCGGTCTGCGTCAGGTTCTTTTTCCACGCGCCGCCGGTGATGAACGAATTCAGCCCGGTGAACGCCTCGTCCGGCTGCGCGCGCATTTTTGCAAACGCCTCGGTGAACGCGACGCCCTCGTGCTGCTGCTGGAAGTCGCGCACGTCCTTCCACGCGAGCAGCGCGCAGAAAAGCCCGACGACCAGCGCAAGCGCGAGCACGGGACTGAGCAGGGAGAAAATTCGGCGGAGGGCGTTCATCGAAAAATCTGAGAGCGGCTCATTTGAAGCAGGAAACCATGAGACCATGAAAGCTCGTTCATGGCTTCATGGTTTCCTGCTTCATCCATGTCTTTTCCATCTTCGCATCGTTGTTTCTTGCGAAATTCATATCGTGCCGATCGCCGCCTCCATCAGCGTGTGCTCGGTCCACTCGGCGGCGGGGCGCACGGCGGCGAGGCTTCCACGGCACATCACGCCGATGGTGTCGCAGACGCCGAGCAGTTCCGGGATGTAGCTGCTCACGAAAAGCACCGCCTTGCCCTGCACCGCAAGTTCGCCGGTGAGCCGGTAGATTTGCGCCTTGCTGCCGACATCAATGCCGCGCGTCGGCTCGTCGAGCAGGAGAATTTTCGCGTCGTGATGCAGCAGGCGGCCGAGCGCGATCTTCTGCTGGTTGCCGCCGGAAAGTTCGCCGATGGCCTGCTCGGGATCGCGGGCGCGGACGGACAGCTTCGAAATCCACTCGCGCGTCAGGCTGCGTTCGCGTCCGCGGAAAAGCCAGCCGCTCCCTCTATGGGCGACCGGGCGCGTGGCGGTGAGGTTCTCCGCGAGCGAACGCTGGAGCATGAGGCCCTCCTCCTTGCGGTTCTCGCTCAGCAATCCCACGCCCTGCGCGAGACGGCGCGGCGGCGATGCGGAGGTTTCCTCGCGTCCGAAAATCGTGATGCGCTCCGCAGCCATCGCATCGAGCCCGAATATCCGCCGCAGCAGTTCCGTGCGCCCGGAGCCGACGAGGCCGAACAGCCCGAAAATCTCGCCCGCACGAACAGCGAGGCCGCCACTTTCACCCGCAGCCGCATCCACGCGCAGCACCGTCTCGCCCGGCGTGTGCGCGATGCGCGGATACAGCTCGCTCACTTCGCGGCCCACCATGAGCCGGATGATTTCCGTCATCGGCGTCTCCGCGAGCGCGCCGGTGCCCACGCTCTCGCCGTCGCGCAGCGCGGTGAAGCGGTCGCACACACGCCGGCATTCCTCGAGGAAATGGCTGATGTAAATCACGCTCACGCCGCGCGCCTTCAGCCGCGCGATGACGGCGAAGAGCCGCTCCGCGTCCGCCTGCGTGAGGCTGCTCGTCGGCTCGTCGAAAATCATCACGCGCGGCTCGCCCGCGAGCGCGCGGGCGATTTCCACGAGTTGCTGCTCCGCGATGGAAAGCGAGCGCACCGGCGCATCCGGCGGCAGGTCGCCGTGGCCGAGTTCCGCGAGCGCGCGTCGCGCCGTGTCGCGCATCGCGCCGCGCCGCAGCCAGCCGAGGTGCGACGGCTCCGCGCCGAGCACGATGTTCTCCGCCACGCTCAAATCCGGCGCGAGGTTCAGCTCCTGGTAAATCATCGCCACACCTGCGCGCCGCGCCTCGTGAGGATTGCGCGGCGCAAACGGCACGCCGTCCAGCGCGATGCGCCCCGCGTCCGCCTCGTGCGCGCCGCTGAGGATTTTCATCAGCGTGCTCTTCCCCGCACCATTCTCGCCGATGAGCGCATGCACCTCGCCCTCGCCGACGCCCAGCGAAACGCCCCGCAGCGCGGCAGTCGCGCCGAAGCTTTTGCGGACGTCTTGGAGGAGCAGTCGGGACATCGGGGTTGAGTGGAAAGTGACGGGCTTGGTGCGATTCGTCAGCGTGAGGTGTCGTCCGATGCAGACAAAACCTTTACCCAACCATCGGTGTAGCCTACCACACGTTCACCTGTGGAATTTGGCGAGGAGGCGATGACGATTGCGATCGGTTTCTCGTCCGACTTGTGGCCAGGCTCATACCGCCAGCGGACTTTTGTATGGCCGTCGGAAACCGTTTCCAAAAGCACGTTTTCCGATGTGCAGTATTTTGGCATGAGCGCCTGCAACGATCCCGGAAAGTGACCCTCGTAGTCGGATGCATACTCGTGAAGGGCGAGAGTCACTGCCTTGGCATTATCAAGGTTCCGTTCGAGTATTCCGAATCTCTGTATCCTACCCGACACTTGAAACACGGTAATCACGACAGCGAACAACAAGACGACGCCAACCATCGTCCGAAGAATCGCTTTCCGCTTATTCGTCATTTCAAATACTTCTCCAGCGGCGGGCGGAGGAGTTCGGCGTTCGCGGGGTCGGCAAGGTTTTCCTTCGTCACGACGACCACGCCGGTGTCTATCCGCTTCTCGACGGGCTTGCCTTGCAGGTGCGCGACGAGCGCCTTCACGGCGTCGCTGCCGATGCGCATCGGGTTTTGCAGCACGAGGCCCTGCACGTCGCCCTTTTCGAGATCGGCGACGGTCTGCGTGCCCGCGTCGAAGCCGATGATTTTCACCTGCCCGCCGGCGCGTCCGATTTCGCGGATGGCCTTCGTGACCGCGGTCGTCACCGGCTCGCACGGGCAGAAGATGCCGTCCACTTCCTTGCCGAAACGGTTCAGGATATTTTGCGCCTTCGCGTAGGCGCTCTCGCGTGTGGAGCCGGAGTATTGGTCGCTGGAGATGATCTGGATGCCGGGGGATTTTTTCATCGCGTCGAGGAATCCGGCCTCGCGCTCCTCGGTGCTGTTCGAGCCGACCATGTAGCGGAGGAGGATGACTTTGCCCTTTCCGCCGAGCTGCTTTGCGAGCGCCTCGCCACCGAGCTGTCCGCCCTTGAAATTGTCCGTGGCGACGAAGCTCACGACCTGCTCGGTCTTCACGCCGCTGTCGAAGACGACCACGGGCACCTTCGCCTTCACGGCGGAATTCACGGGCCGGACGAGCGCCTGCGAATCCAGCGGCGCGAGGCAGATGCCGCTGACTTTGCGGGCGGTGAAGTTTTCCACGAGCGCGATCTGCTGGTCGCGGTCGTCCTCCTTGAGCGGGCCCTTCCAAATGAGGTCCACTGTGATGCCCTGCGTCTTCAACTCCTCGACCGCGCGCAGCCCGCCGGCGTGGACGCTTTTCCAGAACTCATGCGTGGTGCCCTTCGGAATCATCGCGATGGTGTATTTTTCCGCAGCGAAGGTGACGGTGGTGAGCGAGATGAGGGCGGTGAGCGTCGAGAGGAACTTCATGCGCCCGGTTCTAGGCGGGTGACGCGGGCAGGGCAAGCGGGCGGGTGGTCTTTCATTGGACGTTGGATATCGGACGTTGAGCCGTCCGCAGTGCCGCCGCGGTTCGGAAGAAGACTCCGCACACCGAGCATCCGCGTCCGCCCACATTTCCGTTGCCGCCCCGCGCCTGCGCGACGATAAGTTGCCCGTCTTCACCGCATGGTCACCAAGCTCCTCCACACTCGCTACCGCGTCACAGATTTGGAAAAAACCGTCGCATTTTACCGTGACGTGATCGGCCTCGCGGAAGTGGACCGCAAGGTGTCGCCGCGCGGCTCGAAGCTCGTCTTTTTGAAAGCGCCGCAGAGCGAGGAGCTGATCGAGATCTGCGAATTTCCGTCGAGCGGGCCCGTCATCGTCGGGCCGGATCTCACGCATCTCGCATTCGAGGTGGAAGACCTCGCCGCATTCGCGAAGCACGCGGCGGCGAAAGGCAGCCCGCTCTCCGACGGGCCGACGGTGACGAGTTCGGGCAGCATAATCGCATTCGTGGACGCGCCTGAAGGCTACGAGGTGGAAATCATCCAGCGGCCAAGATGATTGCGGATCGCGGATTGCGGATCGCGGATTTGGGAGTCGCAACTGCGCGTTTGAACACGCCCGGCGGAACGACGTGCGTCTGCAAAAATCAGCAATCCGCAATCCGCAATCCGCAATCCCATGGAATTTGACTGGCTGGATTCGCCCTTCGATCTGCACAAGATCTCGCCACGCGAGATCGAGGAGTCGTTCGAGGATCCGTTCAGCCTGAGGCTCATGCCCGATGTGGAGATCGCCGGCGAAGGCCGCACGCGATATTTCAACCTCGGCAAGAGCATCGAGGGCCGCGCCATCTTCACCATTTTCTGGAGCGACGGGAAAAAATTCCGCTGCCTCCTGTCGCGCGAGATGACGCCAGAGGAGCTGTCGTTCTTCGACCGCAAGACGCAGGAGCTGAACTGACGCATGAAGACGATCAACGCATGGAGCCAGGTGCCGCGCTTCGAGTCCGAGGAGGATGAGGCGGCGTTCTGGCTGGAGACGCGCATTGATTCGCGGCTGATGAACCAGTCGCTACTCCGCGCCGACAACCGCGAGAGCACGACCATCACGCTGCGCTTCGACCCGCGCCTGCTCTCGCGGCTCAAGCGCATCGCGCGCTCGCGGTATCTAAACTACCAGAGCATGATCAAGCAGTGGCTCAGCGAGCGGCTTGAGAAGGAACTGGAGTGAGGCGGGAGAGTGCTCAGTTTTCAGTTCTCAGTGGCCGCAAGTTTTTTGGTCTGAGAACTGAGAGCTGCGCACTCGGCCCTGGGCTTCCAAACTGAGCCACGGCCCACTCCGCGCTTTCCTTCGCGCACCGTCCGTGCTTCGAGATGCGCTTCGCACTTCACGCCCCGCATTCCAAAATGGACAAGACCGAACTCCGCCTCGACCCGCTCACGCGGGACTGGACCATCTTCAACGAAAGCCGCGCACTGCCGCCGGTGAACGGCTCCGTGCGCGACGACAAGCTCGCCGAGAGCCCGTTCCGCGCGGGGCTGGAACATTTTGCCGCGCACGCGCTGCATCACTCCGCAGGCGAATCCGGCTGGCAGGTGCGCGTGGTGCCGAACCGCCTGCCGGTCCTTCGCGTCGAGGGCGACAGCCGCGCCGAGGTGGACGGCCTCTACGAACATCTCGACGCGGTGGGCGCGAATGAAATCGTGATCGAGGATCCCGGCACGCGCACGCTCGACGAGTTGCCGCCGGGCGCGATCGCACAGGTGATTCGCGCGTGGGCCGTGCGCATCGAGGACCTCATGCGCGACTTGCGACTGCGCTCGTTCACGGTCATCAAAAGCGCGGGCCGCGCCGCGGGGCAGACGGTCGCGCACAGCCTGAGCCAGATCATCGCGATGGCCGTGGTGCCGCCCGCACTGCGCAGGAAGCTGCGGCACGCGCACGAGCATTTCACGCTGCGCAAGCGCTCGCTGTTTGCGGACATCATCGAGCACGAGCGGCGCAATGCGTCCCGCGTGGTGCATGAGAACGCGGGCTTCTTCGTCTTCTGCCCGTATGCGGCGAGCGCGCCGTTTGAAATCGCGATCTGGCCGAAGCGCCAGTGCCCGGATTTCCACCGCATCAGGCACGAGGAATCGGACCATCTCGCGCTCGCGCTCGGGCTCGCGCTGCGCAAGCTCAACCGCGCGAATGACCACCGGCCGTACCACCTCACCCTCACGACCGCGCCCTCGCGCGCCGCGGCGCAGGACGACTGCGATTCGCTCGACGATGCCTTCCGCTGGCACATCACGATCACGCCCGTGCTGCGTCCGCCGGACGCGCTGCCTGCGGCAACCGGCTGCCATGTGAACGGCATCTGGCCCGAGGTCGCGGCGGATTATTTGCGCACGCTGCCTGACGAACCATCGGCACCATGACGGGCCGTCATGTTTTTTTCGAGGGCCGCGTGCAGGGCGTCGGCTTCCGCTGGACGGTGAAAAATCTCGCGCGCGGCTACGACGTGACGGGCTGGGTGAAAAATCTGCCGGACGGCCGCGTGGAGATGCAGGCGAGCGGCGACGGAGACGAGGTGGATGCGTTTATTGAGGCGATCGAGGAAAGCGAACTGAAGAGCCACATCAAGAAAGTGGACGTCTCGGTAATGGCTCCGCCGGCGAAATTCCGGGGCTTCGAGATCCTGCAGTAGGCGCGGCTACGCGCCGGCGGCCTGCTTCTTTCCGGCGTCCTTTTTCTGCGAGCCGTAGTACTCCGAGTAGCGGTAGTAGTAGTAGTCCTGCAGCGACTCGTCCACGTCGTTGCAGACGAGGCCGAGCACGCGCGGGAGATTCATTCGGGCTGTGCCATTACTGAGTTAAACAAGTTCGCGTATTTACTGGCGAGGGTTTTCGCCGTGAAATTGACCTTGGTTCATTCAAAGGGAGCGGCGTCCTCGTTGTAAGCCGAGATGAAGGCGTCGATCTGCTCGATGAGTTGTTTCACGGAGCGGAAGCTGGCTCCGCGAAGCGC
>Ga0208719_1000169_pt1 | contig 19491 bp, 23 predicted proteins | sample LakMenEpi30Jul09_FD_150747 | JGI IMG/M metagenome (GOLD analysis project Ga0208719, IMG submission 150747) | Freshwater microbial communities from Lake Mendota, WI - 30JUL2009 deep hole epilimnion (SPAdes) | ecosystem: Environmental > Aquatic > Freshwater > Lake > Epilimnion/Euphotic zone ... | reverse complement strand
TGTTGCAGAAGATTTTGTTTTTGAATCAATAACTATGTTTGAAAACATATCAAACAAAATAGATAGAAGTGATTTGGATAGAATAAGAAAATGGACAATTGGAATTAATTCGCATAATCAATACATCACAATTGATAATTTATTTTATAATTCATATGATGTTGCATTTTTGGAAAATAAAGTTAAAAGCAAACATGCTATAGTTGAGACATTAATGAAAAAAGAGATAATTGAGGAAAAAACTCCAATTTATCTTCCGATATCTTCTATGGTTAAGATCGCAAATAAAACAATTGACGATTTTATTTCAACTTTGAATGAATCAGAAAAAAAAGAACTTACATCATTATTAAACGAAAGTGATCAGGTTTTAATGGAAAAATATAATTCTTTTAAAGATGAGGCTGTTGTTAAACTTGTTGTTGCTATGGAAAATGAAGATGACCAAAATGTTAAAAATACAATTTCAGAAACAATAGACACCATCAAAAGAAAAAAATTTGATCGTTTAGAATATTTCCGATTGAAAAACTTGGTTAATAACATATAATTTTGACAATTTGATAATAATCATCTAATTTTTTTTCATAACAATAAACATGGAAAAAATGAGAGAATGAAAAAAGGAAAAACCGCAAAAATAAGCGGGTTTAGATCATCAAAAGTTAATTATGGTACAGTAGATTCAAAAAGTTTAAAATCAATTTACATAAACATTCAAACATGGGTAGAACCAAAAGACGATTTTAATAATTGGACGAGGGTTGTGTTAAATATGTCAAGATCAGTGAAACATTCAGTTTATAACTGTATTGACAGAAGTTTATTTGACGAAAAATTTATTGTTGATTTAGATTTACGAACAAGTGGAATACAATACAAAAAAAGGTCATTTATGAATTTAGAGATTAATCTATATCTTTTAGAGGAAATGGATTTTAAATCAACAACTCTAAAAAAATCTGTTAAAAAAATAGTAAGCTGTATTCATCAAGAAATATTCAAAAATAACGATTATTTTAATTTTCACATTACCAAAAAAGATAAATCACAATTGGTTGAGGTAGAAATATAAAGTTCAAAGTATTTATATAAAAATATAAAAATGAAAGAACTTAAAATTTTAAAAGCCTACGAATCAGGTAAGGGTATTTTGATTGAAGAAGATGCCGGATATATATCACCTAAAGAATTTGGGAATCAAAATATTTTAAAGGAATCGAAAAATTTTTTGGATTATAGCAAACCGTTTGAATTTTATGCGGTATTACAGAAATATGACACACCTAATAGGAACGGTAGAATTTACCCTGAAAAAATTTTAAAAAGGGAGGCTGAAAATTACAAAAAAATAATCAATAAAGGGGTTTCATTATCTGAATTAAATCACCCGGAATCATCATTGATTGATTTGGATAGAGTATCTCACATTATAACTGATGTATGGTGGGACGGTAAGATTTTAATGGGTAAATTAAGATTATTAACATCACCAGGATTTCATGAAAGGGGGGTTTGTTCCACTAAGGGTGATTTGGCGGCAAATTATTTAAGACAAGGTGTAACTTTGGGAATTTCATCAAGGGGTGTTGGATCTTTAAAAAAGATTGGAGAACAAAATGAAGTTCAGGATGATTTTGAACTTATTTGTTTTGACTTAGTTTCTTCTCCATCAACACCTGGAGCTTATTTATTTTTAAATCCTGAAGATAAAAGTAACTTTGAAGAGAATTTGGAAGAAGAGAAACAAATTCAAAGGGAAAGGCAAGTTGGACCTGAAGCGAACAAGTCATTAGATTTAATGAAACGTTTGAACACTTATTTAAATAAATAAAACTTGATTTTCTAAAAAAAAAATATCATATTTCATTAAAACTTAATTTATGAACGAAAAATATTTTATCGCAAAACTTTATTATGAATTTCCTGATCAAGAAACTGGAAAAATAAAAAAAGTAAAAGAAGAAAAGCTTGTCAAGGGTTATAATCCTACCGATATTGAAGCGAAAATTACAAAAAGATATCAAGATTTAACATTTGATTGGAGAATTACTTCAATCGCTGAAAGTAAAATTGACGAAGTTATAGAGGTCATTTAATTATATTAATTAATTTTTTCTATGAAAAAGGGAACCCAAAAGGTTCCCTTTTTTTATTTATTTAAGTTTTTTTTAGCAAAAACGTATTAAAAATGGTTTTTTTTCAAAATAGCAATATTTATATGAAAAAATAAAACATTTTTAAAATGGCAAAAGAAAAAAATTTAGTCGAAGACGCTCTTATACAAATGAGGAATTTGGAAGAAGCGGTAGCCGAAAATGCAAAAGGAATACTTGCATCTACAATGAAGCAAGAAATCAAAGATTTAGTAAAAGAATCTATCGTATCTGAACAAGGTGAAGATGACGAGATTGAAACAGATGATGAAGTAGAAATTGACACTGATTCTGATGAAGAAGAAATGGATATGGATATTGATTCCGATGAGGATGAAATGGATATGGATATTGATTCCGATGAGGATGAAATGGATTTTGATACGGATTCTGATATTGAAGATACCACAATGTCTGATGATGAAGATGTAATAGATTTATCAGGTTCTGAAATTTCTGATGAAGATCTATTAAAGGTTTTCTTAGCAATGGATGAGAATGATGGTGTTATAGTAAAAAAAGACAACAACATGGTTAATTTAAAAGACGAAAACACTGATAAGGAATATATGATCCAAATGGAATCCGAAGAAGAAATGGATGAAATGTACGACGAGATGGAAGAATCCGAAGAAGAAATGGATGAATCTTATGACGAAATGGAAGAATCCGAAGAAGAAATAGATGAATCTTATGACGAAATGGAAGAATCCTATCAAGAAGAAGATGAAACAATTACGATGGACGAAGAAGAAATGGATATCGACTCTATTGTTAATCAAGTTTTTGGTTCTGATTCCGAAAAAATGGAAGAATCATATGATGACGAGGTAGTTTATGAGATTGAAATTGATGAAGAAGAGGATGAAGGTTACCAAATGGAATCCACAAAACCAAAAATTGGAAAAGGAGCTAAAATCGGAAAACCTAAATTCTCATATAAAAAACCATCAGGTGGATTCAAAGAAAAAATGAAACAAGGAACAAAAGGTGTTGGTATTGGCAAAGGTCCGAAATTCGAATTCAAAGAAGGTAAAAAAGATATTTCCGATGTTGTTAAAAAGGAAATGAAACCTTTTAAGAAAAAAGAAGAAACTAAGGAAGCTGCTCGTACATTAGGTATGGGAAGTAAATTTAGAAAAGGAGGTTTACCAAAACCAAGAGCTTACTCAAAATCCAACATTAACATTGACGAACAAAAATACGAACAACAAATTCAAGTTCTTAGAGAGAAAAATGAAGAATATCGCAAAGCTTTAAATGTTTTTAGAGATAAACTTAATGAAGTTGCAGTTTTCAATTCTAATCTAGCTTACGCTACAAGATTATTCACTGAACACTCAACATCAAAACAAGAAAAAATTAACATTTTAAGAAGATTTGACGATGTTGAAACTATCAAAGAATCTAAAAATTTGTATCGTACAATCAAAAATGAACTTTCGCCTTCTCAAACAAAAGGTTCGATAAGTGAATCAATTGAAGGTAAAATTGACAGATCACCATCATCGGGATCTGCGACCAATTTGATCGAATCAAAAACTTATGAAAATCCTCAGTTTTTGAGAATGAAAGATATCATGGCAAAAATTTCAAAATAAAAAATAAACTAAAAAAATAAAAATCCAATAAAAAATGGGAGCATTATTAGAATCAGGTCTTGTTGGTAACATAGGGTTGAAACACCTTAAAGTTATCAAAGAAGACACAATCAACAAATGGGACAAATTAGGGTTCCTTGAAGGCCTAAGAGGTCACCTAAAAGAAAATGTGGCGCAGCTTTACGAAAACCAAGCGTCATTTTTAATAAACGAAGCAACTTCTGACTCATCTTCAGGTTCTTTTGAAACTGTTGTATTTCCTATTGTTAGACGTGTTTTTTCTAAATTGTTAGCGAACGAAATCGTTTCTGTACAAGCAATGAACTTACCAATCGGTAAATTGTTCTACTTTGTACCTAAAATTCAGGGTTACTCAGGTGGTTCAGTTGTTAATGGTGTAAATATCACATCAGGCGACCACTATGCACCTGTAGGTTCTCCTGGAAATTATCCTGGTGATCCTAACGCTGGATATAATTCAGGTACAGGTCAACCATTCGGAACTGCTGCTAAAAATCTTTATGATTTGTTCTATGAAGGAACTGAACCTGGATTGAACCCTGGCGGTCTTTTTGATTATTCTAAAGGTCGTTTTGTAACAATTACCGCTAACACACAAACTGTGCTATGGACAAACGGTGTGTTAGTACCAACAGGATTAACTTCTGGGGAGTATAGAAAAATTATTGTTGCGCTATCAGGATTCACAAATCTTGGTGTTGGTAAATTAATTGGACCTGATGGTCAGGAAATTGATACTGAATCATTTCTATCGAATTTGGTTCTTTATACCGCAAATTCAACAGTTGCTGATGAACTAACAGATAGTACGGCTAATGTTTACACACCTCTTTTATTTAGAGTGGTGACTCAGAGATACGGTAAAGGAATTGTAGCACCGACATATTCTTCAGTACCAACTTCTTTCGGTTCTACCGGAAATGGTGGATATTTCGACAACGTATGTAACCAAGAAGGTGTTATTTATTTGGAAATTGACGCTCAAGTACCTGTTTGCGTTTCTTGCGGTCAGTCAACACCAGATGGTTATTCAGGGGCGACAATCACTACGGCAGCATGGTCAGGTACTGGTGAAAATGCACCAATCAAAGCGGCTTTCAGACGTTACGAAGAACTTGAATTCGAAGATAAAATCGGTGAAGTATCATTTGATCTTGAATCAGTAACAGTTTCTGTAACTGAAAGAAAATTAAGAGCACAATGGTCACCTGAACTTGCACAAGACGTTGCGGCATTCCACAACATCGATGCAGAGGCTGAATTAACAGCATTACTTTCTGAACAAGTTGCGGCAGAAATTGACCGTGAAATTTTACGTGACTTACGTAAAGGTGCGGCTTGGAACCTACGTTGGGATTACAACGGATGGAAGAGACTGTCTTCAGGAACTACTCCATACACTCAAAAAGACTGGAACCAAACGTTGATTACTGCGATCAACCAAATTTCGGCACAAATCCACAAATCTACACTTCGTGGTGGAGCAAACTGGATTATCGTGTCTTCTGAAATTTCAGCAATTTTTGATGATTTGGAATATTTCCACGTATCAAACGCTTCACCTGAGCAAGATCAATACAACATGGGTATTGAAAGAGTAGGTACTTTAGCTGGTCGTTACCAAGTTTATCGTGACCCATACTTCCCAGCAAACACTGTGTTGATTGGTCATAAAGGTACTTCGTTACTTGACACAGGTTACATTTACGCACCGTATGTACCACTTCAATTAACTCCAACTATGTACAATCCATTTAATTTCACACCAATTAAAGGGATTATGACAAGATACGCGAAAAAAATGGTAAATAACCGCTTCTATGGCCGCATTACCGTTGATGGAGTTCGTACATTTGATTTGAATGAATTGAGATAATCAATTAATTAATATTAACGAAAAGGGACAAGAAATTGTCCCTTTTTTTATTTTATTGTAAAAACACTTGGTTTTTCGGATGAATGTTATATATTTATAAGTATGAAAAAATATATACCAACACAGGAAGAAAAAGATAAAATACTATTAATGTATAATGAAGAGTTGTTAGGTAGTCAAACTATTTCAGAAAGAATAGGACTTAACAAACAACAAGTTTTGAGAATACTTAAAGAAAATGGTGTAGAATTAGGTCCTTCAGGTAGACGATTTATTGGCGGTAAAAAAATTTCAGATAAAAAATACAGACAAAAAAATAAACAAAGATTAGATGAATATACTAAAATTTGGTACGAACAAAACAAAGAATATCGAAAAGAATATCTTAAAGAATACCGAGAAAAAAATATAGATAAAATTAGAGGTATAAAACGTAATTACGAAAAAACCCGTAAACATAATGACCCCCTCTATAAACTAATCGCCAATTTCAGAACCGCAATATATCAAGTACTGAAAGAAAATAATGTACAGAAGAACGGTCATTATTTTAATATATTACAATATACCCCAAATGACTTAATAAACCATTTAGAAAATCAATTTACTGAGAATATGACTTGGGATAATTACGGTGAGTGGCATGTGGACCATATTAAACCAATAACATATTTTAAAATTAGTGAAATCGGAGATGATGAGTTTATGAAATGTTGGTCGTTAAATAATCTCCAACCTATGTGGGGTCAAGAAAATATTCGTAAGTCAAATAACATAATTTAACTTACGAATACATCTAATTTTTTACTTTATTAAGATATTTATAATAAAAGTAAATATTATGGCACTAAGAGTAATGACAGGAACCACATGTGGTCCAAATACAACAATAATTTTTGTTGCTGACGATGCGTTAACTGCGGGAAATCCGTTATCAAGAGCATATCAATTTGATAGCGGACTATGTGTTAATATAACCGCAATTTCAACTGCAACCACAGTAAGCGCTCAAACAGCTAACATAGCGTTCGGTCCATACACATCTTGCACTCAATGCATAACACCAGCCAACTCAGGAGGTGTTACTGCTAGAGACTGTAAAGATTGTGGGACTGGCTCATTCACCTCAACCACTTTTAACCAAGCTATTTATACAAACGGTCAAAATAGGGCGATTAGACAAAATAATACAGTTGCTTTAGGCGGATTTAATGGGTTGAATAATTAGGTTTCTTTAGATAGAATTCTAATGCTTTTAGATAAGACCTCAGTTTCGCCTATATTATAAACACCCCTCTCAAAAGCGTGTTTCACAGCATGAATCAAAAGTACTGATGCAATACTTTTGTCCATAGTTTGCAAAATAGTTTCTAATTGTTCTTCAGAATTAATTTCTAATCTATTAAATAGTACGGCTAGAGGTTGATTGTTTTCCATTTTTTTTTGAATTCAAAAATAAAATCATTTCTTGATTTAGATCTTTAACATATTGATAGTTATCCAAAACCACTTTACTGAATTGTTCAGACAAATTAGAAGGTGGATTTACATTTTTATTTTTCATTTTTATATGTTTTTAGATATTTATATGCAAATATAAACAATTTTTTTTAAATGACAAATAAAATTAATGAAGCTACAGGCTCACTTTCTTCAGGAAAATATTCAAACGTTCCTTTAGTTCCGGGAGAAAGATTGTTTAATAAACAGCAAATGCAACCATTTTATATACCGACTTCAAAATATGATAACGCTGAATTGGCATATGATAGTTACGACAAGAAAATGAGCACACCAAAAAAAGAAATTGAAAAGAAAGAGAAAATGGCAAGAAGAATATCAAAATACATAAAAAATCATCCAATACAAAGTGATGATGATGGTAATATTTTAACCGGTCCTATACAAACAAATGAAGGTTGGGTTGAGATTGATCAAAACACTGATGTTGATTTATTAACTGAAGATTTGGCAGTTTGGTTTGGTACAAAGAAAAAACCAAAAGGGTCTAAACAACCAAAAGGTCCTTGGGTAAATATTTGTCGTAAAAAGGAAGGTGGTGGGCACCCCCCTTGTGGAAGACCCGATGCCTCATCAAAAGGTTATCCAAAATGTAGAGCTGCTGGAGTTGCGGCTAAAATGACTGATTCTCAAAAAAGATCCGCTTGCCAACAAAAAAGAAAAGCGGAAAAATCAAAACCTAAAACAGGAACGGGTAATAAGCCAACAATGGTATCATACAAACCAAAAAAAAAGACCTCCAAAAATGAAGGTCTTAGGTTATTAATTAAAAATATTCTTAACGAAGTTAAATCTTCTTGAGAATATCTGTTAAAGAGCAGGTAATTTGAGAATGTATTACCGTCTCATAAGATTTTCTGCGTTTTTCTATCTCATTATTAAATAGATAATTAACCCTACTCCAAGTTCTCGCCGTCATAAGTATTGAATAATGATATACGTGATTTGTCACAAAAGCTTGTTGATATTGCAAAGTTACATACATACCCAACCTATCATTAATTATAATTTTCTTATCTGAGATGGGGGCGTAAATTAATTCCGAATCATTTTGTTTGAGTAGTTTTCTTGCGATATGAAAACAGGTCTTTTGATACCTATCCATATCGGGATCCATTTTTTGGTCAAGCGGTCTTCTATTTAACCAAATATTGTATTTGGTGATTAACCGACTAATTTTTCTTTTAAAAAATTTATAGATTGTCATACCTTGAATTTTGGAAATACAAAGGTATGGAAAATTTTTTTAATTACAATTTATTTTTTTGTCCATTTCCCACCTTTACTTTTGTATCTTTTTGCCGCAGCCCCATTGCAATACGCACTTGGACAAACTTTATATCTTGATCTGGCCCATGCTAAAGATTGTTGCCACAATTTTGGGTTTGTCGGTGTATTTTTTTTCTTTTTTTCAGTAATTTCAGAACTTTCTTCCATCATACCGACAAATGATTTTTCCTCTACATCTTCTACACCATCGCCTTTAATGTGATTCATTATAAAATCAAAAACTTGGTCCATATTATTTTTTGCCTCAGCAATATGGTCTTGTGCCCAATCATGCCCATCATCTAAAATTTGTTCTACTGTTTCTTGGTCTAACTCTAATAACATATCACATTGTCTTCTGATTTGTTCTAAATTTGAAAAGAACATATATCTATCTGAACGATCTTCGTGACTTTCATTGAGAACTCTTTTAATTATATTTTGAATATCTGATTCTGTTAATTTTATAACTTTTTTCATTTTTTATTAACAATTTGAAATTTAATTTGTCTTTTATAAGTATTCACCTCACCATTAATATTCAATTTTATGTCAATAAAATATTCATTTGGAATTTTATCTCTGGTGTCAAAAATGAAATAATATTCATTTGGTGTTTTATTTATTTTTGTCCAATCTTGCACTTGAACTTCGGTTTGACCCTCCTTTACATATACCCTATAATAAGCGTTAATTTTATTTAAAGGTTGGTTTGATGTATATTCTTTTTTGATTATTACACCAACTTTTCTTATGTCGGTGTTAAGTATTTTTTCATCTTGTTTTATACCATAATAATCAAACCCATAAACCGAAGGGTCGTTTGTTGATGTTCCTATCGTTATTGATGACGAATAAGGTCTTACAATCAATTCATTTTCTATATTTGGTAGTGATACCCCATTTAATGTTATTCCACTCCATACGTCAGTAAATGTACAAGGTGTTTTATACCCCAAAAGTGCTGGTATTGTAACTTCATAAACTCCTTTTGTTTTTCTACAAGTGTTCAATGATGTTAATCCTGAGATGGGATCACCCGAACTATCAAAAATTGTAACATAAGGATTTGAATCCAAATTAACCGGATTTCCATCATCATAAGCATAAAGATATAACTTATTTGCCTTTCCTAAGGCAAATAAATCTCTATCATCCTCAATTAAATCATCATACGATGTTAGCAAATATGGTTCATAAAATGTTTGTGTATGTCTTGTAAAAAACTCAACCGAATAATAATTTGTGGTTGCGGTGAAGTTCTCGATATTTGGGGTGTATGCAATTCCCCAACCTGTCACACCTGTAATTGTTCCATTTAAAATTCCGTTTATTTCATCTGTCATATCAAATGAAATGTTCTCATTTCCGAATTCAAAGTGCTGATGATCAATGATTGTAAGGGCTGAATAATTTAAACCAGTTTGAGCGGTCAAAGAATTTGAATTATCATAAATTCCCGGATTTGACCAACTATATGTTGTTTTTCTTGCAAACCAATTTGATGGATTTATAGAATAGTTAGATAAATCATTATCCAATAAATTCAAATCAACTTGCGTTTCTAAGTTTATATTTTTTCCAATACCTTCGTCCCAAGTTTGGGGGTCTCCTGTATCTCCTGAAGATAGGGGTATTCTAAATAAAAACAAATCAAATGAGGTAGCTCTTGTTAGATAATCAAAAAACCTTTTTTGATTTATAAGGTCTTTTTCAAAAGTTGCGGTATTTGTTATTATCAATGTGTGCGTCATTGAACTTGTGCAACCTGTCTGAATTAGACCGTCATTTATTTTAGATTTTAACAAATCTAAATTAATATCAAAAATAAACCTTGAGTACGTATATCTTGGTTCATTTAAATTTTCTAACCCATATACAAGTTCTGCAATAGGTTCTTGACCAGCATTTACAAATGAATTAAGAAAGATTGTATTATTTTTATTGAAATAAGAATTATTTATAGACATTTGAAAAGTTTATCTATAAATATCAATAAACCTTAAATTAGTTAATCCTAATGTTTTGATTTAGTATAGTATTTGGAGCATCCAATAATTTTTGCAATATTTCTGATGATTGCGTACCGTCTTGACCAACAGGTACAGCCGCCAATCCATGATAAGGATGAACGTGAGATACTAAAAACTTGACGATTAATTCTAATAATTCCATCAATTTTTCTCCTCTAACCATAGGTTCTGTTTTTGATTCAATATCCAAATAAACTTCTGGTGTGATACCGTATATAGTATCTTTTAAATTAATTCTAAGATCTCCAATTTGTGAATCGTGGGATAATAAATAAAGTTTTTGAGCTCCCAAAGTTCCATAAGTAATGTCTTGATCATTTACCGTTATTGGATTGAATCTTTCATTTTTTATTTTGATTAAAGGTCCCAAAGTATCTTTTGCTGAAACAATACCAAATCCGTAAGAATTTGAACCATCTGTAAGTCCGACTTTCTGAAATATTGATAGTAAATTATTTGATTCAACTGGACCTCCTTCAGCGTCAACCATTTTTTTATAAAAATTTGGGTGTGGTCTAAAAACAAACGGAAATTGTTTTCCTTGTTCAGGTCTAAAAGGTATTAATGTAACGTTTGGTATATCAATTAATCCTTCGTTTAATCCTCTTATGTATTGGTTAATTAGATTTGAAACACCAATGCTGGTTAATGCTTTAAATTGCGCGCTAGCGGCTAATTGAACTCCTTTCCAATCATCTACATTTGTATCAATTTTAAAATCCTTGGTGTTAATATTATCAGGTAATCCTTTTTTATCTATGTTATAAATGTATATGTTACCTGTAAAAGAATCTTGTTGATTTTCAGGGTTACTAATATCATATTCAATAAGTAACTTTATTTTCTGTACATCAGTGACTAGTCTTGTTCGTGAAACTTGTTCTCCTTTGGATTGTGTCGTCAAAAATCTAGCTAAATCTAAAAAAGCCCTCTTTTCATTTGATGTTGGTAAATTTGTTGTAGGTCCTACTAAATCTCTTGTTTTTCCTGCTCTTAATAATGCTCTTTCTTGTTGTAAAATTAAATCGGAAGTTCCCCTACCAAGTAAAGCGTTATCATCAGGCTCTGGAAAAACTCCAAAAGTTTCTTTTGGTATTTGACCGCCTACTTCTTTTAAAGATTTTTGTTGCTTGTAATTTTCTCCGCCTATAGAATTAGTTTTTGTTTGATTGTCAGTTTCATAAATAACCGATAGTGGAGTTGATGGTGTTGTTGGTAAATAAAATCTATTTCTGTCAGAAAGATATCTTGATTGAGAGGATGGGTCTTGGACATAAGGATATAAAATATAAACTAATTCACCTTTTTTAGGTGTTATATTCATTGAAAATGGTAGTAAAGGTAAAATAACAAAAGGATCATTTTCTTTCCATTTACAAGTTTGTTTTACGTTTGTTTCAACATCTGACAAGTCTTTACATTGATTGGGTATTGATTCTTTAATATCGTCAAGTAATTCAATCTCAGGTAAAACTCTTAACCTACCTAATCTTAAAGGGTCGTCATTATCTAATACTGTACCTTGATATACTATTTTACCCTGCACCATTTTGTCTTTTTTGATATTCTTTTAATATTTTATTATAATTAGATTCTATATTATCTAGATGATGAGTTAAAGTTATTATACCATTTTTTGTTCTATCAAACTCTGAATTTAAATAATCCATAGCTTTAACCAAATCCTTATTTGGTTTATTTTGATAATCTGATAATATTTCTTCTAAATTTTCCATTTTAAACAAATTTGCCAGCCCATGTTTTTGGAAGTGTGGGTCCTGTTGGCGATATAAGTGGCGGTATTAAAATTTCACTTTTACCGTTCTCCCATAATTCTGTAGCTTGACCCTTTAATTGTGAATACATTGCAACAAGACCTAAATTAGGGCTACCATCTGGTAATGGACCTGTAGGTAACCCCAATTTTTGTAATTCAGTAATAGAATTAACAAATGACCTTTCTACCGAATAACCCGGTAATAAAGGTGCCGCGGCCAATAATGGTGCGGGAATTAAGTTTCCTCCAATACCGGGTAATTTAAGAAGTGCCAATATTTGATCTAATATGTTTTTACATTGTCTCCAATCTTGTATTATTTTTATAATTTGAATTAGAATTGCTACCAAATTTAATATCATTGCATATTTTTTTAGAGAATTTTCTCTAGATAAATCGGATGCTATACTTCTTATTAATGTAACAATTTCTCGTTTAATTATTTTGAACAGTTCTCTTATGAATAGCCCTCCAATTTTTGAAACGATTCCAACAAAAAAACCTTTATATTTTTTTGTAAAATCCTCCATAGATGTAATATCAATTTCTGAATTTGTTTGTAATGATTTTAACATTATCATAAAACCCAAAAATACTTTTGGTGAAAATATGGATGTGATCAAAGAAAGTGGTAATTTAAATATTGCAGAAAAATCAAAACTTAGTTTGAACGATGCGTTTAATTCTAACCCAAATCCTGAATTGTTTGTGAATGTATTGGTAATATTATCAAATGCGTTAATTAATTCATCATCATTCTCATCATCAATAAAATTTAACTGATCGATTGATTCTACAATCTGCAATGAATTAACCGGAAATTTTACATTATCGCAACCCTCAAACTCAACAGCTCTATTTTGAATATTGTATACTTCTTGATCTATGGCCAACAAATCAACTTCGTTAAATTCAAAAAAATCATCATCCAAGTTGTCTAACTCGCCTGTTTTAGCAACACCGCTTACATCAATTTCTTGTCTTGTGTCAAAACATAAACCAAGAACTCTTGCCATTATTCTACCAAACTTAGTGCTATCTTTAGTATTGTTAACCCCTAAGTTTAACTCTGATGATACGCAACCTGTAATAGCATTCATTAGTTCAGAAATAACAACATTAAATTCAACAAAGGACATCCTTTTGTAATAATCTCTTAAAAATGATGCTATTTTATTAACAGAATTTTGTCTATTAATTAAATCAATTTTAAAAAAATCTCCTGGCTGTCCTAAGTTATCTTGTTGTACATATGTTATATCAAACAAATCCTGACCTGAAGCCCCTTTAAATTTGTAAGAAATGCCCTCATCTAAAATTCTTTGACGTAATTGACGATTCATCGGATATTTTAAATCACCGGTATTTAAATTTTTCTGCCTTTCGTACTTTGTTTTTCCAACTTTAGATTCCGGGTCTATTTTCAAATTACCTTTAAAATCAACGTTTTTAACTTTAATGTATAAACTTTGATTACCATCGTAGGTTTGCTGTTGCGAACATCCCAAAAGTTTGACTATTTCATCAACAACTATTTGTTCGATCTCAGGTCGTATCGTTTTTATTGATTTCAATAATACTCCTTTTAAGTATTTTGTTGAAGATAAACCGGTACCTCTATTGGCTAAGATTAATTTTATTAATTGCTGAAATTGACCTTCAACTTCCTTTTGTAATCTGTTTTTTTGGTCCTCAATTTTTGATAAAGTGTTTGAAATATTTTTGTTTGCAGGCTCTGTTGAACTATTTGCCTTGGCGGATAAAGATTTAATATCCCCCTTTATTTGGCGAAAAGTTTTTAAACTGGCGATTTTACTACCAGCATCAAAATATCCTTTTGCAAGATCAGACATTTTACTTTAGTTTGAACGTTTTGTTTGACTCAATGTCTTTTTTTATCAAATCGTCAATCAAATCATCATCCATATCTGAAATAGAAAAACTTTCTTGATTGTTTGAAGATTTTTCCCATATAGATGATTGTAATTTTGAGAGTTGAAGTTTTTTTTCTACACAGTCGTTAATAATTTTTTGTTGTTTTTCAATTACAGGACCGATCAGAGTCATATCTTCAGGATCTTTCATCATTGACAACATCTTATTTTGAATTCTTAACGCTGTACTTCTTTGTTCAACAAGTTCGTTATAGATTTCTTGCATTAACGAGAGCATTGACTCTTTAGTTAATTCTATTTTCTTTTTTTGAGGTCTAGACATATTTATAAATATCTTATTTTACAATATTTTGCAACAAATCGTTGTAAGCCTTTTTATATTTTTTAAGACAAATTCTTATTTCTTTTGTTGATAAATTTGTCATTTCTCTAAGTGAGAGTAAAATAACATTCTTATTAAATTTATTATTATCTGAACTAATAAAGATATTGTTGTAGTTTATGAATATTTCATATAATGATTCACCCAACTTTTTTTCGTTGTCTGTTAAATCATTTTCTTGTAAGATTTCATATAACTTATCTAAAAAACCGTTTATAATATCCTCGATTTCTATGGTATCTGAATCAAGATAATAAATTAAATCCTCCCTTGCTTCATTTTCTAAATCACTTGAAATGTCTTCATATGAGATTTTTCGGTTCATATCCTTTTGGTCTTTTATAATTTGACCCATAAGATAATTTTTACATATTGTTCCGAAATACGAATACGCCTTTTTTTCTTTTGATGGTTTAAATTTTTCAATTTTTGTCATCAAAAAAGAATGGGTATCCGCATGAATTTCATTAAAATCCATATCTTTTCTGTATAATTTATATCGTCTTATAATTGACGATATCATTTTGTCCAAAGGTTTTCTCAAAGATTGGTTATAAATTTTGTTTTTTTCTTCAAATGTTGAAGCTGACAAATATAACCTTACAGCAGATTCTTCTTTTTCGTCAAAATAGTTATCAGAATTTTTCTTTTTGGATTTTCTTTTTGTTTCATTGACCGTGTCTGCACTTAACGTCATTAAACAGTTTGTGGTTCATATTTTATTTGTCTATCAACAGTGAAAAAATATTCTTTTTTTGCCGAATCAATCCAAAATTTGATTTCATCGGGAACCATTACTTCAGTTCCATTTTTATAATTCCAAAAAATTGATCCTTCTCTGAGATTAACATGTTTATATCCGATTTTCGGAATAGACATAATCTTTATTGAATTATGCGTCATTCTTAACATAAATTCATAAACAAATGTCAATTTGAATGATGGTTTAAATTTACCAAATCTTTCAAATATGGATTTTTTAATTACCATACCAGAAGATTGGAAGTTTTGATAATTTTGTAAAATTTCGTTATTTAAAATTCCGATATCAGACGTGAAGTTTGCCGCAAAGGTCGCTTCGTTTGTGAAACCGGCAAATACTCCTTTCTCATCAATATCAACAACGATTGGCAAAAATGCGTCAACATCTTTATATGCGTTAACATATATCTGAACATTTTTAAACCAAATACTTGAATATTCATCATCAAATTCAAAAAATGATATCCATTCAGAATCGGTGTTTTCTACACCATAATTTATCTGAGCCGCATAATTGGGGGTTTCAGTCCATACAAGTTTTTTAACATTTATGTCACCAAAATCATAACTCTCAATCGCGCTTACCAAGGTGTCTTCATCGGTATGAACAATAATAAGTTCGTTAAACGGTAATTTTTGTGTTTTTAAAGATGTTATCGCTTTATCAAAAAGCTCTGAAAAATCTTTTACTCTCGCGGATTTTATCGGCAAAATAACCGATAGATTTAATTTTTGTTCCATATTTTAAGTTGTTTCAAGTTTAGTTAATTGTTCTTGGAACGGTTCCAATCTAGTTTCAATGTATTTTGAAAAAAGTTCAACCACCTGACCTTCAAATTTTGAATAATCTGAATATTTGTTTGCAGTTTTTTCAATGTTCTGATACAGTTCATCACTAATATTATCTTCAAGCCAGTTATGTAAAAAGTCAGAAACAAAATCTACAATTTGATTGTGTTCTCTGATCCAAACTCCGTTATCCTCATTCATCCATTCTGGAAATAAATTTGGTATTTTACCAATAACAGGAACACCAACTTTCATTGATTCAAGTGGGAATGTTCCAAAACCGCTAGTAGGATCTATCCATACAGATAAAAAACAATCTTTAAGTGCGTTTGCAAATTCTTTTTCAGACAGTCCTCTCATATCTCTAAAAGTTACCCACCTATATTGGGGGTATTTTAAATAAAAAGTTTTAATTAAGGTCATTGTGTCCCTTTGGTCTCTTGTGTGGATTGCAATGATTGGTTTAGCGGGCAATTCTTGTTTTGTGAAAACTTCAGAAACAACAGGTGGTAAAATGTCAAAAGATATTCCCTTCATAAACGATGAAACATATTGCTTTTGGTCTTCTGATGTTGTGATACATTTTGTAAAACCAAATTGTAACCAAGTTTGACCTGGCTGCAAAGTTTCCAAAACATAATCATACGCTTGACATAAAACAATTTTAGCACATGGCAAATTTGTTAATTGTGGCATTACAAACCCATATAGCTCAGATACCACAATAAAATCCTCGGGAGATACTTCTAAATTTTGACCTTCGATCGCACGGTGGGGAATTTCTTCCATAAATTCTTTTCCCAACCAATTTGAAACGCCGTTATAATCAGGTTTTTCATGCAATATTATTGAGTTAAAACCATTTCTTTTCAAAGTAAGAGCAATCCTATAAATGTAGGATATAGAAGCCCTTGCATTTCCTTTAGTGTCCTGAACCAAGAAATAAATTCTCGCAGATTTGTTTTTTAAGTTTTCAATTGATTTTTCCAATTTTTGGATTTGTTCTTGAGTCATATCAATATTTATTTATTAATTTTTTATTTAAAAGAGTGTTAAAAGCAATTTTAAAAGGAATTGTAACACCATTACCTCCTTTTAATCCTAATGATTCATCAATTTCTTCATCCTCGGTCATAATAACTTCCAACATCATTTTAACAGCTTCATATTTAACAACGTTAATGTGAATCTCACTATCGCCAGATGTTTGATTTATATTTATATATTTTTCAATCTGATCTATATCAACATAATAGTTTTCATTAAAAACTTTGAACATAATTAATTTTGTTTTAATATTCCTTCTAATACATTGTCAAATTCTTTTATTGAACTAATTGTAAATTCAGAAGAAACGTGTTTATTGTAATTTGTTTCATATTTTACCAAAATTTTATTTTTTGGATAATTCAATAATAAGTCAGGATTTGCCGTAAGTAAAATATCAATTTCATTCCACATTGAATTAAGTGTTAATTGTGAATAAAATTTTATTTTTTCAATTTGGCAACCGAACTTAGATATAAAAAATAATGAAGCGGGTTTTGATTTTCCCATTTCATCTGATACAATCAATAATTCGTGTTTGTCTCGGTATTTTAAATATATGTCTTGTAAATCGTGAAATGTAGAATATTCTGCCGAAGATGCGTGGCCAAAAATTGACATTGCGTGTTCTTCATACATAAATTCATATAATTCTTCATTTGACTCAAATGAAAAATGATCAAGCAAATTAAGCGACGTTACATCACTTTTGATTTCATATTTAAATTCTTTTGATGTGTCATCAAAAACTTCTTGAAAATCATCATCACCAATGGTTGATTCAAATTTATGGACAGTATCCAACTCTGATTGCTCCAAAACAAGTTTTTCGTAAATCTGTGTAAATTTGCCAATCGTGTTTCTTAAAACACCATTAAGTTCAATACCGATTCTCATTCTTCATATCTTTTTAAAAGTTTACCAATAAGGGGATTCCTAACAACATCCTTATCTGAAAATTCAAATACACCAACATCGTTTAACCCCTTAAATCTTTGTAGGGCATCCCACAATCCTGATTGTTTTTTATCTTTATATCTATCAGTTTGTTCTAAATCTCCTGATATGAAAAATTTAGAGTTAAAACCAATACGTGTTAATAATAATTTCATTTGGTTTGGTGTTGAGTTTTGGGCTTCTTCAAAAATCAATATCGTGTTATCGATATTCATACCTCTCATATAAGCCAATGCAAACACCTCAATAATTTCCGCCTCTTTTAATTTTTCACGGGCTTCTTTACCAATAATTTTATTTAAAAGATAATAAGATGGGAAAATATAAGGGTCCAATTTTTCTTCTACGTTTCCTGGCAGTGAACCTAATTTTTCTTCCGCTTCAACTGCCGGTCTGACAATCACAAGTTTTTCGTATGAATTGGCAGGGTCTAACAATAAATCAACCGCCGCTTTCATTGAGATGTAACTTTTACCTACACCCGCAGGACCTGAACACAACACAATTTGGTTATTGGTTAATAACTCGTAATACTCTTTTTGACTCTCCGTTAAGAATTTATTTTTGATTTTTTTACTAACCAAAGAATTAATATATTCTTTTTTGGTTAGTTTCCTATCAACCTGTTCAGGTCTCGGCTGTGTGTTTTGTTTTTTTCTTTGTGTCATCATTTTTAACATTATCATTAATCCATTGATAGGTTTTCTCTAATCCTTTAATCAATGGTTCAGATACCGACCATCCGACTTTTTCTTTATATAATTTATTATCAGAATTTCTTCCTTTTACGCCAACAGGACATTTAAATCCATATTTTTGTCTAAAGTCATCTCCTGATATATTACTTATATTAATATTTTTTCCCGAAATATCAATAGCCATTTGAGCTAGTTGATTTATGGTTACCATTTCTTCGGAACCAATATTAACAGGCCCTTTGAAATCGCTTTCCATTAACTTTAATATTGCCTCCACACATTCATCAATAAATAAAAATGACCTAGTTTGTAATCCATCGCCCCAAACCTCAATTTCACCTCCATTGGGCGTCTCGGCAATTTTTCTACACATAGCGGCAGGTGCCTTTTCTTTACCACCTCTCCAAGTACCATAAGGTCCAAATATATTATGGAATCTGGCAACTCTAACATTTAGTCCGTAATTTCTATTAAATGCCAAATACAATCTCTCACTAAAAAGTTTTTCCCAACCATACTCACTATCAGGATTTGCCGGATATGCGGATGATTCTTCACAATTAGGATTGTTTGGGTCTAATTGATTATGTTCGGGATACATACATGCTGAGGATGAATAAAATAATTTTTTAACTCCGAATTTAGACGCATAATACGATACATTTAAATTAATTAACGCAGAATTGTGCATTACATTAGCATCGTTA
>Ga0208719_1000165_pt1 | contig 19565 bp, 13 predicted proteins | sample LakMenEpi30Jul09_FD_150747 | JGI IMG/M metagenome (GOLD analysis project Ga0208719, IMG submission 150747) | Freshwater microbial communities from Lake Mendota, WI - 30JUL2009 deep hole epilimnion (SPAdes) | ecosystem: Environmental > Aquatic > Freshwater > Lake > Epilimnion/Euphotic zone ... | reverse complement strand
CCAGCGCCTCGACGTATGGAAACACCCACGTGCCCAGGTTAGGTTGAAACCGAACATATGCCAGGATTGGAAGTGTATAGTTCTGCGTCGATAGTTCGAGGCGCGTCCGAAGGGCATCGCCCGCATACGGACCAAACTCGCGATCCCGCGCACCGAAGAAATGCACACCAAGCTCACCACCAATCACGACAGGAACAGGATCCATGTAGTATGCGAATTGCGCAGCGAATCCATACCCTACCAACGGCAACGACAAACTGTCGTATGCAGAACGAAGCTCGCTCTGAGACACTGACTGAGAATACATCAGTCCGTACTGCCAATTCAGCGGTTGGAGTTTAATGCGCTCGATTGTTGCCGAATCAGCGTCAGTTACCTCTTGTCCGACTGCCACACTGTGTCCAACTATAGCCAGTGCCGCAACGAGCGCGGTGATGATGGTTCGCATAGGCCGATCAAGTACGTGGATAGGAAGGCAAAGTTACGATCCCATTATAACCATCTGTTGACTTGAGACCAGGTTTTCTCTCCGATATGTTCGCATCGCAAACGTTTCCGGGGGGAGCCGTCCATGACATCACGTCGAACATTGCTCAAAACCATGGTCCTAGCCTCTGGTGCCGTTGTTACGTCATCGCTGAGCGCACTCGACCTCGCAGCTGCGCAAACCAAAACATCATCGTCTCTGGTCACCCTACCAAATGACGAAGTGCACAGTGGTGTGTGGGCTTGCTGGATTGGACACTCTACTGTGCTCCTTAGGGTTGGAGGGATGTGGATACTCACAGACCCTGTGCTGTTTGGTTCTTATGGCCTATCCGTGTTTGGAGTATCGATAGGTCCGAGTAGAATCACAGAGCCCGCGCTTGCCTTTGACGACCTGCCTCGACCAGACTTGGTGCTGCTATCACATGCGCACATGGATCACATGGATCGTACAACGCTTCGTCGAATCAGCGAGCGTTGGCCTGATCAGATTGATGTTATAACTGCAACCAACACACGTGACGTCATCGAAGACCTTCCATGGAAGAGTTTGAACGAACTAGATTGGTGTGATTCCGTTCGGATAGGCTCTATCAATCTCACTGCACTCCAGGTGCGTCACAACGGTTGGCGGCTTCCGGGCGAACCATGCCGGTCGGAAGGATACAAACGCATCGGTCGCAGCTACAATGGCTACATCATTGAACACGATGGAATACGAGTTGTGTTTGGTGGCGATACAGCATACACTTCCTTGTTCCGTCACGTAGGTCCGGCACCCGATCTGGCGATTATGCCCATTGGAGCATACGATCCATTTCCCGAGGCACACTGTACACCAGAAGAGTCTCTCGCGATGGTGGAGATGATGAAGGCACGAAGCATCATGCCGATTCATCACTCAACATTCCGTCAGAGTCAAGAGCCTATTGGTGATCCAATTCGACGGTTACGTGCAGCACTCCGTCGATCGAACACACAATTGGCAGTGCATGGGATTGGTGGAAGCATCGAACTGGCACAGAGATCCACCTAATGCGTGGTAGTTTGCAGCCAGTACACCTTGCTGCATGCCATGGACTCCCTCTTCGCCGACGAATCACCGTCAGAACAACCACGCTCTTCAAATGCTCCGCTTGCAGAGCGGATGCGTCCACTCACACTGGATGATTTGTCAGGACAAGAGCACCTTGTTGGAAAAGGGGCGCCCCTTCGCGCATATATCGAGCGCAACGAACTCCCATCGATCATCCTGTGGGGTCCACCCGGCACCGGAAAGACAACCCTCGCCAACATTCTTGCCACCTCACTCAACCGTCCACTCGATCGATTGTCTGCGGTCGAGGCGGGAGTAAAGGAGCTTCGCGAGGTTATCCGCCGTGCAGAGCGCCTCAACGCGATGGGCAAGCGTCCGATTCTCTTTATCGATGAGATTCACCGGTTTAACAAGTCACAACAGGACGCGCTACTTCACGCTGTTGAACGAGGTTTGGTAACCCTCATTGGTGCTACCACAGAGAATCCATCGTTTGAGATCAACAACGCTCTTCTATCGCGATGTCAGGTGTATACCCTTGCAGAGCTTTCAGCAGATTCCCTTCGCACCATCATCGAACGAGCGCTGCAAACTGATGTGCAGTTAGCGAAACGTCACATCACTGTTACGGATTGGGATGCGTTGCTCGCGTTGTCTGGCGGTGACGCACGCTCAGCGCTCAATACCCTCGAAGCAGCAGTGTTGCTTGCGCCTACCACTGATGAACCGATTACCATCGACCGTGCATTGCTCGCCACCGCAGTGCAACGCAAAGTGGTCGCATACGATCGTGCTGGTGATCACCACTACGACACCATCTCGGCAATGATTAAGTCGCTTCGAGGCAGTGATCCCGATGCAGCTATGCTGTATCTCGCGCTCATGATTGAAGCTGGCGAGGATCCTACCTTCATTGCACGACGTCTCATCATCTTCGCAAGTGAAGACATCGGCAATGCGGATCCTCACGCTCTTCAACTTGCAGTGAGTGTGTTCCAAGCAGTGGAACGAATCGGCATGCCTGAAGGTCGGATACCGTTAGCACAAGCGGTGACGTATCTCGCATCAGCTCCGAAGTCGAATGCGTCGTATCTCGCAATCGATCAAGCTAGGGGGCTTGTGCAGCAAACAGGAAGCGTATCAATACCGCTCCATCTGCGCAATGCACCCACTGCTTTGATGAAGGAGCTTGGTCATGGTAGTGCGTATCAATATCCGCACGACGCACCTGATCACTTCGTAACGGTGAATTACTTTCCAGATGGTGTTGCGCCTACGGCGTTCTATCGTCCTGATGGACAAGGTCGTGAGCACTATGTGCGTGAACGACTGCGCGCACTATGGCCAGAGAGGTATGATCAACACGAACCGTAGTTACGGTGTTGATTTCTTCTTTGCCTTGATAGCTTTGAGTTTGCGTTGCTGACGCAGCTTGTTGAAGTTGATACTCTCCTTCAACGTGATCCCCTCGCGTATCACTCCTCGCGCACGTAACACACTATCTGCAGTGATGTAGCGCTTACGATTACTCAGGCCACCGCGCACTTCACGTGGGATTTGGGAGATCGGGATGAGTGCTTCTTCGACGGCATATAGATCTTGAGGAAGCTTGATACCGACAGGCGTATTGTTTGTGAGCTCAAGCCACGGACCTCCGCGTTTACGACGGAAATCAAACACATCGAGAATCACAACTGGTGTACCTGACCACGGGATGTATCGCCGACGAGTGGAATCAATTCGTCCTGTGCGTACCCACTTGTACAACCACTCAGCGTCTGACAGAAACTGTCGAACACATGAGTGCGATACTGGTCGTCCCGGCATATCGAATTGGTGGAATGCGCTGCCTGCCTGCAGATGGAAATTCACTGTGAACGGCAGAATCCACGTGCTGTCAAGCGATGAAATACGCCGGGGGTGACGCCAGTTTACTGCGTACCGTCCGGGAAATGTAGGCTTACGCTCTTCACCAGAGTTACACGCTGCTACCCGAACGAGTTCACCGCGCTCGTAGCACGCATACGACTGCCATGCGTTGCTGATAAAGACGGCCTTTGGAATGGTATCACCTTCTGGCCAGTATTGCGGAAACACCGAATACGCGCGGAGGTCATCCATGACCGTATCCGGAAGCACAAGCGTGTCCCCCATCCGCACATACTGAATGTCTTTCCGGTTTAGCAGCGTGAGAACACGGTAGTACTTCCATGTCTCTGGCGTCTTTGCAAACGTCCGGCGGACACTGTCGAGTGTCTCCGACGTGGTGATTGGCAATCGGTAATAGGTGATCTTCGGAAAGCGCTTCGACAACGAGTCTGCCCGGGCTGCACGCACGGCCTGTTGGACGCGTTGAACAGAGTCTCGGCGTACTTGCTCTTGTTGCTCGGGCGTCAGCTCAGGATTTGAGCACGACGCAATGGCGATGCAGCAAGCGATTGCTGCAAGAACTTGGTGGGATTGAGGAAGGCCAAACAGACGGAACGTCATACGTGAAGGCGAAAATACCAGTAGATTCGTTCTCGCTTCACGACGGATCGCCATGAAACACCACATACTCGCAATCATTCTCTGTGCCATTCTTTTGTCCTGCCAGGAAACACAGAATGTGCGGCAAGAGGAAGCCCCCTCGTCAACACCAACAACCGAGCAGAGTGTACGGACGTATACCTTTCGCGTTGTAGCGACGATTCCTCACGATTCAACAGCCTTTACACAGGGACTCGAGGTGTATAATGGCGAGTTTCTCGAATCGACGGGTCAGAACGGACAGTCCACCGTCCGCCGCGTGAACATGCGCACGGGAGCAGTCCTCAAGCGCGAGCCACTAGAAGCACTCTACTTCGGAGAAGGCATAACGGTGTTGAACGATACCGCTTACATGCTCACTTGGCTGAATCAACGCGGGTTTGTGTTCGATCCTGTGTCGCTGCGCCGCATTCGCGAGTTTCGGTATGCGGGTGAAGGTTGGGGAATCACCGATGACGGGACGAATCTGATCACCAGTAATGGATCAAATGTTCTCACAGTTATCAACCCACAGACATTTTCGATCGTCCGAAGCATTCCTGTAACAATGCAGGGCTCAGTTGTCGGACAACTCAACGAACTAGAATGGGTTGAGGGCGAGATCTGGGCGAATATTTGGCGAACGATGCAAATCCTTCGCATCAATCCTACCAATGGGAATGTCGTGGGCATCATCGATTGCACAGGAATCATCTCCGATGCGGAGCGTACGCCAAACATGGACGTGTTCAACGGCATAGCCTACGATTCAACGACGAAGGCCATCTACGTGACAGGTAAGAACTGGCCAAAGGTGTTCCAGATCGAACTCCAGTAATCTCGTCACGTTGCACGTGGTAGCGACCACGAGGTGAACATGCAGCTCCACACGCTGGAGCATTTGTTCATCTTCTCATGGAGGTCGCTATGGTTAGGGCGCCGAGTACTCGGCGGGTGCATGCTTGTATTGCCATTCTTGCAATGGTGTTCTTTGGTGTGCTGTTCGCACAAGCACAACCTCAACCTCTTCTCCAACCGATCTTTCCGATTCCAGGACAAGATGCGGTTGATGTTACGTCATCGGTGATCGTTCGCGCACCTGCAACCGTTGACCCAACGACAGTGACAACGTTCTTCCCGAACGCCGCACCCAATGGATGGCGTCCATTACAACCCACCGTTCTTGTGCTGCGTGACGATATCGCACAGACAACGTCGCGTGATGTGTGGTACCGTCATGCTATCCATGGAACAACAACAATCGAGAATGAGCGCACAATCCGCTGGAAACCTGCGCGGCTCCTTCCACGAACGACATACCGATGCGTTGTCTCAGGTATAGCACTCTCTCCCAACGCCGGAGGAATGTTGTGTGCACCGCTCGAATACACATTTACGACTGTGCGTCCTGTTCCGACTGTTCGTAGCACCACGCTCGACTCACATCGTGTTGTCACATGCAGTCAACCACTACACATCAAATGGAGCGATCCACTTCCCTCGCCTGCAACTGCATATACGATTATCGAGGTTGAGGAGCTCGCTTCGAATGGAACGTGGCAACGAATACCATCCTCAGTGATTCCAGCACACGATCGAATGTCAGCAACGATTCTACCGCAATCATCATGGCCGAGTGGACGTCCGTTGCGCCTCCAGTGCAACATGGAGTTGATAACAGGCGATCAACGATCGACCTACGTTCGGCAGACGGTTGTGCGTGGTGCTGTTACGATGAAGACAACCATAGCATCCGTCGATGGACAACCGGTGCCCCAAGAAGTCGTTGCATCATTCGATACCACGACCGTGGTTGTACGAACAGGAACTGATCACGTCCTGCGTGCTCCATCGAATCTTCCCACGCCTTGGCGCTTCGTTCGATGGAGTATCCCTGGGTTCGATGATGATGGTGGTCGGTCCGATCTCATCAAACACATTCACGTGTCATGTAACAATGCGCTACCACAGCACAACATCACCGCATTGATTGAACGTGTTGACAGTGTTGATATCACTGTCGATGTTGACAGCTCGGGATATGTCGATATGTATGCGAGCGATGGTGAACAACTCGCATCCATCACACAGCTATCGACATTGCGTGTCGCCACATCTCGCGCTCCGATCACACTATGTGCGGTTGCTGCCGCGAACAACGCGTTTGCAAACTGGCAACAAGCGCCGCACGGAAGTATTGGGTCGACAGCAGCGTCGTTGACAATTCAACCATCAGCATTGGTGGGCATGAATGGCGGCGGACAGGCGCAAGGGGGACCAGCGGTGGGTCCGCGAGTAAACCCAAAGTTTGTTCCGCTCTCGCCGTATCGAACAGAGAAGTATCGTCTGGTGGCGCGCATCGCCGATGATGATGCCGATCCGTTGTATCGTGTAGAGGAGGCTGTACAGTTCACCACGGCAAATGAGTTTGAAGACATCATACCAGGAACCCGCACTGTTTGTGTGAGTGCCCAGAGATGCTGGCAGATCACTGGCTATCACGATCCATCAATGGGTCCACCCGTGAGATTCGCTACACCCGTCCAAGAGTATTGTCACACCGCCGCACTCCTTGATCCTGAGAACATCATTACCTTTTTCGCACGCCGAACGCCGATCGATCTCCGTGTGGAACGTGTTGTGCTCGGAACAGAAGATCCACTCAGTATCCTACCCGATCGACAACCCCATCCAGAGACGCAGATTGATGTGGCCAAGCGCATGATTGTTCGAGGTGTCGAACAATGGATGCCACTCGGGAAGGTGACATGTACAAGCGCGCAAGATCTCTTCGAGCGGTACACGCTGCGATGTGGTGATCAGGTGCGACTCACTGTACGGTCAGCAACACAGCGTGGAGATGAGTGGCGCTGGTGGAGCGTGCGCAATGGCTATGCGATTCCGGCCACTGTTGAGCAGTCGGTTTCCGGAGGTGTATTCACATTGGTTGTCGACAAGGACATCGCGCAGTTCGACGGAATTGCATGTGATGGTCGACCAACGGGGAATCGTGAAGTGCGTGTACAAGCCGCTTTCCGCCGCCTCTTTGCAGTTGCATCCATGAGTATGCGCATTCGCACTGTGCAGGGATTCGACCGAACGAAGTCGCGCTTTGAAGAGCGGTGGTTCGATCCACTCACCTATTACGAACGACAGGCTGACGAGCCGCGTGGTGGACGTCAACTCGAGTATGTGCCTCGCAAGGGAACCACGATAAAGGTCAAGTATACACTCCCCTATGACGTACCATCAATTCTCGCAGGTGGCATGTCAGCATCCTCATGGGGCAACTATCTCATCACAAATCCACAAGAAGAGGGTCTCGATTTCTCCGTGACCACAGGTGATCGAGGTAACACCAACTTTCTCCCAACCACTGGTCAGAGTCCGGATATAGTAGAGTTCTTCATCTGCGACCTCGATACACGACCTGTGCGTCAAGCGCTACACTTCGGTATCGTCGACATCACATGTGGTCCTACGATCAAATCAATCTATCAGGAGGCACTCGTTGCTCCATTCACATTCACTGCGCAACAGATAGAGATTCCGGGATTTGGTCTGCGTTTGCAACGAGCAGACATCGAGTATGACGGTGACTGGGACTTCTGGCCGCTTGTGTTGAAAGGTGAGATCTACAATTCCATTTATGGCGGCAACCTCGCAGTTGATGGAGCACATCATACATCTACCGCGTTCACCCGTCTACCAGTGTGTGATGAGCAGCAAGGCAAGAAAGGCGAATGCACAATCGCATACACCGATGATGATCACTCGCTGGGATATGGCGACCGTACGATGTGGCAGCAGACGATGTGGATGGACGGACTCGATAAAGCATGGTGGATGATGACAACCTGGGATGAAGATTGCAAAGACGAGGACGATTGCTTGGTCAATCGTATGGACGACGTCATCGACATCGTCAAGCGTGGTGTTGATGCCTATGCTGGTGCGGCTGGCAGTGGCGATCTCGAATGGGACAGGTCACTACCCGAACTCATCAAGGCAGGCGCAGATTTGATCGCTGTGCTGCTACCACCTGATGAACAAGATGATTTCCTGGGCGAGGGTACGTTCCTCGAGGATATTGGATCGTACTGGGGAATGCGCACAGCACAGGCCCCGCGCATCGTTGTCGACCATGAGAACATCCGCTACCACCTCCGCGGACAGTGGTATGTGTCGAAAGCCGTGCTCCGCTGATACCTCACTCAATCACCGCATAACTCTAGGAGACAACTCATGAAGTTTATCATCATTGCATTGACGCTGTTGCTCATCAGTATTCCACTCCGTGCGCATGTTACACCATCAGGTGGATCACGCGAGACCGCCCTTCGTCAGGGTGACCGCGTATTGATTACATGGGACAGCTCGATCGTTTCATCTCCAGTCACACTCTCGCTATGGGATGGCGAACGTCGAATGGTGATTCCCATCCACAGCGCATTCTCAAGTGCTCGCGCATCATACGATTGGGTGATTCCGGACACGCTTGCAGCTGGATTGCAGTATCGTTTCGTTGTAGCATCTGCATCACGTCCAACCGTGCGACACTTCAGCGAGAGCTATGTTGCTATCGAAGCCCAACGCACACGCGTGACTGATGTGGCAGAGAACACACAGGAGATTCCATTGCGCGTGTTTCCGCTCCCGGCAACAGACGTACTGCGTGTTGAATGGGGTCAGACCGAAGCGCAACAACTTCTGATAACAACACTCATCGGCGCATCACTGAGCACATGGACATGTCCGAACAACGCAACGCGCATGGAGGTGAACGTTGCTTCTCTTCCGCCCGGCATGTACATCCTGATGGTCAGGTATGCAGACGGTGCTACACGTTCGCAGCCAGTTGTAATACAACGCTAGTCTGACGAAAGCGTGTAGGAAACTCCCTTCCGAGGAATGCAGATGCGCATACCAGGGAGTCGCTCACGAAGATCGAGTGCGAGTGAGTCGCAGGATTCTGATTCACCGTGCATCAGAACAAGCGTTGATGGACGTACGTCTGTGACCAGTTCAATCAGTGACTCTCGCGATGCATGAGCGCTAAATCGAAATCGCTCGACTTCGCAGGTACGTGTTACTCTCCGTCCTGCGAGGTCGAACGGTTGTTTTTTTGGCGACACTGACAGAGCGTGACCGGGTGTTGTTGGGTGTTGATAGCCGATAAACGCGATACCAAAATTCGGGCGTGCCATCCACAGCTGTGCGAGGTTGTACGAGAGTGTCCCGGTGTTGAGCATACCCGACGAGGCAAGTACCAATGATGGTGTCTTGAGATACGGTCCTCGGTGAATCTCATCACGGATGATCGACTCCTGTGGCGTATCGGAAATCTCGAGTCCTGGACGCATCATTGGATCGCTGTAGCAGTAAGCATCATACACCTTACTGATGCGAGTACCCATGCCGCCAGTGTGCAGCGGTAGATGTGGAATCTCACCGCGCTGCATCATCGACGAAAGCATCACAACCATCTCCTGCATTTTGCCAAGGGCAAAGCACGGGATCAACACCGACCCATTACGCTCGGTGATTGTGTTGATAAAGCGCGCCAATCGCACCCGCTCTTCACGTCGTGACGGCGTCTGTTCAGTAGCGCCGTTCGTTGCTTCCATGATCAACACATCTACATGATGTCGTGGAAGAGATGCCTTTGGGATCACCGTTTGGTTGTCAAACATTGTATCACCAGTGTGCAGGATCGAGAACCTGCTGCACTGGAGGAGCACGCCCGCCGAACCCAGGATATGTCCAGCCCAATGGAACGATGCCGTGATAGGTGCTCTCCCCGAGTAGCCGCGGAACTGCAGTGTCTCGGCATACGGGAGGGCCTCGAAGGCAAATCGCAGCTGATCGATGGCCGTACGATCGTAGAACTCCAAGTGCTCACGTGGAACATCCGACGTGATATCGTTTCGCAGCAGACGTGCGCCATTGGGCAACATGATGTGCGAGAGGTCGCGCGTGGCAGGTGTCATGATCGCACGTAGGTGCGGAAACCGTCGCATCACGTAGGGCAATGCACCCAGGTGATCTGTGTGAGCGTGTGTAATAAACGCCACATCGGTGGGACGATGCTCGAGCAGGTCGACATCAGGAAAGGCTGCTACCGACCGATCACGAGGGTGGAGACCGGTGTCGATGAACACCCCAGTGCCTTCGATTGAGAGATAGGTGCAGTTAGCGCCGATTTCCTCTGCGCCACCTAGCATCATGAGTTCAACATTCACACAGGTTGGGTTATGAGGCCACCTTACAGGTGGAAATGCCGAGAATGGTGTAGAGTCCGCAGAAGCGGAACACAGCCGTCAGCGCGGCTGCAGCCGCACCAACACCACACACCCATGCGAGTGTTCCTTCGACGGTGTTGGTAAGGATCAGTCCGACTAGGACGGCCGCAATGACCAAGCGGATGATGCGATCAGTGGTTCCAACGTTCGTTGTCATGACCTATCTCCTTCAGAGTGTGGTGGAAACTCTCGTCGATCAGCACCAAGATCGGGCATTTTGCGTTTCATTGGTGCGTAGTTTTGCAGGTTATCCACATCGACCTCAGTTGGAACATGGAATCACCGACACCGTACTCACCCGCCAACAAGGTTCGCATTGTCACCGCAGCATCGTTGTTCGACGGACACGACGCAGCGATCAATGTGATGCGCCGAATCATTCAGGCTACAGGTTGCGAGGTCATCCACCTCGGACACAACCGTTCTGTAAAGGAAGTTGTAGACTGTGCAGTCCAGGAAGACGCTCAAGCCATTGCTATGACGTCGTACCAGGGCGGCCACGTCGAGTACCTTACCTACATGCGCCAGCTCCTCGACGAGCGTGGTGCGCACCACATCAAGATCTTCGCTGGTGGCGGAGGAACGATCCTCCCAACAGAAATCGAGCAGCTTCACGCCAATGGAGTTACCCGTGTCTACTCACCAGATGATGGTCGGGCGATGGGACTCCAAGGCATGATCAATGATGTCGTTGAGCGGTCGGACTACGTACCGCCGGTCACTGATGCGCTTGCCGAGAGAGTTCTGACACGTGACCCAATAGCAATTGCCCAAGCAATATCCTGCGCTGAGCGCGGTGAGCGCTCTGCGATTGCCTTTGTCGAAGGCGCAAAGCGTGCACCAGTGCTTGGAATCACAGGTACGGGCGGTGCTGGAAAGTCGTCCCTCACTGATGAAATCGTCCGTCGATTCTTGCTCGACCACCCAGACAAGACCATCGCGGTTGTGAGCGTCGATCCATCGAAGCGTAAAACAGGCGGAGCGCTCCTCGGCGACCGTATTCGCATGAACTCGGTGAGCGACGAACGCGTATACATGCGCTCGTTTGCAACACGCGAGTCAAACGTTGCAATCAACCCGCACGTGCGTGATGCGATCTCGATTCTGTCGTACGCTAAGTACGATCTCATCATTGTTGAAACGGCAGGTATCGGTCAGAGCGATTCACAAATCACTGACGTATCGGATGTGTCGATGTATGTTATGACGCCTGAGTACGGTGCAGCTACGCAGCTTGAGAAGATCGACATGATCGACTATGCCGACATCATCGCACTCAACAAGTTTGACAAGCGTGGCGCACTTGATGCACTTCGCGACGTTCGCAAGCAGTATCAGCGCAGTCGACAGCTCTTCTCGCAGAGCATCGATACCATGCCAGTGTATGGCACAATTGCCTCGCAGTTCAACGATCCCGGTGCGAACACACTATATCGCGCGTTGAATGACTTGCTTATCGAGCGATGCTCGTTGAACTGGACATCGTCGTACGAGATCACTGACGAAATGAGCGAGAAGATCTACATCATTCCACCTGATCGCACGCGGTATTTGGCCGAGATCGTTGAGAACAACAAGCGCTACGACGCTTTCGTTGTCCAGCAGGCAGAACTCGCTCGGTCCATCTGGCGCATACAAGGTGCGATTGATCAACTCGCACAAGTGGATGAACATTAACACAGCAATCCAATGAGCACAACAACGCAATCGACATCCACCAAGGACCAGCGTGCAGATGCTGCAACGCCTGCTTCAGCGATAGCAACGCTGGAACAGCGCAAGGCAGATCTTGAGGCGCAACTTCATCACGAGGTTCGCGCGATGCTGGCTTCGTGGGAAGACAAAAAGAAGTCGTACCAAGGTGACTATTACAGCTACACAGTTCGTGGTAAGGAGATTCGCGTAGCGAATCACACCGAATCACTTGCACATACGCGCATTCCAAAGATTTCTCTTCCAGCGTTTCAGGACTGGGGAGAGATTGTTCGCTGGTGTATGCAAGAGAACGTACCTGGTGAGTTTCCGTATACAGCCGGCGTGTATCCGTTCAAGCGGACGAATGAGGATCCAACACGCATGTTTGCTGGCGAGGGTGGACCCGAGCGCACGAACAAGCGCTTCCACTATTTGTCGAAGGGCATGCCCGCAGCTCGTTTGTCTACTGCCTTTGATAGCGTCACGCTCTACGGTGAAGATCCCGACTACCGTCCAGACATCTACGGCAAGATTGGCAACTCCGGTGTAAGCATTGCCTCGCTCGACGATGCAAAGAAGCTGTACTCAGGGTTCGATCTCTGCAATCCAACAACATCGGTATCGATGACCATCAACGGTCCAGCACCAATGCTGTTGGCCTTCTTCATGAATGCTGCAATTGATCAGGAATGCGAGAAGGAGATCATCCGTCGTGGTATGGAGGATGAGATTCGCGCGAAGGTCGACGCCATCTATCGTGAGCGAGGTATCGAGCGTCCCGTATACCGTCACGGAGATGGTACTACCGAACTACCTGATGGCAACAGCGGACTCGGTTTGATGCTGCTGGGTGTAACAGGTGATCAGGTTCTTCCACCTGATATCTATGATGAGTGCAAGCAGCGTGCGCTGCAACAAGTGCGTGGCACGGTACAGGCCGACATCCTCAAGGAAGATCAAGCACAGAACACGTGCATCTTCTCGACAGAGTTCGCGCTCCGCATGATGGGTGACGTGCAAGAGTACTTCATCAACAAAGGTGTGCGCAACTTCTACTCAGTATCGATCTCTGGTTATCACATTGCCGAAGCTGGTGCAAATCCTATCACGCAGCTCGCGTTCACGCTTTCAAACGGATTTACATTCGTTGAGTACTACCTCTCGCGAGGTATGAACATCAACGACTTTGCTCCTAACCTCTCGTTCTTCTTCTCGAATGGCGTTGATCCTGAGTATAGCGTCATCGGACGTGTAGCACGAAAGATCTGGTCGAAGGCCATCAAGAACATGTATGGTGGCAACGAACGCTCTCAGATGTTGAAGTACCACATCCAAACATCTGGTCGCTCACTCCATGCGCAGGAGATCGACTTCAACGACATTCGCACAACGCTGCAAGCGCTGTATGCGATCTATGACAACTGTAACTCGCTGCATACCAATGCATACGATGAGGCTATCACAACGCCGACGGAAGAAAGTGTTCGTCGTGCAGTTGCCATTCAGTTGATCATCAATCGTGAGTTGGGGTTAGCGAAGAACGAGAACCCACTGCAGGGTTCGTTCATCATTGAAGAGCTCACCGACTTGGTTGAAGAAGCGGTGTACACAGAGTTCAAGCGTATCTCCGATCGTGGTGGTGTTCTTGGAGCAATGGAGAACATGTACCAGCGCAACAAGATCCAAGAAGAGTCGCTGTACTACGAAACGCTCAAGCACACAGGTGAGTATCCAATCATCGGTGTAAACACCTTTTTGTCATCGAAGGGGTCGCCAACTGTGATTCCACAGGAAGTGATCCGTTCGACAACTGACGAGAAGGAGCAGCAGATCACCAACGTGCGTTCTGTCCAACAGCGGAGTGGTGAAGCAACAACACGCGCATTGGAAGAACTGCGCTCCACTGCAATTCGTAATGGCAACATCTTCGACGCGTTGATGGAAGCCGCAAAGGTTTGCTCGTTGGGACAAATGACGAACGCCTTGTACGAAGTTGGTGGACAGTACCGTCGAACCATGTAAGCAACGCATGATTACAATTGAAGACATCCGCGCGGCAGCAGAGCGTATACGTCCCTACGTCCATCGCACGCCCGTGATAACCTCACGTGCAATTGATGCAATGGTTGGTGCGAAGGTGTACTTCAAGTGTGAGAACCTCCAAAAGGTTGGGGCATTCAAGGCGCGTGGCGCTTGTAATGCCGTGTTGCAATTGGATGAAGCAACTGCACAGCGAGGAGTTATCACGCACTCGTCGGGCAACCATGCGCAGGCCCTTGCTTATGCTGCCGGACTTCGAGGAATTCCCTGCACGATCGTCATGCCTTCGTCGGCACCAGAGGTGAAGCGACGTGCAGTTGAAGAGTACGGAGCCACTATCGTTACCTGTGAGCCAACGCTTGCATCCCGTCTGGCAACCCTCAACGATCTTGTAGACAAGACCGGTGCCCATGTGGTGCCGCCCTATGATGATGCACGTGTCATAGCCGGACAAGGCACGGCCGCAATGGAGTTTATCGAGGATCAGCCCGGACTCGATGTGATGATGGCCCCTGTAGGTGGAGGAGGGCTCATGAGCGGTACGGCCATTGCCACCCGTGCCTTAGCGCCATATGCGACCCTGTATGGAGCCGAACCAGGCATCGATTCAGACGCCAAGCGATCCCTCGAAACTGGGGTTATCCAGCCCCCTCCCCAAAACTTGTCCATAGCGGACGGACTCCGGACCTCGCTCGGGGAGGTGCCATTTGCGGAACTACGGCATCACCACGTACAAATCATCACAGCGAGCGAAGAATCCATACTTGAGGCCATGATTGTGCTCATGGAGCGGCTCAAGGTTGTTGTTGAGCCCAGTGCAGCCGTGACCCTTGCAAGCTTGCTTGAGCGTCCGGAACTCGTGTCTGGACGGAGGGTTGGGATCATCCTTTGTGGTGGAAACTTGGATCTTCGTACCTGGTTGAAGCCTTCATAAACCCGTGCCACGCCCATTTTCCGTACTTTTGAGGTCATTTTTGACCTTACGGAAGACAGATGCATTCGGGCTACGAAGCCGTTATCGGACTTGAAGTTCACGCGCAGTTAACCACTGCGTCGAAGGCGTTTTGTTCCTGTCCAACGGACTTTGGAGCACAGCCCAACGTGAACGTCTGTCCCATCTGCCTTGGGCACCCGGGAACACTCCCAGTGCTCAACAAGAACCTCGTTGCGTATGCTGTTCGCATGGGCCTTGCAACGAACTGTTCTATCCGTGAACGGTCGACCTTCTCCCGCAAGAACTACTTCTATCCTGACCTCCCGAAGGGATATCAGGTAACGCAGTTTGCTGATCCAATCTGCTACCATGGTCGTGTCGAGATTGAGACAGACGATGGTATCAAGCACATCGGCATCACGCGTATTCACATGGAAGAAGATGCTGGAAAGAGCATTCACGACCTTGATGTTGACACGCTTGTAGACCTTAACCGTGCTGGTGTTCCGCTCATTGAGATTGTTAGTGAGCCAGACATTCGAACGCCGCATGAGGCCTACCAATACCTCCAGCAGATCCGTCAAATCCTTGTCTATCTGGGCATTTGCGACGGTAATCTCGAAGAAGGTAGTCTTCGTTGTGATGCGAACATCTCCGTACGTCCGGTTGGACAAGAGGCATTCGGAACAAAGCGCGAGGTAAAGAACCTCAATTCGTTCCGCAACGTCGAGAAGGCAATCGAGTACGAGATCAAAACACAAATCGAAACGATCGAAGCTGGCGGTTCAATTACGCAGCAAACCCTCATGTGGGACGCTGGAGCGCAGGCTACGAAGCACATGCGATCCAAGGAACAAGCGCATGATTACCGCTACTTCCCCGAGCCCGACCTCGTGCCTGTGGTGGTTGATCAAGAGTGGATCAACGAGCTCACGGCATCACTGCCTGAATTGGCACTCGATAAGAAGCGACGTTTCATCACGCAGTTCGGTTTGCCTGCATATGATGCAGGTGTACTGGTTGACCAAGCCGACGTAGCGGCGTTTTACGAGCAGACATGTGCGCTGCTGTCGACGCCAACGGCGGAAGGATTCAAGCTTGTATCGAACTGGGTCATGACAGACATGCTTCGACTCACGGGCGAGAAGAAGTGTGCTATCGACGACGCAGGAATTTCTCGACAACAACTCGCGTCACTTGTCAACGCATTGACTGCTGGAACAATCTCGAGCAAGACCGCCAAAGAGCTGTTTCCCGATATGGTTGGTTCGGGTAGGACTGCGGATGAGTTTATCGCTGAGCGCGGTCTCATGCAGCTATCCGATGAGGGTGCAATCCGCACGATGGTCGACGACGTTATTCGTGCTAACCCAGACAATCTCACGAAGTATCTCGACGGCAAGAGCAATCTCTTTGGCTTCTTTGTCGGACAAGTCTTGAAGGCCTCTGGTGGGTCTGCAAACCCATCACTTGTTAGCAGCATCATGAAGGAAGCGCTCGATTCTCTCAACACACAGACGAGAACGGAGGACTGATGGCTATTACCCCAACGCGTGTCATTTGGAAGAACGGAAGTTTCGTCCCATTTGAAAAAGCGAACATTCACGTGTTGTCGCACGTGGTGCATTACGGATCATCGTGGTTCGAAGGCATCCGCTGTTACGACACAGCCGAGGGTCCGGCCATCTTCCGGCTCGAGGATCACATGCGCCGTCTGCATTACAGCATGAAGGTGTTTCGCACACAGCTCCCGTTCAGTGTTGACGAGTTGTCGGAGGCAGCAGTAGACCTTGTGCGTCGCAACAAGCTCTCGCAATGCTACATCCGTCCATTCGCACTTCGCGGCTTTGGCGACATGGGTGTGTACGGACAGCGCTGTCCGGTTGAGGTATACATCGCCGCTTGGGAGTGGGGCACATACCTTGGTGATGGCGCAACCGATAACGGTGTTGATGTGTGCATCTCATCGTGGGATCGCATCACGCCAAACGCATTGCCATCGATGGCCAAGGCTGGTGGCAACTACATGAACTCGCAGCTTGTGAAGATGGAAGCGATCGTAAATGGATACGCCGAAGGTATCTGTCTCGATACCTATGGCAACATCTCTGAAGGTTCGGGTGAGAATGTCTTCATTGTGCAAGACAACGAACTCATCACACCACCTTCGGCGTCGTCGATTCTTCCAGGAATCACGCGTGATACAGTTATCACACTTGCTGAAGAACTTGGAATCACCGTCCGTGAACAAGACATCCCACGTGCGATGTTGTACACGTGCGACGAAATGTTCCTCACCGGAACGGCCGTAGAAATCAGTCCAGTACGGTCGGTTGACCGCATTGCTGTTGGACGCGGCAAGGTGGGTCCGGTAACGCGAGCTATCCAGCAAGCGTTTCAAAAGATCACCGTTGATGGAGAAGATCCATACGGCTGGCTTACACCAATCAAGAAGACAAAAACGAAGTAATCACCTCGATCGACACACCGGAGTTTATCATGGCGAAGGCCAAGAGCAAGCCGCAACCAGCATCGAACGCCAAGAAGAAGGCAGCACCTGCACCAGCAAAGGCAGCACCAACGCAGCAGCGGAAGGATCTCTTTTCAATCAAGGGATTCGACAAAGCCACGTTGCGTGAGTGGTATCAGATGCAGCACCTTGGACGTCGACTGGACGAGAAGGCAGCCCTGTATCTCAAGATGGCAAAGGGCTGGTCGTACCACGCTCCATTTGCTGGACACGACGGTATACAGCTTGCGTTGGGCAAGATCTTCCGTCCGGGCAAGGACTTCCTCTTCCCGTACTACCGTGATATGCTCACCTCGCTTGCAGCTGGTGTAACTGTCGAAGAGATCATCGCCAACGGTTTGTCGAAAGATGCCGACGTAGCAGGTGGTGGACGTCACATGAGCAACCACTTCGCGAAGCAATCTATTCGTCTTCAAAATTCATCGTCATGTACTGGCAATCACTCGCAGCAGGCCGCAGGCACAGCGCGTTCGATCAAGAAGTACAAGGGCGATGAAGTTGTGTATTGCTCTACGGGCGACAGCACAACATCAGAAGGCTACTACTACGAAGCCGTTAACGGCGCCGATCGCGAGAAGCTTCCGCTCATCTTCGTGATCCAGAACAACAAGTACGGCATCTCTGTACCGTTGCACGAGCAGACAACGAACGCAACCGTGTCGGACAATTTCCGTGGCTTTTCGAATCTCAAGATCATCCAATGTGATGGTCGCGATCCAATGGACTCGTATCGTGCGCTCGAAGAAGCACGTGCGTATGTACTCTCTGGCAAGGGGCCTGCAATGGTTCATGCCGACTGCGATCGCATTGGTTCGCATAGCAACTCAGACAACCACGAACTCTACCGCACCAAGGAAGACATTGATGCCATGAAGGAGCGCGATCCGCTCCCACGCATGCGCGCCACGCTCATTGCAAACGGTATTGCGACAGAAGACGAGTTAACTGCGATGGAGGACGCCAACAAGACAGCCATTTTCGCGGCTGCTGATGCTGTTGAGCCCCTTCCCGATCCAGACCCACAATCGTACAACGAGTTCCTTCTTCCCGATGCTGTTGTCGGATACAACGACGATAGTGAGTCGCGCTGGACGCCATCGCCTGATGCCGACCTTGTGACCTTCCGTGAAGGAATCGTCAACGTGCTTCACGAGGAATTCCGTCGGAACCCAAACACATTCCTCTTCGGACAAGACGTCGCTTCGAAGAAGAAGCAAGGCATTTTCAATGTCTGCAAGGGGCTCTTGGACGAGTTTGGTAACGATCGTGTATGGAATGCGCCGATTGCAGAAGACTTTATCGTTGGCACAGCCAACGGCATGACACGCTATCGCGATGACATCCGCGTTGTTATCGAGGGGGCCGAGTTCGCCGATTACTTCTGGCCAGCCATGGAGCAGCTCATCGAGTGTACCCATGATTACTGGCGTACCCGCGGACAGTTCTCGCCGGCCATGGTGATTCGCCTTGCCTCCGGCGGATACATTCAGGGTGGATTGTACCACTCGCAGAACCTTGAGGGCACATTCACCACGTTGCCAGGCTTGCGCGTTGTGTGTCCTGCCTTTGCCGACGACGCCGTAGGTCTGATGCGTAATGCCATCCGATCACGTGGCACCACGATGTATCTCGAGCCAAAGTTCCTCTACAACTACCGTCCAACATCGTCGGCCATGCCACCTGAGGACTACATCATCCCGTTCGGGAAGGCCAAAATCCGTCGTCCAGGCGACCACATCACTGTGGTTACATACGGAACACCCGTTCACTGGAGTCTCCAGGCAGCCGAAGCACTCGCAGCCGAAGGCATCTCTGTTGAGGTGATTGACCTTCGATCGCTTGCGCCATGGGATAAGGAGCTTGTGTTTGAGCGTGTTAAGCGCACAGGTCGCTGTGTGGTTGTGCATGAAGACAAGAAGACTGGCGGTTTCGGTGGCGAGATTGCCTCCAGCATCAGCGAGGAGCTCTTCCGGTACCTCGACGCACCCGTTGCGCGTCTCGGATCAAAGGACACACCCGTCGGATTTGCTAAGA
>Ga0208719_1000158_pt1 | contig 20200 bp, 16 predicted proteins | sample LakMenEpi30Jul09_FD_150747 | JGI IMG/M metagenome (GOLD analysis project Ga0208719, IMG submission 150747) | Freshwater microbial communities from Lake Mendota, WI - 30JUL2009 deep hole epilimnion (SPAdes) | ecosystem: Environmental > Aquatic > Freshwater > Lake > Epilimnion/Euphotic zone ... | reverse complement strand
GCGCCCTCGCGGCCAGGCACGGGGCGCCGCGTCGGTGACCACGTCGATGTCCACCGATCGGTCGGTGCGAAGTCGCACCAGATCGATCGAATGGCGTCCGGTGAGAGCGGTCAGTTCCTCGGGGAGGCGCAGCTCCGCCACGAACACCGCCCTGCCGACGGCGTGCGTGAAACAGTCTCCAGGGGGCGTTGCCAACGCGGTGATCGGCACAGCCGCTTCGCGCCACGCCTCGGTGAACTCCGGCGGCGCGAGCATGATCCGCAGCAGCACCCTGACGACGAGCGACGTCTGATCGTCGTTCCAAGGAGGGCCCGCATCGAGGATTTCCCGCGCTTCGTGATCGAGCGCGAACGTCTCGAGATACCGGGCGAGGTCGGTGACGCCGGTCTGCGGCGACGCCTCCGACGCCGTCGCCGCCGTGAGCGTCATGAGGACCAGGGCGACAGGAGCCAGCGAACGGGCCGCGCGATTCACGGGGGCACCTCCGTGCCATCACGGGGAACGGGGCGCGACAACGGCACGGACGCCCCCGGTTGACCAGCGACGTCGGCGAGCTGCCGCAACCCCGCGCGAGGATCGGTGACCGTGACCGTACTGAAATCGGCGTCGAGCCTCTCCGGCACCGATCGCCGTGGACGCGTTGGCCCGGCGACGAGGCGGAGGGCGACCATCGTGACCGCGATGAGTGCGACGATCGAGACCAACGCCCAGCCAGCCAGCACGCTCGTGCCCCGGCCCTCCGTGATCCTCGGGGGGAAGCGAGGTTCGATGGCCATCAGGAGCGGGGCGAGGCGGATCGCGTCACTGGCCTGGTAGGCCCAACGCTTGAAGAACACTCCGTCGACGACCACCGGAACGTCGACTCGCATGCCGGCTGGGGTGCCCGGAGGAACCGTGAGGAAGTAGACGACGATCGGCGAGGCCGGGCCGCCGGCCGGCTCGAGCCATGCCTGCCAGTAGCTTGCAATGCCGAGGGCGTTGGTCGGGGCCGCAACCTCCTGGAGGCGTCGGATGGTCCCCTCGATCCGGACCATCCGTCCCCGGAAGCTCTTCGGCTGCGAGAACACCTGCGCGAACGTCACCTCCCTCCCTCGGGGCCGCGAAGCGTTCGCCACCTCCCCCTGCAGCCGCTCCCAAATCGCGAACCAGGCACGCTGGTCGTCCGTGCGGAAGACGGTGTCGTCACGCACCAGGGCCAGGTCTGCGGCGTCGGCGAACGTCTCGCGAGCGGGGTGGACGACGTCCGGTGGGGCAACCACCTCCGAATCCGAAGCGATCGGCGGAGCCTCGATCGAGATGCCGTCGTCGATGGTTCTCGTCACCGGGCCGCGGCCGAGGATCGTATCGATCGGCGGGGATGGGGAGGGAGTCGTCGGCGCCCACCACGTCCGCTCGGCCCATGCTGCCACGAGCATCAAAGGGACGAGAATCCAGAACAGCCGACGCCGTTCGGCAGCGGAATGCCAATTCCGGGGTCGCGGCCGCTGGCTGGGGGGCGGATCGGGCGGAGATGGCTCCATGACGTCAGCCCGTTTCCCTGTCAGGTGGTTCCCCTCGGCACAGGACCGCTCGATCGTCGTCAGACCGAAGGACTCGAGTCGGAGGAATCCTCGCGGATGTCTCGGCCTTCGAGGCGGGCCTTCTCCTGTCGACGCATCTCCCGCCACACGTAGGCGCCGAAGGAGCCAGCGAGCGTGAACGGCATCGCCAGCATGATGAGGATGCTGTAGAAGTAGCCGCGGGCGAGATTCATCCCCTCCGGGTCCGATTCGGCGACGCCGTCCTTGCACGTCGGGCAACCCAAGGCCTCCCCTGTCAGAAGCACCAGCAGGAGGATGGCGACGGCCGCGGCGACGTCTGCCTTCGGCCGCGCGAGCGGCAGCAGCCGCAGCAGCGACCGCAGGGGGCGGAAACGCAGGCCGACGGCGGCGGCGCGGGACGCATCGATCGGCGAACGGGACATGGTCATCGTCGGTTCTCCTCAGTCCATTCTATCCACCACCCCGATCCCCGCCTGCGATCGGGCCACTTCCCCCCCGGAATCCGGGGCGGGGGCGGGGTAGAGGTGGTAGAGCATCGCATAGATGATCACGCCGGTGACGCTCACGTAGAGCCAGATCGGCATGGTGATCCTGCCGAGGCGGCGGTGGGCGTCGAGACGACCGCGGAAGACGAGGAAAAACATCCGCAACGCGAGGACCGGGACGGCCGCTGCCAGCACGATGTGGGTGATGAGGATCGCGAAGTAGACGCCCCTCACCGGACCGGTGCCACGGAACGGGACATGGCCCACGATCCAGTGGTAGGCGAGGTAGCAGACGAGAAACACCGCCGAAACGAGGAAGGCCGCCACCATCGCCGCGCGGTGGGCCCGCCAATTGCCCCGGCGGATCGCGATCCAACCGACGACGAGCAGCACCGTCGAGATGGCGTTGAGGACCGCGTTGGTCGTGGCCAGCGGATGGACCGCCAGCGGCAGGGGCATCATCGAGGGGCTCCTGCGGGAATCGCGTCCGGAGCAGTCGTCTCCGTCGCCTGGGAATCGGGCGTCCCTTCGGCCACCGCACCGTCTTCCGGCGCCTCGGCGAGCACGTCTCGAACGAGTTTTTTCAGCAGGTCGACGCGATCCGCCTGAAGCAGATGGAACCCACCCCGAAGACGTCCCTGGCGGTCGAAGACGACACCCCTTTCGGAGTGAACGCCGACTTCTGCGGGGAGCTGGAAGCTTTCGTTGGCGATCTTCTTGATCACCTCCATGTCCCCGGTGAGGAACTTCCAGCGGCTCGTGTCGGCGTCAAACCGGTCGGCATACCGATTGAGCACGTCGGGCGTGTCGTTGTCGGGGTCGCAGGTCAGGCTCACGACCATCAGGTCGGGGTCGTCGATCTCGCGGAGGAGATCGGCCAACGCTTGGTTCTCCCGGAAGCAGGGCCCCGGGCAATTGGAGAAGAACACGCTCCCCACCCACACCCTACCGGCGACGCTCTGGGTGTCGAACGGCTGGCCATCCTGGTCGGTGAGGACGAAGTCGATCACCCGTTTTCCGGGCTCATCCATCCGCGATGGAACGGGCTTCGGTGCCTCGGCCCCGCCTTCCGGCACCGGAGCGGATCGACGGCCGGCCTCGCAGCCCGGTGCGACGAGAAGCAGCAGGGCGATCAACAGGGCTGATCCGCGGGTGGCCGGGCCCGGCATCGTCGAGGGGGCCCTCCCCCGAGGCAACGTCCCGGACGACGTCCGCCGAGCCGGAGTGGAACGGTGTGACTGGGAGGGGGCGGTCACTCGCGGCATCGGATCTCCGTGCGGGGGGGTCAGTGGGCGGCGGGATCGGCGAGGACCTGCTCTTCGGCCGCTCGTTCCATGAGGCGGAGATCGGCGGGCCGGGCCATGTGCAGCACCCGCTCCTGGGCGACCATGCGGTTGCGCAAGCCGACGTCCGGAACGAGCATCAATGCGAGGAAGATCGCCATCATCGCGGCCGGGATCGTGAGGACGTATTTCCAGTTCGCCTCCCAGAGAACGTGCATGAAGAACAGCACCACGAGCATCGCCTTCGTGCACGACACGGCCATCATGAACGCCCATCCCACGTGCGGTTCGTCGCGCCACGGCCAGACGGATGAATAGGTGAGGAACGACATCGTGGTCAGAACGCACAAGGCGGCGAACACCGCGAGATACTGGCCGATCCCGCCGTGCGACTCGTGGCCGTCCCCGTGGTCGTCGTGGTGCCCGGCGACGCCGTGGTGATCGTCTGACTGGGAGACGGATGACACCGGCGAGCCGACGCGGGTGATCGGTCCGTGGGAATCGGAATGGGACGTTTGGTCGGACATGGAAATCCTCGGGAACGGTGGACGTTTGCCGCGACGGGAGGTGTGCTTCGGTGCGGCGTGACGACGTCAGGAAGCGGACGGGAACGGGTTGGGCGACGTCCCCGACCTCAGAACAGGTAGAGGAGCGGAAACAAGAAGATCCACACGAGGTCGACGAAGTGCCAATAGAGCCCGGCGTTCTCGATCATCCCCGCCCGCTTCCGATCGAGCCGATAGGTGAGGAGGATGGCGAACACGAGCAGGCCGACCGCGACGTGGATGGCATGGAAACCGGTGAGGAGAAAATAGGTGCTGGCCCACATGTTGCCGCCGGGGATCACCGTCGGCAGGCGGAGCCAGGGGAAGGTGTCGTTGAGGCCGAGGGAATGCCCGCCATGGCCTCCGGTCCCTTCCGAGGGGAGTGGCATGACTTGATCGGCGACCACGGCGAGATCGAAGGGTTGCTGGTCAGGGCTGACGACCATCTGACGAATCTTCTGGAGACGCCGCCGTGCCGACGCCTCGTCGGCGGTGAGTTTCTCCTCCGGAGTGTCGTCGAGTTCCTTGAGCCGCTCGATGATCGCCGGTTCGCCGAGCCGGGCCCGAACGGCAGCACCGTAGTAGAGATCGGGCTTTTCGTAGATCCGGCTGTGAGGCTGGGCGGGGTAGATCCCGTGGGAGAACTTTGCGGAGTACTCGTAGCCCTTGATCCCGAGGAACAGGCTGCCGAGCAGGAGCGTGGCGAGCATCCAATTCTTGGCCATCGCCACCTTGTTGGCCTTGGCGGCTTCGAGTGCCAGAACGATCGTCACGCTCGAACAGATGAGCACGAAGGTGTTGAACGCGCCGATCGGCTCGCTGAGGTGGACATGGTGCGGTTTCGGCCAGACCGCGGCACCGAACCGGAGGACGACGTAGCTGCCGAGGAGCGCTGCGAAGAACATGATCTCCGTCGACAGAAACAGCCACATGATCAGCTTCCCCTTCGAGAGGGGCAGGCCCGGTTGGTACTGAAGGACGATGTGCCCGTGGCCACCGCCATGGTCGTCATGCCCGTGGGCATCGCGATCGTCGTGGCCGTGGGGGATCGAGTGGGCGGAGGCGTTCATGGGCGTGTCTGCGAGGGGTGAAGCGACGCGTCGGCGACGCGGCAAGCGTGAACGGGGGTCAGGACTGAGGAGCGCCGCAGGCGACCGCGGCAACGAGGATGGCAAGGAGCGATCCGAGTGACACAAGGAGGAGTCCGCGGGCGGAGACATCGTCGCGGGCCACCGCGAATCGCATCGTCGCGGCGACGTACGCGACCGAAGCGATGGCTGCCACCAGGAACATCCAGACGCTCGACGACGGCACCGCCAACAGCAGGCTCACAGGCACCATGGCAAGCGCTGCGGCGAGCGCCTGCCCTGCGGCCCGCAATCCCCCGGGATCGACGACGGTGAGCATCTTCAGGCCGGCATCGGAATACTGCCGCCGGTAGAGCCAGGCGATCGCCATGAAATGCGGGAATTGCCACAGGTAAAGGACGGTGGCAAGCGCTCCTGCGGCGATTCCCCCGGCTGCGTCGCCGGCGAGAAGTCGCCCCGGACCTCCGGCGGCAAACCAGCCGATCGCCACCGGAAGGGCGCCGGCCACGGCGCCGACGGCGGTATTGAGCGGCGTGAGTCGCTTGAGGGGGGTATAGACCACCACGTAAAGCAGCCATGTCGAGAACGACGCGGCGGTGGCGGCCCATCCGCCGCCGGCCACGGTGAACGTCAGTCCGACGACGAGCAGGATCAGGGTGACGACCCAGGCTTCACGGACGCCGAGACGGCCGGTCACGAGCGGGCGGGACGCCGTCCGCGGCATGAGAGCGTCGGTATGACGTTCGAGGATTTGGTTGGCGATGCTCGAACTTGCCGCCACCAGCAACGTGCCGAACAAGACGGCAAGCAACCCCGCGCCGTCGAGACTCCGCCCTGCGGTCAGCCAAGCCGCGGTGGCGACGGTAGCGAGGACCATCACGGCGATCCGCGGGCGGATGAGTCGGGAGACGTCGGACGCCGTCGAGGCCACGGCGCCGGCGGCGGGCGCGAGCGACGGGTCGGCCGTCATCGGAATCGATTGCAGCGACGATCTCATCGAGCACCTCGCTCGGGACGCGGACCGACCGCGACGACCGCAGGAACGCGGCGGGCACCCGGAACCTCGGTGGAACCGCCCCCCGGGCGACCGAATCTCACGATCCTTTCGAGACGTTCCGCCCCGCCCCATTCCAAAGCGAGCACGACCGATGCTCCGAGGATCATCATCCCGAGAATCACATGACCGGTGATCACCGCAGCCCCGCGCGGACTTCGGGCGAGCACCGCCTCGGCCGGGGCCCAGGCTTCTTGCAGCCAGGAAGGCATCCCCCACGTGAACAACCAGGCACCGCCGCCGAGGAGGAGTTGCCCTGCGACCATTCCGAGAATCAGCATCGACCATCGACGAGCCGCCCGGGACTCATGCGGCTGCCAAGCCAAGGCGGTGAGCGCCGAGAGTACCGTGACCACTGCAGCGCCGATCAGGTGGATCGCTACCATCCAGCGGAACGTCGCAGGGGCGAGCGTGGCGTCGGCGTGCCGCAGTTGGGCGCCCGCGACGAGTTGCAGATAGGCAGCCACGGCAAGCACGGTCGGCAGCGAAGCACCCACGGCCCATGAGGGGAGCGGCAGGCTGACCGGCCCGACCGTGGCGATCGGATCTCGTCCGCCAGTGTCTCGTCGGTCGTTCGATTCCCCCCTGCCCGTCCGTCCGGCCAGCACGGCGATCGCCGTGGCAACGGCGAAGAACAGTGGCCCGGTACAGGCATGAACCTTGGCCACGGTCTTGTCGTCGAGGATGACGCGGAGGCCACCGAGGGCACCCTGGACGACGACGAGCACCACCGCCGCGACCACCAACCAGCGAAGAGCCGGTGACGTCGGCCGACGGAAGATGATCGCCGCCAGAAGGAGCGAAAGCATCCCGGCGGTCGCCCCGAGGAGCCGGTGACCGTGCTCGAGGAACAGGTCCCACGGACCCCAGAACCAGTCCCCGAGAGGGTAGAGGAACATGTTGTGGCCGAACGTTCCCGGCCAATCGGGAACCGCCATCGCGGCGTCGTACGTCGTCACGAGCGCCCCGAAACTGAGCAGGAGCGCCGTTGTGGCGACGAGTAGCCATGCGACCACGCTCGGCCAATTGACCGTCGATCGCGCGGTGGATGGGGTGCCGATGGGGGCGCTGGCCATGAACGGTGCCGGAGCGACGAACTGAGGGGATCAGGCGTGAGCCGCGGCTGCGGCGGCCGCTTCTGCCGGGTGGGGAGGATCGGTCTGCATGAGATGATCCTTCTCACAGCCCGGCACGGAGTATTCGTAGGGCCCACGGTGGACGACCGGTTGGAAGTCGAAGTTGCCATGCCCCGGAGGGCTCGGCGCCGTCCATTCGAGCGTATTGGCGTTCCAGGGATTTCGCCCCGCGATCGGGCCGCGGAACATGCTCCAGAAGAAGTTGATGGCGAAGATGATCTGCGACGCCACCATGCCGATCGCACACCACGTCATGAACGCGTTGAGGGGCTGGAGGTGGTGGAACGTCTCGTAGTGGTACGCATCGGCGAGACGGCGCGGGAAGCCGACGGCACCGAGGATGTGCATCGTGAAGAAGGTTCCGTTGAGGAAGATGAAGGTGAGGAAGAAGTGCACCTTCCCCCAGAACTCGTTCATCGTCCGGCCGAACATCTTCGGGAACCAGTAGTAGATCCCGGCCCACACGCCCATCGCCGTCCCGGCGAACAGCACGTAGTGGAAATGCGCCACGATGAAGTAGGTGTCGTGGATGAAGATGTCGACGGGGGTGGCTGCCATGAAGATCCCCGACAGCCCACCGATGATGAACATCGACACGAACGAGATGGCGAACAGCATCGACGCGGTGTAGTGGATCTTCCCCCCCCAGATCGTGCCGAGCCAGTTGAACGTCTTCACGGCACTCGGGAGCGCGATCATCATCGTCGCCACCATGAACGTGATCCCCAGCGCCGGGTTCATGCCGGAGACGAACATGTGGTGGCCCCACACGATGAAGCCGAGTCCGGCGATCCCGGCGATCGAGTAGACCATCGGGCGGTAGCCGAAGAGCGGTTTCCGGGCGAACGTCGTGAGGATGTCGGAGACCATGCCCATCGCCGGCAGGATCATGATGTAGACGGCCGGGTGGCTGTAGAACCAGAAGAGATGCTGCCAGAGGATCGGTTGCCCGCCACCGGCGCCGGACATCGAGTTGTTGATGATGTTCCCTTCCGGGCTGAAGAAGCCCGTGCCGATGAGGCGGTCGGTGAGTTGCATGAAACCGGCCGCCGTTAGGACCGGAAGGGCGAAGGCCTGGAGGATGGCCGTGATGAACATCGCCCAGATCGTCATGGGCAACCGGAACATGGTCATGCCCGGGGCACGCATGAGGATGATCGTCGTCATGTAGTTGACGCTGCCGAGCATCGACGACACCCCGACCATCGTCAGGCCGAGGAGCCAGAGCGTCTGTCCCATGCCGCTGCCCGGGGCGGAATTGACGTTGGTCGAAAGCGGGGGATAGCTCGTCCAGCCTCCTGCGGCAGCCCCTCCCTCGACGAAGAAGCTGGCGCCGAAGAAGAAGAAGGCAGGCCACATGAACCAATAGCTCAGCATGTTGAGCGTCGGGAAGGCCATGTCGTCGGCGCCGATCATCAGCGGGATGAGGAAGTTCCCGAACGCCCCTGCCAGGATCGGGATGATCACCAGGAAGATCATCACGGACGCATGCATGGTGAACAGCATCGTGTAGAACTCGGGAGCCATCTGGCCCCCCTGCTGGGCGAACAGCTTCCCGAGCACGGGAACGTCCGACCACGGCCAGGCAACCTGCCAGCGAACGGCCAGGGCGAGGAGCCCGCCGATGAGAAACCAGACGAGCGTCGAGAACAGGAATTGAAGCCCGATGACCTTGTGATCCTTGGAGAACACGTAGGTCGAGAGGAAGGTCGAGAGCGATGTCGAGCCGTGGGCCGGCCCATGGTCGTGGGGGGCCGTTCCGGTGGAGGGGACGTTTGGTTGGGTGACGGTGCTCATCGGTATTGGCCTCTGGGAATCTCGCTCGGTGGATCGCTGTGGGGCTGTCGCTCGGACGAGGAATGCATCAATGGTCGGGTGATGGGGTCAATCGGCAGCGGCGACCGGGATTTCGTCCGGACCCCGCTGCGTGGCCCCCTGCTCGGCTTCGATCCGGGCAAGCCAGCGGTCGAAGTCGGCCCGCGACTCGACCGTCACCCGCCCCTTCATCTTGTAGTGCCCCCAACCGCACACTTCGGCACAGACGATGTCGTAGGTGCCCGGTTCGGTGGCTTTGAACCACACCGGCTGCTTCATGCCGGGCACCGCATCCTGTTTCACGCGGAGGTTCGGCAGGAAGAAGCTGTGGAGCACGTCCATGCTCTTGAGCTGGACGAGGAAATCCTCGTCCACCGGTACGTGGAGGTCGTTGACGACGAACAGATCGTCACTCGTGCCGAGCGTCTCGTCGCGTCCGGGATAACGGATCCGCCATTCGAACTGCCGGGCGACGACCTCGACAGAAGGTGACATCCGCGGCCGGCGCATCTTCACGTCGGCCCAGGTGTTCATTTGGTAGATGGCGAGGAACAGCATCGTCGCCGCCGGGATGATCGTCCAAACGACCTCGAGTGTGTGGCTCCCCTGGATGTACGTCGCGGGTTTCTTCGATGCGGCAGCGTCGTACTTCCACATGAACCAGAACAGAAGCAGTTCGGTGGCCAGGAAGACGACACCGGTGAGGACGAGAATGAAATAGAAAAGTCCGTCGATCGACTTGCCGTGGACGGACACGTCCTTCGGGAGCCAGTGGTCGTAGAACGGAGCCACGACGAACGTGGCAGTTCCGAGGACGGGCACGAGGAGGAACAACAGGCTCCAGGCGATTCCGCTCCATCGCCGGCCCTTGGGCAGGCCATCGCCCCAGGATTCACCCGGAGGGGGGGCGCCTGAACCTCCATTGCGATCGCGATTGTCGTGCTCCACGGCCGTCTGCTCCGCTGGCTGGAATGGGTTTGGTCGTTTGAGGGGCGGGCCGATGCCGCCCGGAGGTCGTACCGATCATCGAAGGACGGAGAAATCAAAACCGGTCTCGAGCGACCATCGGACGGTCGGCCCCCAACTCGCCGTCGAGTTCATACGGGAGCGATCGGACGTAGTTGACGATGTGCCAAATATCCTCGGGGGGAACGGTGCCCTTTGCCGCGGGCATCGGTGCCCCGTTGATACCGGCATGGATGCGGTAGTAGAGATCGAGCGGACGCCGCCCGCCCCGGTAGATGCCGAGCCGCAGATTTCGCGGGGGGATCGTTCGCGGCTCGAGAGCGTCACCATCGAGGACACGGTGAGCGCGGCTGGCCCAACGGCTGTCCTCGTCGCCGTTGACCTCCTTCGTCCATTCGACGATCGCCTTGTTCCAATCGTCGTAGTCGTTGGCCTGTCCGTCACCGAGTGCCGTCGGACCATGGCACTTCACACAATTCGCCTTGTCTCCGTAGAACAACTCACGCCCCTTGGCGATCGATGCAACCATGTCGATATCCGCCGGCATCTCCGGAACGGGGATCAAAGCGTCGGCCGCGGTCTTCCACTTCTCGGCGATCGGTTCGAGCACCTCGCCTACGAGAAACTCGCGGGTCTCCGGCAATTTGCCCTGCGCGTCGTCGTCGAGTTCGAAGAATGCCCGCATCAGAGCCAGTTCGGTCTCGCCACGGATCGAGAGATACTTGACATATTCGACGAGGGCATCGATCTGCGTGTCGCTCAGGAGGGCGAACGAAGGCATCGACGTCCCCGGGATGCCCTTGTGGAGGATCCGGGTGAGGTCGGCGTGGGTCGGTTTGTCGGCCCGTTCGGTGCTCTTGAACTTGAAGATGCCGGGGCGGTAGTCCCGCGGGTAGGGGTTGAGGAACGCCGCTGTCGGGCCGAGGGCGTCGCCGGTGACTCCGTGGCAGTGAGCACAGTGCTCGCGGTAAAGACCGTTTTTCCTCCCGACGATGTCGCTCCGCACCGGCCCGGCCGCGAGTCGGAGTTTCGCTTCGTCGAGCCCCGTCTCGGGGAGGGCAACCGGATCATCCGGGGTTCCGAACATCGCCAGCGTGAGCGTCGCCACCTGACGCTCCTGGTCGGTGGTCAGTTTCTGCTTCGTCGCCTCGACCATGTTGAGGCGGAACCAAGCCGGTGGCGTGGCGCCGCATCCGCTGGCGGTGACCAGCGTGAGCGAGGCGAGGAGCAGACGGACAGTCCACGCAGGTGCCTGGCATCGGGCGTGATCGACGGAAGCGGAGGAGTGAGGATTCATGGCAGTGGAATGGAGGGGGCGGAAAGAACGGTTCAGCCACCGATCGCGGTAGCGGGCACCTCGAGGGTGCCGATGTCCTTGACCTCGTCAGCTTCGATCCGGACCTGGAAACGACCCTTGGGTGACCATTTGAGATCTTTGTTGTCCAAGCCGAGTGCTCCGTTGGGGCCGGTGGACCGCTCATGCCAGACCTGGAACTCGAGTGTCTCCCCGGCCGGCAGATCGGGGATGGTAAACGACCCGTCGGCAGCACTCACAGCCACATAGCCGTCCTTGCGGAACACGGCATAGGCCTTCATCCAAGGGTGGATGTTGCAGGTCACCATCGTCGGCATCCCGGTTTCAGCGTCGGGCTTGAAGAGCGTGCCGTCACCCGCCGGAATCAACTGGTTGAAACTCGTGCCGGCGATGTTCGTGTTGTGTCCTACCGGATCACTGTTGTGCACGTCGATCGGTTGCCCCACGCGGGCAGCAAACACAGGCGTGAGGAACTCGCACTGCTTTTGGTCGAAAACGAGCGGCGTTTCCGGGGGCGATGCGTCCTTCACGCGACTCGACTTGCGAACGAACAGCACGACATTCGCGAGGCCCTTCGAGGAAGAATCGACGAGCAGCGAGCGATCGAGGAGTTTCACGCCGTCTTTCGTGCATACTTCCGTATCCTTGTCGACGACGAGTGCCTTGGAGTCGACCGGCCCGTTGAACACGAATCTTCCCTTGAGCGTGCCCCAGCCAGTGCCCGTCGAGACCGTCGAGGAATCGTCCGCTTGTTTCCCTCCGCTGGACGAAACCAGCGCGGTGCGGACGATCCCTGCTGCGTCGACGTCGGCGGCCGGTTGGCCGACTCGACCGTCACCGCACCCCGTACCGGCAAGCAGAATCAGGCCACACAGAAACGCTTTCGATCCTGTCGTGCCGCGGACGAGAGCCGCGCGGACTCGGGCCGATCGCTCATTTCTTGAACAGGTTGGCATCGAGCACCATCTCCCCGAGGTCATTGTCGCCAGCGGCCACCTTGATCTTCTTCCGTCCCTTGGCGATCTTCTCGGCCTTCCCCTTGACGGAGATCTCGCCGATGTAGCCGGCCTTCTCGTGCCACAGTTGCAGTTCGATGTCACCGGCGGGAACGTTCTTGATTTCGAAGCTGCCGTCTGAGAGCGACACGGCTGCGTAGGGATTCGGGCGAACGAGCACCCAGGCCTTCATCCATGGGTGGATGTTGCAGGTCACCTGGGCCGGAATCGCCTCCTCGGCCTTGAACGTGATCGTCGACTCGGACCCGGCCGCGATGAGGCTGTTGGACGGCGGGTTCTTGAGCGTCGCCACGTTGCTGTTGTGGCCGACGGAGTCGGAGTTCTTGAGGATCAGTGGTTGGCCGACCTGCACGAACGAGACATGGGGCTCGAAACGGCAGTCCTTGTTGTCGACCGTCACCGGATCCTTGGCGGCGGCGGCATCAGGATGGATCTTGGTGAGCTTGTCGCGAACGAACACGACGACGTTGGCCACACCTCCGTCGGCGCCCACGGTCAATTCCTCGTTGAGGAGTTTGTGCTTGCCGCACACCTCCACGTCCTTGTCGGCCTTGAGTTCGGCCGCGGTGGGGGCCGGGCCTCCGAACTTGAAGCGACCCTTGATCGTGCCCCAGTCGTCGGCGGATGCCGACGTGGAGGCAAGCAGGATCGCCGTCGTGACGGTCGCGGCGACTGGAAAGCGGGGCTTGGAAAGGAAGCGGGACATCGGGTGTCTCCTGAACGGGATAGGGTGGATCGTGTGGTCTCAGTTCGTGTCGACGGCGACGACCGCAGCGTTCTTGGGGGAGCCTGAGACACGACTGTTCGACTCCGGAATCGTAGGCACCTCGGCCTCCGGGGACGCGGAATTCGGGTCGGAGGGCCGGAAATCGATGGAGGCGGCGGGGGACGCCGCCGGTTCGGTGGCCGGCTGCTGCTTCAGGTAGGCATCGAGCGACAGACTCCGTTTCGCGAAGCGATCGAAGTGCATGAGAAGATCCGTCAGCGCACCCACCTGTTGTTCACTCGTACCGTGGTACAGATCCTGACTGACCGGCTTGTCGTACGGGATGTTGACAGGCATGCCCGTGTAGGGAAGGTAGCGCTTCGGGTTGGCGATCCAGTTGTGGACGTACTCCGGGCGTAGTCGCTCGTGAACGACCTCGAGTTGCGGCGCCAATGCCTTCGGATTGCCCGGAGGCGAATAGGTGCCGACGAGATGGCACTTCACGCAGTAGTTGTTGTTGGTGACGATCTTCATCGCCCCGTCGAGATGCCCTGGGTGGGCCGCCTCGGCGGCCATCACGGAACTCTCGTCGAGTCGAGGGTCGTAGACGTAGGGGTACTCCGCTCCATCGACCGCTCCGAAGTAGTTCACGAGTGCCGCCGCCTCGGACGATGTGAAGTTGAACTTCGGCATCCGGAGCACCGCAGCCGGCCGGATCGGCGCGGGATTGAGGAGGAACTTGTGCAGCCAACTCGACTGCACTTTCGTGCCCTCGCCGACCAACGGCGGCGGGAGCCAGCCCCAAGCATCCTCAGGCTTGACGTTCGGGTTGATCTCCTTCTCGTCGGCGATCACCGTCGGGAAAAGAAGACGGGCGAAGTCACCGCCGGAAGCGGGGTAGTGCCGGCCTGCGTCGAGCGCCTCCTTCGGCACCATCACGTTTGGACCACCGACGATCCGCGGGGTGCCGTCGATGAGCACGTCGCGCCACAGCATGAACGGACGGTGAGGCACCGCCTCCGCATCATCCTCCTCGATCGGCACACCGTCCTCGTCGACGAATTGCTCCTTGCCCGTCTCAGGATTGATCGACGGCATTCCCACCAACGTCGCCTTGCGGCGACCCTGTCGATCGATCTCGAGTGACTCGGCCACGCTCGCCGGTGTGAAGTGGGGCGAGAGGAACGGATAATCTGCGATTTCCTGTCCCTCTCCGAGCGACTCGGGGCGGTAGCGGAGGTCCCAACGATCCATTCGCAGCGTGTGACATCCGCCGCAGTTGTACTGCTCCGCAACCTTCAGTCCCGAAAGCCGCGCCTGCTCCCGCTCGGTGGGGCTGTAGACGAATTGCGGCGCGGGCGGTTCGGCGACGAGTCCGAGGACGAACGTCATCACGGCCTCGCGCTGTGCGTCGTCGAAGGGGAACTTCGGCATCCGATAACGTTCGTTGTAACCCTTGTTTTCCGCCTTTTTGTAGTCGTAGCTGCGCGGTGCCCGCAGTTTCTGCCAGAGAAAGCCCTCGCGCTCGTGGGCAAGCAGTTTCTCGAGGAAGAAGCCGGTGTCGGGATCGACCGACTCGGGCGAGACATGGCCGTGCTCGGGGGCGGCGTAGGCCAGTTCCGAGTCGAGGCCGTCTGCCTGAGGGGCGGGTTGGCCACCGTGATGCTCTCCGGCGTGATCGTCACCGTGAGCGCTCAGGGCATGGTCCGTCGGCGAACCGTGGCCCCCGTGGCCGTGATCATGCCCGAGTTGATTCATGACGAACTGGGCGACCTGCTCGAAGGCGATCTTCGACGACTCCTTGCGGCCCCAATCGGCCAGAGCGGCACCGGCGGCCTTCGAGTCCTCGAAACCGGGAATGTCGTGGCAGCCCGCACAGGCCAGCTTGGCGATCGTCTTTTTGCCGACGTAGTCGAGCAGTTTGGCATCGCGGTTGTCGGCCGTGACCCCGAGCAGCATCCGCTCATCCCCCTGGATCGAGCCCATGTCGTCGCCGAGGCCGGTGGCAAGAACGTTGCGAGCACGGACTTCCGGGAAGCGTTCCTTGAGGTACAGAAGGGCCAACTCCTCCGTCGCAGTCCGCTCGTCGTCGGTGAGCGACGTGGCGGAAGGGACATCGGTGGCCTGCCAGCCCTCCGTCGAGGTGAGCAAATAGGCAGTGGCGTCTGCCGCCGGATCACTCACGCTGCCATCGGCATGCTTGACCGGCTCCAAGAGAACGTTCGGCATGAGGGTTCGCGGGTGATAGCGGCCCGGTTCGCGCAGCCAGCTGTAGAGCCATTCGCGGCCCCGAGGGTGGGAGGCGACCTTTGCTCCGATCCGGGAGAGATTCGGGCCGTGCGAGTTCTCGGCCTCGGGGAAGTCGCCGTGTTGGTGGCAGGCCAGACAGCCGCGCACCTGAACGACCTTCTTACCCCGTTCGATATCGGGCTCGGCGGTGATCCCGTCCCAGGGAGCGACATATTCAAACGGCGCGCTCGCCCCTTGGAGATACGTGATCATCGACCGGATCTCGATCGGCTCGTAGCGCTTCGATTCCTCGAGGCTCTTGCCGCTGAGGTGATCCCACAGGCCGAAGAACCTCGGCATCTTCGTCGAAGGGCGGAAGTCCTGGGGATTCCGCAGCCAGGCGTAGAGCCACTCGAAGCTGTCCTTTGCGGCGAGATGCCGAAGGCTCGGACCAACCTTGGGAAGGGTGCCCGGGGTTTCCGGATCCTTGAGTTGGGCGGCGAGGGTGTGCGAACGTGGAGAGAGTTTGGCATCCGCGCCGGACGCGGCATCGAGTTCGAGGAACTCTCGGAGACGCTCCCGCGATCGCGTTCCATCGGGACTGGAACGCACGTCCTCCACCAGACGCTTGACCCCGTCACCGAGCGCGTCGAGACCAGGGTCGGTGGCGATCGCCTCGGCCACCTCGTGGTAATTCGGGGCAACGCGCATGTCGGGGCCGATCCGTTTGTCGGGCCCGGCATAGCCGTTGATCTCGTGGCAGCCATAGCAGCCGTACTGACGGATCAGATGGTAACCCTCGACGAGCTTCGGCGCGGGAGGCTCCGGGAACCGCTCGCTCGGCTCGAGGTCGACGACTTGATGGTGGCACTTGAGGCAACTCGACTGCTCGAACCGGTTCGGGAGCATCGGGAAGATCCAGTGATGGTTGTTGAACCATCCGTGCTCGTCGTGCCACTCATGGGCCTGAGTGGGGTTGTCCGGGCTGTGGGAGGACCACTTGAAGCTCGTCGCACTCCCCTGCCCCTGATGGCAGATCGTGCATCCGAACGTCTGCATCGGGTGGGGACTGGTCGACCCGACGAACAGGTCGAGTCTGGGATGGGTCGCGTAGGGCTGCGGCACGCCCCGGCGGATGTCGAGTTGGAGCGGTCGGCCGGCTTCCGGTGACTCCACCAGCGTGCTGACGGCAACGCTCCTGGCGAGCGTCTTTCCGCCGTCCACAGCAGCGATCACGTCGCCCGCCGTCAGGCCTGCCACCGCGGCGGGAGAACCCGGGACGACGAAGCTGACCGTGGGGTCCTCGTCGCGGAACAGTCCCTTGGGTGCCAGGTTGAAACCGTAGAGCTTTTCGAGTTGCGCGTTGCCGTCCCCTTGCACCGTGGGCCGCGGCGCACCGGGCTCGGCGTTGGTCGGGAGCGTAATCGCCACGTCGGACTGTTCCCGGTAAGCCGGTTCGGTGGGGGCACCGGGAGCCGACTTGTCCATCCCCTTGTGGCAGGTAATGCAGCGGTCGAAGCGGGCCACATCCCGGAAGTTGTTGTTGAGCGTGAGTTGGGGCAGCCAGATCTGGTCGACGCGGAGCGGGCCGTTGAAGGCATCGAGCACAGGAAGTTCGAGGAGGGTCTTGCCGGGATTCGGCGCCCGGTCAACGAGGGTCTTCGCCAATTGGCCGACTTTGTTCCGGTGGTCGGCGACGTTCTTGGCGGCGGCATCCTCCGACGCAGTGATCTCGCGAAGGACGGCCTCGAGTTCTTTGCGGTGCGTGTTGGCGACCTGATTGACCTGATTCGCCTCGACGACCTCCGCCTGCTTCGCCTCGGCGATGCCGAGCAGCGTGTCGAGCCGCGATTGCGGTGCGTCCTCGGCAACGGCCAACTCGTAGTCGGCCCGACACTTGTCGAACTCCGCCTTGCGCAGCTTCAACTTTCCGGCGAGGTTGTCTTCGCGGAACCGGGCCCGTTTCGTGATGTCTCGCATCCGCGTGATGAGGTCGCCGCGGAGTGCCAATCTTTCGCCGGGGTCGCTCTGCGAGACGAGCCGATCGGCGTCGGTCTGCACCAGATCGGCGGCAACCGCATCTTCGTCGATCGTGCGGGCGACCTGGAGAAACTTGGCCAACAATGAAGGTTCGATGGGAGCCCGTCGGGCGTCCGCGAGTTCCTTATCGAGCGCCTCGGTCTTGGCGGCGTAGGTGTCGGAGTTTTCCTCCGCGACACGAGCGGCTGCCGACCATGTCTCCAGTGCCCGAAAGCCCTTTTGGTACTTCTTCCAGGGGCGATTGTGATCGGCCGCGAGCATGGCGATCGTTGTCACCAACAACACGATCGCCGTGATGCCGAAGATGACGTGCAGCAGTTTCAGGTTGCGCCAGGTTTGTTCTGTGGCAGGCATGGGATCGGCTCGGGAGGAAGGAGGCCCGCGCTGTCGACGCGCCTTCGGGCACGGTGAGGCTGACGCGTCAGAAGTTGAGCGAGAACTCCGGAATGCTGATCAGGTATTTGAGGTTGAGCGTCCAGCGGAGAACCATCTTCAAAGGCAGGGTGAGCATCAACAGCATGAGGTTGATCATCACCAAGTAGCGGATGAATCCCATCTTCGCGAAATACTTGCGGAACACCGTCACTGCCAGGAGCGGCGGAAGGAGGAGCAGATAGGCCGCCATGATCGCCAGACCAGGCGCCTCGCGGAGGAGGATCGTCCCCACTTGGGCATACCACGGGGCGTCGGATGCGACCCTCGGCAGCGGACGGTTGAGGAGATTCACCCAGAACATCTGTGGGAGATCCACGTTGTTGAGGACCTCCACCTTGTACGGGCTCCAGTACTCGAACGGACCGAAGAAGTTCCAGTTCGGACCGCGAAGAAACGTTCCCAGGATGATCAGCGTGATCCAAAGCTCGAGAAAGCCGAACTGGAACGTGAGATAGGCGAACTTCCGTTCGTTGATGGAATAATAGCCGTTCCCCTTTTTGTTGAAGTCGAGGTAGGGCATCGCCATGAGGCCGAAAATCACCATGCTCGGCAGGGCCACGCCGGCGTACCAGGGATCGAAGTAGACGAGCATTTCCTGGAGGCCGAGGAAGTACCACGGTGCCTTGGATGGATTCGGGGTCTTGACGCTCGAGGCCGGTTCTTCGAGGGGCGCCGGCAGGAGCAGCGCCCACGCCAGCAGGAACGCCGACACGGCCACCATGCAGATCAACTCGGTGTAGACCAGATCGGGCCACACGAGGACCTTCTCGTCATTCTCCTTCTCCAGAGGCGGAAGTCCCTGAGCGATCCGTTCATCGTTCTCGACAGCCTGCTTCGTGGCCACCCAGGTGAAGAACGCAAGCAAGAACACGAGACCCACGATCGGCACGTTGTCCGCCTTCATGACGATCGAGGCGAAGTTTTCGTCCGCCATCGCCAGGCCCATCAGGAGCAGGGACGCGTTCAACACGGTCCATGCGACCATCGGCTTGACGAAAAACTTTCGGAAAACGAACGCACCGATGAACAGCAACGTCGTTCCGGCCGTGTAGTTGACCGGCCCGGAAAGCGTGTTGACGAGTTTTCTCGCCGATTCCGGGAGGTGGGGCACCCAGGTCGGCGAACCCGACATGGCGAGACTCGCGAGGATCATCATCGCCCCGGCCACACAGGCCCAGACGATCGCCTCCCCGGTGCGGTTCTTTCCCCGCCAGAGCAGGAAGGCCGCGATCGCGTTCATGACCGCCAGGCCGGTGTAATACGACCCGAGGAATCCGGCGACGTCCGGGAGGAAGAGTGGGTTTGAATGCATGGAAGTTGCCCTACAGCGGTCCGCTGATGCCGCCGTCCTTTCGCACGCGCCAGAAGTGAATCGCCAACAGAAGCGCAACCGCCAAGGGGATTGCGATGCAATGGAGGACGTAGAAACGGTTGAGCGTCTCCTCGCCGACGAACCTGGCTCCGAGAAGTCCGAAGCGGGCGTCCGAGCCGTCCGTGATCATGTCGATACCACCGATGGTCAGCAGTTGCTGGCCAGGGCCCTCGTAGCCGAGCAGCGGTGAGGCTCTCGCCATGTTCGATCCGACCGTGATCGCCCAGATCGCCAACTGGTCCCACGGAAGGAGATACCCGGTGAAAGAGAGCAGGAGCGTGAGCAGGAGGAGAATCACCCCGATCACCCAGTTGAACTCCCGCGGAGGCTTGTAACTTCCGGTGAGAAACACCCGGTACATGTGGAGCCAGGTGGTGATCACCATCGCGTGGGCGCCCCATCGATGGAGCTCGCGGAGCACTCCCAGGCTGGTCACGTCACGGAGCGCGAGGATGTCGTTGTAGGCCCACTCGAGCGTCGGCCGGTAATAGAACATCAACAGCACGCCGGTTACCGTCTCGACGAGAAACAGGAAGAACGTCACTCCTCCCATGCACCAGGTGAAGGAGAGGGCGATGCCCTGCTTCTTGATGGACACCGGGTGGAGGTGGAGGAAGAAATTGGTGAGCATCACCACGATCCGGTTTCGCCGGTCGAGTGGCATCGGATGCCTGAAGATACTTTTCCAGATTTGGGAGTTGCGGATCGTTTCGCCGATGGCCATGGGACGTTTGCCGGAGGTCGTTGACGGGGATGGCTCGGAAACAGGCGGGCAACGCAGGGGGGAAAAACCAGGGGATCAGACGGTGATGTAGGAATCAGGATCGGCCCACTGGCCGAGCTCCTCATGGAAGGTGCGACCCTTGTCGACCTCGAGTTGACCGTCGTCGGCGACGCGGATCGCATAACGCTCGAGGGGCCGCGGGGCGGGGCCTTCGAAGTTGACACCATCCTTGTAGAACCCGCTGCCGTGGCAGGGACACTTGAACTTCTGCTCGGCCTCGAGCCAGTTCGGGGTGCAACCGAGATGCGTGCAGACCGTTTTCAAGGCGTAGATCTGCTGCTGGCCGCCAATGTCGCTGTTGACGACCCAGACGCCGTACTGGGCGACGTACTTCGTCTCCACCTTGCCGGACGGGAAACCTTCCCGGAAACCGACCTTGAATCGGCTCGG
>Ga0208719_1000147_pt1 | contig 20767 bp, 15 predicted proteins | sample LakMenEpi30Jul09_FD_150747 | JGI IMG/M metagenome (GOLD analysis project Ga0208719, IMG submission 150747) | Freshwater microbial communities from Lake Mendota, WI - 30JUL2009 deep hole epilimnion (SPAdes) | ecosystem: Environmental > Aquatic > Freshwater > Lake > Epilimnion/Euphotic zone ... | reverse complement strand
CCGCCGGGTCCGCCGGGTCTACCGGGGCCACCGGGTCCACCGGGTCCACCGGGTCCACCGGGGCCACCGGGGCCACCGGGGCCACCGGGGGGCTTGCTGTGTGCGAGTGAGAGTGCGCCAGCGATGACGAGCGCGCTGATGGTGGAGACGAGTGCTTTCATTTTATTTCTTGGGGTTCTGGTGAATCGCCGCAGATGCGGGATGCGGATGCGGCTTGCACCATGGAACATGGTAACCGCCGGGGAGTCGCATTCAAAAATGTAAGGATTGGGTAAAGCTGCCGCCAGCGATGCGACCCGCGGTTCGGAGGTTTTCCGCGCAATCGCCGGACGCAGAAATGTGACGCTCCGTGTTTTGCTCCGTGCCCGCCGGGGACGGGCGCTACTCCACTGCGGGTCCGGCGATTCGACAGTTGCGTGAATCCCGTGCTGCCCTTAACTGCGCGGAATGTGTTTCCATGTGATTCTCGGGTGTCCCGAAATCCGCACATGCCGGCATGGCGAAATGGCAGACGCAAGGGACTTAAAATCCCTTGGGAGGTGACTCCCGTGCGGGTTCGAGTCCCGCTGCCGGTACTCTCTGTTGGAAGAGGGAAAACCCGATTCAGAAGGCAAAAAATAACACAAAGGAATAACACTTTTGCCCGCGTCATGCGTGCTTTTGGGTGTCACGCGTGTTCTCTGATGAGTCATTCGACAGGTCGCCCAGCGCGCAGGCAACACGCGCTTTTCTCGCCGGCAACACTGGGCGGCAAGTGCGAGACGGCGGCGGGAGCAATGTACAGCGATGAATTTTTTGTCAGATCTTCCCCCGTCACCCCACATCCCTAATGCATCACACCATGTCCGCGCTGCGCCGTCCCACGAGCATGGCGGCGTCTTCGATGATGTGAAGATCGTGCTTTGAGAATCACGGATGCTGAAGCACGGCGACTTTTCTCCACAGGACGATCACCGCGATGATCAACCCGATCGTGATGGCCGGCCAGATGACGCAGAATATCCAGACGTTGATCGCGTTGTAGGTCGTGCCGGGGATTTGCTTTCGCGCCCGCCGCACTGGAAATGCTCAGACTGGGGACCAGCGTCCGGGAGTGAGGGGGTATGGGGGGAGCGAGGGGCGGAAGAAGGATGCCCCGTCCAAGACACACGACACTCCGGATTGCGTCCGCTCACTCGTAGCGCAGCGCTTCTATCGGATCGAGCGCCGCGGCTTTTCGCGCCGGGTAGAAGCCGAAGAAGATCCCAACGAATGCGCTGCACGCGAATGCGGCGACGATCGGACCCATCGTGATCTCCGCCGACAATGGGAACAGCCGCGGCAGGATCTTTGCCGCCGCAACGCCTGTCGCGATCCCGAGGATTCCGCCGAGCAGGCTGAGCGTGATGGCCTCGATGAGGAACTGCAGCAGGATGTCCCCGCCCCTCGCGCCGACCGCGAGCCGGATGCCGATCTCCCGCGTGCGCTCCGTCACGCTGACGAGCATGATGTTCATGATGCCGATGCCGCCGACGACCAGCGACACGCTCGCGATTGCGCCGAGCAGCATCGTCATGGTCTTCGAGGTTTCCGTGGCCATCGCCGCGATTTCCTCCTGGCTGCGGACAAAAAAGTCGCCTTGCTGCCCCATCGCAATCCGGTGCCGCTGCATGAGCAGTTCGGAGATCGCGTGCTGCACGCCCGCGAGCGGCTTCCCCTTTTCCACGCTGAGTGTGATCTGCCGGAGCGTCTTCGAGCCCAGGATGCGCTTCATCCCGGTCGTGTAGGGGACGATGATCGTGTCGTCCTGATCCGAGCCCATGACGGATGCGCCCTTCACCGCGAGCACGCCGATGACGGTGAGCGGCACCTTGCGGATGCGGATGGTCTGCCCCATCGCCGCCGCGGGATCGCCAAAGAGCCGCGTGGCCACGGTGTTTCCAATGATGGCGACCTTGCTCGCAGTGCGCACGTCTCGCTCGCTGAACGGCGCACCGAGCGCGCAGTCCCATCGGCGGATGTCGAAATATTCCGGCGCGACGCCATTGATGCGCGTGTTCCAGTTTTCGCTGCCGAAGGACACCCGCACATTGCCCGTTGCCTCGGGCGTCACCGCCTCCACAAACGGAACATCGCGCCGGATGGCAGCCGCATCCTCGAGCGTGAGCGTGCCTGCGCCACCGTAGCCGCTGCGCATCCCCCCGCGCGTGACGCTGCCGGAGAAAAGCAGGATCACATTGTCGCCCATGCTGGCGACTTGGTTTTCCACCTGAGCCTTTGCGCCGTTGCCGATGGCGACCGTCGCAATGACCGCCGCCACGCCGATGATGATGCCAAGTCCGGTGAGCAGCGACCGCATCTTGTTCCGACGCAGCGCGCGGAATGCGGTCTGGAGGATGAGGCGCAGTCTCATTGCGCAGCGGCGAGCGGATCCTCAGCCGGAAGGCTACGCAATTCCTCCTCGGCGTTGGATCGGTTTTCCACAAGCCGGTCGCTCACGATGCGTCCGTCGCGCATCACGACCACGCGCTTTGCGAAGCGGGCGACATCGTTCTCATGCGTGACCATGAGGATCGTGATGCCCTGTTCGTTGAGCCGCTGAAAAATCCCGAGGATCTCGACGCTCGTGCGGGTGTCGAGATTGCCCGTAGGCTCGTCCGCGAGGAACAGCACGGGATCATTGATCAGCGCACGCGCGATCGCCACGCGCTGCTGCTGGCCGCCGGAAAGCTGGTTCGGCGTGTGATCCGCGCGCTGCGCGATACCGACCATTTCGAGGGTCTTCATCGCCTTCTCGTGCTTCTGCCGCGCCGTCATCGGCAGGCGGCTGTAGAGCATCGGCAGCTCGACATTCTCCAGCGCGCTCGTGCGCGAGAGCAGATTGAAGCTCTGGAAAACGAACCCGAGCTTCCGGTTCCGGATGTCGGAAAATTCGTCGCGCGTGAGATTCGAGACATCCATCCCGTCTAGGAAATATCGCCCGCCCGTCGGACGATCGAGGCAGCCGAGGATATTCATCAGCGTGGATTTTCCAGAGCCGCTCGTGCCCATGATCGCGACGAATTCGCCGCGCTCGACCGTGAGCGAGACGCTGCGCACCGCCATCACGGGTTCGCCTGCGGACTTGTAAGTCTTGTCGAGTTTCTCCAGCCGGATGATTGCATCCATACGCTCAGAATCTGCGCGGCGGCCCGCCACCCGGAGCGCCGCCGAACGGTGTCGCTCCCGCTACTGCGGGTTTCGACGTCACGACTCCCGTCACGAGTTTTTCGTCACCGTTCAGCCCGGTGAGCACTTCGGTGTTGATGCCATCGGTGACACCCAAAGTCACCTCGATTGGCTTGAGTGTGGAGCCTTCGAGCCGGTACACCTTGCGGGTCGCACCGCCCGGTTTTTTCGGGCCCGATCCGTCAGCGTTGCGCGCTCCCGCTGGAGGAGCGGCCTTTTTCGCCTCGCCACCAGCGTCCACTATCGGCCTGAAACGCAGCGCCGCATTTGGCACCGCGATGACATTTTTCCGCTCCGCTATCACGATGGAAACATTCGCGGTCATCCCCGGACGCAATTCCTTTTTCGGATTCTCCAATTCGATCACCGTCACGTAGGTCACCACATTGTCCACGGTGATCGGCGCGTAGCGCACCTGCACGATTTTCCCGTGGAAAGTGCGATCCGGAAATGCGTCCACCAGGAACGTCGCCTCCTGCCCCTCCTGCACTCCGCCGATGTCCGCCTCCGAGACGTTCGCCTCAATGTGCATCTTCGTGAGATCGTTCGCGATCGTGAAGAGCACCGGCGCAGTCATCGCCGCCGCCACCGTCTGGCCCACGTCCACATTCCGCGAAATCACGATCCCGTCCACCGGCGCGACGATCGTGCAGCGCGCGAGATCGATCTTCGCACGCTCGAGTGCCGCGTGCTTCACAGCCACCACAGCTTCCGCCTGGTGCAAATCCGCCACAGCCTTGTCCCTCTCCGCCTGCGCCACAAGCCGCTGCGAAAAAAGTTCGCCTGTCCGCTTGGACGTGAGTTCCGCGAGCTCCTTGCCCGCCTGCGCCGTCGCGAGGTCGCCATCGGCAAGATGAACGTTCGCCTGAAAAGTCGCGGGGTCGAGTTCCGCGACCACCTGCCCCGCCTTCACAGGCGTGTTGAAGTCCGCAAGCAGCTTCAGGATGTTCCCGGAAATCTGGCTGCCGACTTGCACGCTCACGACCGCGCTCAGCGTGCCCGTCGCAGTCACCTTGCTCGTGATGTCCATGCGCTTTGCCGGCGCGGTCAGGTACTTCGGCGCGTCCTCCTTTTTGCGGAGAAACCAGAATGCCCACGCTCCGCCGCCGAGCAGCGCAAGCAGCACCACCCACCAGATCCACGAAAATCCGCCGCGCCTGCTGATCGACTGCATCTTCTGCCGGATTTTTGGAGGTGATTCCACGCCAGGGCTTTTCATTGCCATGCGTCTTTGAACACGCGAAACGGCACTGAGTTGGAAAACATTTTCTTCATCGCTCGGAGACGGTTGATCGGACACGCCGCAAGAATGTCGCAACGACGCCACGCCCGCAATCGCCGTGGTCCGCAGCGAATCCGGCGCTATCGCCCGCCCGGAAACGGATCGGCGGAAAAACGTGCGCTGATCTCGTCCGCGGTCCACGGAGCACCGCCTGAAAATGTCTCTGCAGGAAATTGCTTTCGCGCCCGCCGCACCGGAAACGGTCAGAATGGGGACACGGCTCATCAGCGACGACCGGAACTCAGCCGTCAAACGATTGAAGGTCAGCACCGGATAAATCGCATCCGTGCGTTTCATCACAAAGTCCGGTTTTTGACACCAGATCGCTTTGAGAACCGTATGAGTCGCTTTCAGCGCATCCACCATTTTTGGCGGTGTGCTCATTTTCAGATTCGGTAACGATTCGGTAACTTCCGCCGCCATCCGCGCCTCGATTTCGAGAGATTTCTGATCAAATTATGAGCAAAATTTTCAACAAAGGAATTTTGACTTGCGCGCAGTGGGAATCCTTCCATTGCGAAGTCGTCCGGGGATCGTGCTATCACGCGATGTGGCATTTTCATCCGGAGTATCAGCTCACGTTGGTGCTGGAGAGCCACGGGCACCGGAGGGTGGGTGATAACATCACGCCGCTGCGCCCTGGTGACCTCGTGCTGGTCGGGGCGAATCTCCCGCATGTTGTGGCACCAGAAGCCGGGGCGGCGTGGCGCGCGGGACAAAGTCCATGCGATTGTGGCCCGCTTTCTCGATACGTTTCTCGGATGTGAGTTTCTGGAAAGGCCCGGGATGGAATCCGTGCGCGAGCTTTTGCGGCGTGCTGCACGAGGGCTGCAAGTGACCGGTAAGACGCGGGAGGCGCATTTGAGTCCCGGCACGTTCAGCCGGTTCTTCAAACTGCGCGCCTGCAAGACGCTGCCGGAATCCGTGAACGCGCTCCGCATCGGCCGTGCGTGTGAGTTGCTCGCCGAGGGAAATGGGAAGGTGACCGATATCGCGATGGATTGTGGGTTCAGGAACCTCGCGAATTTCAACCGCCGCTTCCGCGTGCTGACGAAGCTGTCTCCGCGCGAATACCGGAGCCGGTTCCGCGAAACGGCGGGATAGCGTAAAGCGGGCTCTCCCGTCCGCAGAACACCGATGCGGACAGGAGTGTCCGCGTTACCGTTGCTTCGCCGGTTCGCGGAAAAAAATGAGGAACAGCGCGAGCACCGCGACGGCACCCCAAGCCGGGTAGATCCAGATGCCGTGCCAGTCGTGGGCGATGGCGCCTTGCGGCTCCGCGAGCGTGTGGAACGCCTGCGATTTCCCCGCGAGAGTGCTCCCGACAAAGTTGCCGACTCCCCAGAGGATGAATGCAATGAAGCCCTGTGCTGCGCCGCGCATCCGTTCATTCGCCTCGTCGTCCACGTAGAGCTGACCGGCGATGAAGAGAAAATCGTAACACACGCCGTGCAGCAGAATCGCCGAGAAGATGAGCGTTGTCGCGAGGCCCGTGTTGTGGACGCTGCCCGCGAGAAGAAAATAGCGCGCTACCCACGCGAGAATCCCGATGAAGATCGTCTTCTTGTATCCGAGGGTTCTCAGCATGATCGGCAGCAGGATCAGGAAGATGACATCCGAAACCTGAGCCAGTGACATTTTCGCCGCCGTGTATGTCCAGCCCAGCTCCGTGATGTACATGTTCATGTTCACGAAGTAGAAGTAGAGCGGGATGCAGATGAGGAACATGCACGTGATGAAGATCGCGAAGGACGGCTTCTTGAGGAGGGCGAGGGCGTCGAGCCCGAGGATTTCACCGAGGCGAACGTCTTTACCGGTCTTCTTCGGTGGCGTGTGCGGAAGGGTGAGAGAGAAAAGTCCCAGCGCGATGGAAACTGCTCCAGCGAGATAGAACTGCACCGCGGATTGTTCGCCTTTCAACACGACGCTGAGCGTAACGCCACCCGCGATCCAGCCGACGGCGGAGAGCGTTTTTACGAGAGGGAAATCGCGCTTCGGGTTTTCCAGATGGTGAAGTGAGAGCGAGTTTCCGAGAGCGAGCGTGGGCGCATACGACGCGCAATACAGAATGAGGGCCGGATAGAAGGCAGCGAACGTCGTCAGCTTCGGCAGCAGGAAGAGCAATGCGCCTCCCAGGATGGCGAGAAAGCTGAGCAATTTCTCTGAGGCGAAATAGCGGTCGGCGATCAGTCCCACAAAGAACGGAGAGATCATCGCGCCAATCGCAAAAGCGCCGTATGCGAGCCCGATCTGGCCGCCTTCAAACCCGAGTGTCTTGCCGAGATACGTCGCCATGCTCACATACCACGAGCCCCAGATGAAATACTGGAGAAACATGAACGCGGAGAGTTTAAGCTTCAGGGAGGTCTGCATGGGGTGGAGGAGAGTGTCGCGGTGGGCGATGTGTCAAACGGAGAAAGCGAAACTCAAAGTTCAAAAAGCCGGATCATTTGAACTTTGAGCTTTGAACTTTGAGCATTCATCCGCGGAAATCGCCTTGCTCCGTATCATTGCACCCGCCAGCGACTGCAAGGAATTCGCTTTCGCGCCCGCCGCACCGGAAACGGTCAGAATGGGACGGGCGTCGGGGAGTGAGGGGGTCTGACTGCGCAGGGCTTCACGGCGAGGAGGCGGTCACTACAAACCCCCACCCGGCCCAACCCCCGCAAAATCCAGTTCCCTATCAGAGGGGGTCTGACGGTCATCCTTCGATTCATTTCTTGCCCGGCAGCATCTCCAAACTACTCACCGGGATCACGGCGAGTTCGTTGTAGATGTGTTCTTTGTCGGTGTAGCCGATGTAAAGCTGGCCATTGCGCTCGACGGCATAGGGATAGGAGAAGTCAGCGTCCTGGGCGGAGACGCCCGGCGTGCCATTGAAGACCGACGTGCGGATGAGGAAGACTCGGCTGAAGAGTGACTCGCCCGGCTTGCTCACGGCGATGGTTAACGGCGAACGCCTGCCGTCGGTGTCGGCAGTGATCGTGCCGATGAGGTAGCGCTGGCCTGTGCTCAAGGTGCCCGCGTAGGGCTTCTGGGTCGCCATCGGCAGATTGGAAGCGGCGGCCGGAGTCCAGGTGCGACCGTGGTCCTTACTGATCGAGACAAGAGCATGACCGCGGACTCGCCCCGCAGATCTGCGAGCGATATTGGTGATTTTTGTCTTCTCCACGATCACCGTGGACTCGCCCCAGAAATTCGTCGTTCCCAGACTCTTGTCTGCTTGAATGACGACCATTTTCCACTTCGTGAAGTCATCCCCCTGGCTGATTGCGACTGCGGGCAAATGGCCGACTACCCCAAGCCCAAAGGCAATGCGGACGCCGGACATGATCCAGTTGCCGTCGGCCATCTTCTGTGGCTCCTGCATCGGCCAAAATCCTTGATCGAGCACCACGCCCTGAGCCTCCCACTTTCCCGAAGTCTCATTCAGCACGTAGCCGCGCGTGTGAGTGCGTGAGGTTGGTCCGTAAAAGTTGTCGTAAAAGGCCCCCATGAAGGCCCACAGCCTGCCGCCGTGCGAGAGAAACACGCCGTGACTCACGCCGAGGTTGCCTTCGCCCGCATCCATTGCGACCGGCTGGCCCCACGTCTTGCCGCCGTCCTCACTGACTCGGACATGAGCTTCCTCGTCGGCCGTGTTCTCTTGTTTGGATGTGCTGAATCCGTAGGACGCATAGAGCTTGTCCTTGTGCCAGGCGAGCCCAACACCGAGCGTGAAATTGGAACCGTCTTCATCAGGCCGCGGCTTCTTAAGAACATAGAACTTCGCGCCGGTCACTTGCGGCAGTTCGGCAGCTTTCGGGAGCGGAGTGTTCGCGTCCCACAGTGTGGGTTCGTCAGCGCGAAGTGTGCCCGCAGCAGCGAGCGCGGCCAGAGTCAGAATCAGCAGGAGTGCGGTTACTGCAAGGAATTCGCTTTCGCGCCCGCCGCACCGGAAACGGTCAGAACGCGGACGGGCGTCGGGGAGTGAGGGGGTATGGGGGGAGCGAGGGGCGGAAAGGGGATGAAGCGCGTTCGCGACGCTGCTCCGCACGGAAAATTTCCGGCAGGAAGATGCGATTGCGGAGAGATTCATGCGCTCAAGCGTTGTTCGCGAGAATGAAGATCCAATCCGCTGTGCCAAGCATTTTTCCGGCAGCGGATTTTTCCGGCGCGGTGCTCTCCATGGCCTCAATCGGAATCGAGGACAAGGATGGAACCGTCTTCGGGGATCTCGAGTGACTTGCCAGAGTCGAGGTGCCTTATCTCCGCATTCCTGGCAGGCGTCCCGGGTCTGTGTAGCTCACGTAGTAGTGCAACTTGGGAGTGGCGGCTTCCTTTACCACAGTCACGGTGATGGTCCTCTTCGAGTTCGGAGAAACCCACGTGAGCCGCGTCTGCTCCAGCGCGGGAAGCGGAGGAAATTTCGGCACCGGATCGGATTTCCCGAATCTGGTTTCCAACTCCTGGATGAACTCCGGCCCTTGCTCAGTGGGAACCTCGAAACGCAGCATGCCGAGTCGGCCCTTGTAGAAGTCACAGCGGGCTTTCACTTCCGCCGTGTCCACGTACCACGACTCAAAATCCGCGCCGCCGAACCTGCTCCTATCGGCGATAGTGGTGACGTTCTTTGCCTCGGCATATTGCATCTTGAGCGCTGCAAGCGTCATGCCGACATGCATGCCGGCATGACTGAAATCTTCGATTGCCACCACCTGTTGGCGTGTTCGCTGCGGCGCCTGCGCAATAGCGTCACAGGCGAGGAAGGCAAGAATGCTCAGGACTTTCATGGTAATTTGACTGCAAGGAATTCGCTTTTGCGCCCGCTACACCGTAAACGGTCAGAACCGGGACGGGCGTCGGGAGTGAGGGGTCTTGGGGGAGCGAGGGGCAAAAAGAGGATGAAGCGCGCTGGCGACGCTACTCCGCACGGGAGATCTCGTCGGGCAGAGTGTAGTCGCGGCGGTGTTCATGCGCGCAAGTGTTGTTCGCGAGAATGATGCCCCAATCCGCTGTGCCAAGCATTTTACGGCAGCGGTTCTTCGCTCCTTTTTTACTCCACGGTGTCATTTTGACTTGAGGCAACACGAGCGCGACGACTTTGCAACGTCCGGAGGCCATCGCTTCCTTCAGAATATTTTTGCCCCACCAGCCCGAGCCGATGAGCGCGGTGCGGAGCTTTGCGGGCTCGGCTGCGCGGACGAATGGCGCGGCGGTGAATGCGCCTGCTGCAAGTGAGGTGCGCTGGAGGAATGTGCGTCGTTTCATGGCTGGGGAATGATAAGCGGTGCCTCGCGCAAGAACGCGAAGACGCAAAGTGTCAGAACGTTGTTCGGGAACAATCCTTGGCGTCTTTGCGCGAGGTCCATCGGACTACTTTGCCCGGAGATCGACGACGACGATCTCGCCGCGCGAGTTGCGGCAATAGACGAGTCCGTTTGCGAGCACCGGCGCGGTCCAGCATTTCGGGCCGAGCACCTTTGCTTTCGCGATCGGCTTGAAGCCGCTCGGCGACGCGGGCGCGATGGACAGTTCGCCGTCGCCGCTGAGCGCGATCAATTTTCCATCCGCGATGATCACGCCGCCGCTGCCGAAGCCCGGCTGGCTCCATTTCTCCGTGCCGGTCGCAAACTCGATGCACTTCAGCGAACCGGTCTCCGTCGTGTCGCCATCCACGCCGTAGAGATGGCCGTCGTGTAGCACCGCCGCGTTCATCTGCGTGCGGAGTGCCTTCGTCTTCCAGAGTTGCTTCGGCTCATCCCCGGCCAGTTGCAGCAGCGCGCCGCCTTTGCTGTAGCCGCTGGAAATGAACACGCGGTCGCCGCTCACGATCGGGTCCGCCGCGTTCACACCGTACTGCGTCACCCAGCGGAAGCGCCACGCCTCCTTGCCCGTCATCGGGTCCACCGCGAGGTAGTTCGTCCCGTTGCCAAAAAGCGCCCACGTCGTGCCGCCGAACTCAATCGGCAGGGGCGTCGAGTAGCCCGCGTCCTTCGGCGCGGATTTCCACACGACCTTGCCGTCGTTCTTGTCCACGCCCACGCCCGCCTCGCCGATATTCAGCACCAGCAGATTCCCCGCGATGAGCGGTGCCCCCGTGAAGCCCCACATCGGCAACGGCGCCTCGGTCTCCTTCGCGATGTTCTTTTCCCAAACAACCTTCCCGCTCGCTGCGTCGAGGCACATCAGATCGCCCCACCGGCTCAGCCAGTAAAGCCGCGCCCCGTCGAACGTCGGCGTCCCCGTCGTCCCGCCCTCGAAAAACTTATCTCCCAGTTCCGCCGGATAGCTGTGCTTCCACAGCTCTTTGCCCGACGCCGCGTCAAAGCAAAACACCGTGTCCTTCCCATCCGCATGACCCACCGTCACCGCGCGACCGCCCGAGACGACGATCGAGGAAAAGCCGAGCCCCACCTGCGCCTTCCACGCCACACGCGGACCGGACGCCGGCCATTCCGCGCGCCAACCTTTCTCTGCGGAGACGCCATTGCGCGAAGGCCCGCGGAATTGCGGCCAGTCATCGGCGCGGACAGACAATGCGTGGACAACAACGAGGAAGATCGCGGCGCGGAACATCGCCGAGAAATGACACCCCCCGCGCAGACTGACAACAAAAGTAGTCCCACGCTTCAGCGTGCCGTGATGTGCGACCACAGCCTGCTCACGAATCCGCGCTGGTGGAACGCGCCGCTCCGCACGCGTTTCGGCGGGAAGTGCAAGGCTTGCGCGCAGTCGGATGAAGCGCGCGGCACGGCGCGCTCCATCTCGCCGAGCCGCACGCCAAGGCCGGTCCGGTGCGGTCTTGCACGCTGAAGCGCGGGATGCCTTGCAGCCGCGTCTCGTGAGAGCGCGGGCCATCTCAGCGCGTGCGCCTGCGAAAAGAATGCCCGCGCTTTGACAAGCGCGGCTACGCGCGGATCGGGCCGTCCCGCGCGTGTCGCGGGAATGTCGCACCGCATGGCAAAATTAACCTGTCGGGTGGTTTATGCTTGGCGGTCAAATCAGAGGGTGGCTACGGTGCTGAGAACTGCTCCCGGCTGCCGGTCCATCCGGCATTCCTTTGGCCGAGACCGTTACCACTGACCCTCAAACATACCTGGGCGATACATATGATTCCATTCCGCAGACTGATTTTGATTTCGCTGTTGGCCCTGCCAGGAATTGGACGGTTGACGTCGAAGCTCCGGGCGTCGGAGGAAACCGCGCTCGCCCATGGAGTGCTCGTGGTGAGGGCCTCGGTGCAGGAGGCGCCTCCACGGATTACGCTCGAGTGGCCGCGTGCCGGCGGGTCGGGCGGCTTCGCGGTCTTCCGCAAGACAGCGGAGGCGAACTCCTGGGGCGGCGCCTACGCAAATTTGACTGACGCCAATGCCACCCGCTTTGCGGATGACAAGGTCGTGGCAGGCGTGGGTTACGAGTACAAGGTCGAAACCGTTGGAGTCCTGCCAAACGCGGGAAGCAGGCAACCGGGCGGCACGAAGGCCAGCGGCGTTCTTTATTCCGGGATCGCTTTGCCGCCGGTGGACAGACGCGGGAGGATCATCCTGCTTGTTGACGAAACGATGGCGGCGCCGCTGGCCGGCGAACTCGAACGTCTCGAACGGGATCTGGCCGGGGACGGATGGACCGTGCTGCGGCATGATGTCACCCGGCAGGCGACCGTGGGGGGCAATGCCACCATCGCGGAAGTCGAGGCGATCAAGGCCGTGATCCGGCGCGATTACAACGACGATCCGGGCAACACCAAGGCGGTGCTGTTATTCGGGCGTGTGGCCATTCCTTACTCCGGCTGGCTGATTCCGGACGGGCATGACTTTCAGGCACGGGAGGCGGACACCTATTATGCCGTGCCTGATGAGACTTGGACGGACGAGCGGGACTATGGAGGCAAGGGATTGCGGGGAAACCAGGCGGGTGACGACAAGTTCGATCAGTCGTGGTTCCAGCCCGCGAAGGTGAAGCTGGCCGTCGGGCGGGTGGATATGTCGGGGCTGCCCATCTTTAAGATACCGGAGGTCGAACTTCTGAGGCGCTATCTGAATAAGCACCACGCATTCCGACACCGCCATACGGCCTTTGCCGCGTCGGGCGACACCGGCTCCGGGCTTGTCGGCAGCAAGACGGGCTTTTACCTTGAGGCACTTTTTAGCCGCGGCATGGTGAATGCCGTTCAAGGGCAGCTCAACGGCGAGATCGGTGCGCCGCGCCTTTGGTCTTATGCCGAGGGTCTGGCCTACGCCAACAACCGGCTGGGTCTGTTCTATTCCGCCAATTCCCCGGGATACGTGTTCGCCGGGTGCTGGGGGAGCGGGTCCATCAACTATGACGACGAGGCCGGGAAAATGGGCATGGGGCGTCCGTATCTGGCCGGAAGTGGAGCGTGCATTGCCTGGGTTTGCGGCCAGCCCAACCGGTATTTCCACTGGATGGCGATGGGCGAGACCATCGGCGGCAGCGAACGGCTGGCCATGGCCAACGGAGCGCTCTATCCCACGGGGGCCAACGGCAACATGGCCAACGCGATTTTTCGCTGCCTGCTCGGCGATCCCACTCTGCGGATGCACATTCTTGCGCCGCCCGGCGGGTTGACTCTTGCGGATGGCACCCTCTCCTGGGACGCATCGCCGGATCGTGATTCGGACGGCTTCCGGGGCTATCACGTCTATCGTGCGGCAGGCAGGCGCGGTCCCTTCACGCGGCTGACCGATGCGCCGGTCCAGGGAACGTCGTGGACCGATCCTTCTCCATCTGCCGGGACCGTTTATCAGGTCCGCGCCATCCGGCTGGAGACCTCGCCCACCGGCACCTACCACAACAACAGCCAGGGGATCTTCGTTGAGCAAGGCGCCATCGGCATTGTGCCCGGCGCGCTCTGGGTGGTTGCACCGGATGCGGGCGCCGCGACCTTTCGGGTGAAGCTTTCCTCCAAGCCTGCATCCAATGTGACGGTCTCCGCCAGACGCGCCTCGGGCGACGCAAGCATCAGCGTCCAGTCCGGCGGGACGTTGACCTTCACTCCGACAGACTGGAACAAATGGCAGACCGTTACCGTCGCCGCCGCCCACGACTCCGACGAAGGGGCCACGAACAATGGCAGCGCCGCAGTTGCCCTGAGCGCGCCGGGCCTGACCGATGTGACCGTGGGAGTGGTAAAAGAGGACAGGGCCATAGTGGTCAGCAGCGAGATCCTCAGTGTGCCTGAAAACACGGCGGCTTCCTTACAGGTCAGGCTTTCGGGACCGCCGGCGGACGATGTGACTGTCACCACGAAACGAACCGTTGTTTACGCGACCGGGGAGAACATCTCGATCGAGTCGGGGGGCAGCCTGGCATTCACCCGCGGCAACTGGAATCAATGGCAGACCGTCACCGTGAAGTACGCCGACGGCAAAGTCATTCCCGCGCCGCACAATCTTCGCTCGATCTACGCCGGATTCAGCCTTTCGGCGCCGGGCTTTCGCGGTGCCAAGGTGAACGTCTCGGGAGTCGAAAGGCATGCCTATCTGGCGACCACGGTTGCCCCCGCGAATTCCGGCACCGCATCACCGGCCTCTCCCGAGACGGTGGTGCAGGGGGAGGCGGCACCGATCGCAGCCAAGCCCTCCGCGGGATACCGCTTTGCGGGCTGGAGCATGGGGTCGAAGGACGGAGGGGTCATCGTCGCGAACCCCGCTTCGCCCGACACCACTGCCACGGTTTTCAACTGGGCTGGCGGCCTCTCGGGCAAAGTCGTCGCAAACTTCGTCCCCGAAGGCGAGCCGTCCGCCCCTTTAATCACCACCGAAAAGGACTGCCAGTTGGTCACGGTGCCGGAGGGTGGGACGGCGGCCTTCAAGGTCCGGCTCACGGCGAAGCCGGCCGCGGATGTGATGGTGAAGGTCTCCCGGGAGAGAGTATGGGATCCGGACATCTCGATTCAGGCGGGCGCGACCCTGACGTTCACCCCTGCCAACTGGAATGTCTGGCAGCCCGTCACGCTTGCGGCTGCCGATGATGACGACCGGGTCGCCGGGGTGGCATGGATCGCGTTGAATGGAACCGGGCTGCTGACTTCCCACCTGTGTGCAGTCGAGCAGGAAAAGCAGATCCCGCTGACTGCGTTCGCTGGAGCGGGTGGCGCGGCCGTGACGCCCGCAGGCGACTCGACCGTGGTCCGGGGGGCGCCGCTGCCGATTGCGGCGCATGCCGCCGAGGGCTACCGCTTCGATCAGTGGGTCGCCGTCGAGGGAACCCCGGCCATTGCGGATTCCAAAGCCGCCGCCACCACCGTCACACTCAGTGCGGCCGCGAGCATCCGTGCCGTATTCATCCGCATCGAAAACGGGCCGCCAGCCCGGTGATCGCAAATCGTCACCCGCGCTTCGCCGGCCAGCGGTGACGCTTGCGTTGCGTCGTGTGGTCGGAGGAGCCCGCCCCCCGGTGGCTACGCGAGCAATGGCTTCACCACATGCGCCGGTTCGACGCCTGTGAGACGCTGGTCGAGGCCCTGATGCTTGAATCCCAGGCGCAGATGGTCGTAGCCGAGCAAATGCAGGATCGTTGCGTGAAGGTCCCGGATGTGGACGGGATTCTCGACGATGTTGTAGCTGAAGTCGTCCGTCGCCCCGTAGATCGTCCCGCCCTTGATCCCGCCGCCGCCGAGCCACATCGTGAAGCACCGCGGATGATGGTCGCGTCCGTAGTTTGTGGGGGAAAGTCCGCCCTGCGAGTAGATCGTGCGGCCAAATTCGCCGCCCCAGATCACCAGCGTCTCGTCCCACAAGCCGCGGAGCTTGAGATCCTTGATGAGCCCGTGGCACGCCTGATCGACGTCCTTGCACTGCGACTGCATGCGCCCCGGCAGGTTCCCGTGGTGATCCCAGTTGTTGTGGTAGATTTGCACGAAGCGAACCCCCCGCTCGACGAGGCGGCGGGCGGTGAGCGCGGTGTTGGCGAAGGTGCCCGGTTTCTTTGCATCGTTGCCGTAGAGTTCAAACGTGCTCTCGGGCTCGGAAGAAAGCTCGGTGAGTTCCGGCACGCTCGCCTGCATCCGGAACGCCATCTCATACTGCGCGATTCGCGTGTGCGTCTCCGGGTCGCCGACGAGCGCGGCGTTCATTTCATTGAGCGCCTTGATGCCGTCGAGCGTGTTGCGCCGCACCGTTGTGGGAACGCCGGGCGGGTTGTTGATGTACAAGATCGGGTCGCCTTTGCTCCGGAATGCCACCCCGGCGTGCTCGCCCGGAAGGTAGCCGCTCGACCACAGCCGCCCGCTGATGGCCTGAATCTGCTCGCGGTTCGACGGCTCCGCGACGAGCACGACGAACGTGGGCAGGTTCTGATTTTCCGCTCCAAGGCCGTAGCTCACCCACGAGCCGAGGCATGGCCGGCCTGTGATCTGGTTGCCCGTCTGGATGTAGCTGATGGCCGGTTCGTGGTTGATCGCCTCGGTGTGCATCGAGCGGATGAAAGCAACGTCGTCCGAGCATTTCGAAAACCACGGCAGAAGGTCCGAATTCATCCACATGCCGGCGTCCCCGAATTGCGCGAATTTGTATTTGGACGGCGCGATGGGGAAACGCTTCTGGCCGCTTGTCATCGTCGTGAGCCGTTGCCCGCCCTGGACGCTCGGGGGCAAATCCTTGTCATACCACTTGGCCATCTCCGGCTTGTAGTCGAAGAGGTCCATCTGCGCCGGTCCGCCGACCATGTGGAGGTAGATGATGCGCTTCGCCTTCGGGGCGAAATGCGTCAGGACGGCCCCGGCCTTTGACTCGGCGCCGTGAGCGAGATAATCGCGCCCGAGCAGCGATGCCAGGGCGGCGTAGCCAAGGGCGTTTTTTCCGCGCGCGAAAAACTGGCGGCGGGTTTCCAATGCGGCGTGGTCAGTGAGGAGGCTCATGGTGTCCGGAATTATTTGTTCAGCGTTTCGTCGAGGTTCATCACTTGGTTGCAGACCATCGTCCATGCAGCGAGCCGGGGCGCCGGGATGGAGGGATCCTGCTTGAGTTCGCCGACTCCGAGCAGGGCTGTCGCGTCCTCCGGTTTCTGCTCGTAGTGCGTGAGGAGCGCGCGAACGCTCGCAAGCAGGATGGCGGACTCCTCCGTGCGCAAGGGCCGGGCGAGAATCCGGCGGGCAATGAAATCCACGGACTTTGCGTCGTCGTCGCCGCCGGCCTTGATTGCGAGCTGGGCGAGGGCGCGTTGCGCCTCGATGAATTGCGGATCGTTGAGCGTGACGAGGGCCTGCAACGGTGTGTTCGTGCGTTCGCGCCGCATGCACGCGGTCTCGCGGCTCGGAGCGTTGAAAATGTCCAGCGACGCCGGTGGCGCGGAGCGCTTCCAGAACGTGTAGAGGCTGCGGCGGTAGAGCGCCTCGCCACTGTCGCGTTTGTAATTGCGCGTGGTGCTCCCCGGCATGGCGACGGCCTCCCAGACCCCCTCGGGCTGGTAGGGCTTCACGCTCGGGCCGCCGATCTTTCCGACGAGAAGCCCGCCTGCCGCGAGGGCGGAATCGCGGACCATCTCACCGTCCATCCGGAAACGCGGGCCGCGCGAGAGCAGGCGGTTCGCCGGGTCGCGCTCGATCTTTGTGCGCGTGGCGGCCGCGCTCTGCCGGTAGGTCGCGCTGGTGACGATGAGTTTCATCAGCCCCTTAACGTCCCAGCCGCTCTCGCGGAATTCGACGGCGAGCCAGTCGAGAAGCTCGGGGTGCGATGGAGCGTCGCCCATGATGCCGAAATCCTCGGACGTTTTGACGAGTCCGGTGCCGAAAATTTCCTGCCAGAAGCGGTTCACCGTCACGCGCGCGGTGAGCGGGTTTGCGGGCGAGACAAGCCATTGCGCGAGGCCGAGACGGTTCAGCGGCGCGTTTTCGGGGAGCGGATGCAGCGCTGTGAACACGGAGGGCTTCAGCTCGTCCTTCGGTTGGTCGTACTGGCCGCGGGACAGCAGGCGTGCCATCGGCTGGGAGCCCGTCTTTTCCATCTGCACATGGGTGACCGGGCTGCGATTCTCGATTGTGGTCCGCTCGCCATTCAGCGCCGCAATCTTGGCGGTGTGCCCGACGAGGGCGGCGTCGTCGCCACTGTAAAACTGAAACAGCTTCTCCCTTTCCGCCGGCGTGCGCGTCGCGCCTTTCGCGAGCAGCGCGACAGTTTCCGCCTCGCCCGCGAGGTTGCGCGCCTCGGCCGGCGTGAGCGCCCGCGAATAGATCCGCACATCCTGCACGTTGCCGGTGAAGAATTGGCCCTCCTCGCGCCGACCGACGCGAAATGCGACATCCGTTCGGAAGCTGCCCTTCAGCGTGTCGATCTCCACCTTCGTCTTGTCCGCCTTGCCGTCGATGAAAATGCCCACGCCCGCGGCCTTGCCCGAGCCGTCGTAGGTCACGAGCACATGCCGCCACTCGCCGGCCTTCGCATGCTTGCCCGTCGTGCGCACCTTGATCGCGCTCTTCGGAAAATCCTCGACGAGATGAACCTGGAACTCGCCGCCCTCCGCCTGGAGATCCCAGCCGCGATGCGCGGCAGTGGGCCCGTCCATCCGCGCGAGCACGCTGCCCGCGCTCTTGGCGTCCGGCGACACCCGCACCCAGGCGGCCGCTGTGAACGGCCTGTCGCGCTCGAAATCCGCCACGTTGCCGGCGTCCAGCGTGATGCCCTCCGAGAACTTCGGCGCCGGGCCGATCCTGCCTTCGGAGTGCCACTGCACGTCGCCACTAAATTGGAATGTCGCGTCCTTCCCGGAGACGGCACCCTTCACCCCGCCGCCTTTGCCTTCGTTCATTGGCAGACGCAACGCAATGCCCTCGTCGCTCACGCGCTTTTTTACGTCCTCCGGTGTCGCGGAGGGAAGCCACTTTTCAAACTCCATGCGCAGCGGGGCGAGACGCGCGGCCTGCTTCGCGGTCTCCGCCTCGATTTCCTTCGGCAGCGCGGCCAGTCGCGCGGCGTCTTCGCCCTGAGGGAGAATTATCACGGGGCCGGTCTTTTGAGAATTGCCGTCCAATGCGGCCTGCGTCGTGTTTCGGAAAAATGCGGACATCCCGTAAAAGTCCCGCGTTGTGATGGGATCGAACTTGTGATCGTGGCAGACGGCGCAATTCGCGGTGAGCCCGAGCCACACCCATGAAGTCGTCTCGACGCGGTCGCGGGCGTAGGCGGCGAGGTTCTCGGCTTCGATTGTGCCGCCCTCGTTCGTCGTTATGTTGCAGCGATGGAATCCCGTTGCGACTTTCTGCTGGACCGTCGCATCCGGCAACAGGTCGCCCGCGATCTGCTCGACCGTGAATTTGTCGAACGGCTGGTTCGAATTGAACGCGGCGATGACCCAGTCGCGATACGCCCACATCTCGCGGTAATTGTCGAAGTGCAGCCCGTGGGTGTCCGCGTAACGCGCCGCATCCAGCCAGTAACGCGCGCGGTGCTCGCCGTACTGCGGCTTCCCAAGCAGGCGATCCACGAATTTCGGGTACGCCTCCGGTGACGCATCCTTCACGAAGGTCTCGATCTCCTCGGGCGACGGCGGCAGTCCCGTGAGGTCGAGGGACACCCGCCGCGCAAGCGACCACCGGTCGGCCTCCGGCGCGGATGCGAGGCCCGCCGTTGCGAGCTTCGCCCCGACAAACGCGTCAATCGGATTCACGCCCGCTTTCGGGAGCGCCGCCCGCTCCGGCTTGATCAACGCCCAGTGCGGCTGCCATTGCGCACCCTGCAGAATCCATTGCCTGATGAGCGCGATTTCCGCGGGCTTCATCGGTTTTTTCTCCCCGGGTGGCGGCATGATCTCGTCCGGATCGGTCGTCACGATGCGCTGGAACAGCGGGCTCTTGTCCGGTTTTGCCGGCACGACCGTGGGCCCGTCGCCGTCACGTTTGTCGAAGAATCCCTCCTCGCGATCGAAACGGAGGCCCTCCTTGCGCGAGCCAGGGTCCGGCCCGTGGCAATGGAAGCAGTGCTCGGCGAGGATGGGGCGGATGTCGCGGTTGAATGAAATCGCATCCGCTCCGAGCGCGAGTCCGGATAAGGCGAAGGCTGAGGTGAGCGCGGCGGTCTTCAAAATCATGTCTGTCGATTGATAAGTCTGTCATCCGCGATTTCTTGGCAAGAAACAACAGGGGACAACGCGGGACGCGGGCGTACGACGACGCCGGGCAATTGGCAGTTGAAACGCAGAGCGTAGGAGGAGGAACTAGGGGTCAGGCGTCAACTCTTGACAACGGTTTCGGCTTCTGGTGTGCTCCCCGCATCATGGCACGCAGCATTCGAATCGAAATTCCGGGCGGCTTTTACCATGTGATGGCGCGGGGCAACCGGCGGGAGAAGATCTACGCGGACGACGATGATAGGCGGTTCTTCCTCCAGACGCTCTCGGAAGCGTGCGGGATGACCGGCTGGCGGGTGCATGCGTGGGTGCTCATGGGCAACCACTACCATCTGCTCATCGAGACGCCGGAGCCGAACCTCGTCGAGGGAATGAAATGGCTGCAAAACACCGTGACGCGGCGCTTCAATGTGCGCCACGGCAAGTGGGGGCGGCTCTTTGGCGACCGTTACAAGGCCGTGATCGTGCAGGCGGAGGAGAGCGGTTACTACCGTGCGTTGCTCGACTACATCCACCTCAACCCGGTGCGTGCGCGCATCATCCAGCCGCGGCGCGGGCAGAGTGTGATGGACTTCCCGTGGAGCAGCGTGGCCGGCGGTTACGCGCTGCCGGGGCGCAAACGGGCGAAATGGCTTGCGGCGGATGCGGGCCTCAAGGCATTCGGGCTCGCGGACACGACGCCAGGCAGGCGTCAATTCGTCGAGCGGCTGGACCGCCGCGCAGTGGAAGAAGAGGTGGACCGGTGTGGGCTGCCCGTGGTGGCGCAGGAGGTGGACGGCCGCCTCAGCAATCTGCAACGCGGATGGTATTGGGGCACGCAGGCATTTGCCGAGGGGCTGCTCAAGATCGTGCATACCGCTTCGGAGCGGCTCAAGTCGCGCACCTACAGGAGCGCGCCGGAGAGGCGTTCCCACGATGAGATGCAGGCCGAAAATTGGGTGCAGGAAGGACTGCTCGCCGCCGGGCTGAGCGCAACGGATGTGACGCGCCTGCCCGGCAGCGATCCCCAGAAGGTGGCACTGGCCCGTCTTGTGTGGGAAAATACGACCGTCCCCCAGGCATGGATCGCGGAGCGTCTCGAAATGGGAAGCGCAGCGAACGTGAGCCAGCAACTGAGCCGGGGCAAGCACGCCAGCCGACCTCGGAATCTCCCCGCTCCGCTCCGGCAATTCCTCCAAAGTGTCAAGAAATGATGCCTGACCCCTATTTCCT
>Ga0208719_1000146_pt1 | contig 20787 bp, 16 predicted proteins | sample LakMenEpi30Jul09_FD_150747 | JGI IMG/M metagenome (GOLD analysis project Ga0208719, IMG submission 150747) | Freshwater microbial communities from Lake Mendota, WI - 30JUL2009 deep hole epilimnion (SPAdes) | ecosystem: Environmental > Aquatic > Freshwater > Lake > Epilimnion/Euphotic zone ... | reverse complement strand
CCGCGGCGGCGGCGGCCGTCACGACCGGCGCCGATGTCGTAGTGCTCGACGACGGATTCCAACACCGTCGGCTGGCACGCGATCTCGATCTCGTCGCGGTCGACGCCACCGACCCGTTCGGGTGCGGTCACGTCTTCCCCCGCGGCCTGCTCCGCGAACGACTCTCGGGACTCACCCGAGCCGAGGCCGTGATCCTGACGCGTGCCGGCAACGTTTCCGCCGCGCGGCGGGAGGAGATCCGCGACCGGCTTGCCGACCATTGTGGCGGTGCACTGCCGGGCGTGTGGGCAGAGGCGAGCCACGCGCCCGTCGCGGTCCGCGATCCGGCAGGGACACGGCGCGGCATCGAGTGGCTCGCCGGCCGGAGGATCGGGGCGTTTGCCGGCATCGGCAATCCCTCCGCTTTCCGATCATCGCTCGAATCGCTGGGAGCCGATGTGATCGCCTTCCGCCCCTACCCCGATCACCACCCCTACAGCCCGGCCGATCTCGCCGACCTCGCCGACTGGGCCAAGCACCACCGCGTCTCGGAGCTCGTGACGACGCTCAAGGATCTCGTCAAGCTGCCCGCCGACGTCGGCGGTGACGTCGGGCTCTCGGCGCTCGAGATTGCCATGGTGATCGAGGCGGGCGAGCGGGATCTCGGTCGCCTCGTCGATCGAGTGGCGACGGTGGCCGCCGCGGCAGGTGCCCATCCGACCGGACGTCGCGGGGAGTCGATCGGGTGATGTCAGCTCCGGCACCACGGCTCGTCATCGTCGATCCGTGCCTGGACGGCCCGGGGTCGCACCCTTGGCAATACGCCGTGGCGATCCTCGGTGCAGCCGGACGACGGGGCTTCGCGTGCGACCTCGTCTGCCGCTCGTCGGCCCGGCTTCCAGCCGACGCCCGCACGGGCTTTCGGGTGCGGCCACTCCTCCGCTTCCCCGGCGGTTCGAAGCTCACCGCCTTCGCCGAACTCGACCGTCTCGACGAGCACGGACGGCCGCGGTGGCAGCCGCCATGGAACGAGTGGTCACGATCGAGGAAACGCCGGGAGCGCGCGGAGGCGTTTGCCAGTGATCTCGCCCCGGTGATCGCCTCCCTCGCTCCCGGTGACCACCTCCTCGTCGCGACGGCCTCCGAACTCGATTGCCTCGGCTTGGCCCAGGCGATCGACACCCTCCGCCCCCCGATCGGGATCGGCTGGCATCTGCAATTCCACGGGCCGCTGTTTGCCCCGCCTCCGGCCCGCCCGACCACCACCGACCGACGGATGACCCGCGTCGCCGGGGTCCTCGGAGAAGCGATCGGCCGTGCCGCCCCCCATCGACTGCAATTCCACACCCCGACGGAGGAACTGGCAGCGGAATGGTCGCTGGGCGGGGCCGGGTCGGTGTCGGTGCTCCCCTATCCGGTCGACCTCCCGGCCGATCCGGTGGAAACGCCGCACCTTCGATCGGCTGACGGTCGGCGGCTCCGCGTCTCGATGCTCGGCGACGCGCGCAGCGAGAAGAACTCCCACCACACCGCCACACTCGTCGACGACATCGCGGCGCTGCCGGAGATGTCGCGACGGCTCTCGTTCGCCATCCAGACAAACCCCGGATTCAACCTGCGCTCGCGGAGACCCGACGACATCGCCGTCCGACGGGCACTCGCCGCGCTCGCCCTCCGCCGTGACGGACTCGTCCAAACCCTTGCCGGCCCGCTCACGGCCGACGACTACCATGACGAACTCCGCCGCGCCGATGCGCTCCTCATGCCGTACGACCAGCGCCGCTACCGGCAGCGCTGTTCGGCGGTGCTCCTCGAGGCCCTCGCCGCCGGACGGGTGCCGATCGTCACCGGGGGCGGCTGGATGGCGCGACGCCTGCTGCCGGCACACCGTGACCATATCGAGCGGCTCATCGGTCGACTTCCCACCGTCGCCGAGCAGTCGATCACGCTCGACGGCACGCTGACCGGGCAAACGCACACGCTCCCCCTCTCCACACCGGAACATGCCGACATCGTGGTCATCGGGGCGACGTGGGGACTCCGCGGATGGGACGCCTACCTCGCCCCGCCGCTGACGGTGACGATCGGCACCACGGCGACGCCGGCCTTCGCCACACTGCAGGCTGACCCATCGGGAGGTGTGGTACCGGCGGTGTTCCGTTTCGGGCCCACCGGGCCGGACCGCGGACCGACGTCGCTTACGCTTTCCGTCCCGTGCGAGAGCGGATCGACCCTCCCCGCCTCCGTTCATGTGCGGTGGCTCGACGGGGGGCACGCCGCGCCGCTCGGCAGTGTCGGCATCGTCATGGCCGGTCCGGAGTCGGTGGCGGCCGCCCTGAGGGAGTTCGTCACCCACGCCGAGCATTACCTGGCGAGCGCCCGGCAGGCGGCGGACGGCGTCCGCCGAGCCCACGCGCCCGATGCCGTTCTCGAGGGGCTGCTTGCATGACCCATCCCGACATCTCGCTGATCGTCAACACGTATCAGAAGCCGCGTCACCTGGCGCTCGTGCTCGCCTCGATCGCCTTCCAGGAAGGGGTTGCCGGAAGGCTCGAGGTGGTGGTGGCCGACGACGGTTCGGACACCACGACCCACGACCTCGTCACCGACTTCGCCGCCCGCGTTCCCTTCCCGGTGCACTTCACCACCGAACCCCACGACGGCTTCCGGTTGGCACGCGTCCGCAACCGCGGCGCCGCTCTGGCGACGGGGGACACGCTTTTGTTCCTCGATGGCGACTCTGTCCTCCCCCCCGACCATGTCGCCAGCCACCTCGCCGCCAGGCGCCCCGGCCGGGCGCAGATCGGCGATGTCGTCCGGCTCGCCGAGGACGTCTCCCGTGACCTGGCGCCCGACCGTCTGGCGACGACCGATCTCCGCATGATCTCCCCCCCGGCGGAACTCCGGCGCCTTGTTCGGCGGCACCGAAAAAGCGTGCTTCAAAACCTGCTGCGGCACCCCACGAAACCGCGGCTCGCCGGGGGAAACTTCGCCATCTGGAGAAACGATTACCTCCGCATCAACGGCTCGGACGAACGGTTCCGCGGGTGGGGCCAGGAGGACGACGACCTCGGTCTCCGTCTCCGCGCGGCAGGGGTCGGGTTGTCGTCGATCCTCGGCAGGACATGCACCTACCACGTCTGGCACCCGAGCGATCCGTCGGCGACCGCGCGGTGGCGCGACGGGGTCAACGTCCCGTACTTCCTCCGCCGCGGTCGGCTGACACGTTGCCGCCAAGGGCTCGAGCGCCGTCACCGCGCCGATCTCCGCTGGGGGCTCCCCGACGATCTCGGCGCCGACGGATTGCCGGGCTTGCTTGCCCGCTGCCTCGTCGATGCACCACGGGCCGGCGCCGGAGAGCCATGCGAGATCGATGTCGTCGTCTGGCCCGGAGAGGGGCGGTTTCACAGGCGAGCGGAATGCCGGTTGCTCATCATCGACTCGGCGGCGGCGAACCGATGCCCGGATTCACTCCGTCGCCGCGCCGATCGGACCGCCACACTGGCGGCCGACGAGGAACAGGGTCTCGTCACCCTGCTCGAGGAGATCGGATGAGGGGACGGCACCGGCCAGCCGCACGACGCGTCAGAAGGATTGAATGTCGGCGCTGGTGACTGGAGGCGCTGGTCGGCAGCGGCCGCTGCCACGAGGTTCGCGCCTCCCCGACACCGACTACTTCTTCTTCTCGACGTGCACGGTGTGCTTGCGAAGCCGCGGCGAATACTTCTTCACCTTGAGCTTCTCGCCACCGGACTTGCGCCGCAGCGTGTAGTTCTGGTCTCCGGTCTCCTGACAGACCAGGTGAATCACTTCGAGTCTCTTCTTGCCCTTGGCCATGACTGCTTTCCTGACTGGACTGCTTTTCCGGAGTGGCACCCCGGCCGGGCGCCCCGGACGGACCTCGCTGCCACCGACATTCGCGTCGCCGGCTTTCCGCCGGGGCGTCGCCACCCCTGCCGGCCATGCACGAGCCAGCTCTGGAGAGATGGCCGCGACGGCTGGTGCGGAAACCCGCCCATCCTAGCCATGCGGCCATCCCCCCGCCAGCCGAACCGTGCAATCGCGGCCAACAGGGCATCACCGACCCTTTGGCAGCCCTTCCGACAGCCACTATGATCGTTGGGACGGGGGTTGACGGTGATCTGGCATCACCGTTCTGGAGAACCCGGTTCACCGGGTGAAATCATGGCGACAGACACGGCTCCGGAAGGTGCAACGCTTCAACTGGCGCCGGCGGCGCGATCGGCCGCGGCCACCCTCGGAGGGGTGATCAAGAACGCCCCGGCATGGGCCGTCAGTCTCCTCGTTCACGTCATCGTCCTGCTCTCGATGGCGCTCATCGTCAGCCAACCTCCGCCGAAGGAGTCCGCTCGCGTGATCGTCTCGGGGGCCCCCGAGACGCTCGATGCATTCGAAGACTTCGACGCCTCGCTCCCGGAGGACCTGCCGGTCGTCGACCAAACCACCGACGAGCTCGTGATGACCGACGTCGTGCCGGTCGACAACGTCCAGGTGGTCAGTACGGCCGATGACGTCGACGCCGCACCGATCGCGGTCGAACTCTCCGACTTCGGCACCGAGACCGCGGCGCCCGCGGACATGCTCGCCACCGTCGGTGCCATCGGTGGCACGGCGGGTGGCCTCGGAGGCCGTGCCAGCGCCGCGATGCGTAACCAACTCGTGGCCACCGGTGGCGGGAGTTCGCAGAGCGAAGCTGCCGTGGAAGCGTCGCTGAAGTGGTTCATCCAGCACCAGATGCCGGACGGCGGCTGGAGCTTCAATCTCAAGGAATGCCCCAACTGCAAGGGACAGTGCGGCGAAGGCCGTGACAAGGGAGTGGGGGAGGATCGCTGCGGGGCGACGGCGCTCGCGCTGCTGCCGTTCCTCGGCCGCGGTTACACGCACAAGGAGGGTCCCTACAAACGCCAACTCGAGGCCGGGCTGACGTTTCTCGCGGGGATGACCGTCAAAGGGAACGGCAAGGCCTACGACAAGGGGGGCAACATGTACTCCCAAGGGCTCGCCGGCATCGTGCTCTCCGAGAGCTACGCGATGTCGCAGGACAAGCGTCTGCAGGCCCCTGCGCAACTCGCCCTCAACTTCATCATGCAGGCACAGGATCCGGTCGGCGGGGGATGGCGCTACGCCCCCAAACAGCCCGGCGACACTTCGGCGGTCGGCTGGCAGCTGATGGCGCTCAAGAGCGGCAACATGGCCTTCCTTCAGGTCAACCCGCTGACCGTGAAGAAAGCGTCGTCGTTCCTCGACTCGGTCCAGTCCGACGACGGGGCAGCCTACGGCTACATCGACTCCAAGACCCCGGGCCCGGCCCGCAACGCGGTCGGCCTTCTCTGCCGGATGTATCTCGGCTGGAAGAAGAACCACCCGGCGATGGAGCGGGGCGTGGCGAATCTCGCCAAGGGGGGGCCGTCGAACGATCTCTACCACGACTACTATGCCACGCAGGTGCTCCATCACATGGAAGGGGAGTCGTGGGTGTCGTGGAACAACACGATGCGCGACATGCTCGTCAGCAGCCAATCCAAGAAGGGGCACGAGACGGGGAGCTGGTTCGAGGGGGTGAATGGCGGCCATGGGGCCGACGCTGCCGGACGGCTCTACTGCACCTCGCTTGCGACGATGATCCTCGAGGTTTACTACCGCCATCTCCCGATTTACGGGCAGCAGAGCGTCGAAGAGGAGTTCAAGGAGTAGGTCGATCCGGCTGCGGCCGCGGGAACGGCCCTGCCCGGCGCCCGCACAGTCCCCCCTGCCCCCCGAAGTCGACCTGCTTCGCGGCGACGATTTCCAGCCCTGGTGCCCGGGCGGTCGATACTCTCCGCGGGGATGCAGCGCGTCTGGCCGTTGGCATCCGCTCCCACAAGCAGGCCTGCCCGTGTCGCCCGAGCCTCCGCGGATCGCAACGCCCGCCGCCACGGCCCCTCCACAGGCTGCCGATGGCGACGGGCCATCGCCGCCGGAGCAGCCGACCTGGATCGAGCGTGTCGTGGCCAGCCCGGTATCGCGGTCGGCCTATGCAAGCGTCGTGGCACACGTGCTTGTCGGCATCCTCCTCGCACTCGCCTCCGTGACCGCTCGGGGGCCGGCCGCCCCCCGACCGCTGCTGCTGGCGCTCGACGATGGAACGGCCGTCGCCGACGGTCCGGAGGAGGCCGACACGGTGGAGCTCGGGGCGACCGATGACCAGACCGAGGCTGGCGGCGAACCGGAGGCGATGGTGGAGGAGGTCGCGAGCACCGGCATCCCCGCCGACGAACCGCTCGAGTCGATCGACGAAGAACCACTCCCGCCCGAGGTCGCCTCCGACCTCCCGCCCACGACGGTCGATGACGCCGATGCCGCCGCCGACGGGACCAGAGCCACGGCCGTGGCGACGCGGATCCCCCCGAACACGCCGGCACGGGGCGGGGCGGCCCTGCCGGCCGCCCGAGTGACGGCCGGCGGGGTGAGCGGCGTGCCCTATGCCACGCGGCGCGGCGACGCACGGGGGATCGCGGCACGCGGCAAGGGGGGGAGCCCTGCCAGCGAGGCGGCCGTGGAGCGTGGTCTCGCCTGGCTGGCGCTCCACCAGGCCAACGACGGATCGTGGCGGTTCGACCTCGACGGCTGCCGGTGCGATGGGGCATGCCGCGACCCTGGCACGCTCTCGAGCACGACGGCCAGCACGGCGATCGCGCTGCTGCCGTTCCTGGGCGCGGGGAGCACCCACCTCGAAGGACGTCATCAGGAGACCGTGTCGCGCGGCCTCTACTACCTGCTCAGCCGGATGCAGTCGACCCCGCGCGGCGGCGACCTCTGCGAAGGGACGATGTACGGCCACGGCCTGGCCACGCTCGTCCTCGCCGAGGCTCTGGGAATGACCGGAGATGACCTCCTCCGCAAGCCGTGCCGCGAGGCGGTCCGCTTCATCGAAACCTCGCAGGATGTCCATGGCGGAGGCTGGCGGTATCTCCCCGGCCAGGCAGGGGACATCACGGTGACCACCTGGCAGGTGGCGGCCCTCAGGAGCGCGGGCCTCGCCGGCGTGGAGACATCGTCGCCGACCTTCGAGGGTGTGCGTCGATTCCTCGATTCCGTGGCGACCCAGAAGGGGGCCGCCTACGGCTACCGGACCCCCGCGGCCGCCCCCTGCACCTCGGCGATCGGGCTTTTGTGTCGAATGTACACCGGCTGGGGCACGGACGATGAACCGCTCCAACGCGGGATCGCGGCCCTTGCCCGCCCGGGGCCCAAGCCCCATGCGATCTACCACAACTTCTACCTCGCGCAGGCCCTCATTCAGGCCGATCACCCGGTCTGGCCGCGTTGGAACACCCGCAACCGTGACCAGATCGTGGCGCTACAGTCGCGTGTCGGTCACGAGGCGGGGAGTTGGTTCTTCGCCGACCGCGAGACGGCCCCGGGGGGCCGGTTGGCCCACACGGCGCTGGCGATTCTCACCCTCGAGGTCTACTACCGGCTCCTGCCGATCTACCGGCAAGAGGCCGTGACCGACGCCCCCTGACCCTCCCCCAACGCCGGATGACTACACTGGTGGGGTCGGAGCGGCGGCATTGCCGGCTTTCGCTCCGGGAGCGGGTCGCGGTCGGTCGGGTCGGGAATCGTTTCTGGACGACGGAGAGTGACATGCCCCTGGTCACCTACACCTGGTTGGCGGTGGTCGTGGCGTTGACCTGTGCGGCCATCGGCTGGCTCGGGATCGCCGGCTGGATGGGCGCGGTGGTGATCGCCGCGAGCCTCGCCGCTCATGTGGCCGGCAACGCCATCGGGACCAAACTGCGTGACGCGACCGACCGTGATCTGGCCGCGAGGCGCCGGATCCCACGGCGCGAACGGATCGCGCTGCCTGCCCTGGCTCCCACCACCCTGGAAACGACGTCGTCGCTCGGCCGGCTCGTGCCGGTGTCGGCCACGATCGGAGCGGTCTGTGGAGGGCTTGCCGGAAGTCTCTCCCTGGCGCTGCTGACGAGTGCCTCGGTCGCCGGGGCGTTGCTCGGGGGGGTGTCGTCGGCGGTGATCGGCGGCCTGTTCGGTTTTCTCCTGGCGAGTTTCGTGGAAATCGTCCGCACGAGCCTCCGGGAAGCGATCGATGCGGAGCAGCGCCCCCCTTCCCCCCGCTCGATGGCCCACCGCCGACCCTGAGCCGGAGACGTTCATTCCGCGGGGGGGACCGGGGGGAAATCGTCGCGGATTGCCGGGCCAGTCATCCGGATGGCACCGCTCCCGACGGCGTGGTAAAACCCTTGGCTCGTCCGGGAAGCCCGACGCGTCGTCGCCCCGCACGCCATCCGCCACTCCCCCAGCAGGAACCACCCATCATGGCCAAGCCTCACCGCGGCCTGAAAAAGGCCAACCACGGCGCCCGTCCGGCAAACAGCAAGGCCCGCAAGGCCAAGCGGAAGCACATCCGCACCTGATCCAGACCGTCCAGTTCATTCCTGATGGAGCCCGCTCCGTGGCGCCGCGCGACTACATCATCGACCCGAGCGAGTACGACCTCGGCACCGTCATCGCCGACATCCACGAGATCCGTCGCTGGAATCAGCAGCGATTCGAGATGGAGCAACTCACGGCGATCGTCCACGAGGATGCCGTGCGGGCGTTGTGCGTGGGATACAAGGACGTCACCCACGACGAGTTCTGGGTGCGGGGCCACTTCCCGTCGATGCCGGTCATGCCGGGCGTGATCATGTGCGAGGCGGCCGCCCAGCTCTCCAGCTACTACACGCAGAAGTTCAACCTCCTCAGCCTCGATTCCTACGTGATGGGTTTCGGCGGTATGGAGGAGGTGCGTTTCCGCGAGCCTGTCGTCCCCGGTGACCGATTGGTGATCGCGGTGGAGCGGATCCGCGTCCGCCCGAAGGCGATGATCGTCTGCCGGTTCCAGGGGATCGTCCGCGACAGCATCGTCGTCGACGGGATCATCAAGGGAGTGCCGCTGCCGGCCACCGCGATCCCGTCCTCTGCGGGCAACGGATCCGCGGTGGGCGGCTGACCATGCCGCGGCGTGCCCCGAAGAAACCCGACCCGTCGCTCGATCTCTCGGGCCACCTGCTCGTCCTCGCGGAGGATCCGATCTTTCGCACCGGCCCGCTCGATCCGCGGTCGCTGTTCCCTGCGGCCGCCCCGCGAGCACCGCTCGAACTGGAAGTCGGAAGCGGCAAGGGTCTGTTTCTCACGACCGCCGCCGCCGCCGCCCCCGACCACTGTTTCCTCGGCGTCGAGATCAGCCACGGCTACGCGAGGATGACAGCCGGCCGGCTTGCCAGGCAAGCAGCCGGCAACGCCCGGATCATCGCCGGCGACGGCAACATCCTCGTCCGGAACCTCTTTCCCGACGCCTGCCTCGACGCGATCCATGTCTACTTCCCCGATCCTTGGTGGAAGGCCCGTCACCGCAAACGCCGCGTGCTCTCGGACATGTTCCTTGCCCACGCCGGAAGGGTGCTCGTCAGGGGTGGAGTGCTCCACGTCTGGACCGACGTCGAGGAATACTTCGAGGAGGCGATGGCCGCCGCGGCGGGTACGGGGGTGTTCTCGGCACCGGCCGATGTGCCACAGCGTCAAGCCACCCACGACCTCGACTACCGGACGCATTTCGAACGACGCACGAGGCTCGCCGGGCAACCGGTATGGCGTGCCGCGCTCGAACGAACCGCCGTCGAGCCGACGGTGACACGGGTGGAGATTCCGGACTCACCCTCGATCGCCGACGACTGACCGACAGCCCCGGGCGAGCACAGCCGGCCGACGCCGGCTTCAGGCTGAAGCCTTCCCTCGGGGAGCCGCCGCAGCCCGTTGGCCACTATCTGCCGGCCGTCTCGTAGGTCCGCGCACCACTGCGAGGGTCGTGCCCGAGGGCGATCTGGTAGAGCTTCTCCCCCGCCGGCGTCGGGTAGCGGCCCGTGAGACAGGCTTCGCAGAGCGACTCGCTGGGCATGTCAATGGAGCGGGCCACCGAGTCGAGCGGGAGATAGCGGAGCGAATCGGCCCCGAGACGATGGGCCATCTCATCCTGGGCTTCGTCGGTGAGCACCCCGTTGCGGAGGAACGGCGGGGCGAAAAGTTCGCCGATCGTCGACATGTCGATCCCGTAGAAGCACGGCGCGACGATCGGAGGGCAGGCGATGCGGACATGGATCTCACGGGCAAGCCCCAGCGACCGCATCCGCCCGAGGAGCACCTTCATGGTGGTGCTGCGGACGATCGAATCCTCGACGAGGATCACACGCTTGCCTTCGAGTACCTCGCGGAGCGGGGTGTATTTCGATTCCGCCTTCTGCCGCCGGCTCGCGGCGCCATCGATGAACGTCCGGCCCGTGTAGCGGTTGCGGATGAGGCCTTCCACCGACGGGATGGAGAGCCGGTAGGCCATCGCGTCGGCGGCGGCTTTGCTCGTGTCGGGCACCGGCACGACGACGGTGTCGGCATCGATCGGCACCGTCTCCAGTCGGGCGAGTTCCTCGCCGAGTCGCTTGCGGACGAGGTACACACTCCGTTCGTCCATCGTGCTTGCGACATTGGCGAAGTAGACCCATTCGAAGAAACAATGGGCCCGCCTCGGACTCTCGGCGAAGCGTTCGATCCTCGGACCGGATGCGTCGACGATCAGAGCCGTGCCCGGCTCGAGCGACCGGATCGACTCGGCGGCGAAGCCGAGATTGAGGAGGGCGACACTCTCGCTGGCGGCGGCCACGAGCGGCCCCTCGATGGCGTACTCCATCGGGCGGATGCCGAGAGGGTCACGGGCGACGATCATCCGCCCGCAGGCATCGATCACGGCGATGTTCCAGGCGCCGTCGAAGCGTCTGGAGATGGCGGCGAGCAGTTCGGTGGGGCTGGGAACGGCATCCCCGGAAAGCTCACGGCCGATGGCGTGGAGGATGACCTCCGTATCGTTGTCGCGGGCGAGGTGATTGTCGCCATCGGCGAGAATCTCGGCCCGGAGTTCGGGGTAGTTGGCCAGTTGCCCGTTGAAGCCGAAGGAGAACCACTTCCGCTTCTGGATGTGGGGGCGTTCGAGCGGCTGGGCGTAGCCACGATCCTCGGCTCCGCACGTGGCGTAGCGGACATGGCCGATCGCCGCCGGCCCGGTGTGCTGGTCCATGAGACGCTCATAGACGCTCCGGTGGCTCATCCCGAACACCTCGCTCACGCTCCCGACATCCTTGTGGGTGGCGAGGAGTTGGTTGCGGTCGGGATTCCAGGCCGTCATGCCGGCGGAGAGTTGCCCGCGGTTCTGGATGTCGAGGAGCATCCGCGGGACGAGCCTGGCCACGTCGTTCGGCCCCTGCACCGGGCAGAGCGGGCTGACCGCGGAGCCGGGGAGGTGATAGATCGCCGCGAGGCCGCACTCGTGATGGAGTTCTCCCACCATATCGCCTGCATGCAGGCCCCTGAGAGGCTTCCGAACACGGGGTTGGAACCGATCGTGGGACGATCGTCCCCTGGCCGCGTCGTCCGCAGCCCAGACCTCAGACTTTACTCCACCGCACCGGCGGCGCTCAATCGTGCACGCCAGCACCGCGGCGCGGGGGCAAAAAGGGCCCGGAAGACGTCACCTCGGCGGAGGCGCCGTCAGCAGGCCGACCGGCAACCACCGGATCGACCGAGCGGCAAGTCGCTGGAGTCGGTTTTTCGCAGGCTGGTAGGATGTGAATCCGTGCCCGTGCCGGCCCAGCCCCCTCCACCGACCCCCATGCCCGACCAGCTCCGTCAGGACGTCGCCGACGTCGCCAGTCTCCTCGTCGTCAAGGTCGGCACGCGCGTCCTCACCGGCGCCGACGGCCTCCTCGACCCGCACCGCATCGAGGCGCTCGGCCGGCAGTTCGATTCCCTCCTCGCTTCCGGCCGGAGCGTGGTGCTCGTCAGTTCGGGGGCGGTCGGGGCCGGCATGGGGCGGATGGGACTTTCGTCCCGCCCCCAGGAACTCGCGAACCTTCAGGCGGTGGCGGCGATCGGGCAGAGTTGTCTCATCGAGGCCTACGAACGGGTGTTCCGTTCCCGCGGCCGCCACGCGGCCCAGGTGCTCCTCGTGGCAGACGACCTCCAGGACCGCGCCCGATACCTCAACATCCGCAACACGCTCCGTGCCCTCCTCGACTACGGGGCGATCCCCGTGATCAACGAGAACGACACGGTCAGCGTCGAGGAGTTGCGGACGAGCTTCGGCGACAACGACCGGCTCGCGGCGCTCGTGGCGACGGTGCTCGGCGCGCCCCTGCTCGTTCTCCTCTCCGACGTCGACGGCCTGTTCGACAGGCACCCTTCCGATCCTGGTGCGCGGAAGATCGACACCGTCGAGCGGCTCGATGCCAGCGTCGACGGCCTGGCGCGGGACACTCTCGGCGGCCTTTCCAAGGGGGGCATGACGAGCAAAATCAAGGCCGCGAGGATCGCCACGGAGGCCGGGGGCCATTGCATCATCGCATCGGGCCGCGACGACCACGTGCTCGACCGGATCGTCGCCGCCGAGACGGTTGGCACGCTGTTCGTCGGCAGGGGAACGGCGATGCCCGCCTGGAAACGGTGGCTCGGCTGGTCGGCCGACACGCGCGGCCGCCTCCTCGTCGACGACGGTGCCCGCGGTGCGGTGGTGTCGCAGGGGAGGAGCCTCCTGGCCGCCGGGATCGAGGCCGTCGAGGGATCGTTCACCGTCGGGGAAGTGGTGTCGCTCGTCGGTGCGGACGGGGAGTTCGCCCGCGGTCTGGCCAACTACCCCGCCGACGACCTGAGGCGGATCGTCGGCTTGAAGACGGAACAGATCGTCGACGTCCTCGGATACTGTTCCTATGACGAGGTCATTCACCGTGACAACCTCGCGATCATCCGCCGCGACGTTCCGCCGGGGCACTGAGTGATGGTCTGGGAAATCCTCATCGTCCTGGCGCTGATCCTCGCCAACGGATTCTTCTCCGGCGCCGAGATGGCGATCGTCGCCAGCCGTCGCGGCCGGCTCCGCCAATTGGCCGATGCCGGCGACGCCGCGGCACGCACGGCGCTCGAACTCGCATCGAGCCCCGACCGCTTCCTTCCCACCGTCCAGATCGGCATCACGCTGGTCGGGACGCTGGCGGCGGCGTACGGCGGTGACCGACTGGTGAGCGACCTCTCGGGCTGGCTTTCCGCCGTGCTCCCGGAGCGGCTGGCCGGCGCCACCCGCCCGATCGCCCTGACGCTGTTCGTCGGGTTGCTGTCGTTCTTCACGCTCCTTCTCGGGGAACTGGTGCCGAAGCGATTGGCTTTGCGGAAAGCCGAATCGATCGCCCGCGCCGTGGCCCCGGCGATGCATCTGTTCGCACGGGTGGCCAGGCCGCTCGTGGGCCTGATGAGCTGGTCGACGTCGGCGGTGTTGTTCCTCCTCGGCGCCCACAAGCAGGACGGCCCGACGGTGTCGGTCGACGACATCGAGCACCTTCTCGAGGCGGGGCGCGCCGAGGGGGTCCTCGAACCGGTCGAGCAGGCGGTGGCCACGGAGGCGCTGCGGCTCGGGGAGCGGACGGTGCGCGACATCATGCGCCCGCGAATCGATCTCGATGCCCTCGACATCGCCACGCCCCCCGGCGAAGTGCTCGGTGCGATCGCCATGGCCGGCTACTCGCGTCTCCCCGTCTACGAAGGCTCCCTCGATCACATCCTCGGCTACGTCGCCCTCAAGGACGTGCTCCGTCAAAACTGGATGGGTTGGCCGATCGAACTCCGGAAGATCCTTCACAAGGCGTTGTTCGTCCCGGAGACGATGCCGCTCGACCGCCTCCTCGAGATGTTCCAGAAGGAGCGCAACCAATTGGCGATCGTCCTCGACGAATACGGTGGCACCGAGGGGATGGTGACGCTCGAGGACGTCCTCGAGGAACTCGTCGGCGAGATCCATTCCGAGCACCACCGCGGCCGGGAGACGCCGTTCGTCGACCGCGGCGACGGATCCTGGCTCGTCGATGGCGGAGCCGGGGTGGAGGCGCTCGCCGAGATCTTCGGGATCCGCCTCGATCAGACCCCGCGTGACTATTCCACGGTGTCGGGGCTCGTGCTCGCCCGGCTCGAGCGGATCCCGTCGACGGGCGATCAGACCGATTGGCTGGGGCTGTCGATCGAAGTCGTCGACATGGACGGCCGCCGGATCGACAAACTCCTCGTCAAACGCCTCTGACTCGATCCCACCCGGGCCGATGCCCGTTCGCCGCGATCCTCGACCGGATGCCGGAAACGGCTGCTACAGCGACCATCAGCGCGTCGGCGATCATCAGGGCGTTGGCGGCCGAGCATCCGGAGGCACTTGCAGTTCGCGGGTCTGTCCGGTGGGAGCAGGCGTGTTCACAGGGGGGGTATTCGGCGCTCCCGACATCCCGGGGGGCATCGGGGGGGCCCCGAGCGGGAGCGTGCGGTCGACGACGTCCTGGAGGACGAAGGGCTTGGGGAAGGGCTCGTCGAGTTGCTCGAGAACCTTGCGGTACTTGGCGATGTAGTCGTTGATGTCCTCGTTGGTGATCGTGTCGTTGCGGAGGATTGGAGAACCGTCAAGCACCTCTCGCCAGGCAACGAACGCATCCTCGTAGAACTTCTTCGCCGGCTGCAGCCGGGCGTTCTCGAACTCCTTCGCAGCCGACCACGTCGCCTCACGGGCCCGTAGCGCCGGTTCGGTCACCTCCGACTCGCAACTCGCCCGCCAGAAGTCGAAGTTCACGATCTCGCGGTAGCGGCTGATGATCTCTGCGGTCTCGTTGGCCTCCAGCCACTGCCTCGACAGGTCACGTGCCTTGTCGCGGACGTCGGCGGGCGCCTCCCGGGCTACCATCGGCCAGTTCACGCGTACCTGCTCCTGGGCCATGTACGCGGCCCGCTGCTGCTCGTCGGTACGGTCCATCGGCGGCACCGCCATCGCGGCCTTCATTTCCGGCGGCAGGCCTTCGTTGAGCTTGTCCTCCATCGCCTTGAACTGCCCGGGCAGGAGCTTCTCGAGTTCCTCGTTGATGCGTGAGGCACGGGCCAGTTCCTCCTCGCGGAGTCCGAGCCGGATCGGTACGTCCCAGGTGGTGGGAATCTCGCGGACCGCGAAATCTCGCATTTCCTTCCCGGCCTTCTCCCAGCCGGCCCGAGCCGCCGAGCCGAACACACCATCATCCTCGAGCGCGCGGGCGTAGTTGATCATCGTCATCATCGGCTCGCTGTGGAAAATCAGCGCCGTCGTCTTGAGCGGCGATCCGGTGTCCGCGAGCCTCTGGCCCTCGTGGTATTTCTCGTTGCCGACGAGCCAGTTGTCGCGTTCGGGGAGCGTCCGCCCCGGCCGGTCACGCTCGTGGAAATCGTCATCGGCCTTGAACAGCCTGCGGTACTGGATCTTCTCGTCGGCGCGGCCGATCTTCTGCCCGATGAACCACCCCATCCGCCCTTGGAGGCGAGGCTCGCGCTGGTTGTAGCCGATCCCCTGGCGGAGAAACTCGATCCCCTTCATCACCCAGGCGTAGCGGTCGTGATAGTCGTCGAACTCGACGGAAATGTTGTAGGAGAGGTTGTGGGCCTGGAAGTCCCACACGGAGTAGAAGTTCGGCTGGAGCTTCGTCATCTGCTCGAGCGACGCCGAGAGATTCGTCCAATCCTCGACCTTCTTGTAATGGTTGGCCCGGTCCCAGAGGAGCGTCACGGCCACGTTCTTGAGGCCGAGCGTGGCCAAGCGGATCGTCTCGCTGGTCGGATCGACATCCCCGAGGTTGGCCTGGGAGAGCCCGAACTGCTTGCGCAGCTGCGCGAGTTTGCCCCCCTCGCTCGTCGAATCGGACGGTTGGCTGAGGGCCGACAGCGGCACGAGGAGCACCGCGATGCCGACGAGCGCCAAGAGCGTCGTCGGGCGCAACCCGAACCAGGAACCACGCCCCGACGACCCCTTCGCTGGGGAACTGCCGCGGCGCTGTCCTCGCCGGCCGGCTGGATCGCCGCCGGCGGAATCGTCTCCATGGAGCGATTGCCGATTCATGACGCCACCTCCCGTGCCCGCAGGCACAAGGCTCCGATGATGAAGAACACGAGCAAGTATCCGAACGTCTCGGCGGCATGCGCCGAGATGAGATCGAGGGGTATGTCGAAGCCGCTGGAGACGAAATCACCCGTCCCGAGCGAGGAAAGCGACGGAAACAGCGCGGCCCCAAGACGCATCGGTGCCATCAGCACCGTGTCGATTCCCTTCATCGCCGTGACGAACGGCGTCTGCTCGAGATCGAGCGTGATCGCCGTCTGCGTCACGAGCCGGTAGAAGGATTCGACCGGACCGCCTCCGGGGGCGAGTGTCGAATCGCCCGTCACCTGGCTCTCGAAGAGCCGCCGGATGAAATCCCGGAACAGGCCGACGAGGACCACCGACAGCGTCGCCAGAAGGGCCACCGGACCTGCCAGGAACGTGCTGAACATCACCCCGAGTGCCGTGACCAGCAGCATCGCGAACCAGATCCCCAGACAACTCTTGAGGTAGTTCCAGGCGAACGATCCGTTGCCACTGCGGAGGTAGAAGTCGGCCTGGGCCACGCCGAAGTACTGCCCCGGTTCGAGGCACTGGAGAATCACCTGGACCTTGCCGTCGGAGACGATGTCGCCGTAGAGATCGACCTGCCGCGTTCCGCCGTCGGCCGTGGTGGTCGACAGGGCAAGCGGCACCTTCCACTCGTCGATCGTGAACTCCTTGGCGGTGAAATAGCGTGGATCGGACTGCAGTCCACTCTTCGGGTTGCGGACACGCACGCTGCCGGCGATGCCCTTTTCGATGTTTCCCTTGTGCGTGCGGAACACGCGCACGAGCATTTCCAACGGCAGTCCGTCGGGAAAGTCAGCAGGGTCGATCCCTTCGAAGGTCCAGATGGCGGCGGCGAGTTTCCCCCCCTCGATGTATTGCCGATAGGACCACTCGGCCCCGACGCTGATCCCCTTCGCGCTCGGCTGCCCCTGCCGATCGAGGAAAGCGAGCGTACCGCGGAGGGGCTTGCGGGCCTCGAGGAGCCCGAGCGGGGGGGTGAGACGATAGCTGGTGACACCGCCGTTGGTCACTGCCTCGATGTCGTGGCGGTGGCCTTGGATGTGGTCGGTGCGCCCCGCGCCGTCGGCCCCCAACTCGATCCGGTGGCGATGCCCCCGGTCGAGACTCGTGCGACCTTCGTATCCCGTCAAGGCCCCGTCCTCGGAGCGGATCTCGATGACATCCTCGGCGGTCAGTTCGTGACCGTGCTGCACGCTCCGCACGACGAACCCCCAACCCACCGCCCCCATCACTGCCAAGAGCGCCGTGCCGACCACGGAGAATCCGAGCATCCGCCCGAGCACGACCTCGCCGGTCCGCACCGGCTTGGTGGTCACCGTCTGGATCGCCTTCGCCTTGAAGTCGGCCGGCAGACTGAAGACGGAGAGGATCAGGGTCACGATGCAGACGAGGAAGTTCGTGGCGGTGAGGATGAAGCCGAGATAGAGCTTGCCGGGGTTCACGCTCGTCGGATCGAGGAACCATCCGGCAAAAATCACCAACAACGCGAACAGGGCAAGGACGACGAGCACGTTGCGCCGCAACGACTCCTGGATCGCGAGCCTGGCCAACGCCCAAATCCGCCGCGGCGACATCCCGGCGAGATCCCTGACACCGGAGATGATCCCCCGGTAGACGCGATCACCTGCCTGCAGCGGCCCATAGACGGCCGACTGTACGAGCCACGCCGCCGCCGCCCCGATCACCGCAAGCAGGCTCGCCGCGTAGAGGTACCAGAGCAACGCCGGACCAATCCACTGGGAGAACCTCGGAATCGCCTCTTCCAGAACCATGTGCCGCTGCCCCGCTGCGTGTCACCGCCTACCGGACCCGTTCAAAGACATCCCACCAAGAACCGCTTCGATCCGTCGCCGCCGACCGCCCTCCGATCACTCCTGCCCCTGACGGGCACGCCGGCCCGGCCGAGCCTCGGTATCGCGGACGACATCGAGGAACAGGTCTTCGAGGGTGGTGCGGGGATTGCCGATCTCGACATCCTCACCGCCGTGTCGCCGGAGCACCTCGCGGATTTCCTCGGTCGCCTTCGCCGAGAGCCCCTTGGCCCGGATCTGCGTCACGTCGGTGACGCGGAGCAGATCCTCGACACGACCGAGTTCCTTCAGCTCCCCCTGATGGAGGACGGCGATCCGGTCGCAGACGTCCTCGACGTCGGCGAGGAGGTGGGATGACATGATGACCGTCTTCCCCTTTTCCCGCAGTTCGATGATGAGATCCTTCATCTCCCGGGTGCCGATCGGGTCGAGACCGCTCGTCGGTTCGTCGAGGATCACCAGTTCGGGATCGTTGATGAGAGCCTGAGCGACACCGATGCGCCGCGTCATCCCTTTGGAATACTCGCGGAGTTGGCGCTTCCGGTCGCGTTCCAGGCCGACGCGCTTGATGAGCGCCGCCGACCGCCGCTTCCGCTCGTCAGGCGGCATGTCGAAAAGGCGACCGTAAAAGTCGAGCGTCTCCTCGGCATCGAGAAACTTGTAGAGATACGACTCTTCAGGGAGGTAGCCGATCCGTTCGTTCTTCGAGACGTCGGTCGCGTCCTTGCCGAACACGAACGCCTCTCCGGAGGTCGGAAAGATGAGCCCGAGAAGGAGTTTCATCGTCGTCGTTTTGCCGGAGCCGTTCGGCCCGAGCAGCCCGAAGATCTCACCGCGACGGATCTCGAGATCGAGCGGTTTGAGGGCGACCTTCTTGCTCCGCCCCCAGAAGTCTCGGTAGGTCTTCGCCAAATTGCGGGCCTCGACGATGACCTCGCCGTGCTCCCGCCTCACCGACCCTTCCTGCGCTGCCATGGAATCCACCTCGTGAAGCCCGACCCCGGTTCCAACGGCAGAGAATTCCGCCGGAAAACCCCACACACAATGCACCCAACACGTTGTACAGACAAGTCGCCAATTGTGTAGGGGCACCAAACCGGTTGCCGACGGCAGCACCCCGGTCGTGGGTGTCACCCCCAGCGCCCGAAAGAGCCGGGAAGCGCCGACTGCGATCGCCTTTCAGCCCCCCACACACTGCCCCAGTACGCAGCCGATACCGCCGCGGTTTGCAGACCGCGTCGAGCTCTGATTGACAGACCGACCAAATCGGGCGACAATGCCTATCGATACTGAGTCTCAATATCGAGCTCTTTGGGGACTTCGGCGATGAATCCATGCGGAAAAACCGTTGCGCAAGGCCCTGATCGGCTACTCGATGCGCGTCTTTCAGGGCGATTTCGCCGCGGCTTCACCCTCGTCGAACTCCTCTTGGTGATCGCCATCATCGGCACGCTGGTGGGCCTTCTCCTCCCGGCCGTCCAAGCGGCCCGCGAGGCGGCGCGGCGGGTGCAGTGCCAAAACCACCTCAAGCAGTGGACGATCGCGCTTGCCAACCACGAGGGCTCGACCCGCCGGTTCCCGCCGAGTCGCACCTGGGAAGGGACGACGGGTTCGCCCGGAAGTTCCTGGTCTGCCCAAGCCAGACTCCTTCCCTTCATCGAGGAAGTCGCCATCGGCGCCGACGTCGCGCGGCAATTGTCAGTCGACTACGCAGTGGCTCGGCTCGCCGACGGAACGACGCCGATCTCTTCGCTCCGGATCGCTCCGCTCCTCTGCCCTTCCGAGAAGAACGACCGTCAACGTGTCGATGGCAGCGTCATCCACTACCCGCTGTCCTACGGCACGAATGCCGGCACGTGGCTCGTTCTCGACCCGGTTCGCGGCGAGACGGGGGATGGCACGTTCATCGTCAACGGTCGGCTCAGGCCGGCCGATGTCCTCGACGGTCTCTCGCGGACTCTGGCGTTCGCCGAGGTCCGTGCCTACACCCCCTACCGGCGCGACACGGCTGTCGGACGGTTCCCGCTCCCGGCATCCGCCAATCAGGTCCCGCTCGGGGGCACGATCAAGTTCGACAGCGGACACACCGAATGGGTCGACGGTCGCGTCCATCAGTCGGGATTCACGGCCGCCTTCCCCCCGGGATCCCCCCTCAACGTTCGGGTCGATGGCGTCGACGTCGATTGGACGAACCAACGGGAAGCGACGTCGATGACCGCTCCCACGATGGCGGTGGTCACCTCTCGGAGCTATCACCCCGGGCTCGTCAACGCCGCCATGATGGATGGCAGCGTGCGGGGCGTGACCACCGACGTGTCCGTCGAGGTGTGGCGGGCGATGGCGACCCGTGCCGGCGGAGAGGTCGACTCGGACTCTCCGTGAGCCTGATTCCGAGCCGCCGGCCGGGGCGCGGCCGATATCGATCGCGCTGCCGGCTGCCGGATCAGCGTCCGGGATCCTGGCTGGCACTCGGCGCGGCGGCGTCGACGGTCGCCGTAGCCGCGGCCCGTTCGACCGCCACGGCCACCGACCGGTGCGCCATCATCAGTTCGGCGGGGGAGAACCAGGCGTCGTCCGGCCTTCCGAGGCGATCGATTTTCTTGGCGGCCAACTCCTCCCACGACAGCCCGTTGGCGACGTGCCACGTGGCCGCTTGGGCGACCTTCTGCGAGATCTCGCCGCGGCCGAGCGACGTGATGAGCGCCGCGAGTTTCGGATCGGTGGAGAAGGTATCGAGCGCGACGAGTTTGTAGGCCATGCGGCTCGACGGTTCCTTCTTGCCATGCTCGAGGCAGACCGTCGTGATCCGCATCACCTTGGTCTTCTCCGGAGGGACCGAGAACGCACCGCCGGGCATGCCCATGCCGCCCCCCATGCCTCCCATGCCACCACCCATGCCGCCCATGCCGCCCCCCATGCCACCCATCCCACCCATGCCACCGCCACCCATCGCCT